>Ga0126378_10000383_pt1 | contig 33570 bp, 26 predicted proteins | sample PanSoiMetPlot_23_FD_92587 | JGI IMG/M metagenome (GOLD analysis project Ga0126378, IMG submission 92587) | Tropical forest soil microbial communities from Panama - MetaG Plot_23 | ecosystem: Environmental > Terrestrial > Soil > Tropical forest > Bulk soil | place: Panama | collected 2016-02-17
GAGTCTGATCCCAAGCCCCTCCCCCGTAAAGACTCGGGCCGTATCTGATGAGATGTCGGAAAGGAATAAACGTTACGAAACTCCTCTCACTTCTTCGATTCATTGCAATCGAGCGGTGACGATCGTATAGGTCAGATAACCTGATAAATACGCATCAGGAATTACCTGAAGGTCGTCTGCAAAAGATCGCACTCCACGTGCTTGCCACTTCTTTTAGGTCCTTATGTAAACTTTGTAACCTTTTCCAGAACTTTCAACTCTAACTGGGTAAGGCTGTATTCGTGAAGGCGATGAAGAAAGTTCGCCAACTCTTGGCCGTCGTGGTGCCGCTGCTCTTTATTGGAATGTCTGGCGGAGAGTGTCTGGCGTCTAATGAACAGATGACCGCCGCCGAGATGGCATGCTGTCAGCAAATGGCGGGACGCTGTGACACCAGCACAGCAGCTAACCATCCATGCTGCAGGAAGGTAGAAACCCACAACGAGGCGGCTGTCGAAGAAGCACATCGTTTCGCCCCGATCATATCGCAAGTGAATTTGCCGGCTCTAGAGATTGACTCACCTTCGCCTGTACAAACATTGACGCCGTCGTTCTCTTACTCTGAACTGTTGGCTCGACCACCGAGTCTTCCTCCGAGTCCTACTGTCACAATCCTGAGAATCTAATTTACCTCTCGTTACTTACGACCACGCCTAAGTGTGGTCGCGTTCCGAATCTGTCTGAAGCTTGAACGGACGAGAGCTTTCCTACCTGGTCGCGCTTGTTGGTCTATGTCGCAAGCAGTCGGCCGCCGTTTCTGGACAGGTGAAGGCTCCACTCAACGGCTTTAAGGGAGAGGCCCTTCAATGATCGAACGTCTCATTGAATTTTCGCTAAAGAACAAGTTCATCGTCGTCATGCTCTGGATTGGAATTGCGGCATGGGGTCTATGGGCAATGCTGCGCGCACCTATCGACGCAATTCCCGACTTGAGCGACAACCAGGTCATCGTCTTTACAGATTGGCAGGGCCGCAGCCCGCAAGAAGTAGAAGACCAGATTACCTACCCGCTCACGACGAACCTTCAGGGGTTGCCGGGAGTAAAGGTAGTGCGCTCGTCGTCAGCCTTCGGCTTCTCCATGATCTTCGTCATCTTCAACGATGATGTCGATCTTTATTTCGCTCGCACGCGAGTTCTCGAAAGGCTGAACCTTGTAACTAAACAATTGCCGGCAGGTGTTGTGCCGACACTGGGCCCGGATGCAACGGGTGTCGGCCATGTCTTTTGGTACACAGTGGAAGGCGGCGGCAAAAGTCTTCGTGACCTGCGTTCCTTGCAGGACTGGTACATCCGCTATCAGTTGAATTCGGTGGTCGGAGTAGCTGAGGTCGCAAGTGTGGGCGGCACGGTTCAGCAGTACCAGATCGATCTCGATCCTAATCGACTGCGTTCATATGTCATTCCTCTCAGCACCGTCATGCGTGCGGTCATGTCGAGCAACTCCAATGTCGGCGGCAATGTCATCTCAGAGAACGGCGCCTGGTCGATCGTGCGTGGACTTGGCCTGATCGAAAACCTCGACGACATACGCAACATAGTGGTTGGCTCCCACAACGGCACACCGGTCTTTGTCAAAGACCTTGGAACGGTTCAGATCGGGGATGCCTTTCGTACGGCTGCGCTCGTCAAAGACAGCTCTGAGGCCGTGGGTGGCGTAGTCGTAGCGCGGCAGGGAGAGAACACTAAGGAAGTCATTGATCGAGTCAAGCAGAAGATCAAGGAGATCGAGCCTGGCCTGCCGCCCGGTGTTCGCATCGTCCCATTCTATGACCGGTCCCAATTGATCGAAGCAACGATAGACACTCTGCGTCATGCGCTGATTGAGGAGATCATCCTCGTCACACTGGCTCATGTCATCTTCCTGATGCACTTCCGCAGCATTCTTGTGGTGACTCTTCCCCTGCCGCTGGCGGTGCTGTGTTCATTCCTCCTGATGCACTACGCGCATGTGACATCCAACGTGATGTCACTGGCTGGTATTGCCATCGCCATCGGTGTACTGGTCGATGCCGGTATCGTTGTGACCGAAAACGCCTTCCGGCATCTCGAAGGTGTAGACACAAACGACCGAGGGCGAGTTCTCGAGACAGTGTTGCAAGCTACAAAGCTCGTTGGCCGGCCAACGTTCTTCTCAATGGCGATCATCATCCTCGCTTTTGTTCCGGTATTCGCACTTACTGGGCAGGAAGGAAAACTCTTTCATCCGCTGGCGTTCACCAAGACCTTCGCAATGATGAGCGCCACGGCCATCGCACTGACATTAGTGCCCATCCTCTGCGTCCTCCTTCTTCGAGGTAAGTTCCACTCCGAAGACGACAACCCGGTGATGCGGTTTCTCCAGCGTTTGTATCGTCCGGTATTGTCCTGGGCGCTGGCTCACCGCGCCATCGCTATCGGTGCAGCCGTCGTATTTCTTGGTGGCGCGATCTTCCTTGCCACCGGAATCGGCAGTGAGTTCATGCCTCCGCTCAATGAAGGCGACATCATGTTCATGCCCATCGCAGATCCGAGCATCTCCCTGGAGCAGAACATTGAATACGCAAAGCGACAAGACAGGGTGCTGGAGAGTTTTCCGGAAGTCGCATTCGTCGCGGCAAAGATCGCACGAGCCGACACCTCCACCGATCCCGCCGGGCTGAACATGACCGAGACCATTGTTCACCTCAAACCGCGTGATCAGTGGCGGCCTGGGATGACGCTTCCCAAACTCAAGAGCGAAATGGACCGAGCCGTTTCTCTGCCGGGTGTGGCCAATATTTGGACTCAGCCGATCGTGAACCGCATCGACATGCTCACGACTGGCATTCGGTCTGAGATCGGTGTGAAAGTTTTCGGCTCCGACCTGACGGTACTTGAGAACACGGCGCGCCAAATAGCCGATGCGGTGCGAACCGTGAAAGGCGCGATGGATATCTATCCGGAGCAGGTCACAGGTGGTTTGTATCTCGATATTAAGACCAACCGAGCAGAGGCGGCGCGCTACGGTATCGACGTCGGAGAAGTGCAGAACGTCATCGAAACAGCCATCGGTGAAAATGACCTGACGACAACCATTGAAGGTCGGCAACGGTTCCCGATTCGGGTCCGCTACGCTCCTGAGTATCGCAAAGATCCGCGAGAGCTTGCCGATGTCTTTGTTCCTGCCGCGAACGGAGCGCAGATTCCACTTGCACAGTTGGCAGATATCAAACAGGTCTCTGGGCCAGCCGCCATCAACAGTGAAAACGGACTGCTGGAGGTCTCAGTTCTGCTCAATGCACGCGGTCGGGATGCGGGCAGTGTAATTTCCGACGCCGATAAGGCCATCAAAGCTCGCGTGCACCTGCCGCCCGGCTATTACTACAACTGGAGCGGGCAGTATGAGAACGAGATTAGAGCAAAGAAGCGCCTGCAGCTTGTTGTGCCTGCCGTGATCGGTGTCATCTATATTCTTCTTTACCTGACATATAAATCGTTTCTCGAAGCGGCACACGTTCTGCTGGCCGTTCCGTTTGCTCTTACCGGCGGTCTCTACCTTCTCTGGTTGCTTCATTACAACTTCTCAGTCGCCGTCTGGGTAGGTTTTATCGCGTTGTTTGGAACTGCGGTGCAAACGACCGTTGTGATGGTGATCTATCTGGAAGAAGCTGTCGAGAGGAAGCGGCGGGAGCGCGGAATATTGACTCCCGCCGACCTTCGTGCAGCCGTGATAGAAGGTGCTCTTCTACGCCTTCGTCCGAAGTTCATGACGGTTTCGACAATCGTCGCTGGACTCATGCCGATCTTCTGGAGCGCGCGCGTCGGCTCAGAGGTCATTCGTCCGCTGGCAACTCCTGTACTTGGAGGGATGCTCAGCTCGCTTGCACACGTACTGATCATCACGCCGGTCATCTTCCTTTGGTTGCGGGAACGCGACCTGCGTCGCCATGAAGCTCCGGCCAGTTCAGTGGAGGTATCAAAGGCGACTGAATCATTATCCAGAGCACTTTAAGGAGATTTATATGAAGACCTTTTCCGTAATTGTTCTGCCCTTGGTCGTTGTTCTCGCGGGTTGCAGAGGCGATCAAATTGATGTCTCGTCTCTGAAGCCTGCAGCGACTAAGACTGTCGGAAAGCTCACCGTAGTCCTGTTGAACAAGACTGGAGAACTCACGCAGGGACAGAACGAGTTTGTCGTGGAGTTCAATGACGCTCAAGGACAACCTGTTGACGTAGGCGATGTTCAGATCGGCTCCAACATGTCAATGCCCGGCATGGCCCCGATGTCGGGTGATTCCGGAGTCACGCAGACCAAGCAGATTGGCATTTACAAGGTAACCTCGAATTTCGCCATGAGCGGAGCTTGGCATTTCACCTTGTCATGGGATGGACCGGCCGGCCAGGGACACACGACGTTCAATAACAACGTGAGATAGCAAAGATGAGAAGAATGCGATTTGCACATCGATGGTTGCTGTTGTTGTCACTTGCGACCGTCTATTCCCTGAAGCTGGTTGCGCAGGAGGTTCAGCCCCGTGTCGCGAGCGACTTTCTAGACCTCCAACAAGGAATGACCGAAGACCAGTTGGTCAAGCGCGCCCTCGCCTCGAATCCGATGTTGGCGGCACAGCGTCAGCAGATTGAAGTGGCTAAGGGCGACGTGACACAGGCTCACCTTCGCAGAAATCCATCGGTCACGGTTAGCGGGCTCAAGGAAGTGAACGGGGAAGATCACGGTATTAGCGTCACCGGCTCAGTTCCGCTGGAACTTTATGGCCGCCGCGCTCGACGCACCCAGGTGGCGAAGAACAAGGAAGATGTCTCGCAGGAAAACGTTGCAGATCAGGAGCGACTGCTTACTGGAGAAGTGCGCACCCGTTTCGGCGAAGCACTCGCGGCAATCCACAATCTGATGTTTGTGGAAGAGCTTCTTAAGGTGAATCAAGATTTTCTCAAGCTCATGGAAGACCGGGCGAATCAGGGAGCAATCCCACCACTGGACGCGGACGAGACACGTGTTGAAGTTAACCGCATTGAGACCATGCGCATCGGCTATCAGGCGAAAGTCGAGGTCGCTCTCCTCGCACTCAAAGAAGCAGTGGGAATGGACGCGGACGAGCCGATCCGGCTGAATGGAGAGCTTGAACTCGGCAAGCTTGCTTATGAGCAGAAACAGCTTCTTCCGCTAGCGGTGCAGCACCGACCGGACCTGGCGATGCAACGCGCGAACGAGGCCCTGGCCAATGCCGAGCTTCGATCGGACAGAGCAATGGGAAAACCCGATGCCAGTGTCTTCGGCGGTTATGAGCGGCCTAATAACGGGTTCTCTCAGGAGGCATTCGATGCCGCCGGAAACCTCAGCCCTATCCGCCAAAGTTTCAACCACGTTGTTTTCGGTCTCAACATCGATCTCCCGGTGTTTGACCACAAACAGGGAGCGACGGTGGCCGACACTGCGGCAATCCGCGCTGCCCAGAGTCAGATCGCGGCAGTGAACCTGGATCTTCGGCATGAGGTAACGCAGAACCTGATTCGCTTCAACGCAGCACAGGCACGGGTCGCGGTTTACCGGAGCGGCGTGCGCGACCAGGCTGCTCACAATCTCGACGTGGTGCGGCAAACCTACAGCTATGGCCGTGTAACTTTGCTCGATGTCATCGCAGAGCAGCGGCGTTACATCGAGATCGAAACCGGATACACGGATCTCTTGCTCGACGCCTATACGGCACGAGTTGCCCTTGAGCAAGCGATCGGAACCAAGCTGCCATAAGAGGTGAGATATGCAGAATGAGTACAAAACAACATCTACTTCACGTCGTCTCCTATTCCGGATCGGTTTGGGCTTAATCGCGGTTTTTGCAGTTGGCTCCGGAATTTGGTTCAGCATCTCACGAACGCCAACAGAGAAAGGGAAATTCCATGTGCCCATGGGCAGCATGGCTGCTGTGCCAGTCACGAGCGCTGATCCCTCGGATTCGACCAAAGACAGTTCGGATTTACAGGTCGATCTCGGTCCCGATGATCTTAAGAAGGCACAAGTCCAAACGGTGCATGTGGACATACAAGTGATCGCCAACACACTTCGGGTGCCTGGAAACGTGGAGCCTGATCAATACAAGGAGGTGCATGTCACTCCGCTTGTGGGCGGCATTGTCCGGCAGGTTTCTGTAGTTCTTGGAGACCGCGTGAAACGCGGACAGACTCTTGCAGTCGTCTTCAGTAGCGAACTCGCGGAGGCGGAATCCGGGTATCTTGCAGTGCTGGCCGAACTTGAGGCAGAGCACAAAAAGCTGCAACGCACAGAAAATCTGGTCAGGTTGGGAGCTGCGAGCCGTCAGGAAGAAGAAGATGTGACAGCAACTCACGCCGCCCACGAAGCGCACGTTCGCTCGGCCCAAGAAAAACTGAGGTTGCTTGGCGCAAATGATCGCCAGATCGCCGAATTGACACAGGCCGCACAAATCAATGCGAACCTCTCGGTCCCTGCGCCAATCAATGGCGTTGTGTTGACTCGTACCGCAAACCTTGGCCTGGTTACGAATGTGTCACAAGAACTCTTTACGGTTGCTGATCTGTCCACGGTGTGGGTGATGGCGAGTATCAATGAGAAAGATTTTTCGCAGATACACGTCGGCACGAGGGCCACTGTGACCACTCCGGCCTATCCCGGACGAGCGTGGAAAGGCCGCGTCGTCTACATTGAGCCGCAGGTAGATCGCGCCAGCCGGACGGCGCAGGCTCGCATCGAGGTCTCCAATCCTGATGAGTCTTTGCGACTCGATATGTACGTGGACGTTGCCTTTGCTTCTGAAGGCGTGAAGGGACTTGCGGTTCCCGAATCGGCAGTGCAGGCGATCGGCGACAAGCAATACGTCTTTCTCCCTGTCGAGGATAGCGAAGGCAGCTTCTCGGTGCGGCAAGTAAAGCTCGGTCCAGCCTCAAACGACTTCTTCGCGGTACTGGAAGGCCTGAAGCCTAACGACATCGTGGTCACCCAAGGCAGCTTCATTCTTAAGGCCGAAGCCGTTCGCCAGCATCCCGAACTTTAAGGGCAAGATGATGGATGACCCCCGACAAAAAGATAAGAGCCAAAGGGAGACGGTCACCGTCGAATACAGGCATCCACTTGCGACCCGCTGGATGCATTGGATCAATTTCCCTCTGCTGTTTCTGATGATCTATTCTGGCATTCTCATCTATTGGGCTGACTCGCAGTATGAGGGTCTTTTTGCGCATCGGGTGTACCGAATCGGCATTGGAAACTGGACGCTCTTCCGACTTTTCCCTACGTGGTTCTACGACACTTTTCATCTGAAGTTTCAGCTTGCACGAGGCCTGGCCTACCATTCCTTTTTCATGTGGTTTTTCTCCGTCAATGGCCTCGCATATATCACCTACAACTTCATCTCAGGCGAATGGCGCGATTTAGTCCCAAACAGGGAATCACTGAGAGGGTCGGTCGCTGTCGTCTTACATGAACTCGGCCTGGATAGACCTGCCGGCGCAAAAGTTCAACCAAGCGCAGCGGATTACCTACATAGCAGTAGTGCTGATGGGCGCCGGTTCGCTCATCACTGGACTGGCGATTTACAAGCCTAGCCAGCTCCATGTTCTTACAAGCCTGCTGGGCGGCTATGAGATGGCTCGATGGTTCCACTTCCGGCTGACACTCGGTTATGTCGGATTCTTTCTTGTGCATATCGCACAAGTGATTCGAGCGGGATGGAACAGCTTCCGAGCCATGTTGATCGGTTATCAGGTTACTTCCACAAATTCCAGTCGCAAGGAAGCTTCGGAGAGCAGCGGTTCCGTTGAAGTCGAATCCGAAGACATTCGCCGATGGACTCGTCGTAGTTTTCTGGTCGCATGAGTAGCGGCGGCTGCTGGAGGTGGTCTATGGGAATGGCTCAACAACTGGCCGAGGATCGACGGTCTCAATGTACCGTTTCGCCGAGTCCTGGATTTAAATGAGGCAATCGCACGTGGGTTGTTTAGAGAGAAGGCTCGAGCTCCGGAATACGCGAGATCCAAGGCCGTTCCAAGCTTCCGCCGCAACAGAGATATCGGACTCGCCGACCTGAAGATCCAAGACTGGAGGCTTCAACTCGTTGGCATTAGTAATCCCGCCTCTTACAGCCAATTCAGCTACGATGTCACATCCTGGACGTATGGAGTGAACGCCTCGACGGACGAGTCAGCAAGTTTAAACGTAGGCGTCTCTGTGAAGCAGCCTGCGAGCCATGAAGATGATGCGAAAGGCGCGGCTGTGACCATGAAGCCCATGAACATGCCCGGCGACGCACACATGGGTATCCCGGGGTTGCTACGGACTCTAGAAGACATCAAGAGACTTCCGTTTATCGAGATGGTAACTGAGTTCAAATGCATCGAAGGGTGGAGCGAGATTGTGTTCTGGGGCGGAGCTCGGTTGCGTGATTTTCTGGCCGCATTCACGGCCCACATTAGCTTTGGCGACCTCCACCCTACAGAATTCGCGACCAGCCTACCGGCTTATATCGGTTTCCAAACACCTGATGGCCAGTATTACGTCGGGATCGAGCGCGAAGTTGCCTTGCATCCGCAAACCTTGCTCGCGTACGAAATGAATGGCGAGGCATTGACGTGGGATCATGGAGCGCCACTGACCGCTCCCGCTCTTGCTTCGGCCCCCGTGCTTACTTTGCCGGTAGTAGCCAGCCCGACTTACTCCTACCGCTCGACACAAACCGCGCACACTCATTCCCCGTTCGGCTTCCGCGGCAAGGTCGCCGTAGACCGCTCGTCTCCACTCCCCCTGCCTCTCGCCCGCGGTAACTCGAGCTTGAGCAAGGCTCTTTTTAAAAAATCATTCTCCCGTGTCAGCCGCCCGATCCTGCGCTCCAGCTCCGCTTCGCGGCTGGCCGGGCTTACCTGCCGCGTTGCGCTGAACGCATTCGCCGGATCCTTCTCCCAGGCCACTCGCCAGCGCTGCAACATCGAGGGATCCACTTCGCAAGCCCGCGCCACTTCGGCCACGCTCTGGCCTGCCTCCAACTGACGCAGAGCCGCGATCTTGAACTCCTTACTGATAATCCTTCGTCTGCCTCGAGACCTTCCCACGGTTCCTCCACACTACTCCCATTGCTTAACCGTGTGTCTCATTTTGGGGGTTCACTCTATTGCCGTAGCTGATTGCCGACTGCTGAGTGCCAGTTTTCTCTGGCTGACCTAACCTGCGCGCCGGCCCAACCGTCAAAGTGAATATCACAGTTGGGGGCAAGAACGATGCAAGACGTGAAGTTTGCACTCCGCTCGCTTCGCAAGAGTCCTGGATTCGCGTTGGTTGCGGTGCTCACGCTGGCGCTGGGCATCGGACCAACGACGGCCGTGTCCAGCGCAGTGAACACGATTCTGCTTTCACCGCTGCCTTACCTGCATCCTGAGCAGCTCATCATCGTTTCCGAGACTCTCGCCAACATGCGCGAGATGCCTAACGCGAACGACGAGGGCCATCTCGGCGTGGCCGCTGGGGAATACCTCGACTATCGCGACCGCAATCGTTCGTTCTCGCAAGTTGCCGCGTATGAGGATGACGCGTTTAACCTGACCGGAGCCGGTACTCCGCTGCGCATCACGGCTGACCGCGCGACGGCATCGCTATTTCCTCTTTTGGGAGTGGCGCCTGCGATCGGCCGCACCTTCAGCGAAGCGGAGACGTTACCGGGAGCGGGCCACGTTGCGGTTCTCTCGTACGACTTGTGGCACAGCCACTATGGAGGCGATGCCAAAGTCCTGGGCAGCACCATCAAACTCGATGAGAAGCCATACACGATCGTCGGGGTAATGCCCGCAACGTTTCGCTTTCCCAGCGACGCAGCGCCCGCCAGTGAGCGCGTGCAAGTCTGGGTACCGCTCAATTTTGCGCCAGATTTGATTACCGATCGACTGCGCGAGTTCGGCGTGCATTTCATTGGACGCCTCAAGCCCGGGATCCCGGTTCCATTAGCGGAACAAGATGTGATCCGAGTCGCGAGCGGATTCATGCAGGAGCGCGCCGACATTTATACCGCGAACCTGCATGTCCTGCCGCATGCGTTTCCTTATTCGGTCTACAGTGTTGCCAAAGTAAGGCCGTTACTCTTTCTTCTGATTGCTGCGGTGGGCTGCGTCCTGCTGATTGTGTGCGCCAATGTCGCCAACCTGCTGCTGGCGCGCGCGTCGAATCGGAGCCGCGAGATGGCGATCCGCGCGGCCATCGGAGCACAGCGCAGCCGTATCGTTCGCCAATGCCTGGTGGAAAGTGGATTATTGTCGCTGCTGGGAGGCGCCGCCGGAGTCCTGCTTGCATACTTTTTGCTCGCCGGCTTGCGCTACTTCGGGCCCCGAACTCTGGTGCGACTGCAGGATGTGTCGCTGCATCCAGGCGCGCTTGCGTTCACCTTGCTGCTGTCGTTAGGCACGAGCATTGCCTTCGGAATTGTTCCCGCGTGGCGACTCTCGCGGACATCTCCGCAGTCCTGCATGAAGGAATCAGCGCAGGCCGGACCGGGACCGGGCGCGCACGCACTGCAAAGCCGCCTCATTGTCGGAGAAATCGCGGCCGCGCTCCTGCTTCTCATCGGCAGTACGCTGCTGATGAAGAGCTTTGTGCGTGCGCTGAACGTCCCGTTCGGATTCGATCCCCGGGGCGCAGTCGTGATCAGAACGGTGTTTGATCGTCCTCGTTATCCCGATCCACTTAAGCGCGGAGCTGTGCAGAAAGAACTGCTCGCCAGGCTCTCAAGCTTGCCCGGCGTGAGCGGCGCGGCGCTGGCGAGTCACTTGCCCCTGAGCGATGCGAGACAGATCGGTTTTCGTCTCGCACATGCTGCTCCTAACGACTTTCATTGGGCGGAGAACTCGCTCGTGAGTCCTGGATACTTTCGCGTGATGGGAATCTCCATGGTGCAGGGTCGCGACTTTACCTACGACGATGGACGCAGCGCACCGCCGGCCGCCATTGTGAATGAGGCCTTCGCAAAAGCGTTTCTTCCCGGACAGAATCCCATCGGACAACGCTTCCATTGGGGCGATCGCGCGCTGTTCACCATTGTCGGCGTTGTGAACGACGTGCGCATTTCCGCGCTCGACGCTGCGGCGCCACCGACGATCTACGATTCCATGTTCCAGATTGAAAGCGGCGCCAGCGGCAGAACCGCATTCGTCCTTCGTCTCGCGCAACCGCAACGTGGAGCAGAGCAAGGTTTGTTCAGGGCAGCACAACAACAGATCTGGTCGCTCGACAAAGACCTGCCTACCTACGAAATCACCACTTTGTCCGGACTCGTCTCCGAGTCGGTTGCGCAGCGCCGCTTTACTACTCTCCTGATGGGAAGCTTTGCCGGCGTGGCACTCCTGCTGGCGGCGGTCGGACTCTTCGGCGTAATTTCTTACGTTGTCTCAGAACGAAAACGGGAATTGGCCGTGAGAATCGCATTGGGTGCGCGCAAAGCCAACATCGGGTGGATGATCCTGGGAAAAGCATCGAGGATGGCAATAGCAGGCTGCGGCTTAGGTCTGTTGGCGTTTGTCGCGGGCGCACGCCTGGTGCGCTCGAGCTTGTTCGCAGTAAGCGTCTTTGATCCCTCGACATTGCTTCTCACTCCGATACTCCTGGCGGGCATCGCCCTGCTGGCAGCGTACTGGCCCGCACACCGCGCTATGCGCTCTGATCCAATGGCCGCACTGCGATATGAATGAGATAGCGACACTCGCCGAGATGATTGAAAACGTTCCTTCTGGAAGCTGTGAAGAAATTGGCGAGGTAGTCGATTGTGCTAATGCGGAAGTGAAGAATGCCCGTAGACTGCAGGTGTGAGCGAAAAGACTAATCCTCCTGCTCCACGACTAGCTACGGTTGATCGCCGACAGATCCTGTTGCGCACGGTGGATGTCGAGAGACTGATCGACGAGGATCACAGTGCGCGTTCCATTTGGGAATTGATCGGTCGGCTGGACCTCAGCCTGTATCCCGCGCAAATTGAGTCGGTCGAAGGGCGTGCCGGTCGTGACCATACCGATCCGCAGTTGCTGATCAGTCTGTGATTGTACGCCTACAGGGCGGGAAGCGATCTGGCGGATGTGATCAAGCAGTTAGGCACCTGGGCGATCAAATGGGTGTTCAACCATCCCAACCGCGATGAGTTGGATCCTGCCCTGTTCCTGTGGAAGATGCATCAACGTGTGGACCATCGTGAACTGCCGCGCAGACGCACCGTGGTGCAGTTTGACCTCACCGGCCGGAAAGGACGAAGGGTGTGGCTCGTCCTGGTGCCAGGAGATGTCTCGTCGTTTTTGAGGCCTCCAGGGTTCGAATCGGATCTAATTGTGCGGGCGGACGTTTCCGTGCTTTACCGCGTATGGGCAGGTTTTGCCGAGTATGACGTCGCAGTGCGTCGCGAGCAGATCGTTCTGGAAGGACCTCCTGCATTGGTTCAAGAGCCCATTCGCGGACGTTGCACGGGAATATCGGGAACACCGGGCAGTTAGCGCTTAAACGTGGGCCAGCAAGACCATCCGGCATCGATACACAGCGCTTCGATTCGATTACTCGGATGGAGCCCGAGTGACGCTATCCGGAAGTTACCAATACGGGAATCCCAACCTCCGAACTGCCGACCATCCGAAAGTGCGAGCCCTGAAGCGAAGCGTTGCTGATTCCATCCAGAGGCACGTGTTAACGAATGTTGTTCTACGCTCCAGAGTTCAATCCTCAACGATCTATTCGCTCCTCAAAAATCGAGGCGCAGCCCGAGCTGGATTGCCCGCGGGTCATTGCCCTGCGTCGTAATCACGCCAAAGGTTTGCGGACTCTGCAAGTTCACCGCCGGATCGGCGAAATTCACGTGATTGAACAGGTTGAAAAACTCAGCGGTAAAGGTAAACGAAGTCTGCTCGGTGACTGCAGTCTTCTTGCCGATACTGAGCGCTGCATCCCAGGGCTTAAACCCGCGCAAAGTGCCGCCGCGCGACGTTGTATCGACGCTCGGTTGAACGGGCCGGAACATGGCGCAAACCGCTACCGGGTTGGAGAAGATGTTCAGACCGCTACCGCTGCCGCCGGCGCTGGAGCCGCAAGAGCCGCTGGGCGGAGTCACGCGATTGCGCCCGGCGGAGGTGTCGGCTGAGCCGATGCGAATCGCTTCGGAGACCGCGCCCGAGCTTGTCGTCCCAAATTCCTGTCCTGAACCATCGAGGATCCGCAGTGGCAGCCCGCTCGCGACGGTGACGATTGGCGACACACGCCAGCCGCCAATGACACGCTCGAGTGCCGCGCCGGAGGCATGAAACGGCAGCTCATAGCTGCCGAGCACCGTCATCACGAACTTACGATCGAATAGCGACGTGCCGTAGTCATAGTGCGGATCGAAGCTGTTGCTGAATGCCTGGTCCGAGTCTTGATTGACGCCAGTATTGTCCAGGCTGTGGGCGTACGTTACATTGGCGTCGAGAGTAAGGCCCTTAGTGGCTCGGATCCGATACGAGGCGAAGCCCGCGTTGTAATTGGAACGGGCAAGACTGGACCAATACAGGAACGTACCGCTGACCTGCGTTGCGGCTGCAGTAACTGGCCCAAGCACGAATGCCGATTGGATTCCCTGGAAAACATCACGCACCCGCTGTGTCGAGATATTCGAACCCTGTCTGCTGACGACGCCCGCTGTGCAACTGGTGAATGCCGGCGCGCAGAAGGTTGTGTTTCCAGCAAGCGCGGCTTCGAAGAACGGCTGCGGCGTAATCGTGGCACTCGTCGCTCCGGCTCTGAGTGCAGCGGCGACCACATCGAACGCCTGCGCGAACGTCTGGTTTCCCGCCGTGAAGAAGAAAGGCACCTGATTCAGATCGATGCCCTGATAAATGTTGCGCGCGGTATGCCCGACGTAGCCGACTTCAATCCGGCTCCGTCCTGGCAATTCACGTTGAATGGTGACGTCCCACTGATTGTGCGAACCGGGCGTCCACTGCGGGTCCTGCTGAAATGAGTTCGGGACTAAAGCGATGGTGGCGTTCGGCACCCGTGAGTTGCCCGGCACGATCGGTGGGGTCAAGGTCTGGGTGATGCCGGGCAAAACAATTGCGCTGCCATTGGCGCCCACTCGAAACGCCGTGGTGGGATCTGTACCGCCGTTGCCGCGGCAATCGGCGCTGCTGCCGGCATTTACACCGGGTCCGAGGCACAACAGCGGCTGGCCAATGCCGACCGACTGCAGCGTATCAATGACCGCCTGCACGCCATTGAGTCGATCGTAAAAGTGCCAGTACCCACCGCGAATGACGGTATTGCCATTGCCGAAGAGAGTGCTCAGCAGCCCGGAAGCAAATCTTGGCTGCCATGCGAGCGCAACGCGAGGCTCGAAGTTGTGCGCCACCCAGGGCCACGGATAATTGCGGCCAGTCTTGCTGAACGGCGTAAATCCGAGCGCAGGATTGTAAATTTGCCCATTCATCGCCGTCTGCTCGCGTTGCGCCAGAAATGCGCGCGGTTGAAGTACGCTGCCGTCGCTGGCGTTGACCGTCATCATCAACTTGCCGTTGTCGGCCGGAAGCGATGGCACGCTTGTCGCCCAGGCCAGACCATAGGTCGCGGTGAGTGTCGGACGCAGCCGCCAACTGTCCTGCAGGTAAAGAGTGGCTTGCTTGTAGGTGACGGTGTTTTCCAAATCGGTACCTGGCGGCAGTAGGTTGAGGTTCGCGTCGCGTGCGCGCAGGATGGTCGCAGCGTCCACTATGCCGAGCAATTGGGCGTACAGATTGTTGTAGTTGGATACTTGGCTCGAAGGAAGGCTCGGCGGCCGGATGGAAGCGGGGAAGGAGATGCCGCCGATGGTATTCCCCATGAAGTACTGCAGTGTTTTTTGCGAATTTTGTTGGCCGTCGTCGCGGATGAAATCTGCCCATGTGTGGTTGAACGAGCCCCCAATGCGAATCAGGTGCTTGCCTCGCTGCCAGGTCGCGTCGTCGCGCAGCGCGAGTCCATGAGAATTCCAGCGGCGCGTGCGCGCACCCTGGGTGTCGATGTTGACCGGCACCAGCGCGTTAACCGTATCGCCGCCGGGAACCAGCGCAGCGGGGGTCCCAGGCACGATGGGGAAAGGCGGTAAAGAGTTCCACTGCCAGAAGTCGCGCAGGAAGCTGAAGTGCACATCGTTGGTGAAATTGTTCGTCAGATTGGCAGTTAAGCCTGTCACCAGGAACCGCGGCTGCCGGGGAATCAGGGAAAGTATTTTAGGAACACCGCGCGTGTCACCAGAGATGACGCCGCCGATGTCGGCCTGGCGCAACAAACCCGCTTCCTCGGTGTAGTGACGATAGCTGCCGGTCCAGTGGAAGCGGGAGCCAAAGTCGTGGTCAAGGCGGATCAAGCCAAAATTGTCGTTGTGGGGGATTTTCCCGAATCCGGAAAAGCCGATCGTGTTGATTCCATCACCTTGCGACGGGTCATTGCCGGGCGGCTCCAGCGCCCAGAGCTGGCTGATGAGAGGATTCAAGCCCAAATTGCGCGGATCGCACGAGCCAGTCCCGGAAGGCCCACACTTCTGATCGATGTTGCCCGGTTGCAGCGAAATACCGTAGAGAAAGCCCTGACGCAGGCTCGCGGTGGGCACAAGGCGAGAGACGAAAATGGCCTCGTTGCGGCGTCGGCCCTCGTAATTGGCATAGAAATATGTCTTCGATTCACCGGGAAAAAGGTGACCGCCGAAGCTGGCTCCGAAGCGGTTGTTCACCACGTTTGGCCGGGGTCGCCCGATGCGGTTTGCGTCCCAGCGATTGGCGTTGAGGATGGCGCCGTTGTAGTTGTAATAGACCGAGCCGTGGTAGTGCTCGCTGCCGCGTTTGGTGACCATTACAACCTGAGCGCCGCCTCCCAGGCTGAGGCTCTGGCTGCCACTGGGATTATTCGTCTCGACGTTGAATTCCTGAATGCTTTCCACCGGGGTGGGAATCGCGCCTTCGGGACCGCCATTGAAGTTCTTGTAGTAATCTGAATTTCCGGAAACGGGATTGGTGATCTCCCCGCCATCGAGCATGAACGAATTCTGATCACTACGAGCTCCGGCCACTTGACCGCCAAAACGACTGGATTGCTGGCTGAAGTTTTGCGGTGTGGCGAGCGGCTGCAGGAGCAGCAAGCTGGTCGTGTTGCGTTCCAGCGTGGGCAACGACAGAAGTTCATTGCCGCCCACCGTATTGCCAACAGTGGCATCCAGCGTCTGAAGCTCGGCGCCTGGCGTGCTCCGAACCTCGACCACCTGGCCGGTAGCTCCCACTTGAAGCGTGATATTGATGGTGGAGGTCTTTCCGAGATCTACCTTCACTGGCTGAATCACGGCTTTCGCAAAACCACTAGAACTTGCCGTCAGCGAATATGATCCCGGCGTCACCTGCGGAAATGCATATTGGCCAGTCATGTCGGTGCTCGTGTTCCGGATCGCTCCGGTCGCAGCATCCCGCAGTTGTACCTGTGCCTGCGGTACAACAGCGGCAGTCGGATCTGTGACCTGACCGATAATCTGACCCGTCGTAGAGGTTTGGCCCGTTGCCACTACGGCTGACAGGATGCTTGTCATGCCCGCGATCCAAAAGCGCTTCAGCTTCAGGTTCAGGAATCTCATGGCGTCCTCCGGAAATCAATCTCTTCTCAATTCGGGATTGGGAGATTACGACTGATCGGCGGACAATATTACACCCTCCTTGCCTTAAAGCCACTTCATTCAATCTCCTCAGCAATTGAGCAAACCCTCCCAAACACAGAGGGGCAGCGCCTATTGGTCGCGAAATGGGCGTTGACGGGGTCCCTGAGTCACGGTCCGCAGGGTGACACATCTCTCCAATTTGAAAACGTGGGGACAGAAAACGTGGGGACGGAACGTTTTCCTGATCTGAGAATACGTTTCGTTTGTCTGCGGGTTCCCCGACCTCTAGAGCAACGGATTGCGAAAACATTCTTGCGCTGGCTCGCAAGTTATTGATGAAGCTGGGCAAGGAGAGGTGGCGAGCAACGGATGAAGCTTGCCTTTCGTGCTCAATTGACGCCATCATGTGAGCCGGTATGCACGGTTCTATGGATCCCATTTTGGAATTTTGCTGATGAAACACAAAGGTTATGCGAGAAACGGATTGGAGCTGTACAAATTCACTGCTTATTCACTGTTATTCGCTGTTCTTTTGCGAACGACGGAATTCTGCGTCTTCTGCAAGTGTTTGACGGCGACGCGGTTGAGCGACATTTTCCGTTGTTCGTCGGCCGTATTTCAGAAAATTCGCTGATAAATTCACTGTTCCTTCGTGCTTCCAGACAGTTCGAGGGCATACCGTCGGTCGTTGAAAAATAGCAGCAGCTACTTTACTGCTGCCGCATTTGCCTGCGGCTTCAACACAATTACCAATACGCGCCCGTCAGAACTGATGTCCCCGCCGGTCGCAGTCTTGGCCGATTTAATCGGGTTCGAGCGAGTCATGTAATCCATGGATTCGACCTGCCCGGCCTGCTGTAAAGTCGCGCCGATGAAGTCGCGTTCTTTATCCACGTCAACATCAATCTTATGAGTGATGCCGTTTCCCTTACGCTGATCCTTCTCGATGCCGATGTCATGCGTTCCGGCACCTGCCCAGATCGTTTGCTGTGAAGTGCTGAACGGTGCCTGCCACACCCGGAAGTGATCGCGTTGACTGGCGACCAGTACCGCTTCAGCCCGCTCGAAGCCGAAGTCTTGCGGGCGCCCGAATAGATACAACGTACTCATCGGCACCTGAACATAGACGTCTTTCGCCAATATGGCCTTTAAGGCACTCGCGACGGCTTCCTTGTTGGTTTTGTCGGCCTGTACCCAACCCGCAGCGCTGAAAGCGTTCGTCACCTCTTCTTGTGATCCCACCAGAACGAAATTCAGCAGGTCGCCGGGATTGCCGCCCTCGGCAGGTTGGTCCGATAGGCGGTAAGGCAGCTTTTGGTCGAGCTCGGTGAACAGCGATGTGAAATCGTATTTGCTGGAACTCGGAACTGTCCCACTTGCGGTTGCTGCCGCCGCAGCTACACGATCGATATGTACCTGGAACTTGCCGGTTGGTGCCGCGACACTGTTCCGGTTGATGCCCAGATACAGCCGGCCATCGACCGGCACAAGGATTGTGCCGTCCGCTCCGATGTAGAACGGCGTTGCTCCGGCACCATTACCGAACTGCCCAACCAGTGCCCCGCGTCCTGCGCTGGAAACCGTAAGGTCGAACAAAGTGTCCTTCCAGCCGCGCGCTGCGCCTTGTGCCGTGAGGCCTGACTTATCGGGAAAATCAACAGTTCCTTTGGCGGTGAGGTGCAGCTTGTCTCCCGCCTTGACGTCCATTCCCGAATCAGTCCATGTGTCAACACCCGTGACCACGACATCAAGGCTGTTCTCGTTCGCACTACTCGCGGAGACGTTTGCGGCTGTCAGACAGCTTGCAGAGTAGATGCAGCAGCTTAGTACGGCGATCAGGGGAGAGCATACTCGTCGCATATTTCACAGCCTTCCAAGAAAGTAATCGGGGACCTGGGACTCGGTGGCATTGCGTCTCTCCCTCTTAGTCCTTCTTGCCTTGCAGGGCTGTATCTTCGCGTCAATGACTACCCTTAAGACCAGCCGTTGCTTTGGTCGAGCGGCTTAGCTTGGAACGATCCCACAGAACTGTGGAGTGCGCCCGACTCACCGAATAGTGGCAAATGTGACAGTTCCAGCGACTGCAGAATTAACAGCTGGCGGGCGCTTCAGGTGGGAGCCCACGCATTCATGCGTGGGAGAGGCTTTAACGCCTCGTGAGGCGCGCATCCTCTTTTTCTCCGGCTTTAGCCGGGATTTCAGATCGGGAAGGCCCGGGGCTAAAGCCCAACATTATCAGGGATCACTTCATTGCAACGCTGAAGCATTGCCCCCGGATTAATCCGGGGGCTCCCACCTGAACAACTCAAGCTCCCACGTACGATCCAGGGGCGAGAATAGGCCCTTGTTTAGATGCCGTTGCTGCCCGCAACCCTTACGCCCAGAGTGGAACCCAGCTGACATTGATCGGCCAGCTTGGGATCGTCCAGCGTGACTTTTTGCTGCACGTAGCGGGATTTCCAGAATTCGTTGATCTTGTTGCTCATGTACCGCAAGCCGGGCGTTGTTATCGGGACACCGGCTGTGAGTGGGATACCTCCGTTTCCTTGGTGCTCGTCTAACGCTGCGCGGAACTGCGGATCTTCGGCGGCGAGCTTGGCGATAACGGCATTGTCCAGTTTTTCATTCAGGAGCATATGCTCCATGCTCTTGGCCATTCCCTCTTTCGCCTTTTCCATATTCCAGTTGTGGCCGCTGGCTGCTGCCGCCATCTTTGCGAGTCTTATTCTGCTTTCCGGCGTGCTCCAGGCTACAAGGTTGGATTCCCACACCTTATGCACTTGTTCACGGGATACGTCCGGTGAGATTTCAACCGATAGCGGCAGCATGAGTGTCTCAAAGACCTTGTCTGGATCCTGGTGGTGATCGAAGACCTCAGCGGCGGCCTGATTGTAAGTGATCCACTGTTTGCGCTGCTTCTCAATGCCCGAGTGTCAAATTGGGTCTTCGCAATGACTCTGGCCAGCTCATCGTGTGAAACGGAAATCCGAAAGTCCTGCTGTGCAGCCTCGCGCGACCAGCTCGATCTGCGATTTGATGCCGTCGCAAACGTGCTTGGTCGCTATGGCAGCGACCTCCTGCTGGTCGACTGGTCTGTTGGTAGGCGGCTTGTCGTGTCGCAGGGCGAATTTGGCGGCGGCGTTTTGTTCTGGCACGAAGAGCGGCTTACCGTTGAGTGTGCCGACTCTCACGCCATCTGTGAGTTGGACTGACGCATCTACGCCTTTGCGTTTTTCCAACACTAGAGCGACGCCGATGATGACGACTATGGCAGCAGCGATTAGACGAATGTCCTTCACGAGTGACCACGCTGAGAACATGAACGGTGGCCCATTTTCTTCCCATTATAGAACGGATCCAAGTCCCCGACACATTGCAGGGGATAGACGCATTGCAGGGGACAGACCGAACGTTTCCTAGAGTGGGAAGTCAGAGTATATTCTGTCTATCGTGCTATCCAGCAGAGTGCGTAGCTTGAAGACCGGCGGGGGTGCGACAGCTGGCCGTGCGTTTTCCTAACTCTGCGAATCTCTAGTAGTGGGAAAAGTCTGGTTTAACCGCTGCGCTTCTTCGCGCTGGAGAGATTCTTCCTGCGCCTGGGCCCGTTTCTCAGATTGTTCTTTCATGCCGGCACGTTTTTCTCTGCTCTTTCGGAGGGTTTCCGCGAATTTACCTTCGGGTGGGGCTTTGGGCGTTTCGTTTGCCATGCTGCATGATGGCACACTCAGCGTGCGAAAGCGATAGCAAGGTGACCCTCGATTGGGAGTATGATCGAGGTACATCGCACATCTCCGCCGCGCATTCGGGTGACGGTCTTCTGCGACGTTTGCGGAAACCGTGCAGTGGACCCCGGACCTGACTCTACCACCGCACTTCAGTTCACAATCGAACGAGTGATGCGCATCTCTCTGGAGGCAGGCAAACGGCTTACGGTCACTGGATCTGGTGGAATAACTGCCTCACAACACTGTAAAAGCTTTTGAATCGTAAGGAGACGATATGAAAGAGGACAAGCCGAGATGTGAAACCTGCACTTACGACAGCAGGTGCGATCCCGTAACCCCCGAGAGCAGGTGTCTGTACTGCGGGAACTATGCCCTGCCAAAGACGCCGACCAAGGTGGCGCAACCGCAAAAATGACATTCCCAGATTGGTCATGCACACACATGGCTGGAATCGAGTGGCTCTATGGCGTCCCAGGGCTGTAAGTGCGGGCATCTAAAGCGCGATCACAACATCGTGAAGTCCAGCAATTACGGCTCCTGCAAGATCTGCCTGTGCAACTCCTACCAGGTGGTCGAAGCAAAAGTAGTTGCGCCACTTCCAGCGGCGAACCATCCGGAGCAAGATTAGGGCGAAGTTATTCCATGCGGGGGTATTGATGCTTCCACGTCACAGAAAAGCGATCTCAGACATGAAGTCGGCTCAGAAGAGACTAAAGGACGCGCGGAATAAACACGCCAAGGCACGCCAGGCGCTGGCGAAGGTGCAGAAGGAAATCGCCGCCGCCAAGGCCCGCCTTGCCGCTGCACAGGAACTCCTGGAGTCGTAAGGCCGGCTTCAACGCCGGGGAACCAATGCCGATCGCAGTACGCCGGATAGCCTTTGCGTTAGATAGTGATCTGCGCTTCTCGGGCGATTCTCGCTACCGCCTCGCCGAAGGTTTCTCCCTTTGGCGTCGTCTTCGACGGGGAAAGTTTCAGGGCTTGTTGGCGGGCACGATATTCGTCGTTCAAACGCGCCAGACGTCTCTTAGCCGCTTCGGCGTTGGCCTTCATCCGCTCGATCGTTGCCTGGGAGTGTTGACTTGGATTCTTCATCAGATTTCACCGGGTGGCCTGGACACAGAAGTAACCGCATCAGACAGATCGAAGCATTGCGATTAAGCGCAGCCTTTATCTTCGATGAATCAAAGTCGGGTGAGTTAAGGTCCGGGCCACAGCGATTTGCGGCTCCGGTGCACATAGATAAGATGTCAAGCGCATCCATGGAGTTGCAAACATAATGAGCTATGCAATTTGTTGGTTGACCCGACGCTACCCGTGGAATAGGGAATAAAGTCTTGATTGATTAGCTTCTTGCATGTGTTGTGGAGTAGCATCTCATCGAGGCTCAGAAAGGCAGGCTATGGCACGAGGAACAGTGAAGTGGTTTAACGATCAGAAAGGTTTCGGATTCATCAGCCCGGATGACGGCGGTAAGGATCTGTTTGTGCATCAATCCGCCATTCAAGCGAGCGGCTTCAGGTCACTGAAGGAAGGTGACCACGTGGAATACGAGTCCCAGCAAGGACAAAAAGGTCCGCAGGCAGTGAACGTTCGTCCAGCGTAGTCGTTCGGGATTACGGCTTTCAGAGTGTCCCAAAATGGAATCGGCAAATCTCTGGTGATTCCCTGTTCTACTCTTGAGGCTTTGCGCGAAACGGCGCTAACCTTCTGTGTCCATTGGAATTACGACGAAATTCCCGGCGCTCCCTGTTAGCACCCTCAAGCCCACGGGCTTTTTGAATTTTAGGGTGGAGCCCCCGTTCTTGACTTCAGTGGGAGCCCCGGATTCATTCGGGGGAGAGGCTTTCAAGCCTGGCAAACGCGCGCATTTCATCTTTTTGTTTGCGGCTTTAGCCGCGGGATTTTACGTCGGGAAGGCCCTGGGCCAAAGCCCAAAATTTATTGCGCGCTCGCTCCTTTGGAAACGCTGAAGCATTGCCCCACGCATAAATGCATGGGCTCCCACCCAAAAAACCCAAGCGATTCCCACGCATCCGGGCGAAGCCCGTACACAGGGTGGGCTCCCCCGGATTCATCCGGGATCTGCAGTCAAAGTCATAGATTCTGTATGCCTTGGCACCTTTTTTGGCAGTCGTTCCAAAAGTATCAGGGATTCCCCAGGGAATTTTTCATCCCAAAATGGAATCACCGCCCCGCCAAACGAGAACCCAGGATTGTACGTGATCCACAGAGGTTTCAGCTGGCCGAATAAAGGCTCTATCGATCAGAGAATCTCAATAACTCCGCTTAGAAGTATGAAGAATGGAAGATCCGACAGGTCGTCCTCCAGAAAGCTTGCGCGACTTCTACTGAATTGGTGCGGCGTATTGCTTCCGGTAATGCGCCCGCAAAAATGTCGGATATTTCGAATTAAGAATCCGTATCGTTATCTTGTGTAACTTACCGCGATGAAGATTCTCGGTTGGATGGTACCCGAGCACATACTGGCTTCTGAGTTCCCGGCTGATCGCAGCGGCTGCCCCGGCAATGTTGTCGCTATAGCCTAAAGAAACTGTTCGCCCGCCAGACGCTTCGGTGATCCCACTTAGTAGGTGATTTCCTAGTTTTTCCTCGATGGTCCGAAACACAGGCAAAGCCTCAACTGGACGAATGGCATAGACCAAAACGTCTGATTCCTGTACCAGATCCCTTATCTCTCGATTGTTGAATCGGCTCGCGTTTTCTCCTCCATCGGAAATAATCAGAATGACCTTTCGTTGATGACGCGCTGACTTCAGTTTGCTTAATGCAAGATAGATTGAATCGAGCAGAGCGGTATGACCAGAGGGTTCTATTGCGGCAAGCTTAGCCTGGATTCGGCCGACGTTCCGGCTTGAGTCCGCCAACACTATTGGAACGTTGGAAACACCGATCGCAAAATACTCATCATCGGGATTTGCATTCTCGAAGAATCGGCCCAGGGCATCTCGTTCAACTGACATCCGGTTCACCATACTGGTGCTTACGTCCAAAACGAGAGCCACCGACAGGGGTTCGTCTTCCACAGAGAAGAACCGGATTTGTTGCTGCCGTCCAGCGTCCAGCAGCTCAAAACTGTCCTTGTGAAGATTGACGACGGGACGATTTGACGCGTCTGTAACTGTGACTGGCACTAGCACAAGGTTTACTTCGACGCTGATCGGTTTTGTCCGAAGTTTCCCGTTCGGGCTGTCAGTTGAAGCCGGAACTTGCCCAGTCAATGTCCCCGGTAGATTGGACTGGACTTGCCTGATCGCGTCCAGATGGATCTCCCGAACGGATCGGCCGAGTACAGTCATGTCCGCGGCCAGAGGAATTGCGAGACACGCTGACAGACAATGCACGGAAAGAAGGAAGCTATGCCGGCCGAGTCCGATCATAAGTGCTCCAACATCGGGGGAGCAAAGGATCTGAACGAGAGCAGCGGAAGAACGAAGTGCGGGAAACTCTCCTGAGAAAGCTTCCCGCCGAACCTGAGTTACTGCTGTTCAACTCATCAATGATGGCCAAAGTTAAAGTTAACCCCCGCTGAGTAACGGAAGTTGTTCTGATTGGCGTTAGCCTGGGTAAAGAAATTCCCGAAGCGGGTTAACAGGTAATCGAGCTGCGCTGGCCGAATCGAGACCATGTGATTGATTGGAATATCGACTCCACCTCCGAACATCACGGCCCAGCCATTGTTTGAAGGTGAGCTTTTGACACCGACGCAGCCTCCAGCAATCGGTTGGCAGATTGTCTGGAAGGCGCTGCCGTAAACATTGCTGTGTGCCGCCCCGACCAAAACTTCCGTTAAGATCTCCGCGTGCTGGCTGCGAAATTTGGCTTGCGGACCGAAAAGATAGGTAAACAAATTGCCTGACACGGTGCCATGTGCCCCCGAAGGAATTGTGGGATTGGGAGCGATAGTGAAGGTATCCGTAAAGCTTCCGTATCCCTGTAGGTCCATCTTTACGCCAAGGACGTGGGTGAAGTTGTAAACGAATTGTCCACCGCCACCATTCAAACTCTTGTTGTTCGTGTTCGCCTGGGCCGGGGCAAAGTGCATGTAGGAGTAGTCAAGTGCGAGCTCTGCCCTAGGGTACTCTTGCGCCACAGCCGCCATTCCGAGCAGCAGAACCGTTCCTAAAACAAACAGTTTTGTGAAAGTCATTTCTTTCCTTCTTCCTCCGTCTCTCAAGTGCAGTTCGAAAGGCAGGCCTGTCACCTTCCCTTTAAGCTTCGATATCAGTGAGGACATCGATTCAATTGGCACTGTAAGGAGGAGCGGACGCGGCGAACACTGGCAAGAGTTACAGCCTGACAATTGATGCATAGTTGGTCCCAAAGAAAAGATGAGAATCCTCAGGCATGGCGGTGACCGGCCTGAAGCTCCAGAGTTGAGACTTGAACTGGAGCACGATCAAAGAACAAGTCCGCAGACGCAAGCACGAGCGAGATCCACAAGAAGTCCGCGACCAGAAGATGGACAAGCTGCAGCCAGACCGGCGCAAGCAACAGGACGTTTACGACTCCTAGTCCAAGCTGCAGGACTAATAACGTCATTACAAGAATGGAAAGCGCGTGTGACGCAGTTCGCTGTGAAAGGTTCTTCCTGATCAGCCAAGAGACATAGACGGCGCCGACTACTGCGGCAAGGGGATGCACAAATCGCAGTCGTATCAAATAATAACTGGAACTAGAAAAGTCCTGAGCCAACGAAGACCTCAAGGACGTGGCCGGAAACAGCGTGTCCCCGAGTGCGGCGAGTGATCCTGTTATTCCCATCGTCATCGCGGCGAGCAGGCCTAATCCAATCATGATCGTTTCAGACCGGCGTGCGACTACCCGAGGATGTCGAGGCTCTCGTGAAAGCAGGTAGGCAGTTACGGCTATAGAGGCAAGTAAGAGGAGAGTATTTGCGAAATGCATCGACAAGAAGGCAGCGCGGGCGACCGAGGTGTCCTGTGCAACATGATTGAGCTTCACCAGCAACGCCCCAAGAAGCGCTTCATTGATCATGAAAAGCAATGAGAGTCCGGCGGCAGAGCGGACAAGCCGCGCACTTTTCGAAGTCCTTCTCCAGCACCAGACAAAGAGAGTTACTACGGTGATGAATGCCAAGCCACTCGTTACGCGATGCGTGAACTCGATGATTGTCTGCGCTTGCGGCGTCGCGGGAATGACGTCGCCATTACACAGAGGCCAGTGGTTGCCGCATCCGGCGCCGGATCCAGTCGCGCGTACGTATGCGCCCCATAGAATCACGGCAACGTTGTAGCCCAGCGTCGCCCAGGCGAACCAGGCAACCGGCTTCGCGTCATTCTTTACAGTTGTCGCAGGAAGGGCGTTCTTGGGATTCGAGACTATTGGGGTCACTTAATTAAGATACGCCCGCATCAACACAGGCTGCGAGGCATGCTATACCCGACACAATCGTCAAACGCAAATCCAAGAACAGCAATTCCTTTCAGGACGATACCGTCTTCAGCGGCACAACGGCTTCAATTCTTGTGCCCCTCATTGCTTCGGAAACAAGCTTGAATGTCCCGCCAACCACACTAACGCGTTCGCGCATGCTTGCCAGCCCCAACGCGACCGCATGTTCGCGTTCTCCAGAAATACCGATCCCATCATCGGCGATCTGCAGCGAGATATGCTCGCTTCCCCCGCGCAACTGAACGGACGCCTTGTGAGCGTGGCTGTGGCGGGTGATGTTGTGCAGCGCCTCCTGAGTTACTCGATACAGGCAAAGAGAGATCTGCGGATCCAAGTGGGCGGGAACGTGTTCCTCGGCGAACGTAACCTCGATGTCAGTTTCGTGCGCCACTGTGTCGCAGAGATTCCGAATAGCCGGCACAAGACCCAGAAACTCAAGATGGGTGGAGTGCAAGCCGTGAGAAATCGTACGAGTGGCGGCGGAGGCTTCGGCGGCTTGACAATAGAGCTTGTCCAGAAAAGCCTTTGACGGTTCGACCGACTGCAGCCTGAGCTGCTCAAGCTCGAGTTGCAGTACGGTTAGTTGTTGTCCGATGTCGTCATGCAACTCGCGGGCGATTCGACGCCGCTCCTGCTCTTGCGCGTGGATGAGCCTGCCGGTGCTCTGGCGTAGTGTTTCCGCCACGGCTTTGCGCTCGGCGAGTACGGCGGCCAATAGCATCATCGGCAGCGCCACTGTTGTGAGAAATATTTGTATACCCAGGATCCTCTCCGCCATGGAAGCCTGGATGAAGGGACCGCGTCCGTTTGTGGCGTTCCAGATTGAAATTACGGAAATCACGAGAAGCGGTGGATAGAGTCCGCCCACGCCAAAGCGCACTACGATCCAGACAAGTAGCGGCAAGGGGCTAAACATCAGAGCAGGAATGGTGGGGTTTCGAGTGCCGAAGACGACGATGCTTACAACGACAATCCCAACGGCCAGCAGAGTCGCTTCGATGACCCGCGACAGTTTGACTTGCCGCACCCAGCGTGGCCCTTTCAATACCAAAACAATGATGGTCGGCGCGACCGTCAAATTGGCGAGCATGTTGGAAAACAAGCGGGCGGTCCACAACTTCCAATAACCACTAGCGAAGCCGGTCGTCACGACTACGGCGACATCAACAAACGACGTCGCCAGCGGGGCAAAGACAATTGCCGACCCAAGATAAACGAGAACTCCGGATACTTCTTCAAACAACTCTTCAGGCTTCTTGAAGTGGCGCACACAAACCGCACCCAACAATGCTTCAGCAGAGTTGCTGATGAACCATCCACAAATGGTGGCGAGAGGTCTGCCAGCGGGTAGCTGAACCAGCAGATGAGCCGGGAACACCGCCAATAGAACGATCCACCACATGCCTTGGGGCACAAGCAAAAATGCGGCTAGCAAAATTGCGTTTGGAGGCCAGAAGGTGGCAATGGGCGTTGCACGAGGCGTAAGCGCAAAGCCCATTCGTGTCCCAAGATAGTACGCGGAAGCAACTAGAAGGGCGATTAAGACTTGACGAGGAAAACCTACTGACCAGGGAACAACCATTGAACGGTTGTCGCGGACTTTTTCAAGCCTAGGAACGCCGGCCTTTAGCAGTGATGCCCATGTGCGGTCGATCATCCGGCACCTCATAGTTAGGAGCAGGCAATCTGCATGCAAAGGCAAAAATTGGGCATGCGCCAAATTTGCCGCATCTTAGTTCAGTTTCCTGAATCTGGACAATGCCTTTTTGTTCAGTCGCGGGTCGGTGTACTATTGCCGCTTGGAGTTACAAACTTTCGATCCGTGCTTTAAATCTATTCGCGAGTGAGCGGCTTGTCAGGAGTAAATACGTTTGCTTAATCAATCCGAGTCGCTGACAAATGACTGACAAAGTCGTGAGGCCTCGCGTCGTTATCGCCGATGACCATTCTGGGATTCTGGATCAGGTAGTAGCTCTCCTTCGTCAAGACTTTGAAATAGTCGCAACAGCGCGCGATGGCATGGTCGCGCTGGATTCCATTCGCCGCCTTGATCCTGATATTGCCGTGCTTGATCTGTATATGCCCGGAATAAACGGGCTGGATATCGTTAGGACGATAACCGAATCCGCGACTCGAACTGTTACTGTTATCGTGAGCGGCTACAACGATCCTGAGCTGGCCAAAGCTGCAATTACAGCGGGGGCCAAGGCTTTTGTTGCAAAGTCCCGCCTGGTACAGGATTTGCTTCCAGCCATTCGTGGAGCAGTGCAGGGACAAGTATTCGTTTCGAACCTCTCACCAACCAAACGTTAATCAACTGTCTTGAAAAAGAAGCCGTGTAACTAGTCGGCTGTAGGGCCGATTGGGGCTTGCAACATCCTTTATTTATGGGTATAAGGATTTCCACCTGTAGTAACCATCTATGGTGACCACCAACGGGCACTGATCCGTTGGGGGCTTTTGATTCTTTGTTCGTAGGGGCAAACACTTTGGAGCGTGCTTTAGGAGTAGCTTCGTGGCTCACGCCGTCGCGCATCGAGCAGTCGCGTCGTTCAATCGCCGCGGATACCTCGCTCAGACTGCGGTTGTTTTCCTAGCCTATTGTGTCGCAGGCAAACTCGGCCAGGCTACCGCAAACATTCGTAGCAGTAACCTCGGGCCGGTATGGCCTGCCTACGGAATCGCGCTAGCGGCAATCGTGTTGCTGGGCCATCGAGCCTGGGTCGGCGTCTTCGCCGGGGCCCTTCTCGTTGCACTCTCAAGCCCGGTTCCTGTTGTGACAGCGATTGGTCAGGCTGCCGCCGCCACTCTTGCGGCACTTATCGGTGCTTACTGTCTCCGCGTTCTCGTTAACTTCGATCCTTCCTTATCGCATTTGCGCGATGCGCTCTGGCTCGTTGCCATCGGCGCCCTGGGAAGCGCCATTGTGAGTTCGTCGATCGGAGTTTCAGTTTTGTACGCAAGTCATGAGCATCCCTACTCCGGACTCAGTTCTGCCTGGTTGATCTACTGGCTGGGAGACGCAATGGGCGTGCTCCTCGTGACTCCGCTCGTATTGACCTTTCCCGATCTCCTGCGCATTCGCAATCGGGATCGGCTCATGGAGTTGGTCACACTGCTTGTTCTGCTCACGGTCGCTTGCGTGACCGTTTTTGGCGATCTACCTCGAGTCACGAACGAAGTGCACGTTCTGTCTCTTATCGTGCTCCCATTTGTAATGTGGGCCGCCATTCGTTTTGGCGTGAGCGGGGCGGCGCTGTCGATTCTTGTGGTCGCCACCATAGCCACCGTAGAAACCGCCCTAGGATCAGGGCCCTTCGTAGTCAACGGCTCATTCACAAACGCTGTATTGTTGGACATTTTCTTTGGCGTGCTTTCAGTGACCGGACTTGCCTTGGCAGTTCTTTGCACAGAACGGGAGCAAGGCCAGCGCGAACGAGAGCGGATGGTACGTAAGCAAGCGGCAATAGAGGCATACTTGCAAAACCAGAGAGTGCTTCAAGAGAGCGAACAGCGCTTGCGCATGGCGGCCCAGGCGGGAAAGATGTACGCCTATGAATGGGATGTCGCGAGCGATTCAGTTGCTCGATCGGGGGGAGTCGAAGCTGTCCTTGGCCCGCCGGAGCAGTTCCCGGGCGACACACGCCAAGAATGGCTAGCAAGAGTTCACCCTGATGATCGAGAACGACTCGACGCTTCCGTAAGCGAGAGAACTCCTGAGAGCCCAGACTCTCAGGTCGCTTATCGCATATTGCGTCCTGACGGATCAATCATATGGCTGGAGCGAACCGCTCACGCTTTGTTCGATGAGCATCGCAAAATGACGCGAATGATCGGCATGGTAGCGGACATTACCGAGCGCAAGCTGGCAGAGGAAAGGCTGCGAGAGTACGAGAAAGCGGTGGAAGGGTCAGAGGACATGATTGCGGTTGTCGATCGAGATTACCGCTACCTCATCGCAAATCGTCAGTTTTTGAAAATGCGGAATACGACAAAGGATCAGGTGATTGGCCGTTCTGCCCGTGAAGTATTAAACGAGGAGGTCTTTGAGACAAGGGTCAAACCCAAATTGGATGAGTGTTTCGAAGGCAACGTTACTAGGTATGAGATGAAGTACATGTATCCGGAGATTGGCGAGAGAGACCTACTGGTCTCTTACTTTCCCATCGAAGGTCCTACCGGTATTGATCGAGCCGCGTGCATTTTGCAGGACATCACGAATCAGAAGCTGGCAGAAGAGACCCGGTTCAGACATGCGGCCATTGTGGAGTCCTCTTCCGACGCCATCATTTCCGAAAACTGTAATGGAGGAATCACCAGCTGGAACGCGGGTGCCCAGCATATCTTCGGCTACAAGGAGGCAGAAGCAGTTGGACAACCGATGACCATTGTCATTCCCCCCGATTTGCTAGCTGAGGAGAACAGGATTCTCGAAAGGGTGAGAGCTGGCGAGCGAATTGAGCATTATGAAACGGTACGTGTTACGAAAACAGGAAAGAGAGTTGATGTCTCGGTAACGGTTTCTCCCATTAAGGATTCAGCCGGCAAGATCGTCGGCTTTTCGAAGATCGACCGTGATATTACCGAGCGCCGCCTGGCGGAGCAGGTCATGGCAGACATGAGTCGTAAGTTGGTCCAGGTTCAAGAAGAGGAACGTACGCGAATCGCAAGAGACCTTCACGACGATATCAATCAGCGCCTGGCATTGTTGGCAATCGAAATCGACACCCTGAAAGCAAACGTACCCGAACGCGTGAATGAGATCAATCGCCGACTGACGCAAATCCGGGAAGGGATTGTTGAGGTTTCGAGCGGAGTGCAATCTATATCGCATCAACTGCACTCGCCACAGTTGGAATACTTGGGCATCGCTGCGGCCATGAGGATCTTTTGCCGAGAATATTCTGCGCGACAGGCCGTTGAGATCGACTTCGCGATTGACGAGATCCCACACGTCACATCACCCGATGTCTCCTTAGGACTTTTCCGAATTATGCAAGAAGCCCTGAGCAATGCCGCCAAACATAGCCGGGTACGGAAGTTTCATGTGAGGCTGGGCTGCTCAGCCAGTCAGCTCCATCTCACAGTCTCAGACCATGGAACCGGTTTCGACGCCAAAGCAGCGATGAATAAGGGAGGGTTGGGTCTTATCAGCATGCGTGAGCGTGTTCGCCTGATGAATGGAACCATGACCATCGAATCGAAGTTGATGGGCGGTACGATCATCCATGTTTGCGTTCCCATCGAGTCAGAACAGGTTTCCGCGCGTGCGGCCGGCTGATAGAGCGAAGAACCTTAGGCCAGCTAGTAGCCTTGTTCCCATCTGTGAACCGCTGTGTGTTCCGCGCAGATGCGTTGGAAGACGTCGTCGTCCATCCTTTCCCTAACGCCTCCAAAAGTGTACCCGCACAGAATCTCTATGTCGTATGTGCTGAGTAGCTCGTTGCCGAGCTTCTCGAACTGGATCGCCCCCTCTGCGTTGCCTTGTGCCCACAGTAGATGCACGCATTCTCCGAAGATTGCAACGCGCGCTTGCTCTGCGCCACTGGCAGCCTTCGCAGCTTCTGCAGCTGTCAGAATCAAAGAACCCAGCATTTTCAAAAATCGGACCGGATCCGGCATGCCATCGACCATGAGCATAGAGAGTGTGTCAGCCGCGTCCAAGGCGATGTATCTGCCCTGCTCAATGGCAGAACCAACATTCAAGCCGCGTTCCTGCAATCTTGCGAGAAGGCTGTCCCGGTGCCACGCAGTGGCGACAACAATAGCTGCATTTCCGGCCTCTAGAGCAGCCTGGACGAAATGCGTGAGATCATCAAGAAGAGACCCTTCGGCAAAATAAAAACCTACTTCGTGGCAGAGGGGAGTCGCCGCTTTCGCCAGCGAGCCCGGTGCGACATCTTTGCGGGAAGCTGGATCCTCAGTGAGCTCATTTGTAGGGCCGGTGTTCTTACCGGCAAGACTGGCACTCACAAACCGTTTGCCCTGAAGAACAGCTTCCACAGCCGCCAATAGTTCACGTTCGGCGTCGGATTTAACCACGTAGCCGCTACCGCCCGTGCGCAAGGCTTCTTCTACAATGTCCCAGGAGCGTTGTTCACTTAAGAAGAGGATTTTGGACTTGGGTGAAAGGTCTCTTATTCGGAGAGCGGCCTCCATTCCATTCAGTGTCGGAAGCCCGATGTCGAGCAAGATGAGGTCTGGCTGCAGCTCCTCGGCTTTCCGAACCGCTTCCGAGCCGTCGGACACTTCGCTGATGACCTGTAACTCCGGCCGTTTCTCGAGCGTCGAGCAAACAAAGCGACGCCAACGCTCATAATCATCTACGACAAGAACCCGCGTGGTTGGTTCTTCCAAGTAACCTCTGCCGATCAAAGCTCAAGTCCGATCGCTGACTGGCGGTACTAAACCTCCGACTCAAAATAAGGATACACACGGGAGTCGTTTTGCTCGTTGCGCAATCGCAGTCTTGTACTTCGCTGAAAAAAGCGACTAAGTCTAGCGCTTCTCGCGTCATTGGCGTGTCGACCTTCAACCCGAAATCTCGCACAAACGAGACTTTTGTATGAAAGATGGCCGGGCTTGCAGAAAAGTGCAGGAAGCGAGCACGTCACTGGCAGCATTAGCAGTATTGCAACTGTGCCACTCAATCCAAGATAGAGTGGCTTGCTTGTTTGCCCGCCACTTCCTCCGCAAGCGCCGAGCATGCCGCCGACTCTAGCGAGATCAAGACCTTCGGTAGCTTGATCGACTCGTCATATCAGGTGATCGCGAGAAAGGAAGCGACGATCATGCGATGCAGACACTTTGAATTGGTGTTGATCGTTATTGTGCTCCTGTGTGCGCGTGCCTTCGCGCAAGCTGCGCCAGCGGCCGATTCCTTCTTAGCAGGGTCTCGAGCCGCGCCAGGCAATGAGGTCGCCGAAACCAGTACAGAAACTTTCTCTGCTAGGGTTCGCGAGGTGAATCTTCTCTTCTCGGTATCGGATTGGAGGGGCCGCTTTATCTCCAATCTCACTCCTTCCGACATCAAGGTGCTCGACAATGGACAGCAACCGCAATCGTTGACCTATTTCCTGCGGCAATCGGACCTGCCCTTGAAAGTTGGAGTGCTGATCGACGTCAGCGGATCTGTCGGAACCTTCTTTAGCGACCAGCAACAAGCGGCCGCAATCTTCCTACAACAGACCCTGCGACGATCGGATTCCGCGACCATAATGAGTTTTGGTGGTGAGTCGCGGGTAGTCCAGGACTTCACCTCGAATCTGGAATCGCTGACGAAAGCCGTCCATGGTCTGTCCGCCGGCGACACTTCGACGGCTATCTACGATGCTGTAACCAGTGCCTGCGCCAGACTCTCAACTAACGCCGGGTCGAGCCTGGCTCGTCGCGTTTTGATCCTGATCACCGATGGTGAGGAGAACTCCAGCCATTCAAGACTTGAGGACGCGATCGAGGCAGCTTTACAGTCCGACGCGATTGTTTTTGCGCTGAACACTAGTCCAAACCGGGTATTCACGGACCCGATGCTACAGAAGCTTAGTAAGAGTACTGGCGGTAGCGTCCTAAACGCACATGGAGCCAGGGCATTGAAGTCGGCGTTCCGTAAAATCGACGAGCAGCTGCGAAATCAATATTTGTTAGGATACAAACCGCCGCACTGGCAGGCAGACCACAGCTTTCACAAGATTCGTGTTTCCTCCCTCCGCTTCGGCCTTCATATTCATTGCCGAAAAGGTTATTACGCGATCGAATAAAC
>Ga0126378_10000384_pt1 | contig 33550 bp, 23 predicted proteins | sample PanSoiMetPlot_23_FD_92587 | JGI IMG/M metagenome (GOLD analysis project Ga0126378, IMG submission 92587) | Tropical forest soil microbial communities from Panama - MetaG Plot_23 | ecosystem: Environmental > Terrestrial > Soil > Tropical forest > Bulk soil | place: Panama | collected 2016-02-17
AAGACAGTCGAAACTCAGACCGAGGTGAGGGTCATCTTCGCGTTAGCCAGGCACATGATTCGCGCGCGCCCGGTACAGCGGACTCGGTTCTCTTGGGAGTTTTGCCGGATCTGCAGTTTTTTCACTGCCCGTGATTCCTTCGCCTCCGGGAACGCGGGCGCGGGCGCCCGCACCACATTATTTTGATCTAGTCTGCGGCTCGGCTTCTGCCTCTAAAGGCTTTTTGCACTAGCGTGTATCTTGCGGCACCAATCAGGCCGGCGTCGTCGTTGGCAATGATCTGGACGGGCATATCTTTCAGGATGGATTCCATGCGGCCTTTCTCGAGGAATGCCTTTATGAACGTCCCGTCCTGCATTTTCGGAGCGATCTTGGCGGCGATGACTCCGCCTATGTAAATGCCACCTGTCGTCATGTAGCGCAGGGCACAGTTTCCGGCTTCGGCGCCGAAGACATCTACGAAGATTGAGAGCGTCTTTTCGCAGATTGGGAATTTGCGTTCCAGTGCCATGCGCGAGATCAGGGGCGAGGTATCGGTTGTCGCGTTCATCTGTTCGCGCAGAGTTGCCGGTTCTTCGGATTTCTTTGTATCGCGAAGAAAACTGTAGATGTCGTGAATACCGGGGCCGGAGAGAACGCGCTCGCAGCTTACGCGGCCGTACTTTTTCTGCAAGTACGCGAGCAATTCGATCTGAATTGGATCGCGTGGGGAGAAGTCGGCGTGGCCGCCTTCACAGGCGAACGGATGGTGGCGAAATCCGTCCCAGAAAAGGCCCGCCATGCCCAAGCCAGTCTTGGCTGAGATTACGGCGCGGTTGCCTTCGGCGTACTCCGAGCCGCGGCTGATGCAGACGAAGTCTTTCGACTCTAGTGCGTCGATTCCGTAGGCATAGGCTTCGAGATCGTTGAGCAAGCCGACGGTAGGGAGTTTCAGTTGGGCCGCGAGTTCATTGGCGTCGATGGTCCAGGGGAGATTGGAAATCTTGCTGCGTCCATTGCGCACCGGGCCGGCTACGCCGAAACCGGCGCTGTGCACGGGAATCCCTTCGGTACGGGTGAACTGCGGAAGGATTTCGGCGAGACCGGTGTGTTCCTGGCTGGGATAGTTTTTCTCGACGACACACCTCAGGCGATTGCCTTCGGTTTCGAAAGCTGCGAGACGGGTACGGGTAGCGCCGATTTCTCCGGCGAGGATCATGGCTCGATTTTCCTCCATTGGCGGTTGTCGGCTTCGAGCAAGTGGTCAGACTCGGGTGGTCCCCAGGAGCCAGCAGCGTAGTTGGGAAATTTGCGAGGAGGCAGGGCTCTCCAGACGTCGAGGACGGGATCAATCACGGTCCATCCGGCTTCGACCATATCGGCACGTTGGAACAGAGTTGCGTCGCCGATCATGCAGTCGTAAAGGAGGACCTCGTAACCGGTGTACGCATCGGCGCCGAAGTATTTCGAGTATTCAAAACTCATGTCGACGGCGCCCACGCGCAGCACGGGGCCGGGGATCTTCGCTCCGAAACTCAGTGAGATGGCTTCGACTGGTTGGATCTGGATGACTAGTGTGTTGGGATGTCCTTTGTGAAATGGTGCATTGCGGAATAACTCGAACGGCATGCGCTTGAACTGGATGGTGATTTCCGTGTGGCGTCTGGCGAGGCGCTTGCCCGTGCGGAAATAGAAGGGAACTCCGGCCCAGCGCCAGTTGTCGATGTTGAGTTTGAGTGCGACGAAGGTCTCGGTGCGCGACTCGGGGTTGACGCCCGGTTCGGAACGGTAGCCGGGAACTCGCTCGTCGGCGATAGCGCCGGGTCCGTACTGGCCGCGGACGCTGTATTGCAGGACGTCTTCGGAGTTCAACGGCTGCAGCGCATGGAGCACTTTCGCCTGCTCGTTTCTGACGGCATCGGCTTGGAACGAGACGGGAGGCTCCATGGCGGTGAGGCTGAGGAGTTGCATGACGTGGTTGGGGACCATGTCGCGCAGGGTGCCGGCCGTGTCGAAGTAGGTGCCGCGGCGCTCGACTCCGACGGTTTCGGCGTTCGTGATCTGGACGTGATCGATGTAGCGGCGGTTCCAGATGGGCTCGAAGATGGCGTTGTCGAAGCGGAAGACCATGATGTTCTGCACGGTCTCTTTGCCGAGATAGTGATCGATACGGAAGATCTGGTTTTCCTGCAGGACGCTTTTGATGTCGCGGTTGAGGGCTTTGGCGGATTCGAGATCGGTGCCGAAGGGCTTTTCGATGACGACGCGGCGCCAGCGTGCGTTGTCCTGGCAGGAGAGTTCCGCACGGCCCAGCTGCCGAACGATCGGAGCGAAAAACTTTGGCGCGGTCGCCATGTAAAAGAGGTAGTTGCCCTCGGTGTGGAAATCGGCGTCGATTGCGGCTAGGCGATCGCGAAGTTTTGAGAACGTGTTGGCATCGGCGAAATCGCCACGCTCGTAGAAGAGGCGGTTGTGCAGCCAGTCGAGCGCGGTTGGGTCATTCGTCGGCAAAAATTCGCTGACCTGCTGGCGGAAACTTTCGACATCGAGATCGTCGACGGAGACGCCCATCACGGCGAAGGTGTCGGGGAGCAGCTTGGCTTTGACCAAGTTGAAGAGTGCGGGGATGAGTTTGCGCTTGGTGAGGTCGCCTGATGCACCGAAGAGGACAAATATGCAAGGTCCTGCAACTTTCCCAGGGAAGTCTGGTGCAATCGCGGAAGTGGCCGGGAGTGTGGCGGACATGCTCGACACGGAATGGTTCCCCAGAGGTGAGTGCCAAGCATTCTAGGCGAAAGCGATCAGAATTCCCAGCGTGCCCGACGAAAATCGCCATGTCAGTCTCTCAAGCAAGGGTGCGCAACCTCGGGATTTTCAGGTGACTGTGATAGCCGCGACTTCATAGTCCTCAACTCGAGGGATGGTAAAGCGCAGAACCTGTGATTCGAGCTGAAATGGAATGCTACGCTCGGCGCGCAGCAATTCGACGGTTTTGACCTGTATGTGAGTGGGCAGATTCATGCTGACCGTCTGTGCTCCTAATGGGTAGATCGAATCCAGCCATCCATGGTGCGCATTCGGATTCGTATAGTTGAGCAGGTGGATTGCGTAACCGGGAGATGTTTCCCAGGCGAACAGCTCGACGAGTCCGTCGCCCTCGACGTTCAGAAGCTGCTCGTCGTGCGTGATCCAGCGAATGGTGTTGTGGAGCAGTCGCAATAGATCGCCGTGGCCGGTGAGCCAGAGGGTGCGCTCGATGTCTCCGGGAAAGTAAACGAGGCGGCTCGAGCCGGTTTCTTGCAAGACGATGGCTGGTTCATCGGTGTGCGATACCGGTGGGTACGCCAGCTCCGGTGGATACTGAACAAAACCAGGGACTACGGTGAGGACTGGATCACTCACCGTTTTGAGAGGAACGCGGTTCTGTGCGCCGGGCAGCCAGTTGGTGTTTGCGAAACCATCGAGAATCGGATGATTGCGTGCGATTCGGCCGTAGTAGGCGTTGCCGTTGGTGCCGATGACGTTTCCAGCTTTGCTGATGCCTAGCAGGTCTGCGAGGCCGAATTCCGTGCGTGGCCGGAGATTGTCGTCGCACAGGCTGGTTTCGAAGCTTGCCATGATGGATCCGCCGGAGCGCACATAGGCGCGGAGTTGCTCGCATTGGCGATCGCTGAGTACGGCAATGTTCGGGAGCAGCAGCGCGCGATACTTGCTTATTCGTTCAAGGTCCAGGCGGTCTTCATGCAAGAAGTCGAAGGCGAAGCGGCCGCTGAGGAGAGCTTCGTAAAGCCCGTGAGTCGTCTCGCGCATGTATGCATGGGCGTGCGCCGCGGCAGGGGGCTGGTAGAGAAGTTGTGTGCTTTGCCCGATTACGACCCCGATGTTCGCCAGCGAGCGGTGCGGCTTGAGGTGAGCGTCGTGTTTCTTCGTCCACTGAAAATAGTCGGAGCCGACTCTCTGCCAACGGCGATCTTCTCCGAAGCCTGCTTCTGAACCGATGAAGTGGAAGTAGGGCGCCATGCCGCTGGCCACTGTTTCGTTCAGCCACATCTTGGCTTCGGCGGAATTCTTGGATGCATTCCGCCACCGTACACTTCCGGTCGAGTATGCGGCGGTGACATTGCCGGCGAATTTTCCGTCCATCATCGCGCTGCATACACGGCCTTGCAGGCTGCAGCCCCAAACCGTTGGGTCGTCCGAGGTGCGGCCTTGGTTGTCGGCCTGGAACCAGACTGCGGTTTTGCCGAGTTGGTCGAGATTGGGGCCGCAGCGGACGTTCCCGCCTAGGTTCGCGAAGAAGAAGCTGTCGGGCTTCTTTTCCTTTGCGATGGCATCGTACTTGTGCCAGAGCTGAAGCACGCGATCATTGAACATTTGCCAGTAAGCAGCTGTATTTGGTGGTGGTAATTTACTGCAAATGGCGCAATAGCAATCAGGAAGGCTGCCGATGGGCGGCCATCCGTTGGTGTAGAAGCAATCCACATCGTAGAGGGAATTAATTTCGCGCATGATCGCCGGAACATAGTCGTCCATGTAGCTGCTGAACATGCAGGTTTGGAACAAGCGGGGATCTTCATCGCGCAAGAGAACGGAGCCATCGGCGGCGCGCATGGCCCACTCCGGGTGGGCTTCGAGGGCGTCGCCCCAGTTGAGATCCGGGCTCATACGGGCAACCACTCGCATGTCGTGCTTTCTGGCGGCGGCGACGCATTCACCAAAAAAGTCGCGGCTGTTCAGAAACTTTCCATGACGGTGATACTTTACCTTTGATGGATAGAACGCCAGGATGCCGGTCACGCTGATGAAGACGATGTCGGCGCCGGCTGAGTGCCAGTAGTCCGCCCATTCTTCGATGTTCATGACGGCGGGGTCGTGCTCGGTCATGTTGCTCTGGCCGACGCGGCGAATTTTCTGCTGCCACGGCAAAGTCGCTGGATCAACAGGAGCTAGGCGTGCGGGCAACGGCATGAGTTTTGGAGTGGACCCCCGGGTTTCGGCATCGGCAATCGTTTCCGCGGAGCTCACTCCGGGATTGAGCGCCTCGAGGGCGGCAGCCGAGGGTAGCGAGACAGCGCCTGTCTTGAGAAAAGTGCGGCGGTTGAGCATGTCGCCATTATTGCGCATGATCTGCAGCACCAAGAATTGGAAAAATCAGGTTTACATTTCTCAGGCTTATGACGCTATGTGGTCGTGGCGACTTCGTACAAGTACTCGACGAACGATCGCACTGCGCCGTCCAGGCCTTGCACTTTTTCGTTCTTCGATTCGATGACGTAGTACTCATCGGGAGCGTGGGCTCCGCTGCCGTGGCCGAATCCGAAGTGGCCGGCGGCGAGGCGGAGTGGTTCCCCGGTGAAGACGTAACCCGGCCACGATCCGGCGCTGCGTGGAAGAACGATCGGATCGATGCTGTGCTGCTTGTAAACGGCGGTTTGGGCGCGGATCAGCGCAGCATCGGCGGGAGTGCTGTTGGGGTCGTATCCGCCCGTCATGTTGACTTCGATATCGCCGAAGCCGTGTTTAGCCAGGTGAGCTTTCAACGCCGCGAGAGCTTCCGTAGCTTTCATGTCGGGGACCAGGCGCATATCGATTTTTGCAACGGCCCGGTGGGGAAGGATCGTCTTTCCGCCTGGGCCCGTATAGCCGCCGACGATGCCTTCGATATTTACTGTGGGGCGAGACTCCAGCAGTTCGAGAGCTTCCTGCCAACTTACGTCGCGGACCCAGTGCTCGACGCCCATCTGCTTCTTGGCCACAGATTCATCAAGGCGCTGGGCGGCGGTGGCGATCATGGCTTTCTCGGTGGCCGACAACGGGCGCGCTTTCTCCGCAAAGCCTTCGATCATGGGATCGTTTCCATCCGGAGAGACGAGCGTGACCAGCGCTTCCACGAGATGCCATGCGGGGCTGTCGAGGCGTGCTTTGTTGCTGGAGTGAATGTCGCGACGCGGGCCGCGTCCCCAGCGCTCGCCGCTAGAGACCAACTCTAACTCGACTACGCCTTTCGCGCCTAGCGTCATCGTTACTTTGCCATCGAGTTCCTGCTCGGCCGAGGGCATGAAAATTCCGACACACGGGCGCAGCGCCGCGATGACTTCTGGACGATTCACGATCTGGGGAAAGTGCGGGGAGCCGATTTCTTCTTCGCCTTCGGCGACCAGGACGAGATTGACCGGTGGCTTGCGGCCCGCGGCGCGCAAGGCGTGGAGGGCGGCGATGAAGGAACTTTCAGGACCTTTCTGATTCACGGCTCCGCGGCCTACCACTATGGACCCGAGGCCGGGCTTGTCGATAAGAGCCGCGGTCCATGGCGGCGATGACCATTCGGCGGGATCCGCTTGCTTCACGTCATACATGAAGTAAAGTCCTAGCGTCTTGGGGGCTCCGGCGTCGAGCGTGGCGAAGATTCCGGGCTGACCATCGGTCGGAATTTTCTTGACTTGGCCGAATCCGGCATCGCGGAGGAAGCGCATCGTGAGGTCGCAGCCTTCGCTGACGCCCCGGTTTTCGGCGGCAATGGATGGCTGCTTGATCCACTCCTGCAAGCGCTGAACGGCTTCATCGTGATGTTTCTCGATTTGGGTCCAGATGGGGGCGAGGTCAGCGTCAGCAGCAGAAGAGTTTCGGGAGACAGCTAGTATCGCCGCTCCAGCGAGGGTGCCTCGGAGGAAGGTTCGTCGATTCATGAGGCGAGAGCATAACGGCCGGGAGGTGTTTTGGTCTAGATAGTTCTAACTTTCGATCGAAAATCGTTCACCACAGGGGACACGGGGATCCACGGCGAAAGCGGTGGTTTCGTTGGGTCAGGCTGCGCGATCTCGAGGCTGGTCGAATCCGGAATTGATTTGCAGGAAGCGGGCGATCTGGTTGCGGGAGAAGATACCTTCGAACTTGCCACTGGAAACAACTGCCAGTTCGTTTACATTTTCTCGGCTCATCAGTTCAAGAGCTTGCATGACCGGCAGCTCCGGAGGGACTATGGGCATTTTGTCTAGGGGATGCATGATGCGCTGCAGGCTGGATTGCATCCAGCGATCTCGAGGGACCTTCCTCACGGCTCCAGCAGTAACTATACCGACAGGGTCGCGGTCCAGCACCACGATAAAAGAGCGATTCGCGCTATGGAGAAGATATTCGTCTACAAAATCGCGAACGCTCAGATAGGCGGGCACGCTGGGGCAGTCACGCTCCATAAAATCGGCGACACGATGCCCGCGTAATCCGGCCACGACACCAAGCTGGAGGTAGCTGGTGCGCGCGGCATCGAGCAAAAACCATCCGATAAAAGCGATCCAGAGGCCGCCGATACTCGCGCCGAGGAAAAAGCGGTAGATGCCGTACAGGATAAAGAGAAATGCGACAACCTGGCCGTTGGTGGCGGCGATTCTTGTGGCGCGCTCCATGTTGTGAGTGATCCACCAAGCTACGGATCGCAACACGCGGCCCCCATCCAGGGGGTAGCCGGGAATCATGTTGAAGGCGGCGAGACCGATGTTGATGTATCCCAGCCAAATCAGAACAGCGGGCACAGGGGCTGAAGGTTCTCTTCCTGGACTCCAGCCCAAGGCGACGGCAATTCCAAGGCAGAGAACACCGATTAAGAAACTGGCCAGAGGTCCGACGATGGCGATCCAGAACTCGGTTTTTGCGTCTTGCGCTTCGGACTCGATCTGGGAAACACCGCCCAGGGCAAACAACGTAATGGCCCGCACGCGGAGGCCGCAAGATATGGCTACGAGCGAGTGCGCGAGTTCGTGCAGGAGAAGAGTTGCGAAAAAAAGAACTGAGGTGATTAGGGCTGCGGCCCACACCCAGGCCATGTTCCAGCCAGGGTTGACCGATCGAAAATGTGTTGCGAGCGAAAAGGCAATCAGCAACGCGATGACGAACCAGCTGTAATGCAGGCCGATTTCAATGCCGCCAATCCGTCCTAGCTTGATGTGGTACCGCACAACCGTGATTCCTGCCAATTTAGATGCGGTTGCAACGGAAATGTGGCGGGAAATTCACGCCTGTTTTTTGGCCTGGCGAAAAGAAGCCCGTCAATGGGAGGCTGGCATCGGGTGGGGCGGTGCCAGTTCGCTGATGACGACGTCGCTGACATAGAACGAATCTGTCGGGCTGCTCGACTGGAGGTAGAGAATCGGCGTGCTGGGCGGTCCCGGCTGATTGCTGAAGCTGAAAGTGCCTTGCACCTTTGTCCATGCAGCCTTCGAGAGCGCGCCGGAAGTGGCAAGGTTGCTGTACGTGCCGTCGGTTGCACAGTCTTCGCGCTTGATGGAGATAGTTGCCGTGGGATTCGCGGAGTCTGCAGCGGCGAGCAGGGCGTAAGCGCTCACCCTGACAAGTAGCACCGGCGAGGATGTTGTTGGCTCCCAGTAGATTGAGACCGGGACCCATGTAACCTGCGGTTCGATTCGTGACTAGCTGGTTATTGCCGTTGCCCACGGGGTCGGCGAGAGGAGAGACGGAATTCGTCAGAGTGGGAGAACCGAAGGGTGTCCACAGCCGTCGAGGTAAAAGGATTTCGCGGTACTGGTACCAATCAGCTGTGCGTACCGCAAAAGACCAGTTTCAGTGGATGCAGGCGTATACGTTCCGCCAATCTGAGCCCGACCGGAGTCGTTGAACGCGATGGTGTAGCTGCCGATCAGGTCATAACAGGCTCCGCCGGCAGGAGGGATCGCTGCGCTTCATGGTGAAATTTGCGCTGGACGTCCCTTCGCCACTGGTGAGCCGGACCCAGCCGGTGATGCCGTACTGAGCGCCAGGACGCAGAACGGAGCTCAGGGAGATTGAGGGGCCTCCGGTGTCGGTCGAACGGGTGCTCGTCAGCAGACTCTCGGAGCCGCTGTAGGACGCGGTACTAGTTGCAGCTGGGGCGCTTGCCCAAAAGAAGGAGATCCAGCCGTCGGCTGTTGCATCTTCGAAATCATAGGTGGAGACGCTTTGCGCTTTTAGCTGGAAAGGAACAAAGACGAAAGCGAAGACCATGAGACCTTGAACGTTTACGGTCCTGCGGGTGCAGCAGAATGGAGCATCGCGGCTTTCCTTTATGTCTAGAGGCAAGCGTGGGGTTTAGAGCGGCTTTGCACGAGGGGCGCGGGCTGCTCAGCAAAGAGTGGGAACCACAAGGTTGTGAAGCCGTCGGGATTCTAGGCAGTATCGAAAACGGCTGTCAATAGGCATATCCAGAATTCATTATCTACAGCAAATGCCTGATTTGCGTGGAGGCCTACCGGTGAGTTTTACTGGCAGGAATGTGGGACCGCAGTATCGCCCGCAAATTGATTTATTCTTGTTGTACGTGGACGGTGCGAAAGTTCAGCATGCGATTTCCTCGGGCAAGCGGCATTCTGCTTCATCCCTCATGCCTTCCTAATTCATTTGGGGTCGGCGATTTTGGCCCGGTGGCATTTGAGTTCGTTGACTTCCTGCAAGAGGCCGGACAAAAGCTTTGGCAAGTGCTGCCGCTCAATCCCACCGGGTATGGTGATTCGCCATTTCAGTGTTTTTCGGCATATGCCGGGAATCACCTTCTGATCAGCCTTGAAAAATTGCAGAGAAATGGGATTTTGGAAGCCTCTGACCTTCGCGACGCGCCTGACTTCCCGCAGGACTTCGTTGATTTTGGCGCGGTCATTCCATGGAAAACTCGCCTGCTGAATAAAGCCGCGAGAGCATTTCTAAGCAGTGCGAGGGGAGAGGAGCGTCGCACATTTGATGAATTTTGCGCGAACAATGCCGCGTGGCTGCAGGACTTTGCACTCTTCATGGCATGCAAACAGGAGCATGGCGGCATTTCCTGGAATCAGTGGCCTGTCGAAATTGCTCAGCGGGATCCAAGCGCTGTGAATTCTGCACTTGATCGGCTGCGGGAACAGATTCTTGCAGTGCAATACTGGCAGTTCGAATTCTTCCGCCAGTGGAAGGAAGTGCAAGCCCGCGCACATAAGGCCGGCATTCGCATCGTTGGAGACCTGCCGATCTACGTCGCACTCGACAGTGCGGACGTCTGGACGAACCGTGAATACTTTCAACTGTCCGATGAAGGCCAACCGCTGAAGATTGCCGGGGTTCCTCCAGACTACTTCAGCGCAACCGGCCAACGTTGGGGAAACCCGATCTATCGGTGGGACCGGCTGCAACAGATCGGCTATCGCTGGTGGATCGAGCGTTTCCGCGCAGCTCTGCAGTTGTATGACGCGGTTCGCATCGACCACTTTCGGGGTTTTGAGGCTTACTGGGAGATTCCTGGCGATGCCACGACGGCAATCAATGGACGCTGGGTGAAAGGACCGGGAGCGGATTTTTTCTCAGCCCTCGAGCGCGAATTCGGTGATCTGCCGATCATCGCTGAAAACCTCGGCGTCATCACTCCCGAAGTGGAGTCGATTCGCGAGCGCTTTCGTTTCCCGGGGATGGCAATCTTGCAATTTGCTTTTGGAAAAGATCCGCAAGGGCCGTCTTTCCGTCCGCACAACTATTCACGGGAACTAGCCGCATACACAGGTACGCACGACAACGACACGACCGTAGGATGGTGGAACAGTTCCGGAGCGAGTGACAGTACCCGCGCTCCCGAGGATGTCGCCAAGGAGCGTGCCTTTGCCAGTTCGTATCTCAATCTGAAGGATGAGCCGATTCAATGGGTCATGATCAGAACCGTTTTTGCTTCAATCGCGGATCTTGCAATCATTCCTCTTCAGGATGTGCTGGGCCTGGGCAGCGAGGCCCGCATGAATTTGCCAGGCACCGCGAAAGGGAACTGGGGCTGGCGCTTCCGGCCGGGAGTACTGACGTCAGAGTTCGCCCGGCGGTTAAAAGAAATGGCCGGACTTTACGATCGCTGACCCTACCAACTTCACCAGCCGCCACGGTTGCGCGCTGCTATGCTAGTAATGGATTGTCGGGTGGAAACGTTCGCCGCAAGTCAGAACGACATCACGCCTTGCTGCGCTCGACGGGGCCGGATCCCTCGACTGCGCTCAGGGCAGGCTGCGTCCGCCCCTACATTGACGCCGTCTTTGCGACAGTCTCGTACCTGACCTACGCGATTGGCAGGTGCCGTACGTGGAGGAATCGTTGTCTCCAAAGCTCGAACCTGGCTGGTACAAGAACGCCACTATTTACCAGGTGCATGTGCGCACCTTTTACGATTCCAACGGCGACGGAGTGGGCGACTTCGCAGGTCTCGCGCAACGACTGGATTATCTGCAGGAACTGGGTGTCAATGCGATATGGTTGATGCCGTTTTTCCCATCGCCGCTGCGGGATGACGGCTATGACATTTCCGATTACCGATCCGTTCATCCCAGCTATGGAACGTTGGAGGACTTTAAAAGCTTTCTTACGATGGCCCACCAACGTGGCCTGCGCGTGATCATCGAAATGGTGCTGAACCATACCTCCGATCAACATCCCTGGTTCCAGGAATCCCGCAGTGCACGGGACAATCCGAAGCGCGACTGGTACGTGTGGAACGAATCTGACGCGAAATATCGTGGAACTCGAATCATCTTTCTCGATACAGAGATGTCGAATTGGGCCTGGGATCCGATCTCGAAGTCCTATTACTGGCACCGGTTTTTCGGTCATCAGCCGGATCTGAATTACGACAACCCTGCCGTGCGGGAAGAGATGTGGCAGGTGATGAAGTTCTGGCTCGAGATGGGCATTGATGGTTTTCGGCTGGATGCTGTTCCGTACCTCATCGAGCGGGAGGGGACGAACTGCGAGAACCTGCCGGAAACTCACGCGATCATCCGGGATTTGCGCAAGCGAGTGGATGACGAGTTTCCGAACGTAATGCTGCTGGCGGAAGCGAATCAATGGCCCGCGGATCTGCGACCTTATTTTGGCAATGGCGACGAGTTTCACATGGCGTTCCATTTCCCCCTGATGCCCCGGATGTTCATGGGAGTGCGCCTGGAGGATCGCAAGCCCATCACTGAGATTCTGCAGCAGACACCGGAGATTCCAGCTACCTGCCAGTGGTGCCTGTTCCTGCGGAACCACGACGAGTTGACGCTGGAGATGGTCACCGATATCGAACGCGACTACATGTACGACATCTATGCGCGGGATAAAGCCATGCGGTTGAATCTGGGGATTCGGCGGCGCCTGGCTCCGTTGCTCGATAACGATCGGCGCCGCATCGAGTTGATGAATGGCATGCTGCTGTCGCTACCAGGGACTCCCATAATCTATTACGGCGATGAGATCGGCATGGGAGACAACATTTATCTCGGCGATCGCAACGGAGTAAGAACTCCGATGCAGTGGAGCGGAGGCTGGAACGGGGGCTTCTCGAATGCGGATCCCGAACGACTGTACTCGCCTCCGATCTTGAACCCGGTTTACGGCTACCAGGCGGTAAACGTGTTATCCCAAAAGCGCAGTCCACACTCCCTGCTGTCGTGGATGCAGCACATTCTTCAAATCCGTCGTTCGACTCCGGTGTTTGGTTCCGGATCCATCGAATTTATCCACCCCGCCAACCACCGGATTCTTGCCTATATCCGGCAGCTTGGGAAGGAAACGATCCTGGTCGTAAACAATCTTTCCAGCGCGGCGCAGTCGGTTGAGCTGGATTTACGACGCTATAAAGGAAATATCCTGATTGAAATGTTTGGCCGAAATATTTTTCCACGTATCGGCGATCTGCCGTACCTTCTAACCATGGGTCCTTACCAGTTTTACTGGTTCCGGCTGCGCCAGATTTAATCAGGAATCTGAAGATCGGGGCGGGCGTATCTAAACCTGTTGTTGAGATATTTCTCGGGAGGTTGAATTGGCGGAAGAAACTCTTATGAGCGATGAATTTCTTCGCCAGCTCATTAACGTCGGCGAGGTTGACATTGTTGTGGGTGTATCGACGCACAACAATGCCAAGACGATCGGGCCTGTAGTCGCCGCGATTCAGGCTGGAATCCTGAAGTGTTTCCCCCGTGAACGAGTCGCCATCATCAACGCCGACGGCGGATCGCAGGATGGCACCACAGAATTAGTGGAAAAGGTGTCGATCGATGATTTGTGGCGAGAGCACAAGGTCTATGCGTTACGCACTTTGCATTCCATCAGTGCTCGTTATGCGCGCATTCCAGATCCGAGCAAGGCGTTGCAGACGATCTTAGCCGCTGCAGATCTCCTACACGCTAAGAGTTGCGCATTTATTTCTCCTGAGTCGACCACCATCGAGCCCGACTGGCTTCAGCGCCTGGTCCGACCGATTTACAACGAAAACTTCGACCTTGTCTGCCCCATCTATGTGCGTCAGAGGTCGGAGGGAGCATTGATGCGCAACGTGCTCTACCCGATGACCCGATCCATCTACGGGTGCCGAATACGGGAGCCATACGGATCGGAATTCGCCATCTCTGGCCGATTAGCGGGCGACTTCCTGGCGAAGGGAATCAGCAACGAAGACTGGGGCAGGATGGGTCCGGAAATCTCGATGACGATCATGGCCGTTGCCGGTAAATACCGCGTGTGCCAATCCTTTCTGGGAGCAAAGGCGCTTGTGGGCCACGGCACACAAGATGTTGTCAGCGTTATGCGCAGAACCGTTGGGGCTCTGTTTGCCTCGATGGATCCGAACTTTCCAGTGTGGAGTGCGATCACGGGATCGGAAGCTCCACCCACGTTCGGGACCTCGACGGAAGTGGAAAACGAAGCGGTTCGGATCAACCGCAAGCGGTTGCTGGATATGTTTGCCACGGGTGTTGCGCAGTTAGAGCCCGTGCTTGGCTCGATCCTGCCCGAGTCGGTGCTGTCGGAACTCAAGCGCATTGCGGCCCTGGGACTGAACGAATTCGAATATCCCGCGGAACTCTGGACGAAGACCGTGTTTGAGTTCGCCGCTTCCTATCACAAGTCCACCATCAGCCGCGACCATATCATTCAGGCGCTAGTCCCGCTGTACCGGGGCCGCAGCCTGACTTTTCTCAGCGAAAACCGGAATGGATCGGGAGAGGACGTCGAAACGCGTGAGGAATCCTTGTGCACCGATTTCGAACGACTGAAGCCGTACCTGCTCGAAAGCTGGGCAGACAGAAAGTGAGAGGCCCATGCGAGACATTATCATCAACGAATTAACACAAGCCTTCCAGCAGATGGCGAGGGAGGTTGTTCACTACCTTCCGCGCCTTATCGTGATGCTCATCATTGCTTTGATTGGATGGGTTATCGCTTACCTGTTGAAGCTCATAGTGCGGAGCCTGCTGCGTCTGACGAAGTTCTCGAAGTTGTCCGAAAACGCGGGGGCGACGCAACTATTGCATCAGGCCGCTCTCCCTTCGTCGACCGAACTGCTCAGTCGCTTTGTATTTTGGGTCGCCTGGATTGGCTTCGTCCTTCTCGGCGTAAGCGTTCTGGGGATCGCAGGTTTGCAGGAATATATCTCGCGCTTCTTCCTTTTCTTGCCTCGACTGTTTGTGGCGCTGGTGATCCTGTTTTTTGGATTGGTGGCAGCGAGCTTCTTCTCTCGCGCCGCTTTGCTTGCGGCCGTGAACGCAAACTTTCGATCCTCGAAGATGTTAAGCATCGCAATCCGAATCGTAATTATCATCTTCGCGCTTTCCATGGTATTCGAAGTCCTGGGTGTGGCGGAAGAGACGATGCTGATTGCATTCGCGACGGTGTTTGGGGCTACGATGCTCGGACTGGCCATTGCATTTGGGCTCGGAGGCCAAGACTTGGCGCGAAAGTTCCTGGAGAGAAGGCTGGCTCGGCAGAACAAAGAAGAGAGGGAGGATGAACTGTCGCCGCTCTAGACTTTGTGGCAAATAGCTTGCATCAATCCCGCGCTGCGGTGGAGCGATCCCACCCTTCGTTTGCGAAGGGTGGGCCGATAGAGTGAGGGTTACGGAGTTATGGTGAAGGTAGCGGCGCTCGCGGCTTTGCCGCCCGGCGTGGTCACCGTTATTTTCCCGGTGGTAGCGGTGGCGGGCACAATCAACGTCAATTGCGTGTCGGAGTTCTTCGTAAATGAGGTTACTTTCCCTTTACCCACAGTAATCGCGCTGGTCTGAATCAGGCCTGTGCCCGTGATGACTACGGACTTACTTACTTTCCCACTGGTAGGGCTGATCGCGGTGATTTTCGGCGTGACTTTGAAGATACCGCCGCTCTGCAGGGTGCCCGTGGATGTCGTCACAGTGACCGGTCCGGTTGTTCCCGCAGGAACCGTGGCTGTCAGAAATGAATCGGAGAGCACATGGAACGAGGACGGGGTTCCGCCGATTTTTACGCCGGTGGCGAGGGCGAATCCCGTTCCCAGAATGTTGACGGTAGCTCCGACGGGGCCAGAGCGGTTCACGGGCTTGACGAAGCGCGGCAGGGCGTCGGCGAAGCTGTAGATGACACCTTTGCCCGCGGCCCCTCCGTGCTCTGTCATTCCAAAGATCGTGCCGTTCGTGTGCAGGATCGGGGTCGTGTACGCTCCATCACCCGATGGGGCACTGAAACTATAAAGGGGTGCATATGCCCCGCCGGTCGTCAGGCTGAAGATAACGCCGTAGCCAAACTGACCTCCCCAGATGGTCGCGCCATAGAGATTGCCATCACTGCCGGCGATTAAGCCGGCGTAGGTCTGATAGCCGGCACCCGGGTGGACACCGTCAAAATTGACTAAGTCTGTGTACGTTCCAGTCGGAGTAATGCGATAGAGTACACCGGCATTGGTCGTCCCTCCAGCGGTCGTGGTCCCGTAGAAGTTGCCGTCGGTGCCCAGAACCAGCCCTCCAATTGGATATGAGCCGGTCGCCATGTCGAAGTTGTGCAGGATCGTGTAGGTCTTCCCAGTGATTTTGTAAACCGTTCCGGCACCGTTGGTGCCGTCAAATTCTGTGACACCGTAGAAAGTTCCATCGTTCGCCTGCAGGAGAGGTCCATAGGTTATCCCTGGGATCGTCCCTATGACATGGAACACTCCTGCTGGAGAAATCTTGTAAGACATTCCGGGATACGAGGTGCCGTAGAACAGCCCGTCAAAACCGACCATGAGAGGCGATACCGGCTGGCCGCCATCCGCCGCTCCTGTGAAGTCATAGAGGACAGTCAACGCTCCCGCCGGGGTGATCTTGAAAATGTTGCCAAGGCCATGAGCGCCGCCCTCTTTCGTAGTTCCGTAGAGGTTGCCATCTGCGCCCAGGGCCAAACCACCGATAGGGGTGCTGCCATGAACCGTGTCGAAGTTATAGAGAACTTTGTAGGTACCGGTAGGCGTGATCTGGAAAACGAAACCCTGATTGTTCGTGCCGCCGGCGGAGATGGTTCCATACAAATTTCCATCCCGGCCCTGCGCCATAACAAAAGGATATTGTGGACAACAACTACTCCCCGCGAAGTCCAACAGGTCGGCATAGGTCTGCGCGGTAAGCGCGGTCGTTGCCAGCGCAATCACAAGGAGAACTTGGGCAACGGCGCAGGCGCCGCGAAGCCACAACGGCGGTCTGCTTGTTGTGAAGAATGGTTTTGCCGTGGGCAGTATCGATCCGATAGGCATTTGGCTGATCTCCTTTGTGGTTCTCTCGCCTAACCCGGCGAGCACTGCCGGAATGGGTGCTTCTATCAATTAAAGCGGGAAAAAGCGACCAGGTTCGGTATCGACGGGGGGAGGAAATATTACTGCAAATCGGTGGAGTGGAAAAGTACAAAATTCCGCTAAGACGCCATGGCACACGGCCAGCGGACGCGTACGCTCTTCGAATGCTGCGAGGCTGTGCTCTTTTCAATTATAAGAAACTCACATATGGCGTCCGACCTTTCGTATTGGCAGTTCGTGCGATTCTATCGCCCGCAATTGCGAATTGTTAAAAGGAGCATGGCGGCTAGCAAAGAGATTTGATCGGCTCCGCGGGCGGGCTACCACGATGCTGGTTGAGCTTCTAGAACTGACTTGAAGACTCGCAGCACTGGGCGGCTCTAGGCATTATGGATTCATAATTAGGATCGCCGCACTTGCGGCAGGAAGTAGAAGAGAGACCTTTCCATCGGAGGATCGGATTTTGTCTTCGCTGCTCGCGCGCCAGGTGCCATTCGACTTGACGGTTGCGCCACCAAACGTTGTGCCGATTTTGCTTTCCATGGATGGCGCCGATAGGCGCAGCACGGAGCCACTCCGGAAGGGAATCGTTGCCTCAGTCGCAACCATAACATCCAAGTTCGGTTCCTTGTTGATGAGCGTTATGCATAGTCGCTTGTCGCGTTTTAAGGTCGCGTACCCGTTAAGGTTGAATTTGCCCGCTTGCAGCTGACTACGACAAGCACTCCGTCAATTGCTTGCGCGAAGGCGAGCATGCCGTAGAATTCCGGAGCTGCTACATAGTTCCCGTGCTCGTCATCGCCAATCGGCGAGTACGAGCTGATGAACCCAAGCTGGTTAACGCCAGTTTCCATGTTGACGCCGCCGCATTGGGCCGTGGCCAGCTTGTACATGAAATCAAGAACCCACAGAGCTGAAGCAAAACGATCACTGACGCCAGGCTTACCTCCGCCGGAAAACGAGTTGGTCTCGCAGATGCGGTAGGGAACGCTGCAATATTTGGCAGCAGCCTGTAATTGGTCCAGCATAGGATCGAGTTTCGGATCAGAGTGGAGTAACTTGTCAATGCTGCTCGCCGGATTCTGACCTTCACGGTAGTAATGATGGGTCAACAGTTTGAGGTCACGGCCTTCATCTCGCGCAAATCTCGACACCCATGCGGTAGCAATGGCGACATCGGGCCCTGCCAAGGGTATCCCAGGGATACTCTTGCGAAGTGCATCCCGGAACCTGCGATACTCCAGAAGATAATCCTCGTAGTCATATCCCTTTTTGCGGTGGATTTCTCGGTGCGGGAATAGGTCAGGCTCATTGCCAATTTCGAACGCAAACAGATTAGACCCTGTCGCCGCAGTCACGGCCTTGGCTTCATCGATTGCAGATTCGACAGTGCCCCTACCGAGGTTCAGCCCCCAGATGAGTTTCCAACCGGTGACTTCCAGGAATGATCCGAGATCGCGAAGTACGGCGTCATTTACGACTGAACCCGGGCCCGCTTCAGGCGAGGAGAGCGGTTGTGCGGAAGGGGAGTAGGACGCATAGTCGGAAGTATTGCCTCCCATTCGGATGATGCCGCTCGAAGTCAGAGTGCGACAGAGCTGTACATACACTGCATTTCTCGCATTAAGCAGGCCCGGCCGGGCAACCGAGGAGACTTCGTATCCGAGGCCTACGAAGTCGGAGGGAATCGTGGCAGCTGATTTCGCCGGGTCAACAATCAGCCTCGCCTCGATGCTTTGCCGTGAAGTGTTACCGACCGAGGCGGACGCAGTTCCAGCGACCAATGCCACTCCCTTGATGAAGTCGCGACGGCGCATCTGATCTCACTAGATCATACTTGGATTGTGAACTATCCGAGGGAGGAGTCCCGGTTTCAAACGCTAGGGCGCGAAGTTGCAATCAAGGTTTTGCCGGGATATTGATCATGAGCACGATAAACCTCTCTCATGCTTCCCGCACCCCAACTGCGCCAGAATTTCATAGGAACCCAGCCGAGTGCACAGGGAGTGACATAGGTGTCGTGGATTATGCTCCCGAGAAAGTGAGCGAGCGCCAGTCCTCCCTCCATTCGCTGGCCCTGCGACGGGAAGCGACCCTGATGCTGGAGGACAGAAGCGGGAACCTATTGGCAGCCGCGCGAAGGAAATGGCAGCGGCGCAGGCGCCGCGACCGGACGCGTAATCCTATGAAACGACCTGGAATGATGATTCTTAGTGGGTGCTCTTGGACCATCTCTTTCTCTCGTTGACAGAGCAAGGTTCCAGAACATCACGGTCTTGGATGTGTCCCACGCAGCAATCGAGGTGAAAAAGACCCGGTTGGGAGAAAGAGCAAACCGAGTTCATTGGATGGTTGCGGACATCACACAGGCTGAGTTGGAACGATCGGGCATATGACGTTTGGCATGATCGGGCGGTATTTCATTTTCTGATCGGCGCCGGAACAACGCACTGCCTATGTCCGTCAGGTCGCCCGCTGCCTAAAGCCCTGCGGCTATGTCATCGTGAGTACGTTTGGCCCAGACGGTCCGACCAAGTGTAGTGGCTTGAATGTTGTGCGTTACGGTGCCGATGCTCTGCACCACGAGTTTGGCGGACACTTCCGCTTGGTGGAGAGCGCAAGAGAAATACATCAGACGCCCTTCGGCACGACGCAGCAATTCTTGTACTGCTACTGCCGATTAGAAGTTGAGCGTGCCGGAGCGTAATAAAGACTGAGCACAGCAACAAATAGAGTGAGTACAATCCAGTTTACGAGAGGCATTTCACCTCGCCCCCGGTTTCCTGTTCATGGATGTCCCCATTTTTGTGGTTGTGCCCAGCCTCGGTCTGTGACTCACAACCTCGCCGGACTAATGCAAAGCGTTGAAAGTCGATATTGCAAATCGAGTCATCTGTCCTGAAGTATGATCGACCATCACAGTCACTCGTCCAGACGCGCCCGTGGGCTACCGTTCCCGCCATCAGTTGTGAGTTGGTGAAGGTGGCTGCCGTCAGGTCTCATAACAAAGATCTGGTTTTGACCTGAAGTACTTGGCCGTGCAGACATGAACAAAATGCGTTGTCCCTCGCTTGACCACGCCGGGGCGCGACTGCACCAGGTTTGGTGAGCCGGGTCAGGATTCGGCGTGAGTTCGATCTGGTTGTCCCCGTTTGCGTCCATCCGAAAAACTGAGCAGTAACCATTACGGAAGCTCATGAACGCGATGTAGTTGCCATTTGGGGACCAGGACGGCATTTGGGCAAAGCTGGTTGAGGCTTCCTGGGTTAGCGGTACGGGAGTGCCACCATCGGCATTTACGACAGCGACGTCAATTCCATGGCGCAAAACGATGTATCTGCCGTCGGGTGACCAACTGGGAAACCTGTTAGGGGTTGGCGGGTAAGTGACTTGCCGGGGTAATTCCTCCGGGTAGTTGAGATCCATTACATAGATCTCGTAAACACCACCGTCGCGATCACTCTCAAAGACAATGTGCCTACCGTCTGGCGACCACCTCGCCCATCCATTGTTCGAGGTGCTACTTGTCAGATTTCGAACCGTGCCGTGCTGGTCGCGCAGGAAGATGTTCGTGTTGCTCGTGGGCGTCGGCCTCATAGTGAAGACGATCTGGTTGCCACTCGGGGACGGGTCCGGGTCGGTGTCGTTAGCAGTGTCGTTTGTAACGCGCATCTGATGACTACCGTCCGCGTTCATGGCGTAAATCTGCGAGTTAGCCGCGCTGTCGCGCGTGCTGTAGAAAACAACGTCGAACCTCGACTCCTGCGCATAGAAAAAACTAGAACTGAATAGGACCCCAAACAGCGCGAGTGCGTACAACGAACATTTTGTAACTGGGTTTGTCATGACACATACCTCCAATGGCAAGTAACTGTTGGGAGTTAGTGGCAATGCCTGAGCCGCTGAACGTCGGCGACCTCGGACATTGCGCTCAACTCCATTAACGAAAAATCAGGTGAGAAGGGCTCAACGGATTGGAATAAAGATCTGTGGGCCCGGAAAAGTTCACCGAGAAAGCTGGAAGAAGAGCTTTATTTCCAAGCGCTTGTTGTCTTTGACCCTCAGCGGAAGCTGGGATACCATGCCATGCAATCGGAGGGCTGGGCTTCCGGCCGGCGATTCATTGTGGGGCGTTCGTCCACCTACAGCGTTACGGAACTGCTGACACGCTGGCGCGAGGGAGACGCGGCTGCGAGAGACGCTCTGGTTCCACTCGTATATCAGGAGTTGCGCCGCCTGGCCCGCAAATGCCTGGCTGGTCAACCGAGCGATCACACCCTGCAGCCCACAGCCTTGGTCCATGAAGCCTACCTTCGTCTTGCCGACCGCGAAAAGATGCACTTCGAAAACCGCGCCCATTTCCTGGCGGTACTGACGAGAATCATGCGGCAGATCCTGATTGATCATGCGCGCGGCCGGAATGCGGCCAAACGGGATGCGGGAATCAAAGTGGTTTTGGACGACGCGGTGCTAGCCAGCCCGGTGCCAGAGATTAGCGTGATCGTTCTGGAAGAAGCTGTGCGCAAGCTTTCGCGCTTGGATGCAAGACAAGCTCAGATTATGGAGTTGCGTTTCTTGGGTGGATTATCAGTGGAGGAAACCGCTCTGGTTCTCGACATCTCCCCGGCAACCGTAAAACGCGAGTGGATGACGGCGCGGCTGTGGCTGAAAAAGCTACTCGCTCGGAGATTGCCATCATGACGATGACTCCGGAGCATTGGCAACAAGCAAAGATCATTTTGGAAAAGGCGCTGGGAGTACCTGCGCACGAACGCCCCCACTTACTTCTCAAATTGTGTTCCGATGACGCTCTACGCCGCGACGTGGAATCCTTTCTCGCGCTTGGCGATGAGCATGCTCGAACGAGCCTTCTTGAGGCGCGAGACGAAGGATCGCTGAACAATAGCTCGTTCCTAGCTCGCGGGACAGTCGTCGGCGAGTATGAGGTGCAGTCTCTGCTTGGCGCGGGAGGGATGGGCGAAGTGTACCGCGCTCGCGACCCGCGACTCAGGCGAGATGTGGCCATCAAAGTTCTACCGCACTTTGTCTCCAACGATCCTGATCGGCTGCGCCGATTCGAGCAGGAAGCGCAGGCCGCAGCAGGGCTTAATCATCCGAACATTCTCGCCGTGTACCAACTGGGAACGTATGAAGGAGCACCTTACCTGGTGTCTGAGCTGCTCGATGGTGGAACCCTTCGGGAGCAGCTGCACCGGGACCGTTTAGCGATCAGGAGAACAATTGATTATGGCGTGCAGATTGCCCGAGGACTCGCTGCCGCACATGAAAAAGGGATTACACACCGCGATCTAAAGCCTGAGAACTTGTTCATCACAAAAGATGGCCGGATAAAGATTCTGGACTTCGGGCTGGCAAAGCTCGCATCGCCGCGTGAGGCCAGCCATAGCGCACCCACGCTCAACAGCGAGACCGAGCCGGGCGTGGTAATGGGCACTGTAGGCTACATGGCACCCGAGCAGGTGCGTTCAGAAACGGTTGATCATCGTACAGACATTTTTGCGTTCGGCGCAATTCTCTATGAGTTGCTAACAGGACAACGCGCTTTCAGAAAATCTACTTCGGTGGAGACGATGAATGCAATTCTCCACGATGAGCCCGCGAGTATTTCTCTCCTGGTACCTGCCGTGCCGCTGGCTCTGCAACGTATTGTGCAGCGTTGTTTGGAGAAGAATCCCGACCAACGGTTTCAGTCAGTGCACGATTTGACGTTCGCGCTGGAAGCATTAACGGACTCGGGAGCGTTGTCGGCAACTGGACCGGCCCAAACTCGAACTCCTCCGCGCTGGATATATGTAGGGCTACTGGCTGCGTTGAGCTTGGCCGCGCTGCTGATTGCCTTACAAGCGCGCCGACCACGTTTGCCGATCCCTGTCACCGAGTGGGCGCAGATCACCGACCTCGCTGACTCCGTGACCCAACCAGCCTTTTCACCAGACGGCCGCATGCTGACGTTCTTGCGTGGTGACGACACATTCACCACTTCCGGCCAGGTCTATGTGATGCTTTTGCCGCATGGCAACCCGGTTCGTCTCACGAATGATTCCACCGCCAAGATGAGTCCGGTATTCAGCCCTGATGGCGCCAGTATCGCCTACACGGTACCGTGGGACACTTGGACCGTTCCGGTGCTCGGCGGTCAGCCGCAACTTTGGCTTCCGAATTAGAATGTGGAGAAACCTTGCGAATCCGGCGAGCCGCATCCATTCCATTTAGCTTGGGGAGTGCCAGATCAAGGAGAATCAGCTCCGGCTGGAGTTCTTTGGCCTGTTCGATCGCTTGCAGTCCATCTGATGCTTCGACGATCGCGCTACACTGAGTTTTCCCTTCCAGCTGTGCACGTACCAATCGTCGGAAGTCGTCGTGATCTTCAGCGATGAGCGTTGTGAATGCCGCTATCGTCCCCCTCTCCACTGTGCCGGTAAGTCTGTTCCGAACGTGTGCTGGGACTCAACAGTCACGTCTCGCTAACGAGTGGAGTTTCCAGCCTGCCTATCGTCCGACGATGGAATCTTCAGATGGCTGCTCAAGAATTGCCCACCCTAGAAGATTGTCTTGATGGCAAACGGAAGCTCCGCCGCATCGGACTTTAACAGATACCCACGACCTCCCAGTCGCAGAGCTGCTTCCACCATCTCAGGGATCGGAATGTTGACTGACAAGTAGAATTTCGGAATTGGATGAGTGCTCGCGAATTCGTCGCGCGACATCGAACCCATTTAAAGTGGGCAGCCGGATGTCTAGCAGGATTAAGTCGGGCTGGAGCGCTTCGCCCTTCCGAACAGCTTCCAATCCGTCTGACGCTTCGCCGATGATCTGAGACTGCGTTTTTTTCTGGATGGTCAGACATAGGGATAGGCGGAACTCTTCGAAATCTTCGACCACAAGTACTGTAAGCGATGGCATTCCTAGCCTTCATTCCCTAAAACAGATCCGCACGTCGGGTTCGTTGCTCTTTGCCCAACCAATACGAATACCTAGAAGCTAAGACGTACAGCCACCTGTCCGACACGGGGATTAACAGCCGTGCTGGTTATAATGCCGAAAGTCGGTGATGTGAAGTTGCTGTCAGGATTCGCGAACTGTGGATGGTTAAGCATATTGTAGAATTCAGCACGAAACGTAAGTCTGGTCGTATCACGAATCCAATCAAAAGTCACTGCTTTTGAAACAGCCAGATCCAGGTTCGCTTGTCCGGGTCCGTCCACAACGCCAGTCGCACTGTTTCCGAAGGCTGTCCCGATCCCATCCGCACCAATTACCGGCGGAGTCGTGAAACAGGATTCAACGAAATAAGCGTTCAGCTTCGATTCGATTGAGCCTCCTCTTACCAACTGGCTTTTGTGGCAGGTGCCGCTCAGTTGCGCCCTGTCCTCACTAATGCCATAGATGTTCGTTGAGTTTGTGTCCGCAATGGTGAGAGCGCTGCCGGACTGAATCGTGGCGATCGCATCCAATGTCCACCCAGCCAGCATCGATCGTTTTAGGCCAGTAGATGGGCCTGGTATCGCCCAGGTCGTGCTGAAGATGAAGCGCTGCGTGCGGTCAAAGCTGGCGCGTCCCCATCGTTGGGCGGGCGAGTTTTGGTCGCCTAGGGTCAATGCGTTCCCGGACGATGTGGAGTTGATGTCCGAGCCGTCTGTATCCAACGTCTTGGAGAAGGTATAGGAAGCAAGAAATTGGAGACCGTGACGCCAGCTCTTCGTGACGCTGATTTCGAGCCCGTTGTACCAGGAGCTGCCCTCCGACTCCATTAACTGAAGGGAGTCGGCCGGAATTCCCGGAATCGGAACTCGCATCGGGATATTCACGACCCTGTTCTCATCTAATCCCCGGATGGGTTCGTTGACAGTAGCCGCTAACGCTTGATTCAGCGACCGTTGGCGAACAAGATGTGCACCGCGGGTGCCCACGTACCCTACTTCCAACCAGCCCTCGTGCAACTGCGATTGCATATTCAACGAGTATTGCTGAATCGACGCGGTTCGGAAATCAGGCGCGACGGAATAAATCGTTGTGTTGGTAGTCGGAGAATAGGCGGGAAACATCGGAAAGGACTCCGGAGTAGGAAATGGCTGCGCGAAAGGTGCCTGAAACGTAGCGCTCGCGTTCGCTACACCGGCATTCAGCCGAAAAGTGGAAAATGGAGCACCCAACAGGTTTTGATAGAAGGCCTGGCCGGTGGGTCGCGAGTAATACGCACCAAATCCACCTCTGAGCACCAGTCGAGTCGAGCTGGGTAAGAACCGCCAGGCAAAGCCGATTCGCGGAGCGACGGTATTTTGACCCACCCCGAAATTTCCGAAGGTATTGTTCGCGCGAAGTACGCCCGTCGGAGGAACACCTGGAAAATTCGAAGCCACAACGTAACCAGCGACGCTCCCGGTTGGGGGAGGATTGGGATCAGCCTTGCTGAAGTCAAAACTGGCATTTCTACCCAGCCGATCTCCAAACTGACCGAGGTGCTCATAGCGCACGCCCAAGTTTAGTGTGAGTGATTTGCGGATTCTGTAGTCGTCCTGCACGAACCCAGCTCCCTCCCAGACCCTGTATTCTCGAGTGCTCAAACCAAAGTCATCGAACGAAGCAAAAACATTACTGAACCCGGTACCGTTGTCGGCCGCACTGAGGCCCAGAAGGAAATCCGGCCAGCTCAGAAACTCGACAAACGATCCAAGTCCGACCAAGTTCACGTTGTCCTGGACCCTGGTGAGAGACCCACCTACCCTAAAGGTCTTGGTCCCATGCACAAAGCTGAGATCGTCAGCAATGACAAAACTATTCTGCGCAATCGTCCGCGGAAAACCGGACGCAACGCTGAAAGAGCCAAGAATCTTCAAGCTGGGAAGTTCATTATTGTGGCTCATTTCTCCTTCAGCAACTCCGATGTCGGACCACTTGAACGGGGCCTGAGCTTCGGTAGTCGTTCGAGTCCGGACAAAACCAACCCGAGCCTCGTTGAGCCATGTGTTATGGAATGTGTGGGTATGCGAAAAAGAGAAGACTCGGAATCCGGAATCATTGGGACTGAGAAAACCGCGGATGTTGCCCGCAGCGTTACCGCCGTTGCCTGGAAACGTCACCGTCTCGCTATCATCCGCCAGGAAGAAACGGGCTGCGATTTTACTACTCGCTGAAAGCAGGTAATCTGCATTAGCGATGAACTGGTCTTCTGAGAAGTGACAGGGATCGCTGAACACGGAGAACCCCTGCTCCACAAACGGCTTGTTTGAGTCCACAGTTTGGGGCGTGGGAATCACGAAAGACCCATCTGGAAGTTTGAAATTCAGCAGCGCCAACGCGACGGAATTAATGTTGGATCCGTCAGACTGCACCGTCGTCCCTCCCTGCGCACCTGCCATACCGCCAAACAACTTCCCGAGCTCGGCCGGTGACCGGTCGTTCGTGAGTGGCGGCTCGGTGAGATTAGCGGTGCAAGCCGTCCTCGATTGACCGGCAGCAATCCCGTTGACCTGCCGGGTCCCTTGATACGAGCCGAAGAAGAGAAGTTTTTCCTTCTTGATCGGCCCCCCCATCGCGAACCCAAACTGGTTCTGCCTGAGTAAGGGGCGGCGCTGCTCCGTCTGCTTCAGGAAGAAATCATTGGCGTTGAGGGCCTCGTTGCGAAGGAATTCGAAAACAGTACCGTGGAAATCGTTACTGCCGGTTTTGCTGATGACACTTACGTTAGCACCTCCATAGCGTCCGTAAGCTGCGTCGAAGAGGCCGGTCTGGACTTTGAACTCCCCTATTGTGTCAGGGTTGGGGATGGGTATTCCCCCGCTTCCTGAGGCACTGCCTTGCACATCGCTGACGCTGATCCCATCCAGTTCGAAGTTGTTGTCGTACGAGCGGGCTCCGTGTACGAAAATCCCGTCGTTGGACTTGGCAATCTGCGAAAGCGCAGTTCCACCAAGCCCGAGTTCTCCGGCGTTGTAAACGCCCGATGTCACGCCAGGAGACAGGCTTGCGATTTGAGCAAAGTTCCTCGTCACCAGAGGCAGACCGCTGACCCCGGTTTCGTTGACTACCTTTCCGAGGGAGGAAGTGTCGGTTTGGACCAAGGCTGGCTCTGCAGAGACCCGCACAGAGTGCATCACCGTCCCCAGTTCAAGACGTACTACTAGGCTGGCAACCTCCGTTACAACCACGCTTACTGTTGTGCTGGCTTCGAGCGGAGCAGCACCTGATTTGCTGGCTTTTACTTCATAATCGCCCGGCGGCAGGAACTGGAAAGTGAACCACCCCGATTCGTTGGACGTCGAAGACCGGGTTTCTCCAGTCGCTCGGTTGATGAGGCGGATCGTGACTCCTGGCAGAACGGCTCCCGTTGGGTCCAACGCAACACCTGTCAGTCCACCCGTTGAGGCTGTCTGGCTGGAGAGGTATACCGCAAGAGCCAGGACGATTGCAACGCGTTCAACAACCTCAGAAAATAAGGAAGTTGCTTTCGGCCGCCATTTCGAGACATCGCGCATCGCTAAACCCCGTCCGGTTTACGAGGAAGCGTTCCTGTGGCATGAACCCGGATGCTTACGTTAAGCTATCACTCGCCACGTAGGACGCCAACAAGCCATTTGTATGGAGTTTGTTTACCATGGTCTCTCTTTCGCCGTCGAAACGTTGATTGAGCCTATGGAGCAATTTGTGTCTAATTACGCACTTCCCAGGCGATTCGGCGTGCGGCTCGTTACTTCTTTCGTTGCAATATTACTTGTAGGTGCTCCACTAAGGCCTCCGACTGGATTCGCAGAGTCCAAAGAGACGCGACGCGTCCTCATCGTTAATGACCTCGGCAACACCGCCTCACCCGGCTTCGCAGAAATCGATCAAGCACTCTGGGCTGGTCTTCAAAAATCACAATACCGCATCGAACTTTATCAAGAGAGTCTTGAACTCACCTTGTTTCCGGACGAAGTTTCCCAACGCCGGTTTCGTGAGGAGTTTGTTCGAAAGTATTCAGACCGCAAACCCGATGTGATCATTGCCGCCGGGTCGGATTCCCTCAAGTTCATTGCCGAGTCGCATGAACAGTTTCTTCGGCACACGCCAATTGTCTTCCTCACAATTCTAGGGGAAATTCCTGACCGCCTAGGGCCCGACATGAACTTTACTGGTGTTTTGGGCAGGCTACAACCGGAGGAGACTCTGAAGGTTGCACTGCGCTTGCTACCCGGCACCAAGCACGTGGTAGTCACGGGTGGCATGGGCCCGTTTGACTATAGATGGGAAGCAATCGCTAAGCAGAGTTTCCATAAATACGAATCCAGGCTTGACTTCACGTTTCTCACCGACCTGACGATGCCCACACTGCGGGAGCGATTGAGGAACCTGCCGAACAATACGATCGTCTATCACACTGCACTCTCACAAGATGCGGCGGGAGAACGCTTTATTGATTCAGCTGAGGCAGTACCGTTAGTCGCCAGTGCCGCGAACGCTCCGGTATTTGTGATGGATGATGTGGACCTTAGGGGAGGAACGGTGGGCGGCGACTTGGTGAACTGGGCCGACGACGCTCGCATCGCTGCGGGAATGGCTGTACGGGTTCTCAATGGTGAAAGGCCGCGAGATATCCCCGTCGTTGTGAGCAACAACGCTTACATGTTTGATTGGCGGGCCCTTAAGCGTTGGGGGATGAAGGAGAGTGATTTGCCGTCGGGCAGCATCGTGCTCAATCGGCAGCCAAGTTTTTGGGAGATGTACAAGCAGTATTTCTTAGTCACCATCTTTATCCTCCTGGCGCAGACCGCGGCGATTCTAGGGTTGCTTTGGCAACGAGCGCGAAGAAGGAAGTCTGAGGCCGAGCTTCGAAGATCAGAGGAAAAGTTTTCCAAGTCCTTTCGACAAAGTCCTCTTGCGATCACCATCACAAGGGTGAATGATGGCTGTTATTTGGATGTCAACGAGACATTCGAGAATCAAACCGGTTGGAAGCGCGATGAGGTCATCGGCCGGAGTCCGCTCGATATTAATCTTTGGGTCGATCCCAGTCAAAGATCTCTGTTCATGAACCAGCTTCTCGCTGCGGGCAGAGTACGAGATTTCCAGTCCAAGTTTTGCAGGAAGGATGCTCAGATTCGGATTGGTCTCGGGTCAGCCGAATTGATTGACGTCAATGGCGAGCCATGCGTTCTTGCCGTGATCGCAGACGTCACAGAACGCAAGATGGCCGAAGAAGCTCTTGCCAGTCTCAGCGGTCGTCTGATCGACGCACAAGAAGCGGAACGTACCCGTATTGCCAGAGAATTACATGACGACATCAATCAGCGCCTCGCCATCGTAGCCGTGAATCTAAGAACGCTAAAGGAAGAGCTTCCAGCTTCAGAGGGCAAAATGAGCCGTCGCATCGAAGAGGTTTGTGAACGGGTTTCAGATCTGGAGAACGACGTCCAGGCATTGTCTCACCGTTTACATTCTTCGAAGCTTGAATATCTGGGCCTCGAAGCAGCAGCCAAAGGCCTCTGCATGGAGTTTTCAGATCGGGAGGATGTAAAAATTGACTTTCGTTGCGATGATGTTCCCGAAACCGTTCCATACGAAGTCTCACTCTGCCTTTTCCGTGTATTGCAGGAAGCCCTACACAATGCGGTTAAATATAGTGGCGTCCGTGAGTTCGAAGTATCGTTCAACGGTGAAGCGAATGAAGTCCACCTGAGGGTGCGAGATTCGGGCATCGGTTTCGATCTCAACGTTACGCGCAATGGACATGGGCTCGGTCTTACGAGCATGAAGGAGCGGCTGAGACTAGTGAATGGACAACTCTTTATTGACTCGAAGCCGCAGCACGGAACGACCATCATTGCTAGTGTTCCCCTTGATGCCAGTACTACCACCGCTGGTGGCGGTTGCGTAGACAATCCGGAAATCCGAGCCTAAGAAACGCCCCACGCCCACCACCTCCAAACTCCGTCATCCTCCACTCAGCACCCCCGCGCGCGCAACGAAGGAAGCTGCCCAACGCGCACCTGAGTTGAGTTGGGGGATGAGCTGATGGAAAAAGGCAAAGATGCTGCTGCTGCTGATCTGATGCTGCTGATGATGAGGATGATCTGATCTCGTTTTCAATCCACACAAGTGTGTACATTTCGACATCACATACACATATACCCTCTCTCTCGTTGACTTGACGGTTCCGCGACCCTAACATGCTGCCGCGAGGTGCATAGCGATGCGGACAACAAGTCAATCCTGGAAGGTGACCGTTCGGATATTCACACGGATTTTCGTGGGGATCCTGATGGTTTCGTTGTGCGCGATCGTCTGTGCCTCTGACTCGCCGGAGGACCGGCAGATCACCGATCCAAAGTCGGTTCTTTCTACAAACAATCCGCAGTCTGGACCGGTCCCGATTGCGCAGCTGTACTACACGCGCAGCACTTTCGGTCCAGCCTGGTCGCCGGATGGTCGCGAGATCGTTTTCACCACTAACCTCACTGGGCGATTCAATCTGTGGAGAGTTCCGGCCGTGGGAGGATTTCCGATTCAACTGCTGCAATCGGACGATCGTCAAACCGGACCGATTTGGTCGCCGGACGGAAAGTGGATCGTATTCGAGCAGGACTTCGGCGGAGGCGAGTTATACGACCTGTTTGCCGTCTCCAGAGACGGCGCGGATGTCATCAATCTAACCAACACTCCGGACATTTCCGAGAGCGGTGCTCGCTGGTCTCCAGACGGCAGTATGCTCGCTATGTCTTATCGGCCGAATGACTCTTCGAATGAGGACATCGCGCTGCTTGACTGGAAAACGAAAAACGTCCATAAGCTGACCAACGAGCAGACGAAAAACCGCGAGTGGTATGGAGCGATCTGGAGTCCCGACGGCAAGACGATTTATTCGACCCGCGCCAACGCCGGTGGCACGGATGCTGATGTTTACGCAGTGGATGTCGCGACCCGCCAATTGGAAAATCTGACGCCGCACGATGGCGATGTGCTGTATTCGGTTTCGTCGATTTCTCCAGATGGCCGTACGCTGTTGATCGCTGCCAACGAGAAGGGCGGATACTCGAACGTTGCATTATTGGACGTGGGCAGCAGGAAGCGAACCTGGGTCACCGATACGAAATGGGAAGCAGACGCGGGAGAGTTTTCTCCGGATGGAAAGACGTTCACTTACACGGTGAATGCGGACGGCCGCACAAATATCTATATGGTGGATCGTGAATCCGGCAAGCCGACACTTTTGCGGTTTGCCGAAGGCATCACGGTTCCGGCGGGCAACCCGCGGGCGTACTCGCCATCAGGTGAGCGCATGCTGATTTCCCATCAGAGTTCTACTGAGCCCGCCGATTTGTGGATCTACGACGTGGCGACGCGCCAATCGCAGCAACTGACATTTTCCGCAGTAGCCAGCCTGAATTCTTCCCGACTGCCCCCATCGCGGTTGGTGCATTACAGGACCTTTGATGGAAAGACCATCAGCGCACTTCTGTGGGTGCCGTCCGACCTGAGGCGTGACGGCGCGAATCCCGGAATCGTGCTGCCCCATGGTGGACCGACGGGTCAGACCGTAGACAGCTTCAACAAGACCGCTGCAGCGCTGGCTTCTCGAGGTTATGTCTGCATCGCCCCCAATGTTCGCGGGTCCACCGGATATGGGATGGAATTTCAGAAAGCGAATTACAAGGACATTGGCGGCGGAGATCTCCAAGACGAGGTGTATGCGGCGCACTTCCTCGTTGACACGGGTTACGTGGATGCCAAGAAGATCGGAATCACGGGCGGTTCTTATGGCGGATATATGGCAATGATTGCAATCGGCAGAACGCCGGACGTGTGGGCGGCTTCAGTAGAACTGTTTGGAATCACCGACTGGCTCACCGAGCAGGAGCACGAAGAGCCGGCGCTCCAGCAATATGATCAGTCCATCCTGGGAGATCCAGTGAAGGATCGGAAATCTTATGAGGATGCTTCGCCCATCAAGTACTTCAAAAATGCGAAAGCGCCATTGTTGATTCTGCAGGGAGCGAATGACATTCGCGATCCGAAGGAGGAGGCGGAGCAGGCGGAGATGATTCTGAAGCAAGAAGGCAAGGTTGTGGAAGCACATTACTATCCGGACGAAGGGCACGGCTTTGCCAAACGCGAGAATCAGATCGATGCGATGCAGCGGACGGTAGCGTGGTTTGATCGGTATTTGAAGGGGAAGCAGTGATCAGGCCCACAGTTATCGACGAAACAGGAACGTCTCACGATTCCCACTGCTAAACCACGACACAACCAGCACTCATTGCAGAATCTCGTGGACGAAATCGAAACCATGGCGGCGCTGATATGGATGGAATGAAGCCCGCCGATCCACGAACTCAGGGCTGCGCTCAGTAGGTTATTTGAAGGGTCCTCCGGGCCACTGCAAGAAAAGCATCTTTGCGGATTCGGAGGCTTCAGGGAGGAGGTCGGGAGGAACTTCTTGAATAGGGGATTTGGATGTTTTGTCGATCCCAGATGCGTTAGCTCCGACCATCTGCTTGAGGAGCGAGGCAGTCGGCCTGACGCTTCAAGTGCCCCCACTCTGGGACCATCTCTTCCCTCCGGCCCGTGGTTTGAGCTCCGGGCAGGGCCGTCATCGTTTATTCGGTGAAGCCTCTTCCGAGTAATTACTTGCGAAACGCTTGCCGTTTGGATGTGACGGATTCATACCTAGCAGCACATCGCGTTTTCAGAGCTGTTCCCTGTGAATGGTGGCTGCCCGTCCTAAAGCTGAGCGTAGATCCGCAGTTTACGCAAGTGCTTTGATACTCTCCGTGGCTGTACTGCCAATTGGAATCGATGGTATGGCCGAGGCTAGACAAGCGCCTGTTAACACCGTGCAACGCTTCTGACACATCACCAAGTTTCGAGCGCGTGTACTCAGCCGATGATTGCGGGTCTGCATCCGTATGATAGGCCTCGTCCAATGTGCTCTCGTCGGATTCGTACAATATGGAATCAGCTAGGTAATTTAGAACTCTCTCGATCGCTTCGTCACTTCTCTTGTTGTTTGACATTATTAGTGCCCCTCATTTTCCCGACCCATCAGTCTGACTCGGAGTCGTCTCATTGCCGACGTGTACATCTTTTCGTCGAGGCCGTAATTCTGCTTGATTTCGTTCTTCTGTAGGCCATCGATTATGCCGCGCAAAACCCGAGTCGCATGCTCATCATGGCTGAATAAGGCGAATACGCTCTCTTCCTCATCTTTCTGGAAAAGACAGCGATCCGCTGGCAAGCAGCCGGAAGGGACGGACTCAATAGGCGAATGTTCTTGTCCCTCTTCATCGTATATTGTAAGTTCTGAGACAAGGTACGCCTCACTTTCTCGGAACTGGCGTTTCCAGAGATTCGCGATGCTCTTCATGGCTCCTGCCAAGTGTTGCACAAAAGGAACTCTTCTATTCCAATGCCTTCCACTCCTACTGTCACCGGCCCCAATCAGCGTTCGACACTGAGCCTCATTCAACAGGTCTTCCCAATTCCTGCTCCGTGCCGCCCGTCCAAGACTCCGAATCAGCAACCTACCTACGTTCCGCAACCGTAGCAGGTCTGCTGTACTCAGCGTTTTGATTGCTAGGTCAATCTCAACCTTTTCCAGCATGCCCCTCAAGGGAAGGACACTGCAGTCCACTAAAATGGGTATGTCCATAGCCTCCGATGGACGCGGCACTTCGGCTGCGGCCCTGAATGCAAAAGCAGCAAGGATCACGCCTTGCGTCAAATCGATCTTGCGGATCGCCAAGGCAAGCTCGATTCCGTTTGTCTGTGGTGCCAATGGGTCGATGCCATCACCCTTGGTTCGTGGTATGCAGTAATTGATGAGGACAACATTGTACGGTCCGAAGTCACGATACAACCGGATTCCTTCCTCGCTATTTGAGGCAGTGCGTACAGAGTACCCTTCGTTCTTCAGGCACCTCTTCAGGAATTCGGACAGAGATGCATCATCTTCAACAAGTAAAGCTGATTTCGGAGAGCCGTTAATCGCTCTGGTCGGAGGGAGAGATGGTTCGGGACTCCCGTGGGGTG
>Ga0126378_10000385_pt1 | contig 33507 bp, 28 predicted proteins | sample PanSoiMetPlot_23_FD_92587 | JGI IMG/M metagenome (GOLD analysis project Ga0126378, IMG submission 92587) | Tropical forest soil microbial communities from Panama - MetaG Plot_23 | ecosystem: Environmental > Terrestrial > Soil > Tropical forest > Bulk soil | place: Panama | collected 2016-02-17
CACTGGCCGTACCTGTGGCACCACCCGATCGATCGGGCTGCCTGGTACTTCGATTTTCACGCCACCCACGTTCACTACGCCTGGTTCTACCTGGGCACGCTTCTGCGCGATCCGCCCTTTCCGCTCGACTACGTCGTCGTCAAAACAGCGCTCACCGTGCCGATTACGATTTTTTTGCCGATGGCAATCGGCCTTGGCGCGGTTGCATTGCGCGCCGTCGCGTCGGTGGCGCGCCGATGGCGATTCTTTCGTCCCTCGTTCGGCGAGGCGCTCGTGGCGGCAAATGCAGTTGCGCCGATCTTGATCATCAGCCACCCGAACGTGCCGCACTTCGGAGGCGTCAAGCATTGGTTTCCGGCAATGCCCTTTCTCGCGCTTTTGGGCGGAAGCTGCGTTGTCTGCGCGGCTTTGAGCTTCGTCCACGCGCTGCGCAGGCGCCGGCGCGCGCTGAGCGGCGGGCCGGTCGCCGGACTGCTGTCCGCGCTCCTGTTCGCGCCGGCGCTGGTTGCGACCGCTCGGAATCATCCGTACGGAACGAGTTACTACTCGGAGCTGTCGGGCGGGCTTCCCGGGGCCGCCACGCTCGGGATGCAGCGGCAGTTCTGGTCCAACAACGTCACCGGAGTGCTCGATTGGTTGAACGCGCACGCCCCGCCAAACGCCCGGGTGTGGTTGCATGAAGTGACCGGCCTTGCCTTTCAGGAATACCAACTGAACGGGATGCTGCGCCGCGACCTTCAAGCTGCGGGAGGACCCTGGGACGCGCAGATCGCCGTCTACCAGTATCATCAGGAATTCCGCGAGCACGAGATGAACATCTGGCAGGCGTTCGGTACGGAGACGCCGGCGGCCGCGCTCTACCTCGACGAAACGCCCCAGATCATCGTCTATCAAAGGGAGTAAGTTCCAAAGCCAGCCCGGGGTGAACTGCATGAAGCGGCTCGGCGCGCGCGCGTTTGTCTTGGCCATGATGCTCGCCGCCTGCCCTGAAACGAAAGCGCCGACTCATCGCGTAGAGCTGCGAAAGCGCAGCGGCACCACAGTCCAGCTCGTCCCTTTGCAGGGGCAATTGCCCTACTGCCTGGTCTTCACCATCTCGTCCTCTGGGGTGATCCGTCAACTGACGATGAATTCGGAGGACAGCGCGATCGACTGTCCGGCGAACGCGCCGATCGGCGGCGTGAGCTACCGCTTTCCGGTGACCGAAGGAAAAGTCAGGATCTACGTCTTCTTCTTCGACCGAAAACTGAAAGCGAGCTCCATTGCGGCGCAAATCGTCGACAAGGCGCGAGAGCCGGCGCCCGTTCCGGGCGGAGTGGAGCTGAACGCGACCGATCTTCGTTTGCCCGGGCAGGCCACAGTGGAAGTGCTCGAGTTCTTGCCGAGCGCCGAAGGCGAGGCAATGACCGGGACGATCGTCGGCCGCAACCGCCAATCGACTGACGGCGGAGCTGATCAATCACCCGACGCTGGAGAATGACCGCCTCGATTCGTCAGTAGGCGGCCTGGAGCATCGCCAACAAATCGCCTTCCGTGCATGCGCGGGGGTTCGTCCGATGCGATGCATCCTCGAACGCTCGAGACGCGACGCGCGGCAAATCTGTTTCGTTCACGCCCGCGTCCCGCAACCGACCCGGAATTCCTATTTCCGCGTTCAGCTGCCGCACGCGTTCCACTGCGTTCTCCGCAAGCACCTCCGGCCGCGCCAGCGGATTGTCACCCATTGCGATCGCCGCTCGCGCAAGCCGCGCCGTGCATGCCCCTCGATTGAATTCCATCACCGTCGGCAAGGCGATCGCATTGGCGAGCCCGTGGTGAATTCTGGAGATCGGGGTCAGCGCGTGCGCGAGTGCGTGGCACGCGCCAAGGCCCTTCTGGAAGGCCATCGCCCCTTCCATCGCCGCCACCATCATCTCGCTGCGCGCGACGAGGTCACTCCCATTCCTCACCGCGATCGCCAGCGAGCGAGCCACTCGAGCGATTCCATCGATTGCCAGCGCATCCGCCAAAGGATGAACGCCGGTGGCGACGTAAGCTTCCAGGCAATGGGTGAATGCGTCCATCCCGGTGGCGGCTGTGGGACCGGGCGGAAGCCCAACGGTCAGCTCGGGATCGCAGATCGCTGCCTTGGGCATCAGATAGGGGCTGAAGATGACCGTTTTGCGGCCGGTGTCCGTCAACGTAGCGACGCCCGATCGGCTCACCTCAGACCCAGTGCCCGCAGTGGTCGGAATGGCGATCAGCGGCGGCAGGTCGTCCCGAACGAAGCGGTCGCCGCCGGTCGCGTCGTCGTAACGCGAGAGCGGCGGTTCATGGGTTACCAAAAGCTGAATCAGCTTCGCGGCATCCAAGGGACTGCCGCCGCCGATCGCGATCACGCCGTCGCACTTGCCCTGCCGGAACGCGTCGAGACCGTCGAAAGCGTCCTGCTCCGTAGGGTCGAGCTGAACGCGATCAAACAGCTGATGCGCAATTCCCGCATGCCTCAGCACATCCCGCGCTCGCTCGACGAGCCCCGCTTTCACGACCCCCGGATCGCTCACCACCAGCGGGTTGGTCATCTTCAGCCGCTCAACCTGGCTGGGAAGCCGCGCGAGCGCACCAACGCCGAATACCACCTTGGTCGGATACGACATCTCGGTGATGCGCTGAACCGGATCCTCCATCGCGCCTGCCCTTTTAGATAAGCTCGAGATAACGCTCCAGCTCCCAAGTCGTCACCGCGCGCTCAAACTGCCGCACCTCCCACTCGCGCGTGCGCACGTAGTGCTCAACGAATCCGTCGCCAAGCAGCTCCCGGGCTCGCTGGGAGTTTTTGAGGAGCGCAGCGGCGTCTTTTAGGCTTCGCGGCAGCGGCGGTGCCTCGATGCGATAGGCGTTTCCCTCGCAGGGCGGCGGCGGATCCACCGCGTTTTCGATCCCCCAGAGCCCTGCGGCGAGCGAGGCAGCCATGCCGATGTACGGATTCATGTCTGCCCCGAGCAACCTGAATTCGATCCGAGTGGATTTGGAACCGCCGCCGATGGTCCGAAGCGCGGTGGTCCGGTTTTCGTGACCCCAGGTGGCGCTCACCGGGGCCCAGGTGTTCTCGACGCTGCGCTTGTAGCTGTTGATCGTCGGCCAGTAGAGAGCGGTGAGCTCGGGCATCAGCTCGAGCTGTCCTCCGACGTAGTGACGCAGCGCCCGACTCATTTGGTCGCGGCCGTCGGCGTCGTAAAACAAGTTGCGCTCGCCATCCAGGCTCCAGAGCGATTCGTGGACATGTCCGGAGCATCCGGGCAACTTCGAGTTCCATTTCGCCATGAAGCTCGCGGTCAGGCCATATCGAGCGCAGATTTCCTTGACCGCGGTTTTGAAGAGAACCGCCTTGTCGGCGGCCTTTTCCAGATCGTCGTAACGGATCGCGGTTTCATAGACGCCCGGACCGGTTTCGGTGTGCATTCCCTCGATCTCAATTCCGAACGCTTTGCATCCATCGAGTATGGAGTGCACCAAAGGCGAATTCGCGGAGCTGCGAAGCCAGGAATAGCCGAACATTCCCGGCGTCAGCGTATTTAAGTTGGCAAATCCCTTCTCACGCAGCGATTGCGGCGTTTCGCGGAAGATGAAGTATTCGAACTCGGCGCCGAATCTGGGAAGGAAGCCCATCGCTCGCGCTTTGCGGCCGACCCTCTGGAGAAGCTGACGCGGCGAGGCCTCGTACGGCGAGGAGTCGGCGTTGACGAAATCGAGAATGAACGCTGCGACGTCGGGCTCCCAGGGGATCACCCGCGCGGTCGAGGCGTCGACCCGCGCTTGGGCGTCCGGATAGCCGGTGTGCCACCCGGTCACCTTCGCGTTGTCGTAAAGGTCGTCCGCAATGTCCCAGCCAAAGACCACGTCGCAAAAGCCCATCCCGCCTTCGGCGGCGGAGAGAAATTTCTCGAGTGAGACGTACTTGCCGCGCCACACGCCATCGATGTCCACGCCGCCGACCTTCGCCTTGCGAAGACCCTTCTCGACAAACCAGCGCTTCAACGCTTCGGCCCTGCCGGGCGTGGGCGCCGATGACGAGCTCCGATCGGGGCGAGAGGAGCGCCTTGGGGCGGCGGGTTTTTTGCGGGGGGACATTCTTAAAGTCGAAAGTTCAAAGTCGAAAGTTCAAAGCTGCGGCCCGATCGTCATTGATATCGCTCGGCCCCAACGCCCCTTTCGACTTTCAACCTTTGACTTTCAACTACCAGTGCTCTCTCTCACGTTTGCGGCAATTGGGTCCACACGGTCTTGAGCTGAGTGTACTTCTCGAGGGCGTGGCTCGAAAGATCCCGCCCCCAACCCGATTCCTTGTATCCGCCAAAGGGGGCCGCATCGTTGAACTCGTTGAAGCAGTTGATCCAAACGACGCCCGCGCCGATTCGCTTGGCCAGTGCGTGTGCTTTTGCCACATCCCGGGTCCAGATCGCGGCCGCCAGGCCGTAGGAAGTTCCATTCGCCACTTCTACAGCATCCTCCTCGTCGCGAACGCGAATGCAGGACAGGACGGGACCGAAGATCTCTTCCTGCGCAATCTTCATCTGCGGCTTTACCTCGGCGAAGACGGTCGGCTTGACGAAATTTCCCTTGGCCTTGGCGCCTTCCGCGTCCCGCTCGCCACCGGCGACGAGCTTGGCCCCCTGCTCCTTGCCGCTTCCAATGTAGTTCAGGATGGTCTTCAGCTGCGTAGAGCTGACCTGCGAGCCCATCTGCGTCTTCGGATCCAGTGGATCGCCGACGATCATCTTGCGCGCGCGCTCAGCCAACTTGTTCACGAACTCGTCGTATGCGCGCTCCTGGACGAGCACGCGCGAGCCGGCGTTGCAGACCTCTCCCTTGTTGCCGAAGATTCCCCACAAGCAGGCGACGATCGCCGCATCGAAGTCCGCGTCGGCGAGGATGATCTGCGGGCTCTTGCCGCCGAGCTCGAGGGAGATCTTCTTGAGGTTTGACTCTGCCGAGGCGTGGAGAAGGCGCCGTGCGGTGCGTACGGACCCGGTGAAGCTGATCTTGTCGACCCCGGGGTGGCGCGCCAGCGCCTCTCCTGCCGGATCTCCGTAGCCGGGCACGACGTTGATCACGCCGTCAGGCAGACCGGCCTCCTGCCCCAGCTCGCCGAGCTTCAATGCGGTCAGAGGAGTCAGCTCGGACGGCTTGAGGACCAGAGTGCAGCCGGTGGCCAGCGCGGGGCCGATCTTCCAGCTCGCCAAGCTGGTGGGATAGTTCCAGGGGATGATCGCGCCCACCACTCCGAGCGGCTCGCGAAGGGTATAGGTGAGAAACGGACCGTCGACCGGCAAGACCTCGCCCACCATCTTGTTCGTCCATTCGGCGTAGTACGCGATCGTCGATGAGCCCGGGCTGACGTCGCCGCGCAGGGCCTCGCGGAACGTCTTGCCGTTGTTCATCGATTCGATCAGCGCGAACTCCTCGCGCCGCTCCCAGAGCAGCTCTGCCATCTTGCGAATCAACTTGCCCCGGGCGCTGGGATTCATCTTCGACCACGGGCCGGACTGGAAGGCGCGCCGAGCAGCGCTGACGGCCAAATCCACATCCTTGGCGGAGGCTGCCGGAGCGTCGCAAATCTTCTCGCCGGTCGCTGGATTCATGACCGGAAGCGTTCCGCCCTCGATCGGATCGACTCGCTTCCCGTCGATCAGCAGCTTGAGCGTCGGGAGCTTGGGAGTCAGCGTGCGTGGATCGGTCATGGATTTCTTCCTCGAAGTCGGTGAAGGTGGTGTCGCTGGATAGACCCTGCGAGGCTAGGAACTTTAGGCAGCTGTTCGATGCGCGGCAACCGGAAGCGAAGGCGGGTGCTGCTTTTGAAGGCGGGGGAGGTGTCGGCGGCGGTTCGACGATCGCAAGGGGACTACGATCGTTGGTTCGCCGAGGCGCTACAGGACGCTCCGATCGACTGGACTGTCGTGGAGGCACAGGCGGGGCAGCCGCTTCCCCAGAATGCGCGCGCCTTCGATGCGCTGGTGATCACCGGTTCGCCGCTTTCGCTGACTGAGCGCGAGCCCTGGATGTTCCGAGCGGCGGAGTATGTTCGCGGAGCCGCCGACAAAAGGCTGCCGGTGCTCGGGGTGTGCTTCGGGCACCAGCTTCTCGGATACGCCTACGGCTCCGAGGTGGTTCGAAATCCGCTTGGGCGCGAGATCGGATCGGTGGAGGTGTCGCTGACCGAGAGCGGCGAGCGGGACCCCCTCTTCGCAGGAGTGCCGCAGAAACTGGTCGTCCAGGCAACGCACGAAGACATCGTGGCCCAGGCACCTGCGGAAGCGACCATTCTCGCCGGCAATGCGAACACCGTGAACCAGGCGATGGCGATCGGTCGAAACGTGCGCGGGGTCCAGTTTCACCCGGAGCTTCGGCCCGATGCTCTGTCGGCCCTCGTCCGGTCGCGCGCCGCCACGATCGAGCACGAGGCGAAATGCCGCGGCGCCCCCGCCGGCGAGGCCATTTCAGCAATCATCAACGGCATTCGCCCCGCTCCCTTCGCGCGGAAGTTGCTTCTTAACTTCATCGAGCGCTTCGCTTGAGCGAGGCGACATCCGTCGCTGCGCGCACAATCGGGCGGTCCGTCCGATACCCACGTCGATCGAGCGCTCGGTCCAGGTCGGTTCTGCCCCGGCCGTCTCGAGCATCCACGGGCGAACGCTGCTTTGCCGCGCCTGATGCAGCGAATATCATTTGCCAGAGGCCGGCGCGGCGATCGCCTGGATGAATGCACTCTTTCTTCAGATTCGTAAGCTCAGACGCCAGTGGCGTGACCTGAAGGGCTATCTCGCCTTTGATCCGACGGGGAACGAGATCGTCCGGCAGACGGACTTTCGCCAGTGCCCGCGTCCTGTGCTTCTCCTGCACGGATTTCTGGGAACCCGCCGCGCCCTCGAGGTGTTCGAACACCGGCTGCGACGGGATGGGTATTGCGTCTGGTCGATCAACCTCGGTGGGTTGTTCGACGCGTACAACACCCGGGGCATCGACGAGTGCGCCGAAAAGGTCCGAGATAAGGTTGAGCGGCTTTACGCGCGCTACCAGCTGGGTCCACTCTCCATCATTGGTCACTCGAAAGGCGGGCTGATCGGCCGCTACTACGTGAAGCGCCTAGGAGGCGACCAGCGGGTCAAGAACTTGATCACCTTAGGTACGCCGCACAACGGAACTCCCACTGCGTACATCGGCTGCGCCACCGTCGGCCTCCTCGCCAAGAGCGTCTGGCAGATGACGCCGATGTCCCCCTTCATCCGGCGGCTGAAGATCGGCGCCTTCCCGCGCACGGTGCGCTTCGTGTCGATCTATTCCAAGCTCGACCGCGCGAGCCCTTTTCCCTGCTGCATCTTGGAAGATGATGGGGCTGGCAACCTCTTCAACATCGAGGTGCCCGGGGTGACGCACCGCGAGTTCGTCTACAAGCGCGCGGTCTACGAAATCGTACGGCGCGAACTGCTCCTGGGATACCAACAGCCTGACGAGCTGGGTGACGAGCCGGCCCCCGTCGTCGTGCCCATCCGGTAGCAGAGGCGCAGGAGTCGCTTGCACAATCGACGCAGCTGTCGCAAAAACCAGGCGAAGCGTCCTCGGCGAGACGGGGACCGGGGAAAGGTGCGTGCACGATGGCGATAAAGCCCGAGGACATCCGAAACATCGCTGTGGTTGGACACAAGGGTTCGGGCAAAACCTCGCTTGTGGAAGCAATGCTGTACCTCGCGAAGGTTGCCCCCAGGCGCGGCAAGCCGGGGGATCGAAGCTGCGGCCTCGATGACTCGCCTGAAGAGAAGGCGCACGTGGCGACGCTCGAGTCGCGATTGGTGACCTTGATGTGGGGGGACAAGAAGGTCAACTTGATTGATACCCCCGGAGAAGCGAGCTTGCTGGCAGACACTCGGCTGGCACTGGCCGCGGTCGACGGCGCAATTCTGGTGGTCAGCGCAAAGAGCGGCGTTGAGACTGGAACCGAGCGCCTCTTCCGTTGGATTCGCGAATCGCAGCTCCCATGCCTCATGGTGGTGACGAAGATGGACGACGAGCATGCGCGAGTTGACGAAGTGATCGAGGAGGTGCGCGGGCTCAAAGCGCCGATCACGCAGGTGCAAGTTCCGTCCGGAGCAGGCCCCTCCTACCGCGGAGTGGTCTCCGTTCGCACTGGGAAAGCGTGGCTCAAGCCAGAGGCGCCCGGAGTGGACTCCGCTCCGGTGCCGGACGAGCTCAAGGAGCAGGTGGCAGCGGTCCGCGGCAAGCTCGTCGACGACGTGGCAGGAACGGATGACGCTTTGGCCGACCGCTACTTGACCGACGGCGATCTAACCGACGACGACCTCGATCGCGGCGCGCGAAGCGCGGTAGCGGGCGGCAAGCTGGTTCCGATGCTCTTTGCCTCCAGCGCGATGCCCAACGGCGTGGCTGGCTTGCTCAACACGATCGTGCGGGTTCTTCCTTCGGCCGACCAGCGCCCGGCGTGGAAAGGAACAGCTGGCAAGGAGGAAACAGAGCGCCCGCCGACAGCTGATCAGCCGCTGGCGGCGCTGGTTTTCAAGACGCACATCGATCCGCACGCTGGCAAAACGTCCTATGTTCGGGTGCTCTCGGGCGTCTTGCATCCCGATGCCCAGCTCATTTGCGTGGGCACGAATCAGCGGGAGCGCATCGCTCAGCTTCAACAAGGCATCGGTAAGGATGCGAGGCCTCTGCCCGAAGCCGTCGCCGGCGACATAGTGTTCACCGCTAAGCTCAAATACGCTCGCACCGGCGACACGCTCAGCGATGAGAAGCACCCTTTCACGCTCACACTGGCGAGTCGACCGCCGCCGCTCTACTCCAGGTCGGTTCAGACGGCCAAGGGCTTGGAGGAGAAGGTGGCGGTTGCGCTCCAGCGGCTGGTGGAAGAGGATCCCGGCCTTGCGTTCTCGCACCAGGAGGAGAGCCGAGAGCTGATCATGTCCGGGCTCGGAGCGATGCAACTGGAAATCGCGCTCGAGCGCCTTCGTCGTCGAAGCGGGATTGATTGCAAGCTGGGTCCGCCGCGGATTCCGTACCGAGAGACGGTCACTCGAAAGGTGACCAACGTGGAGGGTAAACAGAAAAAGCAAACCGGAGGTCACGGGCAGTTCGGGGTCTGCTACATCGATCTTGAGCCGCTGCCGCGAGGCAGCGGTTTCGTATTCGAAGACGCCATCGTGGGTGGGGTGATTCCGAGGCAATTCATTCCTTCCGTTGAAAAGGGCGTGGTGAGAGCGGTTTCGCAGGGCTTGATCGCCGGTTATCCCGTGGTGGACGTGAAGGTGAGGCTGGTCGACGGGAAATACCATTCGGTCGATTCATCGGACGCCGCGTTCCAGGTCGCGGGATTCCGCGCGTTCCGGGCTGCGGCCGCCGGTTCGCATCCGGTATTGCTCGAGCCCATCGTCAAGATGGAGGTCACGGTTCCGAGCGAGTCAATGGGCGATGTCGTCGGAGACCTCAACAGCCGGCACGGCAAGGTCCTCTCGACCAACATCTCCGGTGACACGACCATGATTGCAGCCTATGTGCCGCTTGCACAAACGCTCGAGTACGAGCCGGTGCTCACGGGAATGACGCGCGGTCGGGGAACATTCACGATTTCCGTCGATCATTACGACTTCTGTCCGCCGCCGGTGCAGGAGAAGATCGTCCGAGAGAGCGGGTTCAAAGCAGTCGTCGAGGAAGACTGAGCAGCTGTTGGCCGAGGCGAGGCCAAGGGCGCGATTTCGCGGAGCGGGTGATGATTCAACATCGGTGGATCCGGCATGTTGGTGTCCTAGCTTCTTGCTGGTCGATTGCGCTTTTTGAGATCTCGGCGCACGCGCAAAGTACCAATACTGACTTGAGTCCCCTGAGGGACCTCGCCTCGCAATGCGGGATCTGGATCGGTCCTGCCGTTGCCTACGACCCACTCACCGGAGAGGCGATCTACGCCGATACCCTCGGCAGGGAGTTCAGCATCCTCACGCCCGAGAACGACATGAAGTGGGCGCCAATCCACCCGCAGCAGTTTCAGTACAGCTTCGAGCGCGCCGACGCGCTGGTTGCATTTGCCGGAGCGAACGGCATGACCGTTCACGGTCACACCCTCGTTTGGCACTCTGCAATCCCGAGCTGGCTCTCATCGGGCAGCTTTACGCGCGACGAGATGATCGACATCCTGCGCGACCACATCTACACGGTGGTGGGTCGCTACAACGGAAGCATTGCCGCCTGGGATGTCGTCAACGAAGCAGTGAACGACGACGGCAGCCTTCGAAGCACGCTTTGGCTCAGCAGCATCGGCCCGGAGTATCTCGACCTCGCCTTCCGGTTCGCGAGCGATGCGGATCCAAACGCACCGTTGGTCTACAACGACTATGGGAACGAGAGCATCAACGCCAAGTCGAACGGGATCTACGATCTAGTTTCCGGCATGCTCGCGCGCGGCGTCCCCATTCACGGAGTGGGCTTCCAGTTCCACATCACCCTCGGCGGCATCGACCTCGCAAGCTTCGCGCAGAACATGCAGCGCTTCGCCGACCTCGGCCTCGGGATTTACATCAGCGAGCTGGACGTTCGAATGCAGCTTCCGGTCACTTCCGAGAACTTCGCGACTCAGGCAAACATCTATGCCGGGATTCTCGATGCGTGCCTGGCTCAGCCGGCGTGCCGAGTGTTCCAGATGTGGGGATTCACCGACGCACACTCTTGGGTGCCCTCATCTTTTCCAGGCTACGGCGCAGCGCTGATCTTCGACGAGATGTACCAGCCCAAGCCTGCATACGACGCGCTGGCGCAAGGTCTGAGTCAGTGCCCATCCCCGGTCGTCGGCGCGAAGTCTTCGCACCGCTCGGCGAACGTTTCCAAGCCGCTCGCCCCGGCGCAATGAGGTAGCTCCCTCTCGCGTACTGAGGGCGTGCGAGTAAAGAATAGCGGATCGAGGTTTCGCCGACCGGCTCAGTGGATCATCGAGGCCGTCCTGGAAGGCGCTCTGGACGAGATGATTTTCCTCCTTCTGTTGGGGTTGTGGATTCTCGCTGATCGCGGGTTCCACCACTGATTCAGCGGCCTTTGGTGGCATTCGATTCGGCAGCTGATTCGCTCCGCGCCCGGTGCCGGATTTCTGGAACCGGCGCGGTTTGGGATTAGCGTGTGGCGAAGATGGAATTGAAGAACAGCTCGGCGTCCGAAGAACGGTTGAGGCTTCGGATCTTCGCAGGTCTCTGGATTTTCGCCCTGGCCGTGCTTGTCGTCTTCCGCTCGGCGGTCCTGCCCTTTGCAGGAGCAGCGTTGATCGCTTACGTCGTCGCGCCCGCGGTCGACCGAATTGCGTCCATCCGCGTCGGCAAGCGAACGATTCCGCGCTGGGTGGCAATCCTGATCATCTACGCTTGCTTTTTCCTGCTCGTCTACGTCGTTCTGACCGCGGTGATTCCACAAATCTACCGCGAGGTCGCGCGCATCGCTCGCGAGGCTCTTGACTTCACCAATTCACTGACTCCGGATCGCATCGAGGAGTTGGCGCAGCGGGCCGAGAGTTGGCTGAGCGACCACGGAGTACCGCTGGCGCTGTCCAGCCGCTCGCTGGAAGGCGGCGAAATCGATGGGACGACGATCCCACCCGCGGGCCAACCGAATTCGCCCTGGAGCATGGCGCTCGATCTGAAGCAGCTCATTCACGACATGACGATCAAGTTTTCCACGATGGTGCAAGAGAATCTGACGAACATCTTCTCCATCTCCCGCAGCATCGCCGGAGGGATCATTGCATCCATCTTCACCCTCTTCTTCATCTTGATGGTGGCCGCGTTCTTCTCGGTGGACGCGAGCGGTATCAAGGCTTATTGCCGGACGCTGATTCCATCCGAGTACGCCGCCGACGCGCGAGAGCTGATCCGGCGAATCGACCGGGCGCTCGCGGGGGTGGTGCGCGGTCAGCTGACGATCTGCCTCGTCAACGGCACGCTGACTTTCATCGGCCTGATGGTGTTCGGAGTGAAATTCGCCTTCGTGCTGGCGACGATCGCCCTGCTGTTCAGTTTGATCCCGATCTTCGGCACGATCATCAGCTCGGTGCCGATCGTCCTCATCGCGCTTTCACAAAGCTGGAAAAAGGGCCTGGGGATGCTCCTTTGGATCATCGGGATCCACGCCCTTGAAGCATACTTTCTCAATCCGAAAATCCTGGGGACTGCGGCCCGAATTCACCCTGTCGTCGTCGCCTTCGCCTTGATCGCCGGCGAACGTACCTACGGGCTTGTCGGAGCGCTGTTTGCGGTTCCGCTGGCGGCGATCGCGGTGGCCTGCTTTGACTTCGCGCGGGTGAAGGCGCTCGGCCTCCCCCAGACGCCAGCCGACGCGGCCGCCACCGAGACGATCATCGCGCCGACGAAGTGATTCTACCGATTCATCGAACCGAGGAACTCGGCATTCGACTTGGTCGGGCGCATGTGCTTGAGGACAAACTCCATCGCATCCACCGGAGTAAACGGGTGGAGGACCTGCCGAAGCGCGGTGACGCGCGTCAGGTCTTCCATCGGCAGCAACAGCTCCTCCTTGCGGGTGCCGGACTTGTTGATGTCGAGGCAGGGGAAGATGCGCTTTTCCATCAGCTTCCGGTCGAGGACGATTTCGGAGTTACCGGTTCCCTTGAACTCTTCGAAAATGACTTCGTCCATCCGGCTGCCGGTGTCGATCAACGCGGTACCCACGATGGTGAGCGAGCCGCCCTCCTCGATGTTCCGCGCGGCGCCGAAGAACCTCTTTGGCTTGTGCAATGCGTTGGAATCGACGCCACCGGAGAGGATTTTTCCCGAGGGCGGCACCACGGTGTTGTAGGCGCGCGCCAGCCGGGTGATCGAGTCGAGCAAGATGCAGACATCGTACTTCTGCTCGACCAGCCGCTTCGCTTTGTCGATCACCATTTCCGCCACCTGGACGTGGCGCGTGGCCGGCTCGTCAAACGTCGACGAGACCACCTCGCCGCGCACGCTGCGCTCCATGTCGGTGACTTCCTCCGGGCGCTCGTCCACCAGCAACACGATGAGGATGATGTCCGGATGATTTTGCGCAATCGCGTGCGCGATGTTCTGGAGCAGAACCGTCTTGCCCGCCTTCGGCGGCGCGACGATTAAGCACCGCTGTCCAAGCCCGATGGGCGTGAACAGATCGATGATCCGAGTGGTCATCTCACCGCTCTCGTGCTCGAGCTTCAGCTTGCGAGTCGGGTAGAGCGGCGTGAGGTTGTCAAAGAGAATCCGGTCCTTCGCTTCCGGTCCGAACGGATCGACGAAGTTGACCTTGTCCACCCGCTGCAGGGCGAAGAAGCGCTCTCCTTCGCGGGGCTGGCGAATGGGCCCGGTGACGGTATCCCCGGGGCGGAGGTTGAATCGCCGAACCTGAGAGGGCGAGACGTAGATGTCATCGGGGCTGGGCTGATAATCCGAATCCGCGCTGCGCAAAAAGCCAAACCCGTCGGAGAGCAGCTCGAGAACACCCTCGGCGTGAACTTCGAACCGCTTGTCGGCAATTCCGGACAGGAGCGCGAAAATCAGCTCCTGCTTTTTCAACCCTTGAGCCCCCTCGATGTTGAAATCGTGCGCCATCTTCGACAGCTCGGTGATCTTCATCCGCTTCAAATCGTTGAGCTTGATCACCTGCATCGGCTCGCCGATTCGCGGCACGACCACCGGCGCCGCCTCGGGCGCCGATGCGGCGTTTTGCTCGCCGGTCGGCTGCGCCGCTCGTCCATCCTGCAGCTCGTCATCGCGAACCGGCCGGGGGATCGCAGTCAGGATGGGGCGCCCGGCCTCGGTCGCCTGGGCCGGCTCAGCATCTTCTTTGCTTCGGCGGCCGCGGGCGTGCTTTTCGCCCTCCTCCTTTTCGGCGGTACGGCCGCGGCGGCGTTTCGGGCGAGCTTCGTCCGAGGATTCGGTATCAATAGAGGGAGGAGATTGAGGAACCACTTCTTTGCTGGAACGTGCTTTTCGCATATGCGGGATGGCGTGCTTCGTCGGTGTTTGGGGGGATGTCGAAGAGCCCGGCTTGGCATTGGGCGAGAGCGACTTTGAAATTTCGTAGAGCCGTGGAAATTCCTCGCCCAGAAACTCCACGGGATGAAACTTTGAGGAGAAGGGGCGGCACCCGAAAAAGAGCGCCCTTGATACGAAAGAAACGTTATTGATCGGCTAGGTCGGTGTCAAGACATCTTGCAGGGATTGTCTTGAAGCCGCCTGGCCGCACCATCCCGCGAGGGAGCGATTCGTGGATAAGGCCCACGCCGAACAGCGCATCCGAGAGCTGCGCCAGCAGATCAGTCATCACAACTACCGCTACTACACCCTGGATGATCCCGAGGTGAGCGACGCTCACTACGACCGGCTGATGCAGGAGCTCGCTGGCCTTGAGCAGCAGTTTGAGGACCTGGTCACCCCCGACTCACCCACTCAAAGGGTCGCCGGGGCCCCATCCGAGAAATTTGAGAGGGTGATTCACCGCATCCCCATGTTATCGCTGTCGAACGCCTTCGACGACAGCGAGCTGGTGGAGTTCGACGAGCGAATCCGGAAGCTGCTCGCGATCGAGCAGGTGAGTTACGTCTGCGAGCCAAAGCTCGACGGCCTGGCGGTGGAGCTGATCTACGAGAGGGGGGCGCTGGTCAAGGCGTCCACGCGCGGCGACGGAGCGATTGGCGAGGACGTGACCGCAAACGTAAAGACGGTGCGCAGCGTGCCTTGGCAGTTGCGGCCGGAGGAGGACGTTCCCTCGTACCTGGAGGTTCGCGGCGAGGTCTTCATCAGAAAGGCCGACTTTCTCAGGCTGAATCAGCGCCGCGAAGAGGCCGGCGAACCGCTCTTTGCCAACCCGCGCAATGCGGCGGCTGGGTCGCTACGCCAACTCGATCCGAAGATTACCGCCGCCCGGCCGCTGTCGCTTTTTCTCTACGAAGTCGGCGACGTCGCCGGGGTTGAGTTCAAGGCGCACTGGGACAAGCTCGAGCTGTTCCACAAGCTCGGGTTGCCGGTGAACCCGAGGAATGTCAGGGCGTTAGGCCTTCAAGAAGTCCGCCAATCCTACGAGCGGTTCCTCGCTGAGCGCCACGACTTCCCTTATGAGATGGACGGGATGGTGGTCAAGGTCGACAGCGAGGACCAGCGCCGGCGACTTGGCCAGGTTTCAAAGAGCCCCCGGTGGGCGGTGGCCTACAAATTCCCGCCCGAGGAGGAGGAGACGCAGGTCGAATCCATCGGGGTCAACGTCGGTCGAACTGGAGCGCTTACGCCAGTTGCATTTCTCAAGCCGGTAAAGGTCGCTGGCGTCACGGTATCGCGCGCTACGCTGCACAACGAGGACGAGCTTCGGCGCCGGGACGTCCGCGCGGGCGACTGGGTACTTATCCGCCGCGCGGGCGACGTCATTCCCGAAATCGTCAAGGTGATTACTTCCAAGCGGACCGGCTCAGAAAAGGAATTCGAGTTTCCTCGGCAATGCCCGGTTTGTGGCGCCGCGGCCGTCCGCGATGAGGAGGGAGCTATCGTCCGGTGCACGGGGGTAGCCTGCCCAGCCCAGCTTCAGGGCAACATCCGCCACTTCGCTTCGCGCGGCGCAATGGACATCGACGGCCTCGGAGAAAAGCTGTGCGCCCAACTCGTGGGCAAGGGCCTGGTAAAGGACTACGCCGACCTTTACCAGCTCGACGCGGCCAAATTGTTGTCCGTGGAGCGCATGGGAGAGAAGAGCGCCCAGAACCTGATCGACTCAATCGAGCGCTCAAAGAGCACGACGCTGCGCCGCTTCCTTTATGCGTTGGGGATTCGCCATGTGGGTGAGGCGACGGCGAAATTGCTCGCCGATCACTTCATGAGCGTCGGCGCGATGAGCGAAGCCAGCGAACAGGAGCTGATGAAGGTGAAGGAAGTCGGACCGGCGATGGCCAAGGCGATTCGCAGCTTCTTCGCCGAGCCGCAAAACCGCGCGGTAATCGCCCGACTGCTCGAAGCGGGTGTTGAGCCAGCCCCGCCAGCCGAACTGAGACTTGGCCCTTTTTCGGGCAAGACCGTCGTGCTAACCGGCGGACTTTCGACGCTGAGCCGAGAGAAGGCAAAGGAGGAGATCGAGCGTCGCGGCGGGCGAATATCCGGCAGTGTCTCGGGAAAGACGGATTTGGTGGTCGCCGGCGAGGATGCCGGCTCCAAGCTCCACAAGGCGCGGGAGCTTGGGGTTAGAATACTCACCGAGAGGGAATTCCAGGAGTTGCTGAAAGAACGCCAGTGAGCCATCCACCGATGGATCGAATCCAAGCCAAAGTGCGGATCAAAGGAAGGGTCCAAGGAGTGCTCTTTCGGCACAGTGCCAGGCTCGAAGCCGGTCGCCTCGGAGTCACCGGGTGGATCCGGAATTGCGCAAACGGCGACGTGGAAGCCACCGTCGAGGGCCCGCGCGAACGGGTGGCGGCGTTCATCGCGTGGTGCAAGATGGGACCTCCGCACGCGAAGGTGGAGCAAGTCGAGGTGCAGGAGTCGGCCGCCACCGGAGAATTCTCCTCCTTTCGGGTGGACCACTAATGACCGAGTATGCGCTCGCGCCGCTCGCCAACGTGCTCGGAATTCGCAGCGGCTCCAAGGTGTCGGTGATCAATCCGCCCTCCGGATTCGTGCAGCGGCTCAACCCCCTCCCGGACGGCGTCGAGTTTCTCGTCACCGCGCGAACGGGGCTGGATATCATTTTGTTCTTCACCGAACGCCCCGAGGACTTGGTCGGCCGCCTTCCCGCGCTCTCGAGGGCGATGGCGGTGACAGGGGGAATTTGGATTTGCTGGCAGCGAGCGCCGGCTCGTTTGTCGGAAGACTTCATCCGTCAAGCAGCGCTGGAGATCGGGCTGATCGACGACAAGCGCTGCGAGATCGACGAGGCGTGGTCGGGGCTGCGCCTGATCTGGAAGCCGCGAGGTCGCGCCGAGAAGCCGCGGCAAAGGAAATCACCGCCGGCTGCTCAGGCATAGTTCCCGGAGAGTGGGCGCCCAGCTCGCCGCGCTTTCCACGGCGATCCGGCCGAGTCGGCGGCCGTCCTGGGCAATGAAATCTACGTACGGCGTGCGCAGCAGCTTGCCGTATCGCAGCTCCACGCGGGCGACGCGGTCTAGCGGCAGCGTCACAATTCTCCTTCCACCTGAAAAGAGCACGAGCTGCTCGCGCGTGAAAAAAGCGCTGCCCGGCGTCAGATAGCCGCCGCGACTGACCAGCAGCACCGGCTCCGGGGGAACGAGCGCGTCGTCCAGCATCCGCCGTGCCGGTGCCTGGCTCCATTGCTGGTACAAGCGCAGCAACATCGCGTAGAGCAGCGCACCGAACAGAGGAAGAAGCAGCGCCGCGGCGAGCCACGCGGTAGGTAAACCTGCCCGGCGGCCCGCATACAGGATCGCGATTGTTCCGGCGCAGGGCAGAAGGAGAAGCGGCCACAGCAAGCGCTTGAGGAGAGGCACTTTTGTGTCGTCCCGCAACGAATCTAACGCGAAACCTTTGCATCCTGGCACCGGACGTGAAAGGCTTTGTCAAGTGCTCCCTGCAGTGCCGCCATTGGGGCGGCGAACGGGAGTCAGGATTTTTGATGGGATGCGTCCTCCGGAGCCGCTGCGCGCACCGACCTGAACGCGCCACTCACCTGCCCCAAGAGACCGAGCCAGTTTCGACCGGGACCGGGTTGCGTGGCGCGAGGCGGCTGCCGACGGTTCGACGGAAGGAGCAAAACCCCGGCGGCGCGGTGCTGAGCGGGGAACCGGACGTGTCATTCGACCTGGGTATGACGATCGGCAGTTTGGCGAGATGGGAAACAGGCGGGGCACTTGCCCGCTTCTTCCACCTCGGCACGACGGTGCCCAGGACCCCTTTTAGAGCGCATCTCGAAATTCGCGGAGCGGCCGCTTCCCATCCGGCCGATCTCTCTCTTTCGGGCGCGCGGTCGGGGTTTGGCCATGAGCAGCATTCTCGTGATCAACGCGGCGGGTCGGGAGACCCGGGTCGCACTGGTCGAGAACGGACAGATTGCAGAGTTTTATCTCGAGCGGAAGAAAGATAAGGGAATCGTCGGCAACATCTACAAGGGGCGCGTCACCCGGGTGCTCCCGGGGATGCAGGCCGCCTTCGTAGATATCGGGCTCGACAAGGCGGCTTTTTTATACGTCACCGACGTCTTCTACGATCCCGACCTCTCCCGAGCGCAGTTCGAGCTGACCGAGGGTGAGCACGACGACGCGCCGGAGGTTCCGGAACTGGCGGATCATCCCGAGGAACCGCTCAGCCACGCAGCCCCCGAGACGGAGCTCGGCGCGAGCGAAGCACCGTCGCTTGAGCCAGCCGCTCGGGAGGAGTCGGGAGCGGATTCTCCGCTGAACGCGGCTGTCCAAGCGGAGCCGGCGATTGCTGCGGCTCCGCTTGAGCCTGTCCCGCCGATGGCCGCGAGCGGCGATGGGGCGCCAGTGGCGCTGCCGCATGCTCCGCCCTTGGAATCTCCGGCGGCGGTTAAAGCCGAAGGTTCGGCCGCCGAACTCCAAGCGGGGCCAGTGGAGACGGTCAGCGCTCCTTTGGCTCGCGACGAGAGTCCAGCGGCACCTGTCGCACCTTCCGCTGAATCCGATGTGCGGGGCGAGCGGCGTGCCAAAGACCGGCAGCGCTACGCTCGCGAGGAGCGAGAGAGAGGTCGCGCCCGGCACGATGACCGGTTTAAGAACCGCAAGCCGGCGCGAATCGAAGAGCTGCTCAAGGTGGGACAGGAAGTGCTGGTCCAGGTCTCGAAGGATCCGATCGGGACCAAGGGGGCGCGGCTGACCTCGCACATCTCCATCCCCGGTCGTCACCTGGTGTTCATGCCGACCGTCGATCACGTCGGCATTAGCCGGCGAATTTCAAATGAGAAGGAGCGCAGGCGGCTGCGGGAAATCGTGGATCGACTCCGGCCTCCCGGCACCGGCTTCATCGTGCGCACGGTGGCCGAGAATGTCCCGCAGGAAAAACTCGAATCAGACATTCGATTCCTGATCGGCGTGTGGAACGAGTGCGTTCGGCGGAACGAAAAAAATCCAGACCCCGGACTCCTCTACCCGGATCTCGACCTCATTCTCCGCGCGACAAGAGATCTCTTCGCTCACGACGTCGAAAAACTGGTCGTCGATGATCGCGACGAGTACGAGCGCATCCTCGGCTTCATCGGTCCGCAGGATCCCGAGCTTCGCGATCGCGTTCTGCTGCACGAGGGGGAAGAGCCGATCTTCGACGCCTACGGAATCGAGCAGGAGATCAACCGCGCGGTCCAGCGCAAGGTCTGGCTGCGAAGCGGTGGTTACCTGGTCATCGATCAGGCAGAAGCGTTGACTGCAGTCGACGTCAATTCAGGACGGTACGTGGGGAAGAAGAGCCTCGAGGAGACCATCACCAAGATCAATGTCGAGGCGGCAAAGGAGATCGCGTACCAGCTGCGACTGCGCAACATCGGCGGAATCATCATTTGTGATTTCATCGACATGGAGAAGTTGTCCAATCGCGACAAGGTCTTCAAAACACTTCAAGACGCCCTCGGCCGCGACAAAGCAAAGACCAACGTCCTGCGGATTTCCGAGCTCGGCCTGGTGGAGATGACCCGCAAGCGGGTGCGCGAGTCGATCGGCCGCATCCTTCACGAAGACTGTCCGTACTGCGACGGCCGCGGATACGTGAAGACCGCAACCACCGTCGCGTACGAGATCTTTCGCTACATTCGCCGCGAAGCAGCAACCTTCAAAGAGCCCATCCTGGTCATCAACTGCAGCGCAGACGTGGCCCGGCTGCTGCAGGGCGAAGAACGCCAGGAGCTGCGACACCTGATGGATCGCTTCAACAAATCCATTCAGGTAAAGGCGCAGCAGAACTACCATCCCGAGCAGTTCGACGTTTACGGCAAGGCCGTGCAAGGTCCGGAGCTGAAAGAGACTCCCTTCGACGCGCGCGCCAACGCATCGACCGAGGCGGTCCACGCGAAGTCCGAGCGCTCTTGATCGGACAAACCCGCTGGCGTGCATCGCTCTGCTCGAGCGATTCTCCTCGGAAGAAAAATCCGTAGGAGTATTGGAGAGTTGGCAAATCGATTGGCTTGCAACCGTGCCCTGTTCTGCTATGGTTCCACGGGCGGTGACACGGACGAAAACCCGTAATTCCGCGGGGTAGGCGCACCGGGGAGAGAGCGAATGCTCAAGTCCGACTTGATCAACATCCTCGTTACGAAACGCGGGATTACGCAGAAGCAAGCCGAGGCGACGATCGAGACGATATTCGAGTCGATGAAGGAAGCTCTCTGTCGCGGGGAGAACATCGAGATTCGCGGGCTCGGCGCGTTTCACGTGAAGAATTATCAGGGATATCAAGGGCGTAACCCAAAGACTGGAGAGGTCATCCCGGTGAAGCCGAAGAGGGGTCTACTCTTTCGCACCGGGAAGGAGCTGCGGGATCGCGTGAATCGGCCCGAGGGATCCACGGGCGCAGGCGCAGAGGGCGGCGGCCCCGGACCGAGCGGCACTCCGGCGTAGCCGCGCGCCGATTACTGCAAGTCCGGTTCGAAAAACCGCGTCAGAGCTTCGCGCTCGCTGTGAGCATCGTCCATTGCGAGCTCGATCAGGTCCTTTGCGTATTCACCGTCGAAGAGCAAATAACTTGCGAGGTCTGCCTCGCTGACCAACTGGCTCTGAGCGATTCGGTGAAGCAGCTTCGTTGGAAGCGAGTGTTGGACAAGCGCGCTGGTGCGAGCCCGTCTCGCGTGAGCCGCGGCGATCGTCGCGATGTCGCGCGACGGCCGAATGACGAGGTCATCGACCAATCGGTAGGGTTGGCCCCTGGTGCGCTGCACTACCTCGTTGATCTTCGGGATGAAGCCTTCGCCAAACAGCTCGCTGCCCGCGCGCAGCAGGTTGTTGAAGCGCCGGAGTCGGTCCAAGTCGTAGTCCGTGTGATCGAGCATCAGGGCGTTGAGGACCTTGCCCATCAGCAGCGGCGTCGTGGGATAGGTCGACAAGGGTCGCGTTGGGCGCTTCCCATCCTGCGGGCGGTGCTTCAGAGAGATGAGGAGCACCTTGCGCGCTCCCAACCTCAGCGCCGGGCTCAGCGGCGTCGTCTGGCGCAGGCTGCCATCGCAGAAGAACTCGTCCCCGATCTTTACCGAGCGAAAGAGCAGCGGGATTGCGGCGGAGGCCAGGGCGTGCTCCGGGCTGATGACTGCTTCGCGCGCTTCGGTGTACGGGTCGCGGCTCCACGGGGGTACCCCGCCCTCGGCGCGCTGCACGAAGACCACCGAATTGCCGCTCGCAATCTCGGTGGCAGTGACCGACAGCGCTGAGAAAAGTCCGCGGGCGAGGTTTGCGGAGATGCGCGGCCAGGAAGAGCGGGTTCGAACCATCTCCTCCAGCGGCTCGGGATGAAAGATGTCGTAGAGGCGCCAACCCTCCGAGCGGACCGGCGTGTTCGTGGCGGCGCGCCACATCTTGCGCGTCAAGCTCCAGAGGTTTTCGCCCTCGACTTTGTACACTCTCTCGAGCGAAAGCTCGGACCACATGTCGCACAGCGCCCGGCCCTGCTGCTGTGGCGCGTCCATCGTCGCGGCAAGAAAACAGGCGGTTACCGCGCCTACCGAGGTGCCGCTGAGGATGTCGAAGCGAACTTGATCGCGCACCGCCGCGGGAAGCTCTTCGCGAAGGTAACGAACGATGCCGGCCTCGTAGGCCCCGCGCGCGCCGCCGCCCGAAAGGACGAGAGCAATGGGCCGCGTTGCAGGCGGCCTGCGCTGGATTGCGACTCTTTCGCCGGCGCCCGCTGTCTCCACCTTCGCTTGCCTTAGCGTTCTACCTCGCTCGCCGGCTTAGCTTCCGGTGTGGACTTCAGTCGATCGACGAGCTCCATCAGGTCCGTCCCACGGAATGGTTTGTGGATATAGCCATCGGCGCCGGCCTTCATCGCCGCCGCTACATCGGAAGGCTTTGCCTTGGCAGTGAGCATGTAGAGCGGCACCGAGCTGGTGGCTGGGTCGCTCTTAATCATCCGGCAGACGGTAATCCCATCCATTCCTGGAAGAACGACGTCGAGCAGGATGAGTCGGAATGCGCCCGCCTTCGCCAACCTAAGTCCCTCGAGCCCATCCGAAGCGCAGTCCACACTCACGGCACCCTCGCTTAGCATGCTTCGTACGAGCTCGCGGATAACGGGCTCATCCTCTATGAGCAGAATCCTAAAATCGTTTTCCGACCAATCCGACATTCACGGCAAGTATAGCCCTCCTGCGGGACGACGCCCTATTCGTAGGCACGGTACCCGAACACGCACGACCCGGGTGGTGACCAACCCATCAGATCTCGGCAACCCCGTCCAGCTCCGTCCATCCTTCCAGCCCGTTGGGAAGGCGCACCTTCACGAACTTGCCGGAGCGCTCGAGCAACCTGAGCTTCAGGCCAGAATGTACTTCGAACGACACCTTCGCCGAATCCTTCGGAAGCTCACGCGCAGGCAACGTCCTTGCCATGACCACCGCCTCCGAGATTGTCTCGCGTACATACATATGGGCGACCAGCAACAACCCCGCCGGAAGCGCGATTGCCAGAGCAGAGCCTGCGACGACCGCGGTCAAGATGCGCCGGCCTGATACGAAGCGCCGCAGCATGATGAGCAGCAGGCTGAGTTCCCACGCGGCGAGGAACAGCCAAGCCACTGCGTTTTCGGAAGTCGCACCCACCACGCGCTGAAGGAACGGATCCTCGCTCGGCCCGCCGACGATTTGATCCAGCTGCTTCGATCGCGCCAGCGCGAGGTTGGCATCGACGTCGGACGCGCCTCCCGCTCGCCGCGCGCGCTCCAGGTAGAGAACTGCGGCGCCAAGGTCTCCTTGCGCGAGGAAGTTGGTTCCAAGATTGAAGAGGACGTCCGGACCGCCGAATCCGTGGTCCAGCAATTTCTGATAGCCCTCGCGAGCGGTCGCGTAGTCCTCTCGGTCGTAGGCATCATTGGCCTGACTGAACAACGACTGCGCTTCCTCGGCAGTGTAATACGAGCCTTGGGCGAGAATGGCAGCGAGCACAGCAGCGATCATTTCTGCTCCCAGCTTTCGATCGCCGACTCGGCATCATCGAGCACCCGCTCTCGCGCGGGTTCCGCGCCACCGGGCGCGAACCTCGCCACCTCGCAAAGCTCGAGCACGAGCATCACTTGCTTGCGGCATTGCTCGGGGACGCCCGCCGCGGTCATCCGCGCGTCGAGCGAATCGCGGGTTAACCCGACCACGGGAACGCTCAGCTTTGCCTCGAGGAACTGGACCAGCGCTCTTTCGACCTCAGCGTAGAATTTCGCCGGGTTGCCCGTTTCTTTCAGCTTCTCCGCGGCGGCGAGTCGCCGACGCGCAGCCCGCGCCCTCTTCTTCTTGAGGCTGGTTTCGTCTTCGTTGCTCAGGCGGGCGCGCACGAATCCCGCCAGTGCGAGCGCGAGCCACGCACCGATCGGCGCCAGAAGGGCAGGAACGAAGAAGCGTTTGCGCCAGATGGGCTGGCCGGGCGCGGCAAAATGCGCCTCGTGACGAATCGGCCTCAACCCGCCAGCGGTGAGAACGTTCTTCGCCGCGCCCGAGTCCACAGACCCAGAGGCGCCGGAAGCGAGCAGCTTCGCTCCCTCGGAACCGGTGACCGAAAGCTCGATCGGCTCTGTCTTGTTGCTTTCATACCGACCGCTCTCCGGATTGAAGAACAAGAACGTCAGCCCGGGCAGCGTCAGGGTCCCCGTTTGCTGAGGCATCAGCAGATATTCTTGGACGCGGCGACCGCCAACCTTGCCTTTGCTGGTGCTGGGTTTGTCGGTCACCGTTGGATCGTAGATCCGCACCGAGGACGGCCCAACGAGCACAGGCAGCACCGTATTCTTGAGATTGCCACGGCCTTCGAGGCTCACTTTCACCGTGACCGGTTGCCCCAGCTGAACTTGCGGCTGAGAGATCTCGGCCGACAGTCGCCACCTGCCGACGTTCGCCGCGGTGAAAGCGATGGGGGCTCCCGGAGGGAGAGGCTTCACCTTCAAAGAAAGCTCGTTTCCGGTGCGGTGCAGGCGCCGTCCCGCAAAGAGGAAGCCGGTGGTGATGTCCGCTTCCGCAGATCCAATAGCGATCGACCCCGCCTTCATCGGAAACAGCGCTCGCCGCTTGAGCAAGTATGCCCGATACGGAACGCCATTGAGCACTTTCTGCTCGCCTGAAAGCTGGGTGGGGCTCTCCAGGTCCTCGCTCCAGAATCCGTCGGTCTTCGGAAGATTCACCGCGTCGACCGAGGAGAGATCGACGCGCGAGAAGATGTAGACGGAGAGGGTAACCTGGTCGCCCACGAAAACCTCGTCCCGGTCTAGAGACGAGCGGAGGAACAAATCGGAGTCCGAGCGCGGGACGTCGACCTCGGGAAAATCGTCCTGCTCGTCGTCAAATCCCGGAAGGCCGGGGAAGCGGAATCGCCGAAACGGATCCGGAGGGAATTGGCTGCCCCGCTGGGCTCGCGGACTCTGAACGTGGCCTCGCTTGGCGGTGATCTGCACCGGCTCCGTCTTGTACGTCTTGTCACCGATCGTCAGCACCGTGGCAGGAATGGTAATCGTGCCCGCGCGGTTTGCGCGCATCAGCAGCATGTACTTGTGCGTTCGAGTGATGCTGGCCGGTCCGCCACCCCCGAGCTGATAGGACAGATGGGTGCTTTCCGATTTACTCAGCACATCGAAATCGGAGCCCACCGGAAATTGCATGCGTGCCGAGTCGGGCGCATTCGAAACCGTCACCGTCAATCGAAACGTGTCATCCAGCCCGACCTCGGTTTGGTCGATGCTTTGAGACAGCTCAATCTCCGCCCGCGCGGAGGCGGAGGCCCCCAGCAAGGCGAGCGCTGCGCAACGCGCGAATGCCGCGCTACCAATCCTTCTCATTGGGTTTCCTCGGCTTCCGCTGCTGAAACCTCCACAGCTGAAGATTCTTCTCGTTCTGCTTCATCGAGTCCAACAGGCGCTCCGCTTCCTCCTTGCTCAGCTTCGCTTCCCCCAAGAAACCCCCATCCAGCCCGCCCTCTTCCGCTTCGGCGCTGCCGGCGTCGGCGCCACCATCGCGCTGCGGTTCACCCTGCCGATCTTGGTCCGAGCCGCGGCCGCCATCCGTTCCGCCGTCTGCCCCGCCATCACCCTCGCCGCTGCGCTGTCCACCATCCGACCCCGCGTCGCCGCCGTCGGTCCCTCCGTCGCTTCCTCCATCCGGCGGGTTTCCGCCGTCGCCAGCGTCCGGCGGACCTGCGTCGGGCGGCCGAACGCTCCCGGCATCCGGCTTGCTCTGGGGCGGCGGCAGATTGCGCAGCACGACCTCCAGGTTGTGGCGCGCGTCCTCGTCCCTCGGGTCTAGGGTGAGTGCCTTGCGGTAGGCGCCGATCGCCTCCTTCGCATTCCCCATCTCCGCCCAGGCATTGCCCAGATTGTAGTAATCCTTTTCTCGCAGATCGCTGTGCTCTGTCTCGGAAACGCGGCGATAGGCATCCCTGGCCTCGTCCTTTCGGCCCAGCTTGTAGAGAGCGTTGCCGCGGTTGAATTCCAACGCGGCGGAGTTCGGCAGCTCCTTCTTCGCCTCCTCGAACGCCCGGAGCGCCTCATCGTACCGGCCTTCGTCGTAGGCCTTCATGCCGCGATCGACGGTTGGGTGATTTCGCTGCAGCAGTCCGAGGGCCAGCGCTTGCGGACCAATCGCCAATGCGATGCTCATACCCAGGGCGATGGCCGCCCGTGCGCTCGCCCGCAGCTGAGACGTGCCGCGCATCCGCCCGTGCGTCATCGAGACCTCTTCGATGGCCGGACCAGCATGCCGGCGACCAGCAGCGCGAGACCGGGCCCGGCGAAGTACTGAAAGCGCTCGTCGTAGCGGACGGTCAAGCGGCTCTCCAGCTCGCTTTTTTGAAGCTTGTCGATTCTGCGGGCAACGTCGGTGACCGCCACGGTGCTCGGTTGGTAGAAGAATTCGCCGTCGGTTGCCTGGGCCAACGACGCCAGCGCAGCCCGGTCGAGCCGGGTGAGCACCGTCTCCCCTTTCGAGTCTTTCTTGTAGCCGGTGACCTCGCCATTTTTGTTCACGATCGGAATTGGCTCACCGCTCTCCGAGCCGATCCCGACTGCGAACACTTTGATGCCAGCCTCGTGGAGAACCGACGCTGCATCTCCAATCTCGCCGCTCAAGTCTTCGCCGTCGGATAACAGGACCACCACCCGGTCCTTCGAGCCGCGGTCAGCATTCTCCAGGACCTGTTTGGCGAGCAGCAGCGCACCGCCGATGTTCGTTCCTCCTTGCTGCATCTGCTCGGGGTCGACTGCTCGAAGAAACATCTTGGCCGCCGCGTAGTCGGAGGTGAGCGGGCACTGGATGAAGGCGTCACCGGCGAAGACGACGATCGCCACCCGGTCGCCCTTGAGCTCGTCGAGCAGGCTCGACAGCTCGAGCTTCGCCCGCTCGAGCCGGCTGGGAGGCACGTCTCTCGCCAGCATTGACTTGGAGGCATCGAGCGCGACCACCACGTCGATCCCGCGGCGTTTGGTGAGCTCGGCGCGGCTGCCGCACTGGGGTTGAGCGAGCGCCACCGCAAAAAACAACAGACCGGATCCGTAAAGCGCAGCCTGCAGTGCCGGGCGAAGGGCGGACACCCCCGGGGCAAGGCGTGCGATCGATCGCTCGGGGATCAGTCGCCGGACGGTCCTCAAGCGGTGAAACGCGAGGAGCACCCCCAGCCCAACCAGGGCGATCGCGGCGAAGCACAGCAGGAGGTATTCCGGCTGCGCCAGCCCAACCTGATAGCCCAAGAGCGTGAATCGCCACGGATGCCCCGAGTTCATGGGAACACCCTCAGGAAAGTGGCGCGCAGCAACAGCTCGAGCCACGCGAGCGAAAATGCCCAGAGCAGCAGCTGGTGAAACTTCTCGCGGTAGTTGGTCATCGCGCCGCCCTCGAGGATCTTCGAGCGCTCCATCGCGTCGAGGACCTTCTGCAGGCCGCCCTTGAGCTCGGCTCGATCGGTCGCGCGGTAGAATTCCCCCCCCGTCAGTTTGGAGATTTCCTGTAGCAGGGCGGGATTGACCGGGATGTCCATCTCTCGCCACGCGGTGTTGCCGAACAGATCCTGTCCGGCGGGGAACGGCACCTTGCCGCCCTTGCCAACCAAAATGGTGAAGACCGGAACCTTCAGAGCTTTTGCCATCGCCGCGGCATCGAGCGGCGAGACGCGGCCCGCGTTGTTGTCGCCGTCGGTGATCAACACCACCACTCGGCTCTTGGCATCCGAGTCGCGGAGCCGGTTGAGCGAGATCGCCAGCGCGTCGCCGATCGCGGTGCCGTCCTCGAGCACCCGAGTGCGAAGCTGCTTCACCAGCTCCTTGAGGACGGCGTAGTCGAGGGTGAGCGGAGATTGGGTGTACGCCGCGCCCGCAAAGACCACCAAACCAATGCGATCATTGGTTCTGGAGTCGAGGAATTCGGTGAGGACCTCCTTCGCAACATAGACCCGATTGTGCGGTCGGAAGTCCCCCGCTTCCATCGAGGTCGAAAGGTCGAGCGCGATCACGATGTCGATCCCCTCGACCGAAAGGTCGCGCGCCTTCTCGTCGCGTTCTTGCGGGCGTGCCAGCGCCACGATCGCCAGGGCAACCGCCGCCACCCGAAAAAGAGGAAGAGCTTGGAGAGAATACGAGCGCCAGCCACGGCGATTTGCCGAGAAGACGTGGGCAGCGGAGAATCTGAACACCGCCCTCGCCCGCCACTCGAGAACGGTCCAGGCGACCAGCAGCGGAATGCCCACCAACAGCCAAAGCGCCTTCGGATTATGGAAGACGAGGTCGCGTGTCATGGCTGGCCCATCTCAAGACCGGCGCCGACGATCCTCGCCAGCTCAGCGCTCGCTGCCGGTTGCTGCACGGTTCGCTTCAAGAGCTCGTGGGCGAACTGAAGCGCTCCGTCGCACTGCGCCGAGGCGGCGGACGCCTTGGCGAACTTGACCAGGTCCGCTTCGTCGACAAAGCGCGCCAGCTCCTCGGCGGGCAACCCGGGAGCGTGCACTTGGCGAAGAGCCTGCAAAAGCTCCGCGCTGGTGCATTCCAGCGCCTCGAAGCCGTAGCGCTCGCCCAAGTACGCGCGGACGATCTCCGAGAGCCGGAAGTAGAACTCGCGCGCGCGCCCCTGAGCAGGCAGGTTCTGCTTTCGGAGCTCTTCGAGCGCCGCCAGGGTTCTTACCTCCAGCGGGGCAAGTGGCTTTTGGACGGGTTGTCGCGCGGGCTTTTCGCGCTTGAGCCAACGGTACAGGGCATAGGCGAGGAGCGCCGCAGCCAGCAGCGATCCCAGCACCCACAGCGCCCGGTAACTGCGAATCGGGACCTCCAGCGGTGGCTTGATGTCGCGGAGCTCGGCTCCCTTCTCTGCATCGTTGGGCAAGGATGAAACGCCCTCCACCGCAACTCCCGGAGCGATGAACTTGCCAAACCGATCTCCTTCCGCAACGTCAAACGTCAAGTCTGGAAGCTTCCTCGCTCCCAGCTCGAAGAGCGCCAGCCTCAGCGTAAAAGTGGTGATCGCGTCGTCCTTGGCATCGGCTCGGTTGCGACTCTGGCCGAGCAGCTCGAAGGCGCCCTCGCTCGCCGGCGGACGCAGATCGTACCGCTGGGTACGCGGATGGCGAATCACCAACTCGTAGGAAAAGGGCTCGCCCAGATGCACGCGATCGGGGTCGGCGCGGCTGGTGAACGAAAGAGGCTGGAGGGGTTTCGGCGAGCTCGAGCCCGCGTCGCCCGCAGACGCGGCGAGCAAGAAGCTGAGCACCGGAACCGCCCAGCTCACGCCGCCATCCTCCGGGCGCGCGCTCGGAAAAATCGGGCGAGCGCGACCACGTATTCCTCGCCCGCCTGCAGCTCGACGTGCTCCAGCTCCAACTTCTTGAAGAGCTTTCTGAGGTCCTCGCGGCGATTGCCCATCGCTTTCTCGTACCGACTGCGCACGCTGTGATCGCTGGTGTCCACCAATGCGCGTTGTCCGGTTTCTGGATCCTCGAGCTGAACGAGGCCCAGCTTTGGAAACGCGTCTTCCAGCGGGTCCGAGATCATCACCGGAACGAGATCGTGCTTGCGGCTCACAATTCGAAGGCTGGTATCGAAGTTGCGCGCCAGGAAATCCGAAATCAGGAAAGTGACCGCCTTGCGCTTCGCGAAACGCGACACGTAGTTCAGCCCGACGTTGACGTCGGTGCCGCGGCTTGCCGGGCGGTGGGAGAGAATGTCGCTAATCACGCGAAGGACGTGCTTGCGCCCCTTCTTGGGAGGAATCACCTTCTCCACTGCGTCGGAAAACAAGATCAGACCCACTCGATCATTGTTGGCGATCGCCGAGAAGGCGATCTGGGCGGCGATCTCGGCGCAGATTTCTGCCTTGCTTCGCGACCTCGTCCCGAACTCCTGCGACGCCGAAACATCCACCACCAACATCACCGTGAGCTCGCGCTCCTCGGTGAACACCTTCACGAACACGTCGTTCATCCGCGCGGTCACGTTCCAGTCGATAATCCGGATCTCGTCTCCGGGTTGGTACTGGCGCACCTCCGAAAACGCCATCCCCCGCCCCTTGAAGACCGAGTGGTACTGCCCGGCTAGGAGATCGGACACCACCTTGCGCGTGGTGATCTCCAGCTTGCGGATACGCTTGATGAGGTCCTTCGGAAGCAAGCCGCAGCTCAGGGAACTTCGACGCGGTCGAAGACGCGCTGAATGATCTTCTCGGGTGTCAGCTCCTCCGCCTCCGCTTCGTAGGTGAGGGAAATCCGGTGCCGCAAGACATCGAAGCCAACGGCCTTGACGTCCTCCGGCGTGACGAAGCCGCGATGCCGAAGAAAGGCGTGCGCCTTCGCCGCCAGGCTCAAATAGATGCTCGCCCGCGGGCTCGCCCCGTACTCGATGAAGTCCTCGAGGTCCTTCAGCCCGGATTGCGAGGGCTCTCGCGTGGCGAACACGATGTTCAGGACGTAATCCTTCACCTTTTCGTCGATGTAGATTTGATGGACCACCCGGCGCGCGCGAGCGATCTGTTCCGGGGTGATCACCTTGCGAGCTTTGGGCACCTCCACTCCGCCCATCCGGTCCATGATCACCTTTTCCTCGGCGCGCGAGGGGTAGCTCACCTTCACCTTGAGCATGAAGCGATCGACCTGGGCTTCGGGCAGCGGATAGGTGCCTTCCTGTTCGATTGGATTCTGAGTGGCCAACACGATGAAGGGGTTCGGCAGCGGGAATGTTTGATCGCCGATCGTCACCTGCCGCTCCTGCATCGCCTCCAGCAGAGCGGATTGGACCTTCGCCGGCGCGCGGTTGATCTCGTCCGCCAGGATGACGTTGGCGAAGACCGGGCCCTTTCTCACCGTGAAGCTGGCCGTCGATTGGTTGTAGATCATCGTCCCCACCAAATCGGCGGGCAAAAGGTCGGGGGTGAACTGAATCCGCATGAACTGGGCGCTAATGCTGTCGGCCAAAGTGTGGACGGTGAGCGTTTTCGCCAGGCCCGGAACTCCCTCCAGCAAAACGTGGCCATTGCAGAGAAGACCGATCAGCATTCGCTCGAGCATGTGCTTCTGGCCGACGATAACCTTCGCCGCCTCCTGGGCGAGCAATTCGACAAAGCTGCTTTCCTGGATGACCTGATCGGTCAAGGCTCGAATGTCCGTATTCATTTGCTCCCTTTGGCAAGGAAGGGCGCGGAATTTAAGGTTTTCAAATCGCGACCACAACAACTCGAGCCGACCGCCATTCCGCCCGGCAGGCGGTTTGAAAAGATTGGAAATCCCGAAAGGAGGGCGGGCAAAAATGATGTCGGCACGGCTGACTCTTGAATCAACATTCCTTTGACAACGAACGTCTGACTGGAATAGATGGGCACCCTCTGTCTGGGGGACAGGACTCACAACTAAGCGCAAGGGGTGCCAAATGCGGTCGAAGAACCTTCATCCTCTCGTAGCAAGTGCCGTGGTGATGACGGCGGTCGCCGCCTATGCTCAAGGCACGGTGACGATCAGCGTGAGCGGCAAGGGCTCGTCCGTCTCGACGAGCACCGGCACGTTTCCGGTGGGCGACGCGACGCTTGTCGGAGCCTGCATGTCGGACGGGTCAGGCGGTTTTCTCTATGACTTCGGCGATGGCTCGCAATCTACGTTCAACCCAGTTCAGGTTCAGCCTACTGTGGCGGCCCAGTTCGTCGCCTGCATTCCACTGGGTACCGGTGCGCAGGACTCCAGCGGAAACAACAGCATGACGCTCAGTGTGGCGGTGCAACTCACGGGATCGATCATCGGCGACCTTGGGCCCAATTGCATGACCGGATGCGTGAGCGCTCCTCTCTCCGATCCCGCTCCGATGTCTGGCACCGCGACGGTGACCGCCGACCAGGTGTTCGCTAACTGCAACGGTCAAGAAGCCCTTATCAATACTGTGTTTGGACTCCCCGGCGACGTGCAGGTGGTCTTCAACGAAACGGCAGACATCTCGCAGTGTTCAATGTAGCAAGGCTGAGCGTCCGCAGCGCCAGCGGACGTTGATGCCGAGTGAGCGTGCTGTCTGGCCGACGAACCGCCTCAGTGCGTCGCGGGAGCCGTTGGCCGGATGGCCGGTTCGAGCATACCAACAACTCTCTCTCTTCGATCGGGCCTCGCCTCAGAAGCGGAAGTTGAAGCCTCCGCCGAAAATGTCGGCCCGCGCGCTGTAGTGCCCGCCGTTGATCGCTTCTACGGTGACCGGGTTTCCCTTTACTGGATTGATCCGCGGGACCGCGGCCTGCGATGGAGGAACGCTCACATCGGCGCCGAAAACATGCGCGTAGACGGCGTCCAGCCGCCAGTGCGGACCAATCTCGATACCCCCGCCGAGGGAGGCAGTGTATTTGTTTAGATCGACCGTCAAAGGGGCAAGATAGGCGTCTGGAATCGCGCTTTGGTCCCAGTTGAACCCGGCGCGCAGGTGCACCGTCCACGAGAACATCTGGAGGCCGGAATACTCGCCGCCAAGGCGCACGGAATTTGAATTCCTAAAATTGCGCGGAATGGATATCGGCGGAACGACATACGGGCTCGGAAACCCAGTTACTCCGGTGAGTGTGATGTTGTCCGGCACGATGTCGATGGAGTGATGAACGCTCCAGAACTCGAGGACGTAGCTCGCTTCCAAGCGCAAAGTTTGAAAGGGCGAAACCTCCACTCCCAGGCGCAGAATGCCAGGCAGCTTCATCTTCACGTGCGCCTTGTCCCCAACCTGCTGCGCGTTGTCGAACTCGGGCGCATTCGGCAGTCGCACCGTGACCGTCGCCGGCGCATTGATGACAAAAGGAAGTTGACCGCTCGCGCCGATTCGCAGCCAATGGTTGGGAACCACGGTGACGCCCAGGTTGGCGCTCGGCGCAAACACTGGAGATGCTTTCACTTGGCTAAGAGAGTCGTATTGCGGATCCTCCGGTGCTCCGATCAGCCGGTCCGCCGGATTCGTGGTGAACACAACGGTGGAGTTGAAAGTCCCCACCAACGCCTGCAGGCCAAGACCGATGCGCACCAGCTCGATGGGCTTGTACGCAGCGTAGGCCCCTAAGACCGCCAGAGCGGTGCCGTCAAGTGATACAAGCGAATAGCGCGAGGGCGCCGGAACTCCACTTTGGATCGTCTGCGGGTACGAGGTCAGCGCCGCGTACGGTGCGTTGACCCCGCCAGCGATCGTCCACTGATTCTCCCGCCCGAGAACGCGGGACAACCCGAGGGTCGGAATTGGAAGGAAGGGCGTAGTGCCCGATACGGTCGGAAAGTCAACCGTGTACAACGTTCCACCCGCGTCGGACACCAGCGCCTGCCGGGTGAAATCGTCCGTAAAGTGCATCCAACTGAAGTCGCTCAAAATGGCGTTCCCCGCGTCGGCGAGGCCGGCCGGGTTGTACCAGAACGAGCTGAGATCGTCGGCGCCGGCGACGAATGCGCCTCCGCGGCCGAGCGGGCGTACACCGCGATCAGAGAAGAAAAGTCCGCCGCCCTGCGCAGAGATCGAAATACCAAGAACAATCAGCGACAGGCGATGAATCGCGGCGCGACTGCGGCAAACCCTGCCCGAGCGTTTCATCACCGCACCGTCCCTTGCCTGACGATCTCGTAGAACTGCTCCAGGCCGTGGTCGGGGCTGAGCATGAAGTCGGCCACTTGATCGAAGATGCTGGCGTAGTCATTCGGTTTGAGCTTGTCGGTCTGATCTGGAGAGGCTCGGTTGACGTCGGTGATCACGTCCAGGTACAGCTCCAACGGCGTCCGCGGAACCTTGCCGTTGATTGAAACTGGGGTGGTGGCTCGCCTGAGCACTTCGGTGATGACCTGGTTTGGATCCACCTCGCTGGCGCACAGCTCGACGTTGCTTGCATTGAAGGCTTTGCCCGAGGCTCGGGTCAGCAGCGTCAGCTGAG
>Ga0126378_10000386_pt1 | contig 33479 bp, 45 predicted proteins | sample PanSoiMetPlot_23_FD_92587 | JGI IMG/M metagenome (GOLD analysis project Ga0126378, IMG submission 92587) | Tropical forest soil microbial communities from Panama - MetaG Plot_23 | ecosystem: Environmental > Terrestrial > Soil > Tropical forest > Bulk soil | place: Panama | collected 2016-02-17
CAGCAAGCTTGCTTAAACGTGAGCTTATATTCCCCGCTGTGATGCCGAGGCGCTCCGCAATTTGGTTCGACGTAAGCCCGTTCGGAGACTCCTGCAGTATAGCGACAATACGCTCTTGGAATTTGCTATTCATTGCCGTCAGTCCGAGCGGAGCACATCGGCGATATAATCGCTCTCCGGTCAAGGACTGATGCTGTGAATGCTGGGGACGATGGAATGGCTCACCTCGCCGCGGCGGCGCACGACTGGTGTAGCCATTATTCAATCACCTCGTCGTCACTCAGTAACAGCGTCTGCGGGGATCATTTGATCCTGCTGCCCGATGGCTTGCTTTTGCGCACAAGCACACCAAGGTGACGCCGGAAAGTGCCGGTGGCAGTGGAGTTCCAGCGTAAAGAGCTTGCCTCGAATCGGTTTTCTGGCGAGAGATTCACGCGGTGGAGTTCGGTGACCGCATCGATCTCCCCGTTCCCGAGCCGCACGGTCGAGTGGCTCATTTACCACTCGACCGTGCCCCACTTTGAAAGTGAGAGCAGCGTCGGCATCACTGCCGACGCTGTTCCCGAGCCCAACAGGTTCTCGCCTGTCACCTAGTTCATCGCATCAGGAGCCATCCATGACATGGCTCAGACCGGTCGATCGAACGCCCGGTACGTTGACCCTCAGCGCAGGTACACTGTCGTGCTTGGCCCATCATGGAACGCCCCTTTCGGAGCGTTGCCCCACGACGACCGCGCTGGAACACACGACGGTGCCGATGGACGATGTGGATCGTATGCCCGCATTGGGCGCGGTCAAGCCGCTCTGTGGATAACGTCCCAAAATTTTTGTCGCAGCGTGTAGCCCTTGGCATCCGACACGAGCGCCGCGCCGCCGAGCAGCGTAATGAACTCGCACCGCTTCACTCGATCACCTCGTCGGCACGCAGCAGGATTGATGTGGGCAACTCAACGCCGATTTCCTTGGCGGTCTTGAGATTGACGACCAGCTCAAATTTCGTGGGCTGCTCGACCGGAAGATCGGCGGGTTTCGTCCCGTTGAGAATCTTGGCCACATAGACCCCGATTCGGCGGTACATTGCCAGCTGCTCTACGCCGTAGGACATCAGTCCACCCGCTGCTACATAGGACCTGAAGACGAACATGGTGGGCAGGCGGTGCTTGATCGCCAATGTGGCAACCTCTGGACGGCGTTCAACGAAGAACGGACTCGACAGGACGAGAACCATTTGCGCGCCGCGCTGCGCCATGGTCTGGAATGCCGCAGCGAAATCATATGGCGGCTTCTCGAGCTTCAGCGGTTGTAGCTTCAAACGCGTGGAGCTCGCCCCTGCCTCGGCTGCGCTAAATTGATCGGCCGAATTTGTATCGTAGAGAACGGCCAATCGGGACCTTTCCGGAAACGCCTGCGTCAAGATTTCGAGCTGCTTTGCCGCGAGTTCCGGCTGTCGATAGAACACGCCCGTGATATTGCCGCCCGGACGAGCGAGACTGCTCACGTAGCCCCGCTGAATCGGATCATACTGGACGGCGATTATGACGATCGGAATGCCGCGACTTGCGCCGACGACCGCTTGCAGCGCAACCTCGGGACCAGTGGCGACAATCAAATCGACCTGCAACCGCATCAATTCGGCGGCAATCGCGAACGGTCCGCGGGGGTCGTCCACCCGTCGATAGTCGACGGTGATATTTCGGCCTTCGCTGAATCCGAGGTCTCTCAGTTCGGTCAAGAAGGCTTGGTATTGCGCCATCATCGCAGAAGAATTGAGGCTGGCGCCGATAAAGCCGATTCGGATGACCTTACCCTGCTGCGCGTGTGCAGTGAGCGGCCATGCGGCCGCGCCGCCGAGGAGTGCGATGAACTTGCGCCGTTTCATGCAATTGCCCATCGAGGGCAAAGCCTGCCAAAGCGCAGCGTTGTGCGTCACAGCAAAATTGGCCCGCCGATAACGCTGTGGGGCGGAAGCAATCGGCGTCAAGCGCCCACGCATGTCCGGAATGCCGCCAAAAGCCGAGATGCCCTCTCACTCCCGCCGCCAGCTTTTGGCGAACGCCGCCATCGCAGCTTCGAGACTGCGCGCGGCGCGCAATATGCAACCCGCATGCGAGCATTTTCATCCGTATCCCCCATCGAACTTGCCGATAGGGTGTTTGCATATTTTTTGCCGCCTCGATGTGCGGTAGTTCACAGATGCGCAAAACGTTTTGAAGCAAAGGCCGAGGGACCGGAAAAAGAAACTGCCGCCTTGCCCTTGGCGAGGCACACAGCGTGCGCGTTCACTTTCCCCAGAGGGCGTGGTCTGCGTCCCTGGCGCGTCCCCAGCGATTTGAGCCGCGCCCCCGAGAACTCAAACCTGCTTGCAGTGCCTGATTTTGTTGGCGCGCTCGGAGGGATTCGAACCCCCGACCCCCAGATTCGAAGTCTGGTGCTCTATCCAGCTGAGCTACGAGCGCCGCGGGTTTTTACAAAGCGCAGGTCCGCTATCTGGGTCAAGTGCAGCGGTTTTGCCGGCGAACCGGCGCACACAAGCCAAAACCTGTGCAATGACGCATCGGCCCTGGCGCGGCGCGCGGGTCATGCTATGACCAAATCGACGCAGCAGAGGAGCGACGATGTCCGATTTACCGGCGTTCACAAAGTTCCTCGGCGTGAACGTCCTGCATCGTTCGCCCGAACGCAGCGAAGCCGAGCTCACAGTGCGCGAGGATTTATGCAACCGCCGCGGGGTGCTGCACGGCGGCGCCATGATGGCGCTGGGCGATACGCTCGGCGGGATGACGGCGCGCAGCGCCCTTCCCGAGGGCGGTGGCACGGCGACGATCGAGAGCAAGACAAACTTCTTTGCCGCCGTGCCGAAGGGCGACACCGCGCACGCAGTTTGCATGCCACTGCATCGCGGCCGCACGACGATCGTGCTGGAGACGCGCATTACCCGCGGCGATGGAAAGCTCGCGGCGATCGTCACGCAAACCCAACTGATCTTCGGCGAGAACGAAGAGAACGCGTGAAGGCGCAGCGGCTTGCGTCGTGGGATTTCGCTGAAAGAGGATTCCAGGGGCGGAACTCAAGGCCCTCCCCGCCGGTTATATCTGTCGACGGATATCAGATGGAGGCCGCCATGACGGACCCCAGAGACTTCGATCGCAGAATGGACATGGAGCGACAGGCGGAAATGGAGAGCAGAATCGGCACCACCACTCCGTGGGGATGGATTGCCGGTGTCGTCTTCATCGTCATCATCTTGGCGCTGATCTTCGCCGGGGGCGATAACACGCGGATCTTCGCCGGGGGCGATAACACGCGCACCGCGCGCGAGGACACGAGCCCGCCCGCCACAACCGGCATGGCGCCGAGAGCCGCTCCGCCGACCGTTACCGTTCCCCCGGGACAACCGCCTTCGATAACCGGGCAGCGCGGACAATAGCAGCAGTGTGAGTTCCACTGCGCGCGGCACCCCGGCTCACCGGGCCGTGGGCTTCCGTCCCGGCGTCGCTGCCCGCTCGCGTTCATGGCAGGCTGAACATGATCAACTGATCCATGATGCCGCCGCCGCCCGGGGTCAACGAGCCGCCGACAAAATAAACGTTCGAGCACCGCCGAATCCGTGCCGTCCCGCCGGCATGGGCGCGAGCGCGACCCCAGTGGCCGCGCGTCGGATCGTAAGCCTCGTTCTCCACGAAGGTGTGATTGGGCGGAAGCTCCCCGCCCAGCACCAAGATCATTCCCTTGTAGAGCGCGGCGGCGACGCCACTGCGCGGCGTTGGCAGCGGCGGCGCCGAGGTCCACGCATTTGTTGTCGGATCGTAGACGTCGTGCTGGCCGGTGCGCTCGGCAGCGCCCGACAAGCTGTTCGCGCTCGGTGGTGGAGTGGCGGGCAAGGCGACACCGGCTGGGGGCTGGACGCAGAGGGCGCCGATGCCGGCGGTGCGCGGCGAGGTCGCGGCGGGGCCGCGCAACGAAGAATACGAGCCCGCGACGGATCGCTGGCGCGAGCGCGCGCCGGTGCCGCAGGCACGCGACCATCTCGGGGTCGCTGCACACAACGGCAAAATCTACACCTTCGGCGGGTTTACGCTCGCGCCGATGAAAGCTCCGCGCGCCGCGGTCGGGGTTACCGTGCTCGCGGGAAAGATTCACGTCATCGGCGGGCGCGGGCTCGACGGGGTGACGGTGGCGACGCACGAGGTCTATGAATCCCGCGAGCGGGAGATGGAGCGAGGCGGCGCCATTGCCGAAGGCGCGCGACCATATGGCGGTGGTTGCCGCCGAGGGAAAAATCTACGGGTGTTTGCGACTGCGCGGTGGTGCCGAGCGCGGCGATCGCAGTCCGGCGGTAGCGGTAAAGGCGAGCGGCAAGCATGCAGCAGGAGAACACATCGAAAAACTTCCTGAACTTTTCCGACGACCGCGCCGCGCGCATGCGCTTCGTCTAATCGATGACCGAGCGCTCACGTGCAATTGCGAGCGGCGCGCGGGTGACGGCGACCTTTCCGTCGGCGCAGAGCCGCACCACGTTGACCGTCCCGGCGTATTCCGGCGAGCCGGAATAATACGCCACTGCGCCTACCTTCGCCGCCCGATTCCAGTGCCCGAGCGCGATGTAGTCGGCGCCGGCCGCCGCGAGCTCATCATCGCCGATGAGCCACGACGGACGTAGCCTGGTCGTTCGATCCGGCACCGGGACATAGTGGCCGTGCGCCAGCGCGATCTGCCAACGAGTCGAGCGCGGCCGCAGCCGCTCGAAGGGAATCATGTCGCCATAGTCGCGGTGGGCGCGGCCCCAAATCTCAAGACCCAGCTCGCCGAAGACGACGGCCTCGTGATGGGTCACCCCGAGGACGTGGAGATTGTCGACCATCGAGAGCGCGTCGCCGTGGTAAACCGCGTCCGGCACCGCGGGGTCGTGATTGCCGGGCAGCAGCACCACCGGCAGCACCGCCGCCGAAATGATTGCGGCCACTCGATCGAGCAAAAAAGCCGGCAGGCGATGGCAATCGAACGTATCGCCGGCGAGCACCACGACATCGGCGGCGGCGGCGCGCGCGGCGTTTAGCACGCTGGACAGTCCAGCCGTGCCGTCACCGCCATGCAGCCTCGTAGTATAGTCATGATCCATGTGCAGGTCGGAGCTATGGATCACCACGATGTCGCGGAATGGCGGCATAGGGCGCGAAGATAATGATACCTCTGTCATTCGCAAAGCAGCGCGATTTGAGCCGCAAACCTGAAAGAACCGCGCCGGCACGGGTTCGCCGACGCGGTCGGAGCGCGCCCCGCCTGTGTCGAGTGGCGGACATAGGCCGCCGAGTGGCGCTTTTGCTGAGAGCCATGAGTTTGCCCAGGTTCGACGCTTTGCTAGCGCGCAAGTTGCGTGTTCGGGGAGCGTAAAACATGAGTCCCAACAATATTTACCGCGGCAACGCGGAAGACTGCTTGCGGATGGCGCAAACCGCATCAAACGACAGCGACAGACCGTTCTGGCTCACGCTCGCGCAGTCATGGCTGCGGCTCGCCGAGCACGCGGCGCGCAGCAGCAGCGAGTCACGGCAGAACCCCCGCGTCGGCTCGGGCACGCGCTGATCGTCTCAGTATCACTTCCCGATATCGGCACCAGCGTCACACGCGCGACCGTAATCACAAGCGCCTCATAACGGCAGGTTGTCGTGCTTCCTCGGCGGTAGCTCCAGGCGCTTGCCCCGCAGCATCGCCAGCGCCTTGGCGATGCGCGAGCGCGTGGCGCGGGGCATAATCACGTCGTCTATATAGCCGCGCTCGGCGGCGACGAACGGTGAGAGAAAGCGGTCCTCATATTCCTTGGTGCGGGCAGCGATCTTCTTGGTATCGCCGATATCGGCGCGGAAGATGATCTCAACCGCGCCCTTCGCACCCATCACGGCAATCTGCGCCGTGGGCCAGGCATAATTGACGTCGCCGCCGATGTGCTTGGACGCCATCACGTCATAAGCGCCGCCGAACGCCTTGCGCGTGATCACGGTGACAAGAGGGACGGTGGCCTGCGAATAGGCAAATAGCAGCTTTGCGCCGTGCGCGATCAGCGCGCCGTATTCCTGGTTGGTACCCGGCAAGAATCCGGGCACGTCCACGAACGTCACGATAGGAATGCCAAACGCGTCGCAGAAGCGCACGAAGCGCGCGGCCTTGCGCGAGGCATCGATATCTAGAACCCCGGCAAGCACCATCGGTTGGTTCGCGACGAAGCCCACGGTGCGACCGGCGATGCGGCCGAAGCCGATCACGACATTTTTTGCGAACGCCTCCTGCAGTTCGAAGAAATCGCCTTCATCCACGACTTTGAGCACGAGCTCCTTGATGTCGTAGGGCTTGTTCGGATTATCAGGAACGAGCGTGTCGAGCGATTTTTCCTCGCGCTCGATATCGTCATGCGAGGGCCATTCGGGCACACCGGCCTCGTTGTTGGCGGGGAGAAAGTCGAGCAGCCGGCGCATCTGCAACAGGCATTCGACGTCGTTCTCGTAGGCGCCGTCAGCGATGCCGGATTTCGTCGTGTGCACCACGGCACCGCCGAGCCCCTCCGCCGTCACCACCTCGTTGGTCACGGTCTTCACCACGTCGGGCCCGGTGACGAACATGTAGCTCGTGTCGCGCACCATGAACACGAAATCGGTCATAGCCGGCGAATAAACGTCGCCGCCTGCGCACGGACCCATGATGACGGAAATTTGCGGAATAACGCCAGAGGCGATCACGTTGCGCTTGAACACTTCGCCGTAGCCGCCGAGCGCGGCGACACCTTCCTGGATGCGCGCACCGCCGGCATCGAACAGGCCGATGATCGGCGCCCGGGCCTTCATCGCCATGTCCTGGATCTTGACAATTTTCTGCGCGTGCGCCTCCGAGAGCGAGCCGCCGAAGACGGTAAAATCCTTGGCGAAGGCGAACACGGTGCGTCCGTTGACCGTGCCCCAGCCGGTGACCACGCCGTCACCGGGGATCCTGCTCTTCTCCATGCCGAAATCAGCCGAGCGATGCTCGACGAACATGTCGAACTCCTCGAACGAGCCCTTGTCCATCAACAGTTCGAGCCGCTCGCGCGCCGTCAGCTTGCCGCGGTTGTGCTGCGCGTCGATGCGTGCCTGACCACCGCCGGCGCGTGCGCGTGCGCGGCGCTCTTCGAGCTTTTCGAGGATGTCCTTCATACGCGCCTCACCCCTCGCTCAGGCGCAAAATCCATAGCATGTACCGGTATTTGAGGGTAAACTTTCCGCCCGTGTAGGCGTATGCGAGGGGAGCAAAACATGCCCGAAGGAGTTCGCTACAAGGTCCTGCGCTACGTCGGCGCTGCGCTGGTTCTCGCCGCGGCCGCAGCCGCGCCCGCGATCGCGCAATTTCCTCCCGCCCCCGAAGACCAGCCGGCAGCAAAAGGAAAGAAGGGCGCGGGTGCGGCCGGCCCGATCATCAATGGCAACTGGAGCGGCCAGCTCACTCAAGTCGGCAGCCAAACGCCTTACAAGTTCGAGCTCGCGATCAATGCCCGGGGGGCAGAGACGAAGTATCCGGATCTCGACTGCACCGGGAAGCTCACCCGTGTCGGATCGTCGAAATCGTATGTGTTTTACGTCGAGGTCATCACCAAAGGCGCAGCAGACAAAGGGGGCCGCTGTCCCGACGGTACGGTCACTCTGTCGCGTCAGGGGGACGATCTCGCAGTCGGCTGGTTCGGCGCCCTGCAAGGCACTACCGTGGTCGCGTACGGGACGCTGAAGAAGAAATAGCCCTTTTCACTTGACTGTTTCCAGCACAGTCGCAGCGGCCTGCATCTCGGCGAAGCGCGCGGCGCGGCGCTCGAGCGCGAGCTCATCGCGGCCCCAGAACTGCATATTCCAGTCCTCGTCGACATGCGCCGCCGCCCAGGCGACATCCACCGATAACGCACCGCGCGCCAAGGCGATCGCCATTAGCGCGGAGCCGGTAAGCGTCGTAATCGAATGCAGCGCGCCCAGACGCCACGGGTGTCGGGGGATGGCGGAGCTCGCCGTAGCGAGCGCTTCCGCGGGCTGCTCGACGAAGGCGATCCCCCCCGCCAGCGCGAAACGCGCGCCGAGTGTCTCGCGGGCCCAGGCCAGTACGGGATCCCAAGCATGGCTTTGCCGCATGACCAAGCCGGCAGGAGCCGGAGCGCGGTAGAACATGAGGTCGCAGGCGAGATAGCGCTCCACATCCTGCCTGACGGGCGAGGGGAAATCGATCACGCCGTCGATGATGCTGTTGGCCAGGCGCGTGAGCGGCATGTTTGCCGGATCGATCACATCGCGTTGCGCATCCCACTCGGCAGCGAGCTGCTGCGCCAGTTCGCGGCTCGGCACGGCGAGCGTGCGGCGCGCTGGAGTCTTCACCTGCTGCCCGTCGAGGAGGATGCGGAATTCCTCCTCGGAGGCGGCCTCGACGTCGGCACGTTCGTAGAACCGCCGTCGCAATTGCGGCCGCAGTCCGCGCCGCGCCGCCTGCATCGGGTCAGGCTGCTCGTTTGCGAATAGGCTCTCGAATAGATCGCGCATTTATCCTCAGGATGGCTCGGGTCGCCGATCCTGCAACTCCTCCATGCGTGCGCGCCCCATATGTGGCGCAACGTCGGGCCGGCAACCATATGATCTTCTACCGCCGGCCCGACCCCAAATGGCGTCTCTTGCAGTGCACAATTGGCCGCGCCGAAGATGCCAAGGAGTTTCAAGGCCTTATGGCCCGCGCGGGAATTACCCGTATTTTTACGGGAATGGTCGCTCGTTCAAAACCGACTGATGAGCGAACCAGCGCGGCGCACCTCTCGTTGTGCCGTAAAGGCCTGTTATGACGAACGTATCGGTGGAATTTCGAGGGGGCCTCCACTACTATCCCGGCCGGATTCGGCGCACCACAAGCCGAAGCGGGGCACCGGCCGACGTCGTTCGCGCATGGTTCAAAAAGAAACGCGCGGTCCAAGTGTGCGCGCAGAGGCGTAAATGAAACCTACCGACATCTCGTCGCCGGACTACTTCCATAAGGTCGTGGATTGCCAGTGGGCGTGTCCGGCGCATACGCCGGTCCCGGAATATATCCGATTGATCGCGGCGGGCCGCTACAGCGACGCCTACATGGTCAATTGGAAGTCCAACGTGTTTCCGGGCATCCTCGGCCGTACCTGCGACCGGCCGTGCGAGCCGGCTTGCCGTCGCGTGCGGGTGGAGAACGAGCCGGTGGCGATTTGCCGGCTTAAGCGGGTCGCCGCCGACTTCAAGGACGATATCCGCGCCCGCCTGCCCAAGCCGGCAACGGTCAAGAATGGCAAGCGCGTTGCGCTCGTGGGTTGCGGCCCCGCCTCGCTTACGGTCGCCCGCGACCTCGCCCCGCTCGGCTACGAGTGCGTGATTTTTGATCAAGATCCACAACCGGGCGGCATGATCCGCACGCAAATCCCGCGCTTCCGCTTGCCTGAGTCCATTATCGACGAGGAATGCGACTATATCCTCAATCTCGGGATCGAATTTCGCGGCGGCAAACGCATCGATAGTCTCAAGGCGCTGCTGGCGGAGGGTTGGGATGCGGTCTTCGTCGGCTGCGGCGCACCGCGTGGTCGCGATCTCGACATCCCCGGCCGCAAAGAAGCCGCGCCGAACGTCCATATCGGCATCGACTGGCTCTCCTCCGTCTCCTTCGGACACGTCAACAGGATCGGCAAACGCGTCATCGTGCTCGGCGGCGGCAACACCGCAATGGACTGCTGCCGGTCCTCGCGACGGCTCGGCGGCGAGGACGTCAAGGTGATTGTTCGTTCGGGGTTCCAGGAAATGAAAGCGTCCCCTTGGGAAAAGGAGGATGCCATGCACGAGGACATCCCTATTCTGAATTTTCTCGTGCCGAAAGAGTTCACCAATGAAAATGGCCGCCTTACCGGCGTTCTTTTCGAGAAGGTGAAGGCCGAATACGACGCCAAGGGGCGCCGCAACCTTGTTCCGACCGGCGAGCCGAATCAGCGCTTCCCTTGCGATGATGTGCTGGTGGCGGTCGGCCAGGAAAACGCTTTCCCTTGGATCGAGCGCGAAATCGGGATTGATTTCGACAAGTGGAACATGCCGAAGGTCGACCCCACAACGATGGCATCGACGCACCCGCGCGTGTTCTTCGGCGGAGACGCCGCGTTTGGCCCAAAGAACATCATCTGGGCGGTGGCACATGGGCACGACGCTGCGCTGTCGATCGACAAGCTGTGCTCGGGAAGTGACATCAACGATCGTCCGGCTCCCATGGTCGAGATCGTCAGCCAGAAAATGGGCCTTCACGAGTGGAGCTATGACAACGACATCGCCCCCGACCGGCGGTACCGCGTTCCGCTGCGCGACAAGGTGGTGGCGCTACGCGACATCAAGACGGAGGTCGAGCTCGGCTACGACCCCGATCTCGCCCTTAAGGAGGCGCACCGCTGCCTCAACTGCGACGTACAGACCGTATTCACATCATCGCTGTGCATCGAGTGCGACGCCTGCGTCGACATCTGTCCGATGGACTGCATCACATTCACGGCGAACGGCGAGGAAGCCGATTTGCGCACGCGGCTGAGGGCCCCGGCCAAGAACCTCACCCAGGACCTCTACGTCGCCAATGATCTCAAGACCGGCCGCGTCATGGTGAAGGACGAGGACGTCTGCCTGCATTGCGGGCTGTGCGCGGAGCGCTGTCCGACCGGTGCCTGGGACATGAAAAAATATCTCATCGACATGACTCACGCGAATGACCAATGCCGAGTAGCAACCCGATCAGCAGCGTAAACGACTTCGTCGTCAGGTTCGCCAACGTCAACGGCTCGGGCTCGGCGAGCGCCAACGAGCTGTTCGCGCGCTCGGTGCTGCGCATGGGCGTCCCCGTGGCCCCGCGCAACATCTTCCCGTCCAACATCCAGGGCCTGCCGACCTGGTACGAGGTGCGCATCTCCGAGGCCGGCCACCTCGGCGCGCGTGGCGGCACCGACCTGATGGTCGCAATGAATCCGCAGACCTGGGACAAGGACGTGGCCGGCATCGAGCCCGGCGGGTACTTGCTCTACGATTCCACCAAGCCGATGCCGAAGTCCAAATTCCGCGAGGACATATCCGTCATCGGGGTGCCGCTGACCGCGATCTGCAACCGCGAATATACCGATGCGCGCCAGCGCCAGCTGTTCAAAAACATCATGTATGTCGGCGCCCTCTGTGCGCTCCTGGACATGGACCTCGCCGCCACCGAGCAGCTCGTGCGCGAGCAGTTCAAGTCGAAGGAAAAGCTGATCGATGCGAACCTGCATGCGCTCAATCTCGGGCGCGACTGGGCACTGCAGAACCTACAGTGTCCGATCGGGTTGCGTTTGCGTGCGGCCAAGGTAGTGGGCGACCGCATCTTCATCGAGGGTAATTCGGCCGCGGCGTTGGGTGCCGTCTATGGCGGGGCGACCATGTGCGCCTGGTACCCGATCACGCCCTCATCTTCGCTGGCGGATGCCTTTACCAGCCATTGCCGACGCCTGCGCGGTGATCCTGCGAGCAAGAAGAACAAATTCGCGATCGTTCAGGCGGAGGATGAGCTCGCCTCGATCGGCATGGTGATCGGCGCCGCCTGGAACGGCGCTCGCGCGTTCACCGCCACCTCGGGTCCGGGCATCTCGCTGATGCAGGAGTTCCTCGGTTTGGCGTACTTCGCCGAAATTCCCGCGGTCATATTCGACGTGCAGCGGGCCGGGCCCTCGACCGGCATGCCGACGCGGACCCAGCAATGCGATCTGATTTCGTGCGCCTACGCTTCCCACGGCGACACCAAGCAGGTGTTGCTATTTCCGGAAGATCCCACGGAGGCTTTCGATTTCGCCGCTGACGCCTTTGATCTCGCCGATCGCCTGCAGACGCCGATCTTCGTGATGCTCGATCTGGATATCGGCATGAATCACCGGCTCTGCCGCCCGCTCACCTGGGACAACAACCGCAAATACGATCGCGGCAAGGTGATGACCGCCGCCGATCTCGAGGCCGGCAAGGATTTCGGTCGTTATCTCGACGTGGACGGCGACGGCATTCCGTATCGCACCTATCCGGGCACCCACCCAACGAAGGGCTCCTTCTTCACCCGCGGCACCTCGCGCGACCGCTATGCCCGCTACACCGAGGAAGGCGCGCCCTATGCCGATAACATGCAGCGGCTCCTGCGCAAATTCGAAACCGCCAAGGATCTGGTTCCGCGCCCGCTGCAGGCCAATGCCGCAAAGCCCACGAAATACGGGGTGATCTATTACGGCTCGACGTCACCCGCCATGGACGAGGCCATCCACATGATTGAGGCGCGCGGCCATTCGCTCAGTCGGCTGCGCGTGCGGGCCTTTCCATTCCATTCGAGCGTGACGAGCTTCGTCGCCGACCACGATTTCGTGTTCGTTGTCGAGCAGAATCGCGATGCGCAATTGCGCTCGCTCATCGTCAACGAGTGCAGCATCGATCCCGTCCGCTTGGTCCCGATCCTCCATTATGACGGGACCCCGATCACCGCGCGCTTTATCGCGCGCGCCATCGGCGATCATCTCGACGCGCTCAAGGTCACCCCCTTGCGCAAGGTGGTGTCCTAATGACGCTGCGGTGACTGAGTACAGAATGGCTGAGCTATGACCTACATCACCAAGCCCAAATTCCATCATCCGGCGCTGCCCAAGAACGCGCTCGGCTACACCCATCGCGACTACGAGGGCTCGGTGTCGACGCTGTGCGCCGGCTGCGGCCATGACTCGATCTCGGGCGCTCTCATCGAAGCGTGTTTCGAGCTGGACATCGAGCCGCACCGGGTGGCCAAACTCTCAGGCATCGGCTGCTCGTCGAAGACGCCCACCTATTTCCTCGGCAATTCGCACGGCTTTAATTCGGTGCACGGGCGCATGCCGTCGGTGCTCACCGGCGCGAACCTGGCGAACCGCGATCTCATCTATCTCGGCGTATCCGGCGACGGCGATTCCGCTTCGATCGGACTTGGTCAGTTCGCGCATGCGCTGCGGCGTGGCGTGAATATGGTCTATATCGTGGAGAACAACGGCGTTTACGGCCTCACCAAAGGCCAGTTCTCGGCAACCGCCGACCGCGGGTCGAAATCCAAACGCGGCGCGACCAACACCGATAATTCCATCGATCTCGTCGCGCTCGCTCTGCAGCTGGGCGCCACCTTCGTCGCCCGCTCATTCTCCGGCGACAAGGAGCAGATGGTCCCGCTGATCAAGGCCGCGATCGAGCACGAAGGGGCCGCCTTCATCGACATCATCTCGCCGTGCGTCGCGTTTAATAATCACATGGGGTCAACCAAGAGTTTCGATTACGTGCGCGAGCACAATGAGTCGGTGAACCGGCTCGATTTCATGACCGGCCGCGCCCCCATCACGGTCGCCTACGAACCGGGCTCGGTCGAGGTCGTCGAGCAACATGATGGCTCGAAGCTTGTGCTCAAAAAGGTCGCCGCCGACTATGACCCGCACGACCGGCTCGGCGCCATGAATTTCCTGCAGCGGCACGCCGCCATAGGCCAGATCGTCACGGGCCTCCTTTATGTTGATCCCGAACCGGAAGACCTGCACCGCAATTTGAACACCATCGAGGCTCCGCTCAATTCGCTCTCCGAGGCGGAGCTGTGCCCGGGCTCGGCGACGCTGGAGAAGATCAACGCCAGCTTGCGGTAAACGACCCGGCCGACGTCCTCATGGCCGAGCTTGTGCCCGGTCAAGCCGTTTTTACTACGCGGAGAGAATTCAGACATTGATGCCCGGCGCAAAGGCCGGGCATCAAGCCCTATGAACTATTCTTCCGGTGCGTCGACGATCGGATCGTAGCGCTTAAGATCGAAGCCAATGAGATTCCATGACTGGCGCATGTGGGGCGGCAGAGGTGCGGTCACATCGATTGTGCCGCCGCGCGGATGCGGCACGACAATACGGCGCGCCAAAAGATGCAGTCGGTCCTGAATGCCCCGCGGCAGCTCCCAGTTCTCCTTCGAAAAATATTTCGGATCGCCCACGATGGGATGGCCAATATGCCCTAGGTGCGCGCGCAACTGGTGGGTGCGGCCGGTCACCGGCTTGAGCGAAAGCCACGCTAATTGACGCGCGGCGGTGTCGATCACGGCGTAGTAGGTGACCGCGTGGGTGGCGCCCTCCTCACCGTGGCGCGCCACTCGCATAAAGGAATCATCCCCTCGCGTCTCCTTGGCGAGAAAGGTCGAAATGCGCCCCTGGCGCGGCTTCGGCACACGTGCGACCAGCGCCCAGTAAATTTTTCGTGCCGAGCGCGAGCGGAAGGTTTTTGCCAGCGCCGCCGCCGCAAAGCGCGTCTTGGCCACGAGCAGGCAGCCGGCGGTATCCTTGTCGAGACGGTGCACCAGGCGAGGGCGCTGGCCGCGCGCATCCCGCAGCGTCTCTAGCATTGCGTCGAGGTGGCGGGTGGTGCCAGAGCCGCCCTGCACCGCAAGCCCCATGGGCTTATCAAGCACCAGCACGTCGGCATCTTCATAGAGGGTGATCGATTTCAGGAAATCCCGCGTCTGCGCGCCCGGGCCAGCCTCGCGCGCCGGCGGCCGCGGTTCACTTCGCAGCGGCGGGAGGCGCACCGCCTGTCCGGCCTCGAGTCGCTGTTTTGGCTGAGCGCGCTTTCCGTTCACGCGCAGTTCGCCCTTCCGGATGATGCGCTGAATGTGGGAGAACGCGAGCCCAGGAAAGCGCGCCTCGACGAAGCGGTCGACGCGCATGCCGGCTTCATCGGCGCTCACCGTGGCGGTCTGTACGCCGCTGCTCACGGCTTGCTCCGCGCTTGCCTCAGCTTCGCCCAGTACTCCAACCGCTTCCTGATCTCACGCTCGAAGCCGCGCTCGGGCGGATCGTAGAACTTCTGCTGTCCAAGCTGTTCGGGAAAATAGTCCTGGCCGGAAAAAGCCTCGGGCGTGTCGTGGTCGTAGTCGTAGCCCTCGCCATAGCCTTGCGAGCGCATCAGCTGCGTCGGCGCGTTGAGGATGTGCATCGGTGGAAGAAGCGAACCCGCCTCTTTGGCAGTGCGCATGGCCGCGCCATAGGCGGTATAGGTCGCGTTTGATTTGGGCGCGGTCGCGACGTAGATTACCGCCTCGGCGATTGCCAACTCGCCTTCCGGCGAGCCAAGAAAATCATATGCGTCCTTCGCCGCATTGGCGACCATGAGTGCCTGCGGGTCGGCGAGCCCGATATCCTCGACCGCCATGCGCACCACACGCCGCGCGAGGTAGAGCGGATCCTCCCCGGCATTCAGCATGCGGCAGAGATAGTAGAGCGCAGCATCGGGATCTGAGCCGCGCACCGACTTGTGCAGGGCGCTGATCAAATTGTAGTGGCTGTCCTGCTGCTTGTCGTAGATCGGGGCGCGGCGTTGCACCACCTCCTGGAATTGCGCTGCGCCAAATGTCTCGCCTCTGCGCGCCGCCCGCCACGCTTCCTCGCCGAGCGTGAGCGCCGCGCGGCCGTCGCCGTCCGCCATGCGGATGAGCGATTGCCGCGCCTCGGTGTCGAGCGGCAGGTTTTTGCCTTCGATCGCCTCTGCGCGGGCGAGAAGCTTCTCGAGCGCTTCGGTATCGAGCCGCTTGAACACCATGACGCGCGCGCGAGAGAGAAGCGGCGCGATCAGCTCGAAGGAGGGATTTTCCGTGGTAGCGCCGACAAGGACAATGGTGCCGTCTTCCATCACCGGCAGAAAAGAGTCCTGTTGCGCACGATTGAAGCGATGGATCTCGTCGACGAAGAGAAGCGTGCCCTGCCCAGCTTCCCGGCGCGCGCGGGCGGCATCGAACACCTTCTTGAGATCGCCGACGCCGGAAAAAATTGCCGAGATCTGCTCGAAATGCAGATCCGTCGCCTGCGCCAAAAGTCTGGCGACCGTCGTCTTGCCAGTGCCGGGCGGTCCCCAAAAAATCAGTGAGCCGAGCGTGCGTGTATCGAGCAGGCGCGTGAGCGCGCCGTCCGAACCGAGTAGATGATCCTGGCCGACGACCTCGGCAAGTCGCCTCGGCCGCAGCTTGTCCGCCAGCGGACGCGGCGCATCGCGCTCAAGCCCCGCCGCCGCAAAGAGCGGCGCACCGCGCCTGACGCGCGCCGTCATCCCCGCAGCTCCACGGATAGCTGCTGGCCCGCGCGCACGATGGTGATGCTCCAGCGTCGGGTCGCTTGGCCGGCGATGCGCTCGAGATCGCGCGTCTTTGCGATCCTGGCGTTGTTGACCGAGAGCACGAGGTCGCCGGGTTGGAAACCGAGGCTCTGCGCCGGCGAGCCGTTGGCGATCTCGACGATGACCACGCCCTGGGCGGAAGGGTCAAGCCGCAGCCGGTCTGCAAGTGCCGGCGACAGGTTCGATACCTTGGCGCCCTGAAATGGGGAGGGCGAGGCGATGACGAGCTCCTCGTGGGGGGTGTCGGGCGCAGCTTCCAGCGCGACGTTGAGCGCCAGCTCTTTGCCGGCACGCACGACGCCGAGCCGCGCCGTGCCGCCAATGGGCTTGGTCGCGAAGCGATAGTCGAAGGCATTGGCGTCCTCGACTGGCTGCCCATCGATCGCCACGATGAGGTCGCTGGTCTTGAGCCCAGCACGCGCTGCTGGGCCCGTCGGTGTGACGCTCGCGATCAGCGCGCCGGAGGGGCGCTTGAGCCCGAGGCCTTCGGCGATTTCGGGGGTGACGGCTTGTAGCCTCGCCCCGAGCCACGGACGCTGGACGATGGAGCCGCCGCTCTTGGCCGAAGCGACCACGACCTTCACCATGTTGGCGGGGATCGCGAAACCGATCCCCTGCGAGCCGCCTGAGCGCGAGAAGATGGCGGTATTGATGCCGACGAGCCGGCCGCCGAGATCGACGAGCGCGCCTCCCGAATTGCCGGGATTGATGGCCGCGTCGGTCTGGATGAAGAACTGGTAGTCGGTAATGCCGACCTGGGTGCGCGCCACCGCGGAAACGATGCCGTGGGTGACGGTCTGCCCGACCGCGAAGGGGTTGCCGATCGCGAGCACGACATCCCCGACCTCAAGCGCGTCTGAATCGGCAAGCTCAAGCGCCGGGAAACGTTCATTCTGCGCTCTGATGCGCAGCACTGCGAGATCCGAGCGCGAATCTTTGAGCACCATATCGGCCTCAAATTCGCGCTTGTCCGCGAGCGACACCTTGACCTGGTCCGCTCCCTCGATGACGTGGTTGTTGGTGACGATCAGGCCCGCGGGGTCGACGAGAACGCCCGAGCCGAGCGAGCGCTGCACCGGCTGCCCCTCCCCGCCAGGCGCGCCGGGCACTCCGAAGAAGCGGCGAAAGATCGGATCGTCAAATAGTGGATTGCGCACCGCGACGGTTTTGGCAGCATAGACGTTGACCACGGCCGGCGCGGCGCGCTGCACGACGGGCGCGTAAGAGAGCCGCAGCTCGGTCGGCGAGGAGGGAACGCGGCGCGCCCCGCCCTGCTCTTGGGCGGTAACGCCGAGCGGCGCGACGCTCGCCAGGATGAGGACGGCCTTCGCAAGCCACCTCGACCACAAAGATATGTTCGATCGCAAAAGCATGGACTAATCCGGATTCGGGCGGGGTCAGATATAAGCTCAAGGTCGCGGCAAATGAAGGGCGCTCAGCACGCGCGATCACTGTCGCGCTCGCCGCCCTCGGCTTGGCAGCGGGATTGAGGCCCGTCCCTGATCACTCCTTCGCCGGCAGCGTGCGCAGATAGGCGATCATGGCGTCCAGGTCGCCGTCGTTCATGTTGGCATAATAGCGATAACCCATCGGCGGCTTGAGCTTGGTGCCATCCCTGCGCACGCCTTGCGTGATGGCGCGCTTAATCTCGGCATCGCTCCAGTCGCCAATGCCCGCGCTCTTGCTCGAGGTGATGTTGCGCGCGGTCGAGACGCCCCACGGGCCGGGGAACGCGCGTCCGCCTTTACCGAGCGAAGTCTTAAAATCGATTCCCGTTCCGGGCGGCCCCAACGGGGTGTGGCATTCCATGCAATGGGCGATGGTGACGAGGTAGAAGCCGCGCTTGAGCTTATCGCCGAAATCGGATTCGGACATCGGATGCTCGGCTCCGGGAAACACCTGGTAGGCGAGCGCCTGCTTGTACACCGGGCTGGGCACCGCATTGCTCACTGCCGGCAAGGAGCGCAGATATGCGACGATGCCGTCGAGATCGCCGGGGGTGAGAATCTTGTAGAAACCGTTCGGCATGATGGGCGCGAAGTGGTGACCCGCGGGCCGCGTTCCTTCCTGCAAAGCCGTCTTGATCTCGGCGTCGGTCCAATTGCCGATGCCGGTCTCGCGATCAGGCGTAATGTTGGAGGCCGTGACATCGAACGGGGGTTCGTCGAAACGCAGTCCGCCGGACAGCGCCCGGTCGAATTGCGGCCCATTCGGCCCCATTGGGGTATGGCAGTTGTGACACGTCATAACGGTATCGACGAGATAGCGGCCGCGCTCGAGCGACGTTTGCGCGCACCCGGTCGCCGGCGCTGCAAGCGCAACGAGAACGCCAAGAATCACGCCACGACTCATCATCTTCCCTCCCTCGTTTGGCCCACCGGCGAATGGGCGGCCGGCCATCAAAAAGGGCAGCGCGAGCGCTGCCCTTCACGTCCTTCACCTGGCCCTGCCGTCACGCCGGAGCGGCCGCTTCCGGCTGTGGCTCCGGCTTCGCCTGCGCCGGGCCGGAATCCTGCCCTTTCGCAGCTCTGTCACGATCGACCAGCTCGATGACCGCGACGGGAGTGGAATCGCCGTAGCGGAAGCCGGCCTTCAGCACCCTGGTGTAGCCGCCGTCGCGATCCTTGTAGCGAGGACCCAGCACCTCGAAGAGCTTCTTGACCATCTCGATATCGCGCATCTGCGCAATCGCTTGGCGGCGCGCATGGAGATCGCCGCGCTTGGCGAGCGTGACCAGTTTCTCGACAATGGGCCGCAAGTCCTTGGCCTTCGGCAATGTGGTGATGATCTGTTCGTGCTTGATCAGGGCCGCGGCCATATTCGCGAACATGGCGCGGCGATGCTCGTGGGTACGATTGAGCTTGCGATGAGCAATTCGGTGACGCATGCGCGGCTCTGTACGGGACGCAGTGATCAGTAATCAGATGACCGTCTGATCACTGATCTCTATCAATAATGATCCTCGAAGCGCTTGGCCAGTTCGTCGATGTTGTCAGGCGGCCAGCCCGGCACTTCCATGCCGAGATGTAACCCCATCTGCGCCAGCACTTCCTTGATCTCGTTGAGCGACTTGCGCCCGAAATTCGGCGTGCGCAGCATCTCGGCCTCGGTCTTCTGAACGAGATCACCGATATAGACGATGTTGTCATTCTTGAGACAATTGGCCGAGCGCACCGACAGCTCGAGTTCGTCGACCTTCTTGAGGAACGCCGGATTGAACGCAAGATCGGGAATGGCTTCCGCCACGATCTCCTTGCGTGGCTCCTCGAAATTCACGAAGACGTTGAGCTGATCCTGCAGGATGCGCGCGGCATAAGCGACCGCGTCGTCCGGGCTCACCGCGCCATTGGTCTCGATTTGCATGGTCAATTTGTCGTAATCGAGAATCTGACCTTCGCGGGTATTCTCGACCTTGTAGGAGACCTTCCGCACCGGCGAATAGAGGCTATCGACTGGGATGAGACCGATCGGCGCGTCTTCCGGCCGATTGCGCTCGGTGGGTACATAGCCCTTCCCGGTATTTACCGTGAACTCCATGCGGATCTCGGCACCCTCGTCGAGCGTGCACAGCACGAGTTCGGGATTGAGCACAACGATGTCGCCCACGGTCTGAATATCGCCGGCCGTGACAGTGCCGGGACCCTGCTTTTTGACGACCATGCGCTTTGGTCCGTCGCCCTGCATCTTGATGGCGATGTCCTTGATGTTGAGCACGATATCGGTCACGTCCTCGCGCACCCCGGGAATCGAGGAGAACTCGTGCAACACGCCATCGATGTGGACCGACTGCACTGCCGCGCCTTGCAGCGAGGAGAGAAGGATGCGCCGCAGCGCATTGCCCAGCGTCACGCCGAAGCCGCGCTCGAGCGGCTCGGCCACCACGATGGCCTCGCGCTTGGGATCGCCGCCCGGCGTCACCTGAAGCTTGTTCGGTCGGATCAGTTCCTGCCAGTTCTTTTGGATCGTCACGTTGGCACCCATGCCTTTGACCGGAGCGACGGCGGGCCGCGCACCCCACTCCGCCCCGGGGGAATCTTCAGGGGCGGGCTCTTCGGGAGTCCGCCGGATGAGCACATCGTCTGTCATACTCGGCGCCTTTTGCGTGGACGGCAGCCGTTGTGTGGAATCGGCGTCACGTCCCGAATGGATGTGATGGTGAAGCCCGCCGACTGCAGCGACCGCAACGCCGATTCGCGGCCAGAACCCGGACCTGCGACCTCGACTTCGAGGGTGCGCATGCCGTGCTCCTGGGCCTTTTTGGCGGCGTCCTCGGCCGCGACCTGCGCTGCGTAGGGCGTCGATTTTCTCGAGCCCTTGAAGCCCATGGTGCCGGCAGACGACCAAGCGATGGTGTTTCCTTGAGCGTCGGTAATGGTGATCATCGTATTGTTGAACGTCGCGTTCACATGCGCGACTCCGGAGGCGATGTTCTTGCGCTCGCGTCGCCGGACGCGGGTTGCTTCTTTACCCATTCTCGATCCTCTCGCAGCTCGGCGCTGCGATCGCCGGGCCAATGACTGGTGCTCTGATCACGCAGCCGATCTCGCGCAGGCTATGGCAACTCAAGGTGCGCGCTTCTTACCGGCGATGGGTTTGGCCGGCCCCTTACGGGTGCGGGCATTGGTATGGGTGCGCTGGCCGCGGACCGGCAGTCCGCGACGGTGCCGCAACCCGCGGTAGCAGCCGAGGTCCATCAGCCGCTTGATATTCATGGCGACTTCGCGCCGTAGGTCCCCTTCGACCATATAGTCGCGGTCAATGACCTCGCGGATCTGCAGCACTTCCTGGTCGGTCAGTTGCGATACCCGGCGAGCCTCCGGGATCCCGACTTTCTCCATGATTTCACTGGCCTTTTTTGGCCCAATTCCATGGATATATTGCAATGCAATAACGACGCGTTTGTTGGTCGGTATGTTGACGCCGGCAATGCGGGCCACAGTCTTCCACTCCTTCTGCCGGCGCGCGCAGGGGCCAGCGATCGTTGCCACAGGAGGCGGTTCACAAACGATAACGCGACACCCTCCCCGTTCCTCAGGGCCCGGTATCGTTCGACCTCGCGACTTGGATGCGGGTTATTAAGGGATTCAACGTCGTTTCGTCAACCTCCGCCCCAGACCCGTTTTGCGCCGGGCTGACTTGCGCCCCACGGCTCTGCCCCGGCCGGATTTGGTCGTTTTCGCCTTGGTTTTCGACGCCTTGGCGGGGGTGGCCGCTGCGGCGCGTCTTGCTACGCCTCTTCGCCCTGGCTTAGCCGGCGCTTTCTTAGTCAGGGCCTTCCGAAGCGCCCCGTCGATCGCGCTCGACACCTGCGGAATGGGGGCCATGCCGTCGACCGCGCGAAGAACGCTCTGGAGCTGGTAGTACGCGGCGAGTGGCGCGGTTTGATCGCGGTACGCCAAAAGCCGGCGCCGCAACACCTCCGGATCATCATCCTCGCGCAGCGTCTCGCCCCGTGACTTCATCTCAGCGATGCGCTTTTTGATCCGCTTGAGCAGCACGGCCTCATCCACTCTGAGCTCGATCACCGCATCGAGCTCGAGACCCTTTTCCTTGAGCATGCGATCGAGTGCGTGCGCCTGCGGCACCGTGCGCGGGAAGCCATCCAGAATGAAGCCGTTGCGGGCATCGGGCGCAGCGATGCGATCGGAAACGATTGCCACCACCACGTCGTCCGGGACGAGCTCGCCGCGTGCCATCATCTCTTTCGCGCGCATTCCGACCGACGTGCCGGCTTCGGCCGCGGCGCGCAACATCTCACCGGTCGAGAGCTGCAGCAGACCGTGCTTGGCGACCAGGCGTTGCGCCTGAGTCCCTTTGCCGGCCCCCGGCGGGCCGAGCAATACCAATCTCATCTACGCCGCCCCCGCAGCTTCGATCGTTTGATGAGACCTTCGTACTGGTGCGCCAGCAAGTAGCCCTGAATCTGCGCAACCGTGTCCATCGTAACGCTCACCACGATCAACAGCGAGGTGCCGCCGAAATAGAACGGGACCGCGGCATAGGAGATCAGGATCTCCGGCAAGAGGCAGACAAGGGCGAGGTAGGCCGCGCCGATGACTGTGATGCGCGAGAGCACGTAGTCGATGTATTCCGCCGTACGTTCACCCGGCCGAATGCCGGGAATGAAGCCGCCATGCTTTTTCAGATTCTCCGCGGTCTCCGTCGGGTTGAAGACGATCGCGGTATAAAAGAAAGCGAAGAAGATGATGAGACCGATGTAGAGAAGCAGGAATAGCGGCCGTCCGTGACCGAGCTGGGTCGTGATGGCGACGAACCAGTCCGGACCTTGTCCAGCGTTGAAATTGGCGACCGTCGTCGGCAGCAGCAGCAGCGAGGAGGCGAAGATCGGAGGAATGACGCCTGAGGTGTTGAGCTTGAGCGGCAGATGCGAGGACTGACCCTCGAACATGCGATTGCCGACCTGACGCTTGGGATACTGAATCAGAAGCCGCCGCTGCGCGCGCTCCATGAACACGATGAATCCGATTACCGCGACCACCGTCACTAGCACGACGAGGATCAGCCCAGTCGACAGCGCGCCTTGGCGGCCCAACTCGAGCGTTCCGGCGATCGCCGACGGCAATTCCGCCACGATACCCGAGAGGATGATCAGAGAAATCCCGTTGCCAATGCCGCGCGAGGTGACCTGCTCGCCGAGCCACATCAGGAACATCGTCCCGCCGGTGAGCGTGATGACGGTGCCGATGCGGAAGAACCAGCCGGGATCCGTCACTACATTGCCGGCGCCTTCAAGGCCAACCGCGATGCCGTAGGACTGGAAGGCCGCCAGCAACACCGTCAGATAACGGGTATATTGGTTCATCACCTTGCGGCCCTGCTCGCCCTCTTTCTTGAGCTGCTCGAGCGTAGGCGACACCGTCGTCATCAGCTGAATGATGATGGAGGCCGAGATGTACGGCATGATGTTGAGCGCGAAGATCGCCATCCGGTGAATGCCGCCACCGGAAAACATATTGAACATGCCGAGGATGCCGCCCGCTTGGGAACGGAAGATCTGGTCCCAAGCCGAAGGATCGATACCGGGGAGCGGTATGTAGGTGCCGAAGCGGTAGACCAGGAGCGCGCCGAGCGTGAACCAGATCCGCTTCTTGAGCTCCTCGGCTTTTGCTAGCGCCGAGAAATTGAGATTGGCGGCGAGTTGTTCTGCTGCAGAGACCATCGAAGTTTCCGTTCCGCGCTCGAGAACATGCCGCGCTCGCAGGGCGCACCGTTTCCCTATATAAGCATCAGGCGGGCTGTTCGCTCGTCTGCCGTTGCGGCGCTAGTAGCGTCACCGAACCGCCCGCCTTCTCCACCGCTTCCCTTGCCGCCTTGGACGCGCCCCAAACCGAGAACGCGACCTTGGCCTTGATTTCACCGGAGCCGAGCAATCGGACGCCGTCTTTGGCTCTTCTCAGCACGCCCGCCTTCACCAGTGCTTCGGCGTCCACCGTGGCACCGGCGTCGAGCCTGCCCGCGTTGATCGCCGTCTGAACCTTCTCGAGATTGACTTCGTTGAGTTTGCGCGCAAACGACGCGTTCTTGAAACCTCGCTTGGGTAGGCGCCGGTGCAGCGGCATCTGCCCGCCCTCGAAGCCTTTAATCCGCGCGCCGGCGCGCGCCGTCTGGCCTTTGCCGCCGCGCCCGCCGGTTTTCCCCAAACCAGAGCCGATGCCGCGGCCGATGCGGGCACGTTTCTTGCGCGCTCCCGGCCGGTCAGCGAGTTCGTGAAGCTTCATCGCCTCTCTCCTTATACGTTCACCACCCGGACCAAATGCTTGACCTTGGCGATCATCCCCCGGGTCTGCGGCGTATCCGGCAACTCCACGATGCGTCCGATCCGGTTGAGACCCAGCCCGATCAGCGTCTCGCGTTGGCTATGGTGGCGGCGAATGGGGCTGCCGATCTGTTCGATCTTGATGACCTTGTCGCTTTTGCTCATGTCAGCCTCCCGGCGCGCCTGATTTAGTCGGCGGCCTGCTCACCCTCGGCGAGGTCGCGCCGCCGCGCTTGCAGCGTCGACACTTTGATGTTGCGCCGCGCGGCAACCGAGCGCGGGGAGTCCTGGTGCTTGAGCGCGTCAAAAGTCGCCCGCACCATATTGTACGGGTTGGACGAGCCGAGCGATTTGGCCACTACGTCCTGCATGCCCAGGGTCTCGAATACGGCACGCATCGGACCGCCAGCGATGATGCCGGTCCCGGGCGGAGCCGCACGCAGGAAGACTCGGCCTGCGCCATGCCGGCCGGCAACGTCGTGGTGCAGCGTTCGGCCTTCGCGCAGCGGCACCCGGATGAGGCCGCGTTTGGCCGCATCGGTCGCTTTGCGGATCGCCTCTGGCACCTCGCGAGCCTTCCCGTGCCCAAAGCCGACCCGCCCTTTTTCGTCGCCGACCACTACCAGCGCAGCAAAGCCGAAACGACGCCCCCCTTTCACTACCTTGGCGACCCGGTTGATGTGCACCAGCTTGTCGATGAATTCGCTCTCGCGCTCTTCCCGCTCGCGCCGATCGCGTGGTTCACGTGCCATGATCCTGTCTCACTTTCAGAAATTGAGCCCGCCCTCGCGCGCCGCGTCCGCCAGCGCCTTGACCCGACCGTGGTAGAGGTAACCGCCACGATCGAAAACAACTTCCTTGATGCCCTTTGCGGCTGCCCGCTCGGCGAGTCGCTTTCCCACCGCTTTCGCGGCTTCGATATTGGCGCCCGTTTTGAGGCTACCGCGCATCTCCTTTTCCAGCGAGGAGGCAGACACGACGGTTTGGCTATTGGCATCGTCGATGACTTGCGCATAAATATGCTTGGACGAGCGGAAGACCGAGAGCCGGACGCGGTTGCCGGCGGCGCGGCGCACGTTGCGCCGCACTTTCGCGGTCCTTCGCAGCGTGCGATCAATGACCGTCGCCATCGCGCGCCCTCACTTCTTCTTTCCTTCTTTGCGGAAGATGTACTCGCCCGCGTACTTGACGCCTTTGCCCTTGTAAGGCTCGGGCTTGCGGAACGCCCGGATTACGGCGGCCACATGGCCAACCTTCTGTTCATCGATGCCGGAGACCACAACCTCGGTGGGCCTAGGCACCGCGATCGCAATGCCTTCCGGAATCGGATAGACGATGTCGTGGCTGTAACCGAGTTGAACCTGCAGGTTCTTGCCCTGCAGGGCGGCGCGATAGCCGACGCCGTTGATCTCGAGGCGGCGCTCGAACCCTTTGGTCACGCCCGTCATCGCGTTGGCGAGCAGCGAACGATAAGTTCCCCACATGGCGCGCGCGCGTTTGGTATCGGCGCGCGGATCGACTTTGATCTCGCTGCCCTGCACTGTGGCCGTGACGTCGCTGTGCAGCGCGACAGCAATGGCGCCCTTAGGGCCCTTAACCTTGACGATCTGGCCCTCCACTGTGGCCGTGACGCCGGAGGGGAGCGCCATGGGCTTCTTTCCAACACGAGACATGATTGAAGGTCCCTTGGGCTGCGTTTACGACTGTGCGCTATCCTTGGGTGTTCATCAAAAGACCGTGCAGAGAATTTCTCCGCCTACATTGTGCTCGCGGGCGTCGTGATCGGCCATCACACCCTTGGGCGTCGAGAGGATCGCAACTCCCAATCCGTTGTTGACACGCGGCAGCGCCTTCACCGAGGCATAGACCCGGCGTCCCGGTTTCGATACTCGCGAGATCTCTCGGATCACCGGCTCGCCATCGAAATATTTCAGCTCGATTTCGAGTTCCTTGCGTCCGTTCGAGTGCTCTACCGCCGCGTAATCGCGAATGAACCCCTCGGTTTTGAGCACATCGAGCACACTCACCCGCAATCTCGAAGCCGGTATCGACACCTTCGACTTGTTTCGCATCTGCGCATTGTGAATGCGCGCGATCATGTCACCGAGCGGATCGTTCATTGCCATCGCCCGCCCTCCTTCACCAGCTAGACTTGACCAGGCCGGGAATCAGCCCCTTTGAGCCGAGATCCCGAAGCGCGATGCGGGACAGGCGCTGCTTGCGATAGAACCCGCGGGGCCGGCCTGATATCTCGCAGCGATTGCGAACGCGGGTCGCCGAGGAGTTGCGCGGCAATTCCGCGAGCTTGAGCGTTGCCGCGAATCGCTCCTCCATCGGCTTCGTCTTGTCGCGAGCAATGGACCTGAGCCGAGCACGCCGGCCGGAATATTTCTTGCTTAGTTTGCGCCGCCTATTGTTCTTCTCGATCGAACTTTTCTTCGCCATCAATATCTCCTGGCTCTCCGCCGTTGAGAGGGTGCTCACTGCCGGAATGGGAAGTTGAACGCGCTCAGTAGCGCACGTGCCTCGTCGTCGGACTTCGCGCTGGTGCACACCGTGATATCCATCCCCCAGACGTCGGCTACCTTGTCGTAGTCGATCTCCGGAAAGATGATGTGTTCCTTAATGCCGATTGTATAATTTCCGCCTCCGTCGAAGCTCTTCGGCGACAGCCCGCGAAAATCGCGCACGCGCGGCAGCGCAATGTTGATCAGCCGGTCGACGAACTCGTACATACGCGTCTTGCGCAGAGTCACCTTGCAGCCGATCGGCTGGCCGTCACGCACCTTGAACGTGGCGATCGATTTTCTGGCCTTGGTGATCACCGCCTTCTGGCCGGCGATGAGGGTGAGATCGTTGGCCGCGGCTTCGACTTTCTTGCGGTCGTTGACGCCTTCGCCAATGCCCATGTTAATTACGACCTTTTCGATCACCGGCACCTGCAGGCGGTTCTTGTAGCGGAACTCGTCAGATAGCTTCTTGCGAACCACCTCGTCGAAATAAGTCTTGAGCCGCGGGGTGACGCGCTCCTCCGGCTTCCTCGGCTTTGCCGGCGGCGGCGCCGCGTCTCCTTTCGCAGGCTTGCCACCCCTGTCGGGCTTCTGCGCCTGTTGTGACTTCTCGCCCTTCTCTGCTCGTGGCGCCTTGTCCGATGCCGCGGGCTTATCGGCTTTGCCTTTGGCCTTGTCCTTGGTTTCAGTATCAGCCATCGATCTCAACTCCCGACCGCTTGGCCACCCGCACCTTGCGACGATTTTCGCCTGCGCCCACGAACTTGAAACCGACCCGCGTCGGCTTGCCGTCCTTCGGATCCGCGAGCGCAAGATTCGACAGATGGACGGGCGATTCCTTGGAAATAATGCCGCCCTCGTGCTGGGCGCTCTGCTTCTGGTGACGCTTGACCAGATTGATGCCGCGCACGAGAGCGCGGTCCTCGTCAGGACGCACCTCAATCACTTCGCCGCTGCGCCCCTTGTCGCGGCCGGCGAGCATGATCACCTTGTCACCCTTGCGGATCTTAGCCGCCATCACAGCACCTCCGGCGCGAGCGAGATGATCTTCATGTGGTTCTTGGCGCGAAGCTCGCGCGGGACCGGTCCGAAGATGCGGGTGCCTACGGGCTCCATCTGCGGATTGATCAGCACCGCAGCGTTGCGATCGAAACGAATGATCGAGCCGTCGGGACGCTTGATGTCCTTGGAGATGCGTACCACCACGGCCTTCATCACCTCACCCTTCTTTACGCGTCCGCGCGGGATGGCTTCTTTCACGGACACGACGATCACGTCGCCGATCGTCGCATATTTGCGCTTGGAGCCGCCGAGCACTTTGATGCACATGACACGGCGCGCGCCAGAATTATCCGCCACGTCGAGGTTCGTCTGCATCTGGATCATGACGCCGCCCTCGTCCTACGAATTCCCGCGCCCGTTGCGCTCACACGGCCTTCTTCTTCTCGCCCCGAACCACCTCCCAGCGTTTGAGCTTGGACAATGGCCGGCGCTCTTCGATCCACACGATGTCGTCGACGTGGTACTCGTTCGTCTCGTCGTGGGCATGGTATTTCTTGGTACGCCGCACCGTCTTCTTCATGACAGGATGGGTGAAGCGGCGCTCGACTCGCACCACAACGGTCTTGTCCTGTTTGTCGCTCACTACGACGCCCTGGAGCGTGCGTTTCGGCATCTCTAATTACTCCGCCTTGGCTTTCGCGCGCGTGCGGCGCTTGGGCTTCGCCGGTTTTTCCGATGGTGCCGGTGCCGGTGCGGGACCGGGCTGACCCGAGCGCTTTTGTGCCGCGATCGTCTTGATCCGCGCGATGTCGCGACGAACCTGCCGAACACGCGCGGTATTCTCGAGCTGCCCCGTTGCCCGTTGAAAGCGTAAATTGAATCGCTCCTTCTTGAGCTTGAGAAACTCGTCGTCAAGCTGGTCGACGGTCATGGCGCGCAGATCAGAAGGCTTCATCGTTCGCTCTCGACCCTATTCTGCGATCCGCTCGATGAAGCGCGTTTTGATCGGCAACTTGGCTGCGGCCAGTCCTAGTGCCTCGCGCGCCATCGCTTCCGACACGCCATCGACCTCGAACAAGATTCGGCCCGGCTTGACGCGGGTTACCCACAGCTCGGGAGCCCCCTTCCCAGAGCCCATGCGCACTTCGAGCGGCTTCTTTGAGACGGGGACGTCGGGATAGACGCGAATCCAGACCCGGCCCGCCCGTTTCATGTGGCGCGTGAGCGCGCGCCTCGCGGCTTCGATCTGGCGTGCCGTGACGCGCTCCGGCTCCAAGGCCTTGAGTCCGAACTGACCGAACGCCAGGTCCACACCCGAGGTTGCGATACCCTTGATGCGGCCCTTGTGTGCCTTGCGGAATTTCGTGCGCATCGGTTGCAGCATGGCTGTTCGCCTTTCTTATTCCTCTCTATTGCCGCTCACGCCGCGTCGCGACGCGGACGCCCCGCCTCGCCTTCCGCCATCTTCTTGTCCTGCGCCATCGGGTCATGCTCCATGATCTCGCCCTTGAAGATCCAGACCTTGACCCCGCAGGTTCCGTACGTCGTGAAGGCCGTGGCTACGCCGTAATCGACATCAGCACGCAATGTGTGCAGTGGCACGCGGCCCTCGCGATACCATTCCATGCGCGCGATCTCGGCGCCGCCCAAGCGTCCCGAGCAATTGATACGAATACCACCCGCACCAAGCCGCATGGCGGACTGCACCGCCCGCTTCATGGCACGGCGGAACGCGACCCGGCGCTCCAGCTGTTGGGCAATCGATTCGGCAACGAGCTGAGCATCGAGCTCCGGTTTGCGGATCTCGACGATGTTGATGACGACATCGGATTTCGTGAGCTTGGTGACCTTGCGGCGAAGCTTCTCGATATCCGCGCCCTTCTTGCCGATGACAACCCCGGGCCGGGCCGATTGAACAGTGACCCGGCACTTCTTGTGCGGTCGCTCGATCACGATCTTCGACACCGCGGCCTGCTTGAGATCCTTCATCAGCTCTTCGCGGATCTTCATATCCTCATGCAGTAATTGGCTGTACTCGTTCTTGCCCGAGTACCAGCGGGAATCCCAGGTCCGGTTGATGCCGAGCCGTAAGCCGAGTGGATTGACCTTCTGACCCATGGTTAACCTCTTATGAAGCTGCGGCCTCTATCTCGCGCACGACGATGGTCAGATGCGCGAACGGCTTTAAGATCCGGCCGACGCGGCCGCGCCCGCGCGGATGAAACCGCTTGAGTACGATCGCCTTACCAACATGCGCCTCCGCAACAACGAGATCATCGACGTCGAGATCGTGATTGTTCTCGGCGTTGGCGATCGCCGATTCGAGGCACTTGCGCACATCGCGTGCGACGCGCTTTCGCGAAAATTCCAGATCCGCGAGCGCAGTCGCGACCTTCTTGCCACGGATGAGTTGCGCGACGAGATTGAGCTTCTGCGGGCTCACCCGCAGCATGCGCGCAACCGCTTTCGCCTCGTTTTCGGCGAGTGCGCGCTCGCGTGCCTTCTTGCCCATATTCGCCCTCTCAACTCTGCGAGGTGCCGCCGGCCGGTGCCGGTGCAGCCGTGCCAGGCGCCGCCGGCGCAGCAGCACCCGGAACGACAGGACCGGCCGCACGTTTCGCCTTACGGTCCGATGAATGGCCATAGAACATGCGCGTCGGCGCGAACTCGCCGAACTTGTGACCGACCATTTCCTCGGTCACGAGCACCGGAATGTGCTTCTGGCCGTTGTAGACGCCGAAGGTGAGTCCGACGAACTGCGGTAGAATGGTCGAACGCCGGCTCCAGATCCTGATCATCTCATGGCGGCCCGACGAGCGCGACGCCTCCGCCTTCTTGAGCAGATAGCCGTCGACGAACGGGCCCTTCCAGATCGAACGCGCCATGGTGCAGTCCTCGTCTACTTCTTCCGTGCGTGGCGACTTGCGATGATGAATTTGGTAGTGGATTTATTCTTGCGGGTCTTTTTGCCCTTGGTGGGAAAGCCCCACGGCGTCACTGGATGCCGTCCGCCCGAAGTGCGGCCCTCGCCGCCGCCATGCGGATGGTCGATCGGATTCATCGACACGCCGCGATTGTGCGGCATGCGGCCCATCCAGCGCTTGCGTCCAGCCTTGCCGATCGAAACATTCATGTGGTCCGGATTGGAGACCGCGCCCATCGTCGCCATGCAGCGCCCATGCACCATGCGCTGCTCGCCTGAGTTGAGACGCAAGATGACGTATTGACCGTCGCGACCGACGATCTGAGCATAACTACCGGCCGAGCGCGCGATTTGCCCGCCCTTGCCGATCTTGATCTCGACGTTGTGCACGATTGTGCCGATCGGCACGTTTCCGACCGGCATGGCATTGCCCGGCTTCACGTCGGCGTGCTCGCTCGAAACGACGGTGTCTCCCTGCGCAAGTCGTTGCGGCGCCAGTATGTAGGCGAGCTCGCCGTCCTCGTACTTGATCAATGCGATGAAACCAGTGCGGTTGGGATCGTATTCGATCCGCTCGACCTTGGCCGCCACATCCAACTTGCGACGTTTGAAGTCGATCTTGCGGTAGGCCTGCTTGTGACCGCCACCGCGAAACCGCACCGTGATGCGCCCACTGTTGTTGCGCCCACCGCTTGCATTCCTGCCTTCAGTCAGCGTCTTCACCGGTGCGCCGCGATGCAGGCCCGAGCGATCGACCAGCACGAGCTGGCGCTGGCTTGGGGTTACCGGATTGTAGGACTTGAGTGCCATTGCGCCGCTTCTTCAAAGACCCGTTGTCACGTCGATCTTGTGGCCTTCCTCGAGGGTGACGATCGCGCGCTTGACCTGGGACTGCTCACCCACGGTCCCCTTGAAAGCCTTAACCTTGCCTTTGCGCAGATGCGTGTTGACGCTCTTTACTTTGACGTCGAACAACTTCTCGACCGCCTCCTTGATCTGCGGCTTGGTCGCATTCCTCGCAACCTTGAACATCACCTGGTTGCGCTCCGAAGCGAGCGTCGCTTTCTCGGTGATCACCGGCGAGATGATCACGTCATAGTGGCGAGGATCGGTGGTGCTCATTTGAATCGCGCCTCCAACGCCTCCAGCGCCGATTTTGTGAGCACGAGCATCTGCCGCCGCAGAATGTCGTACACATTGATGCCTTGCACCGGCAGCACGTCGATATCGGGGATGTTGCGCGCGGCGATGGCGAAATTCTCCTCAAGCTGCGCGCCGTCGATGATGAGCGCGCTGGTGAGCCCGAGCTTGGCGAAATTCTTCCGCAGCGTGCCGGTCTTCGCGTCCTTCACGCTCGCCTTATCGAGGACGATGATGCCGCCGTCCCTCGCCTTGGCAGACAAGGCGTGCTTGAGGGCGAGCACGCGGACCTTCTTCGGCAGACCGGTCGCGTGGCTGCGCGGTGTTGGCCCGAACGAGCGGCCGCCGCCGCGGAAGAGATTGACCCTGGCGGGGCCATGGCGTGCCGAGCCGGTACCCTTTTGCCGGTACATTTTTTTGCCGGTACGGTTGATTTCGCTGCGATTTTTAACGTCATGCGTGCCGCGTTGGCGTTTGGCGAGCTGCCAGCGCACGCAGCGATGCAAGATGTCTGCTCTCGGCTCGAGGCCAAAGATCGCGTCCGGCAGTTCGACCGAACCTGCCGCCTTGCCGTCGAGCGAGACGATCTTGAGTTCCATGTCAGGCCCCCTTGCCTGCGTGCTCAGCTTCGGCCGGCACTGCTTCGCCCGTGCCGGTGGCGCTCTCGGGCAGACGAAACTTGCCGGGTTTGGGGGCGTCTTTCGGCAGCTTTTTCTTGACCGCATCGCGAAGCGTGATCCAACCGCCCTTGGCGCCCGGCACCGCGCCTTCGACCAGGATGAGTCCGCGCTCGACGTCGGTCTGCACCACCTTGAGATTGAGCGTGGTGACACGCTCGACGCCCAAGTGCCCCGGCATTTTCTTATTCTTGAAGGTTTTTCCCGGATCCTGGCGGCCGCCGGTCGAACCGATTGAGCGGTGTGAGATCGACACTCCATGCGAAGCGCGCAGCCCGCCGAAATTCCAACGCTTCATCCCACCCGCAAACCCCTTGCCGATAGAGGTCCCGGTCACGTCGACGAACTGACCGACCACGAAATGATCGGCAGTGATCTCGGCACCGACCGGGATCAGTTCGCTTTCATCCACCCGGAACTCGGCGAGTTTGCGTTTCGGCTCAACCTTTGCAACGGCGAAATGGCCGCGCGCGGCCTTTGTCAAGCTCTTCGGTTTGCGGGTGCCAGAGCCGAGCTGCAGCGCGATATAGCCGTTTTTGTCCTTGGTACGGTGGGCGACAACCTGGCAGTTGGCGAGGCGTAGCACCGTGACTGGCACATGCTCGCCAGCGTCGGTAAAGACGCGGGTCATCCCGACCTTCTGTGCGATTACCCCTGAACGCATCGTTGTGGTTCTCTCTGGTGCTGTTTTCGCTCAGAGTTTGATCTCGACGTCGACGCCAGCGGCAAGATCAAGCTTCATTAGCGCGTCCACCGTCTGCGGCGTCGGGTCCACGATGTCGAGCAGGCGCTTGTGCGTGCGCATCTCGAACTGCTCACGGCTTTTCTTGTCGATGTGGGGCGAACGGTTGACCGTGAATTTCTCGATCTTCGTCGGTAGCGGAATCGGACCCCGCACTTGCGCGCCCGTGCGCTTGGCAGTGGCCACGATCTCGCGCGTCGACGCATCGAGGATGCGGTGATCGAACGCCTTGAGCCGGATCCGAATGTTCTGGCCGTTCATGATATGTCAGATGACGGACGACAGATGGACGAAGGACGGAGGACGAATTGTCATCGCGTCTGCTCGCTTGTCTGTTGGCCTGTCGTCTGTCCTCCGTCCTCTGCCCTCTGACGCGTGCTACTCGGTGATACTGACAACGACGCCGGCGCCGACGGTTTTGCCGCCCTCACGGATGGCAAACCGCTGCTTCTCCTCCATCGCAATCGGCGTGATCAGCTCCACGTCCATCGCCGCATTGTCCCCCGGCATGA
>Ga0126378_10000387_pt1 | contig 33328 bp, 30 predicted proteins | sample PanSoiMetPlot_23_FD_92587 | JGI IMG/M metagenome (GOLD analysis project Ga0126378, IMG submission 92587) | Tropical forest soil microbial communities from Panama - MetaG Plot_23 | ecosystem: Environmental > Terrestrial > Soil > Tropical forest > Bulk soil | place: Panama | collected 2016-02-17
CGCATTTTCTTTCCGTGGCCGTGAGCTGGGCCGAAGTGATCGGAGCCAGGGCGATTTATATCGGCGCGGTCGCGGAAGACAGTTCCGGTTATCCGGATTGCCGGCCGGAGTATTACCGCGTGTTTCAGGAGCTGATTCGTGCGGGAACGAGGCCGGAAACGCAAATCGAAATGGTGACGCCTGTCATTACGATTAGAAAGAGCGAAATCATCCAGCGCGGATTGGAACTGGGCGCGCCGTTGCATTTGACGTGGTCGTGTTATCAGGAGGAAGAAACAGCATGCGGCGCGTGCGACAGTTGTTTGCTGCGGCTGCGGGCGTTTGCTGAAGCTGGCGCGCATGATCCCATACTTTATAGCCGAGTGGTTTCTGCCCGGCGTTGAGGTTATCCGTGAGCAGCATCTTGCCTAATTACATCGGGCTAAGGGGTCGCAAGGAGGGTTGGAATCTACCCTTAACAAGAGCGATAATAGGGCCGAAAGCGCCCGGCATGTATCCGGACGAGCTCCTCTGCAAAAGGAGAATGAGGTATGAAGCTTCTTAATAAGTCAGGCGTGCCCGCCGCAATTCTTGTGGCGGCGCTGGCAGGTTTACTGGCGCCGCGCGCTGCGGCACAGATGGGATCAATAAGCGGCTCGATCATGGATATTGCCGGAAAGCCCTGGGCCGACGTGACGATTCGCGCCGTGAGCGAACAGGGATCCAAGCAGGAGACCAAAACGGACAGCGGCGGAAAATTCAGCATCGGCAACGCGCATGTCGGGACGTATAGTGTGTTCGTTGTCTTTCCTCCTCCCAACGACAAGCAGCCGCCGTACGAGGTCAAGACGCGTGTTTCCAGCGGAGAAGATGCAAAGATCGATCTGAACTTCAAGGAAATTCTTGCCAAGCAAGGCGTTGACGCCGCAGAGATGGCCAAGAAGAACGAAGAGGCAAAGACTAAGTTCGAGGGATTGAAAGCCCACTTCTCCGCGGGAAACACGATTCTCGAACAGGAGAAAGCGGCAAAAGCCGACTTGCAGAAGGCCACGCCCGACCAGCGCGACGCTGCCAAACAAAAGTTGAAGGATCTTTCCGATCAGGCGGTAAAGGAATACCAAGCGGCCAAAGAGTCGGCAGGTGAGAAAGATCCCAATCTGCACTTGATCTGGGCCAAGCTCGGCGAAGCCTACGACACAGCCGGCCGCAACGACGAAGCGGCCCAGGCTTATCAGCAGGCTATCACCGCCAAACCGGAAATGCCCGGTTACTACAACAACCTCGGGAATGTGCTCGCGCGCGGGGGCAAAATTGACGAAGCAAAAGCCGCATACACGAAGAGCGCGGAAATGGATCCCCCGAACGCCGCGACGGCGTGGAGAAACTTTGGCATCAGCCTATACAATGCAAACCGTTTGGGTGATGCCGTCGAACCGCTGCAGAAGTCCGCGGAACTCGATCCCAAGAATCCGCAGACCTGGTATCTTCTGGGCGCGTCCCTGGTCTATAAGATGACGATTAAAAAAGTGGGTGATAAAGAGGTGCCGCAGTTTGCGCCGGGAACCATTGAGGCTTACCAAAAGGCGATCGAATTGGACCCCAATGGCACTTACGGCGCGCAGGCCAAGGCGGGTCTCGAACAGCTACAGCAGATGGCTCCGGGGATCGATCTCAAAATCAGTACGAAGAAGAAAAAATCGTAATCGATTACTATCCAAATATGCAGGCCGGTTCTGCGATGCAGAACCGGCCTTTTTGTTTATCGGCTCATGGTCAAGAACAGGAAAGCTCGATAGAATGTTTTCTGCAGCCATAAGTCCCTGTGTGCCGCGAAATTTTGGTCCCAGTCGCAGAAACTCTTAGGGGAAAAGCGTTCATGTTGACATTCAACGATCGCGCCGCTGCTCCTGCGCATGTTCTGGTACGGTTACTGGACCAAGAAGCAGTCTTGCTGAATCTGGAAACGGAGCGGTACTTCGGCCTGGATGCGACCGGCACCCGAATGTGGCAGTTGCTGACCACGTCATCCAATATTGACACGGCATATCAGGAACTCCTTGCCGAATACGATGTCGAGCCGGAACTGCTGCGCGCGAATTTGACCGAACTGCTCGACCGCCTCGTGGAGAATGGGTTGCTGCAAGTGCTATCCGCTGATGCTGAAAAACCTGCGGCGATTTAGGATCCTGGACCCGCCTGCTCGCAATCTATTCTTGCGTGCGCTGATGACCCTGCCGGTTGTTTCGTTGAGCTTGAAATTACGTGGATTTACAAAGACCAGGGCCGCGCTCCAGAGGGTCCTTCCCGCATCCAATTCTCCGCTAGACTCGGATTTTGTAAGGGTGCGCGCAGCACTGGCCGCGCGCATGGTGAATTCCGCAGATCGTCACGGCCCCGTGCATCCGACTTGCCTGACAAAGTCCCTTACGCTGTGGTGGCTGCTGGCGCGCCAGGGGATTGCCTCCGACCTGCGAATTGGGGTTCGAAGAGAGCAGGGTAAATTGGAAGCGCATGCATGGGTTGAGCGAGACGGAATTGCCCTGAACGAAGCGGAGGAGGGCCATCGCCATTACGCCGCGTTCGATGCGGCCTTCACGCCGGTACAGAACGAAGAGTAGTAATAAGTTCTGCGTATTAGGTTCGGGTTTGCTTTGGAATAGAAACTACTCGGCATGAAACGTTCAGGCTGCTTTTGCGAAAGGCAGACTCCTAAAATATTTTCCTAAAAGGCCGGAAAACGGGAAAGCCTCGCTTCCAGGTGACAGGTCACAGGAAAACGAGGCCTTCATTAGTTCCAACTTAGAACTTAAGACTTACGGCTCAGATATTCGTCCGATGGGAGATCAACCGCTTCGCCCGAGGAGCAGGAGCCGGCAACTCGACTTTAAGAGAGACTTCGCTCTTATTGCGAAGTACGCCAAGCTTCACGGTCTGATCCTTGTCCTTGGCTTCGCGCTTGGCGGCAAGCTTCTCGCGCAAATCGCCAATCGTGCGCACGCGCTCGCCGTTCACTGAAGTGATTACGTCGCCGGCTTTCACACCGGCTTTTTCCGCGGCAGAGCCGGGATTTACGTCGCGAACCAGGATGCCTTCGCCATCGGGTGCGCCAAAGAATGTTCCGAGCTGGCCGTTCAGGTCTTCCGCGTCAATTCCCAGGCGCGGCCCGCCACCCATTAGCAAATTCCCATTCCACTCCACCGAAGGAATTTCCGGTACTTCCGGCATACGAAAAGTGAAATTGCCAGGGGCGCCCGGACCCGGAGTGAATACTTTGAAAGAGTTGCGGCGTTCTTCAGCTTTGCCAAGAGTGACGCTCACGGATTGCGCGCGGCCGTCGCGCCACACCGTAAACTGCACAGCGCGTCCAGCGGGAATTTCGTGAATCATCCTGCGAAATTGCGCTGCGCCTTCGACGCGCTGGCCATTCATCTCCGTAATTACATCCTTTTCCTTCAGACCGGACTTGGCAGCCGGGCTGTCAGGAACGATCGTGCCGAGAACGACACCGCGTTCGGCAGGCAGTTTCAACTCTTTTGCGGAGTCGCCGGTGACCTCGTGGAGCTCGACCCCGAGCCAGCCCGAGCCTTGTTCATCGAGCAGAACATCCAGGTCACCCTCAACGTCAATCATTCCGGGAAATGTTTCCAGTTGACCGATGGCGTTGCGATGCTGGGCGAGGGCGGCCGTGAGCGCCTTGCGCACATGGTCCTCCGCCTGATTTTGAGCAAGTGCAGCTGCGAGCGCCGCGTGCATCTCAGCCTCATCGGCGGGTTGAACTTGCTGGTCGATGGCTGCGAGCGCCCCCTGCACATCGGCCTCTTCAGCGGCCTGCTTTTGGCAATCATCGATCTTTGCCTGCAGCCGCTCGAGCTTCTTTTCCAACCGCTTAATTGCTGAATCGTCCGGAGACTGCGATTTTGCCGGCGGGGCGGGCAGAGCGATTAGCCCGAGCGTGAGCGCGGCGAAGCCCCCAATTGCCAAGACATTTCTCTTGTTCATTTTCGTCCCATCCTCCCTCTCAGCAATTAGACGGAGCACAGACAAAATGGTCAGACACTCGAACGCAAAACCATCAGGCGGATGCTGCCGTTCATCGTGCGCAGACGAATCGCCGGTCCGCCCCGGCCCAGCTTTCCGCGCATCTCCCGCGGACGGTCGGTGCTCTCCATAGTGATGGGCAATTCGGAATAGAAGTTTCCATTCAAACACCGCGTTTCGACTTCCGCTTGCAGGTCGGAAGGCACGGCAACAATGAGCGATCCATTAGTGGTTTCCGCCGACGCTCCAGTTTTGTCGGGGGCATGGGCAAGTTCGAGATGTACGTTCCCGTTGATGGTGTGAGCATGAACGTTTCCACCTGCTTCGAAAACTTCGATATCGCCGTTCACCGTGTGCAAGTCTTCCACATTCTCGAGTCCGGAAATGCGTACCGTTCCGTTCACAGTGCCAATGTGCTCGACGCGCGCGCCGTGCGGCACGCGGATGGTGTACTCGACCGCGACTTCGACACCTTCATTCTGCGGATACCGCGTGGATACTGAGACGGAATCTGGGCGCGCGTCGACCTCAATGGAGACGCGGTCCAGGTCCGAGGCCTGGTCTTTCGCAGTTTTAACTGCGCGAACCTGGACCTCATTGCGATCCCATCCCTGAACGTCCACAGTTCCGTTGACGTTTTGCAGCTCGAACGTGCCACCGGCCTGCAGGGGATAGGTCTGGTTGAAATCCTTGATGCTGGCGGCGTAGCTGGGGATACCCCAAAGTGCCGCTCCCAAGAGAAGTGAAAAACAAACGGCGACGGCGCGAAATGAATGACGTGGCATGAGCACCCACCCCCTTGAAGATCCTTCTGGTCTCAGAACCCGGCTCTCAGAACTGGAACCCCAAAGAAATCCGCGCGCCGCAAAATGCCGCTCAGCGCAATTGAAAATCAAACTTTACCGTCGAAATCACCTCAACCGGCTTCCCTTTGGCCCATGCGGGCTTTCCCTGCCAGCGCTTCACTGCGTCGATGGCGGCGTTGGCCAGCACCGGCTCACCTTGCACAATTCTTTGCACTTCTACGTGGCCTTCCTTGGTGACTTTCACCTGAAGCACCACGAAACCGTGAACTCCCGCTCGCTGAGCCAAGGCGGGGTACGCAGGTGGGGGACGATACGTCAGTCTCTTCAAGAAACTATCGGGATCCTCACTGATGTTGCCGCGGAACACGCGCTCCAGGTCATTGAGCCAGCTTTCAAGCCAATCGGTGTCGTTGTTTTGCTGATCCTGGTTCCTTTGAGAATCCGTTTGCAACTGATCAGGCGGATTCCCAATCGCCGGCCCCATGTCGGGACGGAAATCAACCGTGGCAAGGCCTGCTTCTGCCAGGCGTTTGTTGAGACGATCGGCTTGCTCGTGTAGCAGGGATGCGCGGAGTGCCACTTCAGCGTCGACATATTTCAGCCGGATTTTGCCGCCGCTCGTGCGCAATTTGAGAGGCGCGCCGCCTCCATTTAGCGCGGCCATTGCATGGACTGGCCCGCTTCCGTTCGCCTGCCCTTGCAGGTTGAGATGCAGACCCGAATCAGCTTCAATCTGGTGTTCGTTGCCGTTGAGGACAGTAACGTCAAGAGTCACGGCGAGATTTCGGGGAAGATAAACGATGATGTCGCCAGTGCCGGAAGAAAGCTGCGAAGCGCCATCTAGCCTAACCGGCCCACGGGTGACCGGCGCGCTCGGATTGATCCACGCCGTGATGCTGCCGCCGGAGGTGGCCGCCTGCAGGGCGCCGGAAGCGTCGGTGAGGCAGATGCTGCCGCCGTTGGATTCCATTTCCATCGGGCCGGAAACGTGCATCACGTGAATGCCACCGCCGCCTGTCTGGGCGCGAACGGAGCCGTGCACTTCGCCAAAGTCGATTTGACCGCCGCCGGTGTGCACGCTCACAAAACTGCCAGCCTGGCCGACTGTGATGTTGCCGCCGCCTGTCTCCAGGTCCGCGCGGCCAGTAATTTGGCTCGCACGAATATGCCCGCCGCCACTGTGCAGCGAGGCATCACCTGAAATGTTGCCGGCGTTGATATGGCCGCCCGCAGTAAACGCGGTGAGATCTCCGGTTACATCGAGCACTTTGATGTGACCGCCCTCGGTTTCCAGTCTGGCGACAGGGCGGCCGTGAGCCCCTTCTCGGACGCCGGGCCAGCCGATGTGCCCGGCAACAATGTAACCGCCCTGCGTTCGCAAAAAGGCTGTGCCGCCGATGTCGCCGGTCGTGATATCGCCAGCGTCGGTGCTGACCTCGACGTTGTAGTTGTGCGGCACGGCAATCTCAAACTGCACCCAGACCTGCGCGTTGGAAGCGCGGGCAGCCCGCTGGGGTAGCGTGCCGCTGATTTCTACGCCGCCAGCCGTGGATCGGGCCTTAAAAATGTAACTATTGAGCAGGTGCGTTGCAGTAGCTCCGCGCGCATCCGTTTCCACATGAACCGTGTAGCGCACAACAGGCTTTGAACCGGAGTCGATCTGCGTGATTCTCACGGCGCCGAGATCCGTCGTCAACCGCAGGGTGAGCCCGCCTTTGGTTTCCAGCTCGCCCGTGCGGACCGAAGAGGTGCGTGGCCCGGGTTCACCGGGCTTTTCCGGAAGTGCGGCAGGATCGCTCGCACCGGAGGCAAACGCCGGCAGCAAAATCTGTGCGGTTGAAAAAGCACCCACAAGTGTGCAAAGAATCGCGGCGCGTCGCCCACGCAAAGGAAATCCTCGATGGATTCTTGAATTTTTCATGCGATAAAGTCTGCTCGCGAACTACTGCACTTCGCGAGGGCCAAGCTGCCGCAACGCGGCGGCGCTCCGCAGACGCACGTAGCGGTTGGGGTCTCGGCGCTCCAATTGTTGAAGCACGCGAACCACGCGGTCGAGATCTTCCCCGTCCGGCGAAGGCGCAGGCGCTGCGCCAGCAGTACCGTTATCCGGTCCCCCGCCATCCAGCGAGCCAACCAGCGAATTCAGCGCTTCCACGCGCACACCGGGATTGTTGTCGTGCTCGAGCGCATCGAGCAGCATCTGGCGCACTTCGTCCTCACTAGCAGCATCGCGCAGAGCCTCCACGGCCTTCAGTCGCACCGCAGGATTCTGATCCTTGCGTGCCGCTAAGAGGAAGGCATTGCGCACCTGCAGATCCTGCGCCTGAGCCTTGAGCGCTTCCAGGCAATCCAACCGCTTTTCCGCATCGAAGCGGTCGGTGTTTTCTACAACGTAAGTAAGGACTTGGCGCATGCGGCTGTCATCGGCTGTTCCAGTGAGCACCATTGGTTGCTCGGCGCTGACTTGCAATTGAACAGTGGGGGCCTCCGAACCAGACGACGTCGAAATATTTATGCCGCCGACTACCATATTGCGGAGTTGATCTGGGGTAAGCGCTTGCGGCGCGCGTACGTTCATGGCTTGCCCGGTATCTCTTGAGTTCCTCTGCATCCATGGAACGAGTTGTGTTCCCAGCGCGATTCCCACAAGAACCAGCAGCGCTCCGCTCCATGCCGGACGCAGCGCCATCCAACGGCGCAGCCACCCAAACGGCCGCCAATGCTCTTGAAGCGGGGGGGCCGAGAGATCATCAAGAGCTTCGGCGAGTTCGCTGCGGCATTGAGAGAGGAGAATGCCGGAAGAATCGAAGTGGTCGGCGGCTTGCGACGCGGAGGTGAGCGCGGAGTGGAATTCCTTTTCCTCCGCAAGCTGTTCGGAGCACGCGGTGCAACTTGTCAGATGTACTTCGATCAGTTCGCGCTCGTTTTCACTGACTTCGTCGCAAACATAGAATACCAGGAGCGGGGCAACGTCTTTGCAGCTTGACTTTTTTTCTAAGGGGCTCATCGCAAGCCTCCCAGCTCATTGCGGAGTTTGCGCGTGGCGCGGAACAGCGAATTTTTCACAGTTTCCTCGGTTGTGCCCAGAACGTCGCCGATGGCGCGCAGCTTCAGGCCTTGATAATGCTTCATTTCAAAAACAACGCGTTCCCGCGGCGAGAGGCGTTCCATCGCCCGGGTGATGCGCGACTTGATCTCCTGGCCTATCAGCACGCGTTCCGGGTCGAGTGTCGGCCGGTGCTCGCGTTGGCGTTCAAAAAAGTCGGTGATGCCTTCCTCGTGATGATTGGAATTGAGTTCCGGCGCCTGGTCTTCGGGGCGCGCTTGCCTGCGCCGCAAGTGATCCAGGCAAACGTTGGTGACGATGCGATAGAGCCAGGTGTAGAAGCTGCACTCAAAACGGAATCGGTGCAAGTTGCGGTATACCTTGAGAAAAGCTTCCTGGTAAACGTCGCGCGCATCTTCTGGCCGTTTCATGAGGTTCAAAGCGAGGCGGAGAACATCCCGGTCGAAGCGGCGAACCAGTTCCTCAAAAGCGGCTCGGCTGCCCGCTTGTGCCCGCGCCACCAGCGCTCGCTCATCGAGGTTAGGCAAGGAGGTCACCGAGGCAAGGGCGGCGTTGGTGCTGCCCGAGCAACCGTGGTCATCGGCCAAGGCAAGAGCCCATCTGGGGAGCGGCATTATTCGCTTTCTCTTCGCGCGCGGCCAACTTACTGTTTGCAGAACAACAGGTTAGGACAGAAATGCACATTCTGTTTGACGCTGGCTGCCGCGGTACCACCCAAGTTGGACGGACCAATACAGCAAGTGTGAGCTTAGCTCCCTTTCTGTAACGACGTCAATGGTGTGGATTTTGTTTCGGGGAGTAAGGAGGAAGAAGTTGGCTCTGCTCTATTCACTTAGCCCTGGCTTGATGGCTGCGGGGCATTATTCATCGATTGCATCCGCCAGGCTGCGAACGGCCAAGCAAAAAGGAGTACCAGCGCGAGCAAGACCGCGTAACCGTTAGTGCGATAAAACGCATCGGGCTGCGCTAGCAACTCAGTGGCTCCGCCGAAGAGAGAAGTTCCTGCCACAATCAAGAAACATCCCAGCAAATTGAAGCGCATGATGCGGCGCACGCCAAGAACCAGAACACCAAGCAAGATAAGCCGTGCGATAAACTGCTTCGCATAATCCGCCGGGCTGCCCCAGCCACCACCGACCACTGCCAATGCGCCCACAAGGAAAAGCACGGTGCGAAGCCAGGTCTGCCGTATTTTCGCAGCAACAAACGAGGCAATCGCAACGACGAGACCAGTCGTCGTCAGGCTGTGCTGGACGGCTCCCGCGATGATCGAAGCTGCTGGAACTACGGCATCAAAATCCTGGCCAATCGCGAAATCGAGAGTGCGGTGCATGGTAGGCCAGTGCGCCGAGGCCATCTCGAGCAGGTGTTCCAATCCCAACAATCCCGCGCCTCCTCCAAGGCCAATCCACAAAGCATCCCGATAATACTTCCCGGGCATGCCCGCCCAACGCGGAAGCCGTTCCTCTGCGAAGCTCAGCTTTGCAAAGTAGCAAGCCATTCCGAACAGCAAAACCAGGAATCCAAAACTGAACGGGCCTCCAAGCAATGCGCCAATCGCCAGGGCTGCAATCATTGCCTTGAAGGGGATCGCCGTATTGTAGGAATTTAGAAAGTTCGGAATGCGGTCGCCTAGCGCAAACACCGCGAAGAACGCAACCAGCCCCCAAAGGGCCCAAAGGGAAAGCCGTCGCCACGGAATCGAGCGCACTGCCTCGGACCGCAAATTCTTGAGGAAAATGACGAGCGCGGTGAGCCCCATTCCCACAATAAACAGGATAAAGACTCCGAGGCTCAAGAACTCGCGTGGGAGCGTCATCTCTTCCTGCTTGCGCCGCCAGTCATCCGGAATCTTGATGTAGGTGCTAAAGCCTTCGCTACCAGACTCGGTTTCGTCGGCGGAACCGGATCGCCGGAAGTAGGAACGCGGGTAGTCGGTGACCTCATCCCCCAACAATGCGACGCGCACGCGCACGTAAGCATGCCCGCTAGCACCTGTTGCTGAGGCGGTACCAGAATCGAGCGGCGTGTTCTGCTGCCAGGTGAGCAAATGATCGACGCGATGGGGGCGAGTTTCGGTGTCCGTCTCCACGAGCGTCCACTGGCTCAGATCCAGCTTTCTTTCGCCGCGCAGAAATTTTTCCGCGCGCGCTAGGGCTTCTTCCTTTTTCAGCGATGCCCCGGATGCATCTTCTGAAATCTTGTGCTGGAAGGCGAAGAGCATACCATCGGGTTTGAGTTTGACGGTGTATTCCTCCGGCTGGCTGTCGCGGAAGTAGCGCACCTGCCAAACCGCTCCAGGCACTTGCTTGTCGTAAATCTCGTTAACCCGCGCGATCCCCACGCGCTGTCGAAGAAACTCATTAGTGGCCGGATCGGCGATCTCCGCGAACACGACCGCGTGCTTGTACGAATTGGGATCGACGCCGCGCGCACGCAGAATTTCGTCTGCTTTAGCGCGAGCCGTCTTCGCATCCACGGAGAGTTTCAAATAATCGCCGATAGATTCTGTTTTCAGCCGCCAAGTGATCGCGGCGCCCGCAACCAGGCACGTTGCCAGGAGCGCAATCATTCCTGACGCCAGGGCATCGTAGCGAGGCATTGCTGCCACAGCAGCCTCCGTCGGGCGCGTAGAGGTGAGGCTCAAGTCCGGCTGCGGTGCGGAGCTGTTTTGCAGGTCTTCATCGGCTTCAAATCGGCCGCGAGAAAAATAGGAAATGCCAGCGAAGATCAGCGGCGCAAAGGCCGCAGCCGCCACAATCACGCCGGAGACTTTGAAATAGAGGCTGTTCGAACGCAGAAGAAACAAGCCCACGAGAGACGCGTCCACCGTGTAGTGCCAGATCAGAGTAGCAAGGATTCCCCAGCGCGACATCACGATTCCGGCTACGATCCCGATCAGCCCAATCTCGATGCCGCGGATGTACGCGGGCTCCTGCGGATAATTGCTGTGCAGGAAGCTCCAGAGAAATGCCGGCAGGATCACCGCTAGCCAGCGGTAGCGCATGAGCCGCGTGAAGAAGGGAATAGCGAAGAGGCGGAAAGTGAATTCTTCGTTGGTGGAAGCTAGCAATCCGATGGCAGCCCCCGAGATCCATGGAAAGAGCGTGTTGACGGACTCTTCGTAGTTCACCTCTTGCGGCGCCCACGCGCCGAAATGTCCGGCCAGTACGTAGAACCCCACGACGTAGCCGATGTGCACCGCGGCAAGCGATAATCCCACTACCGCCGCAGAAAAGAACTCTTTCGAACGCAAACCGCGCAGCGTGAAGATTTTGGAGAGTTGCAACCGCCCTGGCCACGAAGCGCGATAGAGAGGCTCTGCGGCTGGAAGCACCAGCGTGATCGTAAGGGCCGACAAGAGGGCAAGCAACAACGCCGCGCCCAGCCTCCCGGCGAGGAATGTGTTGTAAGAAGCCTTGGTGTCGTAGGTCGCGCTCCATAGTGGCCAATCGTTCAAGTTCTGCAGGAACAATAGCGCGGCCACCAGCAGGCCTAAGAAAATCGCTCCGCGCCAGGATGTCTGCCCGCGATTGGTCAAGCGGAAGCCCAGCCAAACGGCTGCGGCAAGAAGGAGAATGTAGGGAACGGTGAAAGCGAGCGCGAGCGTGTCATTGCCGGAGCGCAAGCGCTGGTAGCTGCGCTGCCAGATTTCAGGAACTTTCAGGATTTCTTCGCTACCGCCGATGCGGTCGCCTTGCACGGTTGCCTGCAGACGGTACGGCGCGTCCTTTGCGCGAAAGCCGTGCTTCTCCCAGGTGAATGACCAGTCTGTGCGGTTTGATTTCTTTTTGGAGTTGGCTTCTTCCGGCAGAAGATCCCAGCCGCGCAAATCCATCCCGAGCTTTGTGTTTAGATAATTTTGCGCTGTGGATTGGGCAGCTGGGCGATCGAGTGATGCACCGGCGCGTGCCTCTTCAATTTTGTGATCATAACCTGCGATCTGGCCGGAGGGGCTGACCCGTACTTCGAATTCTTCTTCCTGCTGCGGCTTGAAGAACCGCACGTCCCAATACCAGATATTCAACTCCGATGACATCAGCCGGTTGGCCTCTTGCAAACCAAGCTGCCGTTCCAGGTAGACCTTGGCGTCTTCATCGACTGCAAAAATGATCGAAGACTTGTAGCCACCGACGTTTTCGCCCAAGCCTTCGACGAATTTCTTCGCATGCGCTTGGGCTTCCTGACGGGAAACTTGAAAGTTGACCGAGGCTTCAGGAAATGCCTGGAAAAAGTACTTGTATGCGAACAGCAGACCGAGGATTCCCGCTGCGACCCACAAGAGCAGCGCGCGCTTTTCCGAGCTGCTCAGACGGTCATTCTGCACCTAAGTCTCCAGTTCCTTGCCTCTAGCCGCGCTACTTGCGAGAAGACGAATCCCTCACTCTATCGATACGCGGTGCTTTGGCGCAAGTTTCGCCGCGCCGCCCGCCAGGGGCTGCGATGATATAAAGAGTAAGCCATGGCGATGAGCCTCAGCAGCGAAGTGCGGATGATCAAGGGCGTAGGCCCGCAGCGCGCGCAGTTGCTTGCCGAGCGTGGAATCTACACGCTCGAGGATTTACTCGGTTACTTGCCCTTTCGCTATGAAGACCGCATTCACTTTTCGAAAGTGAAAGAAATTCAACCGAACGGCATCTATACGATTCGCGCTCGAGTGTTAAGCGGACAGGCGATTCGAAATATGCGCTTTCGCCGCGACGCTATCTATCACTTGCTTGTGCAGGACGAGGCCGGCGGGCAGCTCCCCTGCAAATTCTTTCATGGCGGCTATCTCGAAGGGCGCTTGAAAGCCGGCCAATGGCTGATACTTCATGGCAAGGCGGATGCCGACAAGCTGCGGCCGGCGCGAATCGAAATGATCAATCCTCAGATTGAGCTCCTGAACAGCGACGAGATAGATTCGACGGAAGTTGGACGGATTGTGCCGATCTACGAAGCGATCGGGACGTTTGCCTCCAAACAGATTCGGCGCGCGATGTACGCGGCGGTGCAGCTCACCAATCCGCGGATGCCCGATGTATTGCCGGAAAATTTGCGGACACGTTTGAATTATCCCTCCCGCGGCGAAGCTCTCATTCAAACGCATTTTCCCGAGCCTACAGAATCTCTCGATGCGTTGAACACATTTCGCTCGCCCGCGCAGCAACGGCTCATCTTTGAAGAGTTTTTTCTGTACCAGCTGAGCCTGGGTCTGGATCGCCGCGCCGCGCGCAAACAGAATGCGATTGCCTTTCGCGTGCGCGAAGACCACATTCGCGAAGCGCTAAAGCGCATTCTTCCTTTCAAGCCTACGGAGGCTCAAAAACGCGTCCTCAAGGAAATTGTGGCGGACCTGGAAAAACCAGCGCCGATGAACCGATTGCTGCAAGGCGACGTTGGCAGCGGAAAAACCATCGTCGCACTGCAAGCCGCGGTCATCGCCATTGAAAACGGCGCGCAGGCGGCCGTCATGGCGCCAACTGAAATTTTGGCCGTGCAACATTTCCTTTCCGCGCGGCGCATTCTTGGGAAAGCGGGCTACCGCGTCGAATTGCTCATCAGTGGCCTCAAGAATCCGGAAAAGCAGGCCGCTCTGGAGCGCATCAAATCAGGCGAAGCGCAACTCGTCATCGGCACCCATGCGCTCATTGAAGAAAACGTTGCATTTGCGCGTCTTGGCTTTGTCGCGATCGACGAACAGCACCGCTTCGGTGTCCTCCAGCGCAAGCGGCTTATGGACAAAGCCGCTTCGCACGGGCATTCGCCGCACGTTCTCGTGCTGACCGCCACGCCGATTCCGCGTACGCTTTCGCTCACGCTTTATGGTGACCTGGACGTTTCGGTGCTGGACGAGTTGCCGCCAGGGCGCACGCCCATCGTCACACGGGTCACCACTGAGACTCACCTTCCCGGCGTCTGGGAATCTTTGCGCCGCGAAGTGGCCGCGGGCCGCCAGGGCTACATCGTTTATCCGGTCATTGAGGAATCGAAACTCGAGCTGAAAGCTGCCATCGACGAATACGAGCGCCTCTCGAAGGAGGTTTTCTCCAAAATCAGACTCGGCCTGCTGCACGGGCGGCTTTCCAGCGAAGAGAAAGACGAAGTCATGCAACACTTTCACAAAAACGAAGTACAAATCCTCGTGTCTACTACCGTCGTGGAGGTCGGAGTGGATGTGCCGAACGCCACGGCGATGATTATCGAGCACGCGGAGCGCTTTGGGCTGGCGCAGCTTCACCAACTTCGCGGGCGCATCGGACGTGGCGCGCAAAAATCGCACTGCATTCTTGTGGCACCTTTTCGAATGACGGACGAGGCCCGCGCACGGCTCGACACCATGGTCCGCACGTCAAACGGTTTCGAGATCGCTGAAACGGATTTGCTGCTTCGGGGCCCAGGCGAATTTTTTGGCACGCGACAGTCCGGCGAATTGGGCTTTCACATTGCGAATCCGATTCGCGACCGAGAGCTGCTCGAACTCGCTCGCAAAGAGGCGTTTGCCCTTGTCGAGGATACAGCGCAGCGCGATGAACTGCAGCGTGTACTGCGCTTGCTCCCCGGCGAATGGCAGCGGCGCTACCATCTGGCGAAAGTGGGTTAGCGGAACTCATGCGCGTGATCGCCGGCAAGTATCGAAGCCGCATCCTGAAAAGCTTAAAAGGCCTGGCGCTTCGCCCTACCAGCGACCGTTTGCGTGAAACTCTTTTTAATGTGCTTGGTGACGGCGTTGCCGGTTCACGTTTCCTCGATCTTTTCGCCGGAACAGGGGCGATAGGCATAGAAGCTTTGAGCCGGGGCGCTGCCGAGGTCGTGTTCGTGGAAAATCATGCGCCCGCCGCAGCGCTGATTCGCCGCAATCTTGAATCCCTTGAGATTCGCAATGGCGTGAACGTTCTGACGGCAGACGCGCTTCGTGGACTGGAAACGCCAGCTTCCCGCCAAAAAGGAAAAACGGCTCGATACGACTACATTTTTTTCGACCCGCCCTATTCCGCGGCCAAAGAGTACGCGCGCGTGCTAGAATTTCTAGGTTCGGCGGAACTTCTTGCGCGCGATGGTATGGTCATCGCGGAGCATCGCCGCAGCTTCGATTTACCTGAAAAAGTGGGTGCGTTGAAGCGCTTCCGTATTCTTCGACAAGGTGATGCGGCTTTGAGTTTCTACCACTGTTCCGTTGGTGAAGAAGCGGTTGCTGAAGAAAAAGGCTCTGCTTAGCAAACCCCCGCACGCAGAGCTACATCTATTCAATGATGCCCGCCCGCGCCTTTTGGAGATAGCGAGCGGCTTCGATGCCTTAGGAATCGAAAGGGACATGTTTCAGGGCCACGCTAACTTCTTCTCTTCCTCCGGACAGGCTACGGCAGCCGCGCGCGCGCCAATCCGCCTTCCGGCGGTGCGCCCTCCGCAGCTTGCTATTGCCTGGGGAAGTTTTCATCAAGGAATTGGCAGCAGCCTCGGCGCAATTCTCCGCGGACCGCGCGTGCCCAAGAAATTGGCAATCGACGCTTTCTTCAAAGAATGCTGGATGGAAAAGAAAATTCCGCGTCGCGCCGTGCTTGCGGCTGCTTTGTGGCACATCGTGTTCCTTCTCATGCCCATTCCGCAGTTTCCTGCCCGGGCGCATCGCAACACCGAGCTCGACAATGTCGAACTCTCCTGGTCCGGACCGATCAACGACCTTCCGTTGCTCGACCGTAAAGTTCCGAAAGCTAAGCCGAGCCCGCGTGGCGAGCCTGAGAAGCCTCTGCCACCGGAGGGCGCCGACGCCTTTCATCCGCGCCAGCGCATTTTCACCGATCCCGTGCGTCCGAATCATCCGCGCCAGACGTTGATCAATTCCGCCGCGCCGCTCGAGCCGCCAAAAATTCTTCCGGATCTTCCCAACATCGTACAACTCCAGGAATTGGCGGGTCCTGCGCGGCCACGCTTGCAGATCAGTCAGGAAGTGCTCGCCAAGCTTCGGCCAGAGCAGCGTCGTGTGGCAACGGTAACGAACGCACCGCCGGCAGACATACCTGTCTTTGAGCAGACGCAGGGAGAGCTGCAACTCATTACTGCACCGAACGCTCCTGCACGCCCGAAGCTGGAATTGAGCGCCGGAGCTGCCCCGCGCCTCGCGCAACGCGTGCAGACGGGCGAAGCCGGCCCCGCGCCGGAAGTTGGCGCTTCCCAAGTCGCCGGCGCGAATGGAAATACATCGACATTGATTGCGCTTTCGGCTACCCCGGCGCCGCCTGCTCCGGTTAACGCGCCGCAGGGAAATCTTGCCGCGCGCGTTTCTATTTCGCCGGAAGGAAAACAACCCGGCGTGCCAGGCGGTTCAGCGAAGGGAACCTCCGGAGAAGGGGGAGGAGCCGGTGGCGGACCTGCCAGCGGCGGAGGAATGGGGACTGGGAATGGCGGTAGCAAGAACGGAATGGACATCAGCATCAGCGGTGGAAATCCGCCAGTAAATAAAGGAGTCTCCGGCTTGGGTGCTGCAAAGATTAGTGCTCCCACGCCACATACGCCTAGCGCCGGCCCCGATTCGCACGTTGCTCATCAAGACGAGTCCGCGAGAACGGCTCCGCCAAATTTCACGGCGCTTCCCCCTGGCGCGCAACCAGAACAGATTTTTGCTTCGAAGAAGATTTACAAGATGCACGTGGACATGCCCAATCTAAATAGCGCGACTGGAAGCTGGATTGTGAATTTCACCGAACTGCGAACATCTTCTGATGTGCCGCGCCTGCCTTCTGCTGACTTGTCGGGCCCTTCGCCGCTCCGCAAAGTCGATCCAAAATATCCGCCTACGTTGATTAACGAGCACGTGGAGGGTGAAGTGGTGCTTTATGCCGTAATTCGCCGGGACGGCACCGTAGACAGCATTCAATTAGTTCGCGGAGTTGACGAAGAACTTGATAAGAACGCGATGAATGCGTTTAGTCAATGGAAGTTTCGCCCCGGAACGCGGGGAGGCGAGCCGGTCGAGCTTGAAGCCATTGTGCACATCCCATTCCACGCGCCGGAACGTCCCTGAAAATTTCCGGCATTGTGAGCATGCCCTTTGTATCCTTTATCCCTTCATTCAACCAGTGCTGTTCTTGTGCTAGGCTGAGTGCGCACTTTGTAGGCTCTCAACTCTAAGCTAGCGAGTGAACCATGCAGCAAACAGTCGTCCCAATGATTCATGTCCCCGATGTTCGCGCCACTACCGAGTGGTATACGTCAATTGGATTCAAACTCCTCAGGCAGAACGAGGACGACGGGGAGATTAACTGGGCTAAACTGTCCTTTGAAAACAGCGAAGTGATGCTCGATGCTGGCGGTAAGGCAAGCGCGGAATTTCGCCGCGAAGTCGACTTATACATTCTTGTCGAGAACGTTGACGATTTATGCCGAAAGCTCAGAGATCGGGTGGAATTAGTAGAAGACCTTCACGACACGTTCTACGGCATGCGCGAATTAGTTATCCGTGACCTCAACCGATTCTGGATCACATTCGGGCAACCCATAGGGAAGTAGCTGCGCTTGCCAATGCGCGGCTGACGCCAGCCGTTTCAGGAACGGCATTCGGCGAGTTTCACCAAAGCATAGAGTGCGTGATTGACAGGCGTGGGCACGCCAAGTTCCGAGCCGCGGCGCGAAACATATCCGTTGAGCGATTCTATTTCTGTGCGCTTGCCGCGATTCAGGTCCTGCGCGGTCGACGAAAGCGCTTCGGCCATTTGCGTGGCAATTTTCAGAGCGCCAGCCAGCGCCGTCTTCGGATCGTCTAGTCCAGGAGGATAAATGCTTGCCGCCCGCGCAACCGCGAGCACTTCGTATACGGCGGTCTCAACTACTTTCCAGGCGTCGGCACTTCCAGAAATCTGACCGTATTTCGCGTGACCGAGCGCGGAGACCGCATTCAAGGCACAGTTCCACAACAGCTTGGTCCAGAGTTCCCCCTCGATATTTTCCGAAATGCGGCAGGGGACGTTGGCTCGCGAAAATAGCGCGGCAATTCGTTCCGCATTTTTGCTTTGGGGCCCGACCACCAGATCGCCCCGGCCAACGTGTTTAACGTGTCCTGGCTTAGGCACGGATGCCGCAACGTAAACCACGCTCGGGAGAGCTTCTATCGCGGCTGCGGCGCGAATCTGTTCTACGTTGTTCACGCCGTTTTGCATGCTCAAAACAAGCGCATCCGGCGCGACCAGCGGCGCGATGGCGCGGGAGGTCGCGGCATTGTCCGTGGTCTTCACGCAGAAAAGGACAATGTCCGCCCCGCGCAACGCGTCGATTTCGGTCGCCGCTTGCACTTGAACTGTTTCTTGAAAGTGGAGCGTGTCGAGAAAAAGTCCGTTCTCTTTGACTGCCTCGACGAACGCTGGGCGCCCGATCATGGTTACAGGAGCGCCGGCGCGAGCCAGCAGCCCGCCGAAGTATCCGCCCACTGCGCCGGCTCCAACGACGGCGATCTTAGGCCACGGCTGAGTTTCGCTCATGGAGTGATCACGCTGATGAGGCGGTCGATGTCGCGTTCGGTGTTGTAAACGTAAGGGGAAACGCGAATGTTGCCTTCGCGCAAGCTCACGATCACGTTTTCGTTCCGCAAGCGCTGGTAAAGCTCAGCCGTCTTCTCGCGGTTGCGCGTGGTGAAGCAGCCATATGGCCCGCGCTGCGACGCATCAAGCGGACTTGCAGGAATGCAGCGATCTTTGGGTAATCGGTCGAACAGGAAATCAATGAGTCTTCGATTGTGCGCCGCGACGAACTCCGGGCCGATCCGCGAGACCAGTTCCACGGAAGCGTCCATGGCAGCCAGATTAAAATTGAAATAGCTGGCCCACTCCGGAGCGTCCCAGCGTTTTGCATTCGGCGCTGGCTTGGGATCATCGAAATTCAAAGCAGAGAAATTGTCCGAGCCGGCGACGGCCATCCAGTAGAACGGCCCAGGCCGGACCGTAGAGAGGTGCTCGCTCTTGATCCAGAAAAATCCGGTGCCGAAGGGGCCGAGCAGCCATTTGTATCCCGCGCAAACCAGAAAATCCGCGCCCAGTTGTTGCACGTCCATCGCCAACGCACCACAGCATTGGCTTACGTCGAGTAGCAACAGCGCTCCTCGCGCATGGCATGCCTCGGCAACTCGCGGCGCATCCAGCAGCGAGCCGTCGTCGTAACGCACCATGCTTACGGAAACGAGGCGCGTTCGCGGAGTCATGGCCGCAATCAAATCGTCAGCGCTAAGAAAACGCCCGCGCGGCGTGACAATGTTCACCTTTAAACCCTCGCGTTCTTCCATCGGTTTCCATGCCGTATATTGCAGCGGAAACTCGCCCTTCGCCGTAATGACTTCATCGCCCGGCTGCCATTTCAAGGCATAGGCGACGGCAGCCACCCCGGCGCTCGCTCCGCTGGTGAGTGCAATCTCTTCGGGTTTACCGCCAATGATTTTGGCAATGCGTTCCCGGATGCGATTCGGCACTTCGAAGTACGTCGCATCCGTCTTATGATGCGGAAATTTCTTTGCCTCGAGCGACGCCTGCACGGCGCGGATTGAAACACGCGGCATAGGCGACTGGCCTGCAAGATTTAGATAGGTCGCGTCTTCAAACTCGAACCACTCCTGCCGCCAGTCGGTTTGTGGAGAGACTGTGGTTGAAGCCATGGGCTGCTCCTTTGCAGGGCGCACAAAAGCTTAGATTCGCCGCGCTGCGATTGGACACAACGTCCAAATTGGCCAGAAGGGAAACGCTAGAAGTGCGCTCGCAGCTCGCGGAAGGAGGGCAGAATCACCAGTTTTCCCGAGCCGGAAACCACGGGTTCATGCTCCAGTGTCCAGGTATGCTGGTGTGGAATGAACACGGCGTTCAAACCAATTTTCATCGCTGGATTGATGTCGCTGCGCGGGCTGTTGCCGATCATCCAGCCATGAGTCTTCACGATTTTGTGCTTGTGGACCAGGCCGCCATACGTCTGCGGATCCTTTTCAGGCACGATCTCTATGAATTCGAAAAACCCCTGCAAGCCGGAGCGCTCGACTTTCGCGGCCTGCTCTGCCGGCTCGCCTTTGGTGAAAAGTATCAGCCGGTGCCGCTCCGTCAGATACGCCAGCGTTTCCGGCACACCATCGAGAATTTTTGGCGGCGTGCGCTCTAGCTCAATGACGCGGCTGTGAATCGCGGCCAGCGTCTCGCGCCGCGCCATCTGGTCGGCCAGCTTTATGTACGTTTCTTCGAGCGACCGCCCGAAGCTGCGCACGCCGTAGCCGTATTGCCGGATGTTCTTGCGTTCCGTTTCGTTCAGGATGTGGCGGATGTACGCCCGGGTGTACCCATAGGGCTCGACGAGGCTGATGAAATCTTCAATCAGCTTCTCGAAGAAAACGTTGTTCTCCCACAGCGTGTCGTCCGCGTCAATCAGCAGTGTGTTGCGTCGCATTAACCTTTGCGGCTCGCAGCGCTCGCGTCGCTCACCGCCTCCCCCAGATTCTTCTGCCGACTCAGTTTAGCAGCCGCAGGGCGTCAGCGGCGATAGCTGCAGCTGCGGCTGGGTGGCCCAGCTTCCTCGCGGCATCCTGCATCCTGTTCAGACGCTCGGGATCATCGAGCAGCGTGGCAATCTTCCATGCCGCCGCTGGCAGATTGTTGCATCGAATAGCGGCGCCCGCTTCCAGCAGATGATCCGCATTTCGTTCTTCCTGGCCAGGAATCGGTTCGATCAGCACCATAGGCAGCGCGCGAGCCAGAGCCTCGGAGGTTGTCAATCCACCGGCTTTGCCAATCATCAAATCGGCAGCGGCCATGTACTTGTCCATTTCGGTCGTGAAACCCACAGGGCAGAGTCTTGCAGCTCCTGAAGCCAGCTTGCCAGCGGTCTTCGCCAATTCCTCCAAGCGCTTTTGCGTTTTCTCGGCTTTCCCCGCGATCGCCACGATCTGCCAGGGCCTTGGGGGCTCCAATAAGTCCTTCACGAGCTGTTCCAGCGGGCCGACGCCGTAACCGCCCGTAGAAATGAGAATCACAGTAGATGCAACGTCCAGCCCCAAATGTTTGCGGGCTTCAGCGCGGTCCAAGGGAACAGCAAATACAGGATCGACTGGGATTCCCTGGACGCACAATTTTTCGCGAGGCACGCCGATGCGCGCCAGGTATTCTCCGGCTTCCTGATTGGCCACGTAGTAGCGGTCCACCGTGCGGCAAAGCCATAGGGCATGAACGTCGTAATCAGTAACCACGATTGCGTTGTGCGCGAACAGTTTTTCTTTAGCGATGAGCCATGCAATGATTTCTGCCGGCAAAAAGTGCGTGGCCACGCAAAGATCTGGCTGAACCCGCTTCAGCATCCGGATCATCTTCCCGGTGTTCAGCCGGTCCAGCGCCAGCCGTTGCCGCATGTTTTGCCACGGTTGGTCGGTGCGCTGATAGAGCAGGCCCATAAATTCCGGGGCTTTTCGCACCATGGAAATGTACGCGTCTTCGTAAACGCGTTGAAACAGTTTGCTGACGTAGCGCAGAGCGTCAACGTGCGCCACGCTGCAATCGCCGCGCTCCTGAAAAGCCTTTTCCAGAGCTTGCGCCGCGCGCACATGGCCTGCGCCAGAAGTAGCGGAGAGCAACAAGACCCGCGGTTTGGTTTTCATCGGTAGGAAACTTGGTCTTTCGCGGATGCCATCAGGAGGCCTTGCGCGCGCCCGTGGCGAGTCTCTCCAGGATGCTGCGGCCGATTTTTTGAAGTTCGCCAAAGCGCGAAAGATATTCCTGGAAGTCGTGGTTCAGCAGTTGAGCCTCCTGCGCGTCGAGCTTGGTCCGCAGAATCATGTCGCGCAATTTCACCGGATGCGGGAGCAGCGCATCCTCCTGCAATTCTTCCAAGGCGAGACCGGGATCGTAGTGATACATGGCTTCCCCCAGCAGCTAACTTCCACAAATCTATTGTACTCACGCGAAGTCGCGGAGGAGAAATTTTCTGAGGAAGGACTGTTTGAAGGGGCTGGGTTAGGCCGCCGTGGCCGCGGCAGGCATGAATTCGTAGCGCGCGATCTGCGCGGCGATTCCCACGCGGCCGTTTTCGGTCGGCTCGACGCGCACTATTCGTCCGTGGCAGCGAATGTTCACGTCGCCGGACTGCGTAACCTGTTCGGGAAGAGTAATAACGAAGTCGATTTCATTGCCGACTTCAAAGTCTGCTTCCACCAAAAAGTACAAGCCGCGGTAACTGAGATCTCTAGTGTGCGCGCTCAGTTCGCGGCCCTTTTCTTCCCGGGGAAAAACGCGCAAGGGAAGATTCATGTTAAATCGCCGCGCCTCACGGCGTTCGGATCCGTCGCTCATAACTAACCCCGCCGTTCAGGATTCGCCGCAAAACTAACATCGCGAAATGCAAGTTTCAACGCGAAAATCAAAGAATTTTGTCCTAGTACGAGGCCTTGTCGACTTCGCTACGCACTCCTATACTGAGAATAAGGCCCAGCCCGCTGGCAGTACTGTTACCAAAATGGCCTCCCGCGAACATCATCGTGCGCGGATTCGCCTTCCAGTTCGCTTGCGGCGGACCACGCCCTTCGGCCAGAAAATCGAATTATGTGAAACGATCGACGTGTCTCGCGGCGGCTTGCTCTTGTCGACGAGAGAATCGCACTCTGCCGGCGTGCCGCTTTGGGTGACCTTTCCCTACGACAGCTCGCTTCCTGATGGACAGCCTGAGCTACTGGCCCGTGTGGTTCGCTGTGACGAATTACCTAAGCCGGTACGCGAGGAGGAGCTTTGCGAAATACCTTCCTCGACAGGACATTCGCCGAGGGAGCGTACTCGAGACGGACGGCGCATCGCGCGAGTCGTGGTTGCACCAGAGGTTCCGCCGACTTGTGCTCTGGCTGTCCGCTTCGAAGCGCCCCGTCGTTCGCGGTCGAATGGCAATGGCGCATATCATGGTTCTGAGCGGCGTTCCAGCCCGCGCCGTCTGCTCGCGATTCCCATTCGCGTTCGCCCCGAGCGCGTTCCCTGGTTTGAGGAAACCATGACATTGGATTTTTCTTCGCGGGGCATGCGTTTTCGCAGCCAGCGCGAATACACCGTGGGCGAGCCGCTTCGCATCGCGTTGCAAGACGAAGCTTCTGCGCCGTGGAACGGGGCTAAGGAAATTCGCGCCACGGTGGCACGCGTTTCCCCAGTGGACGGCGGAGTAGCGCTGGACGTGGGTGTCTGCCGCGCCCCTTAGCTCCCTCGCGACCTCTTTGAGTTATTCGGCTTCCGCAGTCAATGCGCTACACTGAGCAATTCTTCGAGGCGCATCGATGCCTGCTCCCCATGATTCGCGCAACTTTTTTCTAGAAGGCCCCGCAGGGCGCCTGGAAGCGATTTTATGGACGCCCTCGGCTCCGAAACGGCATCGCCCTCCGCTCGCGGCTGTCGTGTGTCACCCACACCCCTTGTTTGGCGGGACCATGCACAACAAGGTGGTCTATCAAGTGGCGAAATCGCTCGACGCCCTCGAACTGCCCGTGTTGCGTTTCAATTTTCGTGGTGCAGGCTTGAGCGCGGGCGAGCACGACCGTGGAGTCGGTGAGCAAGGGGACGTCCGCGCAGCGCTCGATTTCCTGACAACCAAATTTTCTGGCGTTCCCGTCTTGCTGGCTGGATTCAGTTTTGGCGCATGGGTGGGGCTGCGAGTTGGTTGTGAGGACGCACGAGGTTCTCATCTGATCGGTTTGGGTATCCCCGTCAATAGCTCCAATTTTTCCTTCCTGAGCAAGTGCAATAAGCCGAAGCTCTTCGTGCATGGCGGCAGAGACGAGTACGGTGGAGTAGGAAAGGTCAGAACGCTCGTGGCCTCTCTGCCTGGAGCGAATCATTTGGTCGTCGTTGAGGGAGTCAACCACTTCTTCGTCGGCAAACTAAACGAAGTAGACGCCGCCATCACGAACTGGCTCAACGACAGCGTTCTTCGGCTTCGCCATTAGGTCCTGCGAACTCTGCAGCCTCTTGCGCGCTCTCCGTCAAATCCGTTTCTTTATGCGCCTTCGCCTTGTGAGAAAAGCTTGCTGAATTGATCCACCGTCGCGGGGAGGAGGTTAACCAGCCGGGCGTTCGCTTTCGCATGCTCCACGCGGGACATTCCCACAAGCGCGGTGGTGATTCCCGGAGCCGACCGCGCGAATTGCAGCGCGCGCTCCGCGTCATCGTCCAAGCCAAAAGCTTCAGCAACGAATGGCGGCAAATTGCGCGCGACTTGTCCTTGTAAGAGCGATGCGCTCGCGATCACTGCGATGTCAAGATCACCGGCCGCCTCTGCCAGCGTTCGTTCGCGTTCCCGCACCAATTGATTTCCAAGCGTCAGAGCTTCGGTCATACCAAGGTTGAACGGAAGTTGCACGAACCGGAAGTGGTGCATCCCGCCAGCAATTTCCTGCGCGAGCTGCACGATTTCGCCAAGCTGCATCGCGTCGCGCGCTTGCGCATCCTGCCGGAAGCCGTTCCAGGTGGCCATGCCGTAATAGCGGATTTCGCCAGCGTCCACGGCAGATTCCAGAAATTCGCACGCCTCGCGCACGCGCGTCAGAAATTCCGGTTTGGGGACTTCTGAGAGCTGCGTCTCCGGATTGTGGAGATAGTAGATATCGACGCACTCTACGCCGAGGTTCTTCAGGCTGCGGCCGAGCTGGTCCTTCAGAAATTTTGGTGTCATGCAATGGCTGCCGGCCGCAAGGTCCTTGGCGCCGAAAATCCCTTTCTGGATGTATTCGCGAAAAAAATATTCGTTTGGGTCGGGGGGCAACGCGCCGTCCGGCGTCAAGTAGCCGCCCTTCGTGCAAAGCGCGATTTCTTCGCGTGAGAAACCCTTTGCGGCAAGTTGTTGCAGCGCGACCCCAATACTGCGCTCGCTGTGTTGGAAGCGATAGTTGATCGCGCTGTCGATGACGTTGATTCCGCTTTCGACCGCTGCAACAACCGCAGCTGCATAGGCCTGGTCCGTTTTTTCGTTGGGTGGTCCCAGGTACGTTCCGATTCCCAGCGAGGAAAGAAGCATACGGTGAGCTTCGCGGAAATGGCCATTCGCCGCGCGTCCGGCAAACCGCTGTGTGTAGCGCGTAGTCCCTTCTTTCGTGGCGGATTTGCTCATAGGGTCCTTTTCTGTGCGATTCTGCCAAGCTGGGCGCAGTCCGCCGGGGCGGACGTCCCTACAAAGCTGACGGCGTCTGGTTGCCGGTTGCGGGCTCGCTTGCCGTGGGCGAAAGCAAACGCGAACATGCCCGAAGAATCCTACGATAGGGCCAGTCCTTTTCGCGGAAGAAAATCTCGCCTTGACGCGGATTGCTGTAAAACCAGCGAGATACCAGTGACAAGTGCTCGTTAAGATCACCATTTGCCGCGTTTGCAGATGTTTCCAGATAATCGCGAACAATTTGTTCTGCGGACTGTGGCTGGCTGGCAATTTCTGCGAAGCGGAGAAAATACGGCTCGCCTAGCCGGCCAGCGTGCACGGCAAACACTCCAATGGTTTGCTCTTCCGCCGGGCGCTGCAGGATTACGGCGTTCAAATCCTGAATCCGTCGCGCGATTTCTGGCCTGCTGCGAAGAACTTCGTCCAGTTTTTCCACTTTTTTGTGTAAGGCCGCGGCGCGTTCGAAGTCCAATTGCTCGCTCGACTTCTCGCGCTCTTCTTCGAACGTATTTCGCAAGGAGCCGCCATTGGTTTCGAGGAATTGGACAAGGCGGCCTACCTCCACGTCATAGTCTTCCTTGGTGCAGCCGGCAAAACACGGCGCGAGGCACATTTTCATTTCTGAATAAATGCAGCCGGGAAACGTGGGATCGCGGCGGATTTTGATCTGGCAACGCCGCACTTTGAACAAATCCAGTACTCGGCCGGCGAACGCATCCGCCGCTCTGCGGGATGCAAACGGGCCGTAGTAGATGCCTGCCGCCGGTGTCTCGTCCTGGTCCAGTTGGATCTTACGGGTCACATAACAGCGAGGATAGGCATTTCGGAGGTTCACCTTGAGCACCGCGGGAGAGCGCAAGCGCATCAGCTTGCTATAGCGTTTCGGAAAAAGCTGGCGCGCGTGCTGGTAGTAAGTGAGCGTTTGCTCGAAAACCGAGCCGGTCAGCCTGTAACGGATGCCGCGTGCAAACGCGCGCAGGTTGAGCCGCTTGCTTGTGGGATCGGGCGGGCCGAGCAGTCTTTGCAGCCGCCGCTGCAAATTTTGGGTCCGAATCAGAAACGGCTCGGCCTTTTCTTCGCGCGGTTCGATCAGGCAAACTGCGGGTCGTGCCGGAAGAGCTGGGAAGAACTCTTCCTCCGCACGCGCTGCATTAAATTCCAATCCGCAATCAAGTTCCAGCACTCGGTCAGGATACTACGGCGAGGTTAGGACTTCAGAACCCAGGAGGAAATCACCAGGCGCTGGATTTCGCTGGTGCCTTCGTAAATCTCGGTGATGCGAGCGTCGCGATAGTTGCGCTCGACGGGATACTCGCGGCTATACCCATTGCCCCCGTGAATCTGGATCGCTTTGTGCGTCACGCGCGTGGCCATTTCGCTGGCAAACAGCTTCGCAATGGCGGCGTCCATGCTGAAGCGGGCGCCAGCATCCTGTTTCCACGCCGCTTTGCGAAGCAACAGCCGCGCCGCGTCAATTTCCGTGCTCATATCCGCTAGCATGCATTGAATCGCTTGAAATTGCGAAATCGGGTGGCCGAACGCCAAGCGCTCCTGCGAGTACTTCAGGGCCGCGTCGAATGCACCCTGCGCGATGCCTGTGGCTTGCGCGGCGATGCCGATGCGCCCGCCATCCAGCGTCGAAAGCGCCACCTTGTAACCCTCGCCTTCGTTGCCGATGCGATTGGCTGCGGGCACCGCGCAATCGGTAAAGACCAACTCGCAACAAGCCGTCGCATTGATCCCGAGTTTCTTTTCTTCTTTCCCGACCTTGAATCCCGGCATGTCTTTTTCCACCACCAGCGCCGTGATGCCCTTCTCGCCTTTCGCCGGGTCGGTGTTAACGTAGACGATCGTTGCGTCGGCCGCGCCGCCGCAGGTAATCCAGGCCTTCGTTCCACTGAGGACGTACGTGTCGCCTTTCTTGACTGCTTTAGTTTGAAGTGCCGCGGCGTTCGAACCGGCTTGCGGCTCCGTCAGTGCGTAGCAGCCGATCTTTTCTCCGCGCGTGTACGGGAGCAAAAATTTCTTCTTTTGCTCTTCGGTTCCACAGCGGTGAATAGGATCGCAATACAGCGAATTCTGCACCGAGAGAATCACGCCGGTGGAAGCGCAGCACCGCGAAATCTCTTCTATCACGATGGTGTAAGCGATGTGATCAAACCCGGCCCCGCCTTCGCTTTCCGGAAACGCCACACCAGCAAGCCCCAGTTCCGCCGCTTTCTTGAACAACGCTCGTGGAAAGTGTCCCGTTTCGTCCAGTTCCTTCGCCAGGGGCCGCACTTCGGATTCTGCGAACTCCCGCACGCTCTTCTGCAGCAGCTTTTGCTCTTCCGTCAGTTCGAGGTTCACCGTCTCCCCCGCCAATTCAAAGCAGATGTCCAGTTTGTATTCTAAGGCTGTCTCGCGAAACCTGGCCCTTGTAGGGTCCGCCTTCCGAGGCGGACCGCTTTCTCAGGTGAGCGCCTTAGAGAGTTGTTCGTACGTGGTTCTCAGATCTTCCGGATGCACGCGCGTTTCTCCGGTCACAGTCATGAAGTTCGAATCGCCAAACCAACGCGGCAGCATGTGCAGGTGCAGATGCCCGGCCACTCCCGCGCCCGCGGCGCGCCCCAGGTTCATTCCGAGGTTCATGCCATCCGGCTTGTAATCCGCGCGGTACGCCGCCTCGACGCGCTGAGCAAGCTGCATGATCTCGTCCAACGTATCCGCATCACATAGGCTCAATTCCGCTACATGCGCGTAGGGCACGATCATGACGTGCCCGGAAGTGTAGGGAAAGCGGTTGAGAATCACGAATGCTTTCGCGCCACGATGAACGATCAAGGTTTCAGCGTCATTCTTCCGCGTCACTGCATCGCAAAAAATGCAGTTCGGTTGCTCTCCGCTAGCCGCCTTCACCATGTACGGATAGCGCCAGGGAGTCCACAAATAATCCATCGCCGCGTTTCCTTTTGCTCGACAAAACTGCGCGCACAGCATAACCCAGAATAGTGCGCCAAGAGCAAACCAGTCCGCCAGGAAGGAAAGTGAGCGAACTCCAATTTGAAATTCGGAGGGTTAAGAAGCTGCGACGAGTCTGCGTTTGCTAACTGGGTTGCGCGTCTCCGGCAGCAGAGGCTTCAGCGGCAGCTGCGTTGTTCACAAAGTCCTTCAGCTCTTTGCTGGGCTTGAAATAAGGAATCTTCTTCGCGGGCACTTCGACTTTTTCTCCGGTCTTCGGATTCCGCCCCACGCGTCCCCGGCGTTCCCGCGTCCGGAAGCTTCCGAATCCGCGAATCTCGATCTTCTCCCCCTTTTGCAAAGCTGCGATGATGTTGTCGAAAATCGTTTCGACGATCGTTTCGGACTCTTTCCGCGGAAGCTCGGTCACGTTCAGGACTTCCTCGATCAGGTCCGCCTTCGTAAGTGTCGCCGTCGCATGCTTGGTCATCTTCGCTATGCCTCTTAGTGCAGTCGTGAATGAGACCGCCTCACCTTATACCCTGCTCACCTTCCCCGGAAGCGGTGAAGCGAAAGGGTTTACAGGGGGCTGGCCTACCGCCGGATTGCCCCCTTCCTATCATTAAAATGACCCGCAGGTAAATGAAATTATGAAAGCCGTCCCCCGAGTCAGGCTCCCATAGACTAGCGCGCTGAAAGCTTGGATTTCAGCGCATCCCCGATCGTCGCCGTCGACGAGGACTTCGACGTCGACCGATACTGCTCAATTTCCCGGCGCTCAAGCTGCTTCACCGCGGCGCGATAGCTCAAGCCGATGCGCCGCGTCTCCGGGCTGATCTTGATGATCTTGAAATCGTACTCCTTGCCCGGCTCGAGCGGTCCCGCGCTCTTCAGCGGCCCGGTAGTAGGCCGATATCCGCCCATGCCCTCGTCGCGGCGACGCCGGTCTTCGATCTCTGTGTTGTGGCAGAGCGCTTCGATGTTCTCGCCAAGCTCCACAAACGCCCCAAACGTGGCGATGCGCGAAACCTTCCCCTTAACGATCTGGCCCACCTTGTGCTGCTTGAACCAATCGCCCCAGATGTCGTTGACCTGCTTGATTCCCAGCGAAACGCGGCGGTTTTCCGCATCGATCTTCAGCACTTTGGCGGTAACCGGCTCGCCCTTCTTGAAAACTTCATGCGGATTCTTCACGCGGCCCGTCCAGCTTACGTCCCCAACGTGCACCAGGCCGTCGAAGCCGTCCTCGATTTCCACGAACGCGCCAAACTCCGCAATGTTGCGCACTTTTCCGGTGACCACTGTTCCCACCGGATATTTTTCCGCGGTCAGCAGCCAGGGATCGGGCTGCGCCTGCTTCATTCCAAGTGAAACGCGCCGGTCACTCGGCTTGATGTCGAGCACAACCACGTCGACCTCGTCGCCCACTTTTGCTACCTTCGACGGATGCTGCGCTTTCTTGCTCCAGCTCATCTCCGAAACATGCACCAGGCCTTCGATGCCTTGTTCCAGCTCGACGAACGCGCCGTAATCCACGATGCCAACGATTTTTCCCTTCACCTTGCCGCCCGCAGGATATTTTTCCGCCGCGCCAACCCAGGGATCGGACGCCAATTGCTTCAGCCCCAACGAAATGCGCTGCTTGTCCTTGTCGAACTTGAGGATGATTACGTCCAGTTCCTGCTCTGGCTTCACCACGTCGGAAGGATGTTTCACCCTTCCCCAGCTCATGTCCGTTAGGTGCAGCAGGCCGTCGATTCCGCCGAGGTCCACGAACGCGCCATATTCGGTCACGTTCTTAACGTGCCCATGGACGATTTGCCCTTCATTCAGCGTGTCCATCAAAGCTGCGCGCTTGGCATGCAGCTCTTCCTCGAGCAGCGCGCGCCGGCTCACCACCACATTTCCGCGTCGCCGGTTCAGCTTGGTGACGCGCACCTGCACTTCCGTGCCGATCAACTCGTCCAGGTTCGGCGTTGGCCGCAAGTCAAATTGCGAGCCCGGCAAGAACGCGCGCACTCCGATATCCACCACCAGCCCGCCCTTAATTCGGTCCACTACTTTTCCGGTGATCGTTTCCTTTGCCTTGAACGCCGCATCAATCTTTTCCCATGTCCTTCGCCGCAGCACTTTTTGATACGAAACGATCTCGTAGCCATCTTTATGCTCGCCGCTGCGCTGCACTTCGATCTTGGCGTCCGGGTCGGGCCGCGGAATCTCTGTCTCCGCAAATTCCGCCGCCGGAATCAGCCCTTCTGTCTTGCCTCCCAGGTCCACCACCACGCCATGTTCCGTGTACGCGACGACCTTGACCTCGACAACCTCGTGAGAAGCCGCTGCTTCCTGCTTCTCGTCGAACTCCTGCATCAGCTTGCTCATCTCTTCGGAGCCGGCCGCTTCTTCCTCAGCGGCAGCGGATTCCGCCGTTGCCTCAGCCCCAGGAGCTTCCCTCTGCGCTTCCGTCGTGGCAGGAACTGCTGGCGTTTCCGCAGACGCTGCCGCGCTTGTGTCTTGGGACACGGGCGCTACGTTTGCGGGCTCGGCTTGTTCGCTTGCAGGAGGAGCAGTCTGTTCGGGAGTGCTTGCTTCCGGTGTGCTTGCTTGGGCTGCGGCGGCTGCCGCAGTGTTCGACGGGTTCTCGTGGTCAGAAAACATGGTTGTTGGCCTCCAGGAGATTACTTCCCATGTGGCAGCCGCTCGGCGGCTCCACATTCTGTCGCAATTCCTTGCGGAATCCCTACTAGGGTTTAGTGCAAGGTGGTTGACCGGGTCACGGTCAAACAGGAAATGCTGCTAGCGGTACGGGGTACGCTGCAACCTCAAAAGCATACTCGCCGCCTCGCGCCTATGTCAATGAAACTGCACGTTGGGAACTGGCTCGCGATGGGCATTGCCTTCCAATCTGCTTGAAGGGTGTACACTCTTCAGTCTTTGAGCTTTTTCAACAACTTTCGCGCGCGCGCTTTCATCGCCGCGGTTCCCGTGCAGGTGCTTTCTTCGAGAAGTTCCCTCACACGTCTCCGGAGTCCGGCATCAGTTCCAGAGAGGTCCGCTAAGCCTTGCAGCGCAAAGGTTCTTACGATGGAGCTTCGATCCTCCAGATAAAGTTGCAATGCCTCAGCTGCCCGTCTCCCCTCCGTCCCTGCGAGCGTGAGTCGCGGCACCATCTGTGCCAAATGCCATCGCAGCTCGATCTGTTCTGTTTCGGCAAGCAAACCCAACAATTCGCCTTTGTAAGGCTTCAGCAGTTCTGGTTTAGCAGCCGAAACCTTTTCTGCCGCGTCAGCGGCCCGCATGCGCACGACTGGATCCTCATGCCACAAACATTGCATAAGCTCCTTAAAGCGCCCTGGCTCCCGCAAAACGAGCCGCGCAACTTCATTCGAGCGCCCGATCGACCGCCGGTCGCTTCCTTTTAGTAAAGAAGAGATTTGTTGGCCAGGCATTGCGGTCTTCTTGAAAGAGATGCCTTTGGACTGCGGGCCTATGCTCGTGCTCGGCCCGCTTGGCGGACTTCTCGGCGAAAGTCGGGCGCAAACACTTCGACAGTCTTACACATCTCGAATAAGCGCGAGCGCATCCGCGCGCCGATGCGGTCCGCAAGCGTATCTTCTTTTACCGCTACGCGCTGGCCGCCCGGCAGCCGCGCAGGTGGCTCATTGCTCACGGGAGTCTCATCGAGGTAATTCGTCGTCAGCATCGTCACACGCTTCTCGTTGTAACGCGCGTTCAGCACAAGTCCGATAATATCCAGCACCCAGGCCGAAGGTTTGCTTGCGCCTAGATCGTCGAGCACGAGAATCTCAGCCGTTCGAATCGGCTCGAGAATCCCCATCTCCGTCGATTCACTCGCGGTATTGTAGCTCGCCTGAATTTCCTTCAGGAGTTCGCGGTAATCGCAAAACAATCCCGCATGCCCGCGCTTGAGCAATTCCTTCACGGCCGCGACCGCCAGATGCGTTTTCCCCACGCCCGACGGGCCAATCAGCAGCAATCCTTTTTCAGCAGATCCCGGATAGTCGCGCACAAATCCTTGCGTCAATAGCTTTGCTTGTTTCAACGATTGGGCATGCTGCGCCGTCCACGTCTTTCCATCAACCAGGTCCGTTACGTAGCTCTCAAAATCGCAATGTTCGTAGCGCTTCGGGATGCGCGCGCGTTCCATCACTCGTCCGGCACGGTCCTGCATGCCGCAGTCACATGGCACTGCCACGCTGCCTGCCGCGCCATCCGGCCGCGGCACCAGCTTCCAACCCGTTCCCCTGCACAGCGTGCAATTTTCCAACGCCATCGTGCCTATCCCGGACCTGTCATTCTGAGCGAAGCGAAGAATCTCTCGTCGTCTTCTGCCCGCCAGCATACGGTCGCTATTTGTTTACGGCAAGTTGTCTGCTCTGGGAAATCTGTGGAAAGACTTTCAGATCCGGTGAGCGCTTCTGCCTGTTCCTTAATCTCAGTTCTCTCTTCTCTTTCTGACTATGTTCGCCGTACTCGCACAATCGCATGACGTGGCGATTCCTGATGTGCGCGCGAGGCCATGCGGCCTAGCTCTTGTTGCACGACCTGTGCGAACTCGCCCATCTGCCGTTCCATCTCGATCATCTTCTCGCGCATATTCAAAATAATTTCGATGCCGGCCAGGTTCACGCCCATGTCCCGCGCCAGTGTCAGAATCACTTCCAGTCGCTCCAAATCCGAATCCGTGTACAGCCGCGTGTTTCCCTGTGAACGCGATGGCTTCAACAAACCCACCCGCTCGTACAACCGCAGCGTCTGCGGATGCAGCTTGTACAGCTCTGCGACGGAACTGATCATGTAGCCTGCTTTGGCCCGCTTTTTCGCTCGCGCTGGCATCTCTTACACTCCGGCCTTGCTGAACAAATCCTTCCGTGGATCCTCTGGCGCCACTTTCTCGAGGTCCTTCATCAAAGTTCGCACACGTTCATCGGTTGGCTGTGGCACGACCACCTGAATTTCCACGTACTGGTCACCTCGCGCCCCGTTCCTGGCGCTCGGTACACCTTTTTCCTTCAACCGCAGGGTCTTGCCACTGTTGGTTCCCGGCGGAATCCGCACCAAAGCCCGGCCATCCATCGTGGGCACTTCAATCTTCGCTCCCAGCGTCGCTTCTGCAACGGTGACCGGAACCTTGGTATAGAGATCGTCTCCGCGGCGATCAAAAAACGGATGCGGGCGCACCACCACGCGCAAATACAGATCACCGGCTGGCGCGCCCATGGTTCCCGTGTTTCCTTTTCCCGGAACGCGTACGCGCCCGCCATTGGCTACCCCCGCGGGAATGCGAATGTCAATCGTCTCCGTGCGGCGTACGCGTCCTTCGCCTCCGCAGGTTTTGCACGCGGTGCGCAGCTTGCCCGTTCCGCCGCAG
>Ga0126378_10000389_pt1 | contig 33276 bp, 29 predicted proteins | sample PanSoiMetPlot_23_FD_92587 | JGI IMG/M metagenome (GOLD analysis project Ga0126378, IMG submission 92587) | Tropical forest soil microbial communities from Panama - MetaG Plot_23 | ecosystem: Environmental > Terrestrial > Soil > Tropical forest > Bulk soil | place: Panama | collected 2016-02-17
CCCCCCACGAGCCGGCAAATCTTCTCCACGAATACGTCGCGAAGGAAGACACGCTGGCCCGCACCTATCAGAACAACAACACCACCAAGCGCAAAGAAATCAAGGCCACGCTGCTCTCCGACAACAATGGCCCGGTCTGGAAAATCGGCAACGACATCGTCACCGGCATGTACGCCGAGAGCATGCGCTTCCCCGAAGTACCCGCGAATCTCTACGACCGTCCCACACTGCTCATGTCGCTCGAAAATTCCGGCCCACGCAAGCAGCAAATCGAAGCGTCCTACCTCGCCAACAATCTTTCCTGGAACGCCGACTATGTTCTCACCGTCGCGCGCGACGACAAGAACGCCGACCTCGACGGCTGGGTCACCGTCGTCAACAACAGCGGCACGGCATTTCATAATGCCCATCTCCAGCTCGTCGCTGGCGAGCTGAATCGCGTCCAGCCGCCCGCGGTCATGGAAAACTTTGCGAAAGCCCAGGTAAGTAGGGCCGTCGCGGCTCCGCAATTCCAGCAGGAAGCCTTCAGCGAATACCATCTCTATTCGCTGGGCCGCAAAACCTCCGTTGAAGACAAGGAAACCAAGCAGATCAGCCTGCTCCAGGGCTCCGGCGTTCCCGTCGAAAAAGTTTTCGTCGTCAACGGCCAGAGCTTCTACTACCGCAGCCAGCAAACTCCTGGCGCGCCGCTGAAAGATCCCGTCCTGGTCTACTACAAATTCAAAAACGAAGAGAAAAACGGCCTCGGCATTCCGCTTCCTTCCGGCACCGTGCGCGTCTACCAGAAAGATTCCAAGGGCGGCGTGCTCTTCGCCGGCGAAGACCGCATCAACCACACGCCCAAGGACGAAGAGATCGACATCCACATCGGCAACGCTTTCGACGTGGTCGCCGAGCACAAGCAGACCGACTTTAAGCATCCCGACACGCACACCTGGGAATTCGAGTACGAAGTCACGCTGCGCAACCACAAAGACGTTCCCATCGTCGTCCAGGTCAACGAACCCATCGGCGGCGATTGGGAAATGGTTTCGTCCTCGTACAAGTTCACGAAGACCGCCGCCTTCGCCGCGCAGTTCAACGTCCCCGTCGCCAAGGACGGCACCTCCGTCCTCAAGTACCGCGTCCGCGCCAAGTGGTAGTCGTTTGCTTTTGTACGTATCGTCAGGTGCCGTCCCAGTGGCGCGATCCCATTTCTACTTGCATTTCCCGCCTCCGAGGAGTGATGTAACATGATGACTATGACGCCTGCTGGGTCAGTCGGAAGGCTTATCAAGCACGTAAATCGCAAGCGCTGGTGGCATGTACCCCCGGTGGACCCAGAGGCCTACAGAAAACGAGGAAAGTTCCTCGCATCCAGCTTTGCAGAGGCGGAATTCTATGGACGGCCACTGGACGAGCCACAGAGAGTAAGAATTTCGAAGCCTTTGATCGGCGATGAAAAGAGAATTGCGAAAATATTGAAAATTCCGCCGCAAGGACAAGACATGACCCTTACACAGATTGCCGCTCACGATGCTCGCTGGCGAGAGGCGGCTCTGAGAAAGGGCTTTGACGCCATCCTTTTGATGGCGCCGAAGCGTTTTGCCGAATGGAAAGCGAGTGGTAAGATACCACGCAGTCTGGAACTTAACGTTCTAACAGACTCCCAGTCACAGTGAGAACGAACCCGCAGAAGGCGGCTGCCGCGTTCCTGCGTTGGGCAGGAAGTAAGCGTCAACTGCTACCGACCATTACACAACACCTACCATCCGAGGCTGACCGCTACATCGAACCCTTCGCTGGTTCTGCATGCCTGTTCTTTTCCCTGGCGCCGAAAAAAGCCATCCTTGCAGACGTTAATGCGGAGCTCATGGCTACGTATCGTGCCGTTCAGAGGTTCCCCGAAGACGTAGCCGCGCAACTGAAGGGGCTCCGGCGCTCGAAGCGTGAGTATCTGCGAATGCGCTCCCTAGAACCCAGTCGTATGTCACCCTCACAAAGAGCAGCTCGTTTCATTTACCTCAACAGATTCTGCTTTAACGGCCTCTACAGAACGAACCGCATGGGTCAGTTCAATGTGCCCTACGGAGCGAGCGGGACAGGCAAGTTACCGAATGCCCGACTGCTTAAAGCCTGTTCTAAGGCTTTGCGTCGTGTCACGTTGTTGACCGGTGACTTCGAGGCGACATTGCAGCGGGCCCGGCCGGGAGACTTCGTCTACATGGATCCCCCGTACGCAACCGCAGCCAAACGTGTTTTCAATGAGTATCATTCTCGCGGTTTTTCTGCTGAAGACGTGGCTCGCGTACGACGGGGAATGGAGCGACTTGCACGAAAGCGAGTGAACTTCCTCGTGAGCTATGCCGAGAGCCCCGAAGCCAGGCTGTTGCGCAAAGGATTTGACTATGCACGTGTGCGTGTCCGTAGAAACATTGCAGGTTTCACTCGCCGACGAAAATATTCAAATGAGATATTGATCTGGAACCACTGGGATTCTTATGCCCACAAAACTAAGACACCAGGCTGAAGATTTAAGGCCCACGCCCGGCGTGTTAAGGCGACTCCGTCCGGAGGAGATTAAGCCGAGCCAACACAATCCCCGCCACTTGTTTGATCGAGACAAGCTCGAGGAGCTGAAGAAGAGCATCCACGAAAAAGGCGTCCTGGTTCCGATTACAGTCTTCCAGCCGAAGGGCCAGTCAAAGTTCTCCATACTCGACGGTGAGCGGCGATACAGGTGCGTTTTGGAATTGAACGCCGAGGACCGCGACCTCGATATTCCAGCCAATGTGGTGGAGCCACCGACGAAAATCGCTGGCCTCCTCTACATGTTCAATATCCACAATTTCCGTGAAGCTTCTCGTCCCTAGCAACCATGGTAGTTCTGTACCGAAACGCTCCAAATACTACTCCTCTAATCATTCGCGGCAATCTGGACCAGAAGACCTTCGTGGGAATATTCCCACGAACCACAGACCTGCCAGTCCTCTCCTAATGCGGGGTGCCCCTGCCGCATACGCCGATTTTGCGCCCTGATTCTTTTCCTCTTCCTTCAGGCTATCCCACACCAAACAAACGACTTCCTGCTACTCATACAATCTTCGGCTATAGCCCTAATTTCTCTCCTCTAACCTCCAGCACCCAAACGACTTATTTACGCCTTGACAAATCTTAATTATCTGATACACTAGTCTCGTAATTTAGCCGTGATCCTCCAGCCTGGCCGCCGTAACCGAGCATCCGACTAGGGATGCGAGTCCTGCCTGCCCTGAGCGCAGTCGAAGGGAGCGAGCGCAGCACGGTTTGTGTGCCCCGGATGATCTTGCGGGGGCGAGTCGAAGGACCTCTCTTGCCAGCTTCGTCAACACCTATCCCTTTTCTTTTCATTCACTTCCGCACTCTTTTGCGCAACGGTAAATCCCTAAGCGCTTTGCCATCAATCGCTTCCGCACTCTTTGCAAAAAACACCCGGGGTGGGGGTACCGCGGGTTCTTACAAAAACCCCTTCAAGTGGCGCTTACGTTCCCTACCTTGGTTCCCCGCATCATGCGAAGCACCGTGCGGGGATTCTTCATCTTGCTCCCCACTGTCAACTGTAGACTGTCAGCTGTCGGCTCGTGCAAGTTCTTTAGAATGCGCACTTCCGCAATGTTGCACGCTAACTCCTTTAGAATGCGCAGTTACGAAAAAAAGTGGGGGAGGGGGCTCCGCGAACATTCGCGAAATCCGCGGCCTCACTGTTGAGTGATGCGCTGGCGGTCCACAAACAGGCGCGCGGTGAGGGCGCCGAAGATCAGTCCGCCGATGTGCGCCATGTAGGCCACGCCGCCGGTCTGGACATTTGCCACATGGCCAAAGCTAAAGAGTTGAATGAGAAACCATACGCCAATCAAAAGCGCGGCCGGAATAAACGTGACGCGCACAAAAATGAAGATGACCAGCAGCGCGCGAATGCGATCTCGCGGGTAGGTGACCAGAAACGCTCCCATGACCGCTGCGATGGCGCCGCTCGCGCCGAGGTTGGGGACGGTCGATCCGGGGCTAGCCGCAAGCTGAGCCAGGGAAGCTGCCAGGCCGCCGAGAAGATAGAACGCCGCGTATCGCAAGGGATTCATGGCGTCCTCGATCTCCGGCCCAAAGGCCCACAAGAACACCATGTTTCCCAGGATGTGCGACCAACTGCCATGAAGGAACATGGAGGTGAGAATGGTGATCCACTGATGGCCTGCGACAATGTTGGCGGGGACCTCCGCCCATTTGAGGACAAACGCTTCGCCGCCCAGCAATTCCCGCACAAATACAAATACGTTGATGACGATGATCAGCAGCGTCACGAACGGGAAATGCGTGGGGCGCCGCGATGCGTCGGTCAATGGGATTACAGTTGCCATGCTGCGATTTGCTCCTCGACTTTCAAGCTGTTAAGCCACTTTGGCCACCAGACGGCGCGCGCCCAGAGACAGCATCAGCCGGCAGAGGCCTTTGAACAGAATGCTGACGCCCACGATCGTGCCGATCACCCACTCCGAGCTCGATGGGTAGGTCTTCCAGATCATAATTGCGAGGATCAGGGTGATGATGCCGTCAAGCAACAGCCAGCTCGAGCTGAGCATTTTGCGCAGCAGAAGGAACAGCAGAAGTTCCAGGATTCCTGCCGCGACCAAGTAAATCGCCAGCGCCAGCGTGAGCGATGCCAGGCCCGCTACCGGGTGCCTCAACACGTAAACGCCCACGAGAACATAGAGAATGCCCAGCAGCAACTCCCACACCATTCCGCCGGTCGTGCGCGTGTGCCAGGCAAACACAAGATGGGCTCCGCCGCTGAAGATAAGCATCCAGGCGACAATCAAAACTACGGCCACTCCTGCAGCCGGCGGCACGATGATCGCGAGAATACCCGCGACAATCATCAGCACACTCAGGCCAATCGACCACCCGATAGACTCTTTCACGATGGTTCCTATGGTTCCAGGGCTCATAGCTCCTCCTTCCAAAGGCTTGCGGCCCAAGGGCTTTCGCGGACCAATTGGTTTCCGTCCTCCAGGATGCGTTTAAGCCCGGATGTTTCATTGGGTAGTGATGTGCGAGGGGCGGAGGACATAGTTCATCCCTCCGAGATATCTCATGGGCAAGAAACTTCGGACACCCGTTGGCTTGCGAACGGGTTCAGCGGCCCCTGTTTTGCCGCCGAATGGCAGGTAACATACGCCTACACGCTTTGCAATGCAATGACTGGGGCAATGACCGGATTTCCAGGCTTTCGCGCGTTCTCAAATGTGTGTCAATATATGGAGATGGCACGTGGTTGGGAAAGCAAGGATGTCGAATCCCAGGTCGAGGCCACCCAGACTCCGCAGCCCAAACCCGCCCAGGGACCGAAAACTCCCGAACAGATGCAGCGCGACCAGCAACGCAAGGATTTGCAGCTATCGCGAACGCGAGTCCTCAACGATCTTGCGGCCGCGACGCACCCCAACCACCGCAAATCTCTCGAAGCGGCCCTCGCCCACCTCGATCAGAAGATCGCCGAACTCAACTGAATCACGCCGCCGGGATGAAATTTATCGATTGCCAGCGTCCGGAATTCAAAACCTAAAAGCAGATCCCTCACCGTCGTTCGCGACAACTCCTGCGCCCGCTTGCCGCGGGCGACAGCGCGACCGGGTTCGGGATGACAGGTTAGCGCTGGGGTTCCTGATGGCTCAGTCCGTGAACACAACGCCGACGGCGGCGCGGCCCTTTTCCACGGTATCGTCAATTCGCACAACGTATCCGCGCAGCTTGATGGATTGCGAGCCGTCGGAGCCGGGCGCGTGCATGGTCACCTGCAGTTCCGATTGCAATTGCGGGAGGTGCTTCAGCGTGAGCAGCGCCCCCTGCAGCGACAAGTCGCACACCACGGTTTCTTCGACGAATTCCTTCCCGCCTTCAGTCAAGCCGCAGACCTGTGCCTGGAATTGCACTTCACGGCGCAAAGACGTGCGCGTTCCCGGCATGTGGGCTTGCACCGGGTCACCCGGCGCGCCCAGCGTGATCACCATTCCTTCGCTCGCGCCAAACACCGAATCAAATTCTTCGCGTGCCTGGCGCAAGACGGAATCCAGCATGCGGTCCGTCGAATCCGGATCGTGGTGGAACAACACGAGCGTCTTCGCGCCAGAATCTCGCGCCGCCTTTGCGCCTTCCAGCCACGTGGAATGGCCCCAGCCCTTTTTGGAAGTCGCCAATTGCTCCGGCGTAAATTGCGCGTCGTTGATAAAAATGTCGGCGTCCGCCGCCAGCTCGCGCAAAGCAGCGTCGAGCTTGGCGTCGCCAGGCTCGTTGTCCGTGGCGTAGACGACCGTTCCGGCGCTCGTTTCGATGCGGAAGCCCAAGCAGCCCTGCGGATGATTCAACCAGCGCGTGGTGATTTTGTTTTCTCCGACGCGAAAAGATTCGCCGCCGTCCACTTCCTGGAAGTTTCGTTTCGCGCTCATTGCGGACATATCCACCGGAAAATATGGCACCGCCATTTGGGCTTCGAACACCTGGCGCAAGCTGTTGCGGCCCAGAAATTTCGATCGAAAACTGTAAAAATGAAATTCGTTGTTTTCCACGTAGAGCGGCGCGAAAAAAGGAATGCCCTGGATGTGATCCCAGTGATAGTGAGTAATCAGGATGTGCGTGAGCGGGCGGCTTCCGCGGCTGGACGCGTTCCAGCGATTTCCCAGCATGCGCAATCCGGTTCCGCAATCCAGGATGAAGTGCGTGCCGTCGGGCGCTTCCAGTTCCAGGCAAGGCGTGTTGCCGCCGTAGCGCCACGTCGTGGGATCGACGGTCGGCGTCGAGCCGCGCACGCCCCAGAAGCTCAATTTTGCGATTGGACCGGCCATGATTCTGCGCGCAATTTCACCCTGCGAAGGCTTCTCCCGCACCTTCAGACCTTAGAATCGGAAGCTCGTTTTATGGTCGCAGTGGCTTGCAAGAGCGTCAATGCATTCCGGTATAGGAAGTGTCAAACTGCCCAATAAGCTGCGGTAGTGCCTGTAAAAGGCGAGCCTTGCGGGTAGAATGCTAGGCATGAGCGGCCACTCCCACGAGCATGATCACAGCCATGCCGGGCACGTTCACGATCACGAGAGCCACGCGCACATCGGTCATTCTCATGGGGGCGATTCTCACGCGGGGCATTCGCATCCTCCGTTGCGGCCTTCCATTCTCGGCTGGGCTATGGCTGCAACTTTGGGACTGGTCGTCGCGGAAGTCGTCGGCGGGATTCTGGGGCGAAGCGTCGCGCTTCTGAATGACGCGGTGCACAATTTGTCGGACGTTCCGGCCCTCGGGATTTCGTTTCTCGCAATGCGGTGGGCGGAGCGCCCGGCCGACACGGAAAAGACCTATGGCTACCATCGAGCAGGCACTCTGGCTGCTTTCACGAACGCGGTCCTTCTCGTTGTGCTTTCGCTGTGGCTTGGTTACGAAGCCATCGAGCGGCTTCGCTCGCCGGTCGAGGTGGTTGAAAAGTGGATGATCTGGACTTCGGTCGCCGCGCTCGCCGTCAACGGGGGCATCACGCTGTCGCTGGTTCGCGGCCGCGGCGACCTGAATCTGCGCAGCATTCTGGTTCACAATTTCGGAGATGCGCTCTCGAATATCGCAATCATCGTTGGAGCCGTGGTCATTCAAATGACTGGCGCACACTGGATCGATCCGCTGCTCGGGCTCGCTATTGGCCTGCTCGTGTTGTGGTCGAGTTTCGGAATCTTGCGCGAGTCCTCGCACATTCTGCTCGAAGGGCGTCCGCCTGAACTACAAGTGGAAGAGGTGGCGCGCGCGATTCTCACCGTCCAAGGTGTGCAGGAAGTGCATGACGTGCATCTGTGGTCGCTGGGCGGCGGGCATCACGCGCTGAGCCTGCACGCGCGGATTCCGGACATGCACCTCGACGAATGCGAACGATTGCTCGATTCCATCAAGCAGGTGGCGGCCGAAAAGTTTCGCATCGAACATACTACCGTGCAGCTCGAGCGCGCCGGCCTGCCCGCGCAATCCGGCTACGTGATGCCCGAACCAGCAAAAAAATAAACGATGCTATAATCCCGCGCGCTTTCGCTGCGGCTTAACCATCGTGAGGTCGTCTATGCGCGGATTCCTTCTCGGATGTCTTCTGATCTGTTTCCCCGGAGCGGTTTACGCCCAGGCTTCCGCAGGTTCGCTTTCAAATCTCACTCGGCCGCAGGATTATGTTCTCAAGCGCTCCTCGAGTTACGACCGGACTGGAGGCAACGAAGATTATCGAGCGCTCGCTCCCGGCGAAACGCTTTCTCTGCTGGATGCGGGGGGGCCGGGCGAAATTTCGCACATCTGGGTGACGATCGCGAGCGACGAGAGCTTTCATCTCAAGAAAATAGTTTTGCGGATTTTCTGGGATGGCGAAGCTTCGCCCAGCGTGGAAGCTCCGATTGGCGATTTCTTCGGGCTAGGCCTGGGAAGCTACTTTCTATTTCAATCCGCACCTCTTGCAGTTGGCGGCGACAAGGCGCTGAACTGCTTTTTCCCCATGCCGTTTCAGAAACAGGCTCGCGTCACCGTCGCCAACGAAGGCCGCGAGCGCGTAGGAGCGCTGTACTGGAATATCGATTATCGCGCGTACCGTGCTCAGCTGCCTGCGGATACGCTTTACTTTCACGCGCAGTACCGTCAGGCCACGCCCAATAAAGCCATCGTGGGCAACAAAACGAATTTGGACGGCAAAGACAATTACGTTTGGATGGAAACTTCCGGGCGCGGGCACTTCGCTGGCGTCACCATGTCTGTCCTGGAGAACGCAGACGGCTGGTGGGGCGAAGGCGACGACATGTTCTTCATCGACGGCGAAAAACTCCCTTCCATCAACGGAACCGGCTCAGAAGATTATTTCCTCGGCGCCTGGGATTTCGGCGGCAAATCGTTTTCTTATGCTCTGTTTGGAGCGCCGGTCGTCGGCCCGGAACTGGAAGGTTCGCGCTGGTCGGTTTATCGCTTTCATCTGGACTCCCCAATTCCGTTCACAAAATCTCTTCGCGCGACCATCGAGCACGGGCACGCCAACGACCGGGGCGACAATTTCTACTCCGTCGCCTACTGGTATCAAACCGAGCCCCACGCGCCGTTTCCCGCTTTGCCCTCTGTGGATGCGCGCCTGCCCCACGTTTCCCGGCAGTAGTCCTCTCTAGCCGAAGACACTGACAGTGGATCAGTTTCCGTTTTGCCTGTCATCCGCTCGAGAGCGTGCCCGCAATGACTAGATCAGCAAGCGCGTATCCCTGAACCGCGAAGTCGGGCGGATGGGCTATCGGTCTCGACGCCTTTCTCGCGCATAGAGATTTTCGGATCCAGTGACGTCATAGGTCCTTCTCAGTCTTCCAGCGTAGCTTCAAAAGAAAAGCCTCGGCCTGAATTTACCGCCAAGAATGCAGCGACGGCAATCGCAACCAGCAGGGACATTGAAAATACGGAACGCCAAATGAACCACTGCGAGAAGTCCAGGGTCAGGGGCCAACGCCGAAGCACGAAATAAAAGAACAGGGTGATGGCCACTGACAACAACCCGAAGCGAAACAAGATGCTGTACACGATGGTGGCGCAAAGCATCGCAGCGGGTAGAGCAACCAGGAAATTATCGGCAGCAAGCACGACCATGCCGAGGCAGGCTCCCGCCACGGCCGCTGCTAGCCAGTCTCTTTTCAGAATGACTCGCGCGATCAACAAGAAGGAGGCAGTTGCGAGGGCCCACTGTACGGCCAGACTGGAATGGGCCCCGAGAGCTGACAGCAAGCCGGCGGGGCCACGCAAAACGAACGACTGTGGAATGACCGGAGCAACATTTGGTATGGAGAACCATGCCGGCAGCGCATTTACATTATTCTGCACCAAGGCCATGGCAACGCCGCCCACCGCGCCTATCAGGACGTCGCGTCCCACCCTGGAATCGCGGAGGTTGCCGGAGAGCACGCGCATCCAGGAGATGAGCATCTCGGGCCAGAGGCGGCGCACGTAGGGTTCCAACGCGAGGTAGAGAATCCACATGAATCCAGCCACGTACAGCGCATTACCGCAACCGCCGATAAACCCTATGTACTCATCGGGTGGGTCCGGGACAAAGTGCGCCGACAACACCCACGAAAGAAGCTCGCCAAAAAGAATAAAGCCTGCAACTCGCAATGCACCGCGGCGGTCGCCGCGGTCGCGCCGAACGTTCCTGCGCGCGAGAAAGCAGCCGCCTGTACCACACACAAAGACCGCGAGCACGAACATGATTCCCGAGAATCCTCTAGCGGAGCGCTTTGGGCTCTGGAGTTTTGTGGCCAAAGGCGCGGCTCTAAAGAAAACGGGTTTGCCCTTGTAGGAAGCAGCGGTGACAGCGAATGTCTGCCCCTGTTCGGACGCTTGCCAGTCCTGGCGCGTATCGAAAGCAGTTGGCGGAAGCACGTCATTGTCAAGTCCCACAGTCTGTGCCGAGGAGAAGCCGGCTTCCGCAAGCAGCCCGGACCAGTCCGGAGATGGATCGGTCTGGCCAGAGGAAACAGGTACCGTGGTAAATTCGCGCAGTCGTCCGCGGGCATCGAACACAACGCGGAGCATTCCGGGGAGTTCGTTGGGCGGATCGTTGCTGTCAATCTCCGAAAAGAGATTGCGAGGGATCATCAGTCGCGGGCTGCGGCGGTAAACGAAACGGATGCCTTCCGGCGACCCACGAGGAAGCTTCGCGAGGTTTTCATAATTGCCCTCTAGCCAGGAGGCGCTGTCTGCGGCGTTTTCGCTGCTATACCCGAGACGAGTAATTACCTGCTGTGCGCGCTCCGCCAAGGCCTCGGGAACTTTTCCGCCTCGAATGGCAGTAAGTGCATTTGAGTAGCGGGCCAAAAATGCCACCGCGCCAATGCCGAGGAGAATCGCGGCAAGCAGGGCGACGGAGACAGCGACCGATGGCGACACAGATTCTCCAGCGGCTGCGACCATTTCCGGAGAGGGCGTCTCGCCTAGTGCAATAGCGGCACGCAAGGGATCGTGTCCCGGGAGCGTGGAGGCGACTTCAATTATCGAAGCGGGACGAGAGGCAGGATTCTGTCCGAGACAACGGGCGATGACGCGCTCCACTTCCGGGTCAAGGCCCTTGACAATCTTTGAAAGCCGCACTGGAGGAGTGACGAGGCGCCGTTCGAGGTCGGAGGCGGTCGAGGAGGGAAAGGCTGGTTTGCCGCTTAATAATTCGTAAATCACCAGTCCGGCAGAGTAGATGTCGGCGCGGCGAGTAACCTCCTTCCCGGTGATCTGCTCCGGCGCCATGTAGGCTGGGGTTCCGGCACCCATCTGATCTTTGCGAAGTCCCGCAAGCAGCGCCGCAAGACCAAAATCAGTGATTTTGATGCGACCGCGGCCATCGAGCATGATGTTCGCAGGCTTGAGATCCCGATGAACAATGCCCAGTTCATGAGCGGCGGCTAAACCCGCGCATATCTGATGGGCGAATTGCAGGCCTTTGTCGACTGGCAATCGTCCGATGCGCGTTAACAGTGATTTCAGATCTTCGCCATCAATGAATTCCATAGCGATGAACGGGCCGTCGGCACTTTCTTCAATGTCGAACACGCGGCAGACATTGGGATGAGAGATTTGCCGGGCGACACGAACTTCACCGTGAATCTGTTCCCAAGCCGAGGGATCTTGGGAAACGGGCTTCGGCAAGAACTTCAGAGCCACCGTCTGGCCAAGCCGCAGATCCTCGGCACGATAAACCTCACCCATTCCCCCGTGACCTACGGGTGCAACGATGCGATAACGGTTCGCCAGCAACATGCCGGGCACGAATCGAGCCTGGAGGATGGGAGCCGGAAGGGAACTGAAGGTCTGTAATTGGTCGATCGTAGGCGAGGAGAAGGGGCTAGAAGGTGTCCGGCGGACCAACTCTCTTCCGCAGGAAGGGCAGTAGCGATTACTTCCCGAAATCTCGATCGCGCAGGATGGACACTTCATCGCACTTCGTTCTCCGCCTAAGTGGCGTGATTATAGCTGGAAATCTTTGTCCGGCACTTCGGTTTTCAGGTACGTGCAACAGACTAGGTCGAGGTGGCTGAAAATAGCATTTCGATTTTCCGTTGCATGCGTGATAACTTCCGGATGGTCGCCTAACCGGAAACTGAACACCTTCTAAATCACGGCCTTTGCTTCCACCTGGCGGGGGGATGTGCTATAACGATGCCGCGGTGGAATTCAAAGCGAAGCAGGCGCTTGCCCGGGCAGACACGGACCGCTCGGAGTTATCGGCTCGTGGGGAGCTGGAGCAACCGTCCGCAAGGCTTGCAAGCGAAGACGCTTCGCGCTATTGTCCCGTCTGCTCGCAGCGGTTGGAATCACGTCGTTGCAAGTTGATCTGCCCGGTCTGCGGCTATTACATGTCCTGCGCGGACTACTACTGAAGGCAGAAAGCAGGAAAGTCAACAGTCCTGACCAGATCGGGATCTTCGATTCACAGTTGACAGTTCAAGAGGAAGAGAAAAACTTAACACAAAGGGCGCGGAGAAGAAGCAGAAGGCAGAAAAGCAGTATTGGGTCAGTTTGAATTTTGACCCTATTGTGTCACGAATCACAAAATTCAAACTGACCCAATACGAGAAAAGCCCTGAAACTAGTGTGGCGGCGGTGGCTTGGGAGGATTTGACCGCTGGCGGGTCTTCGATTACGATTCATCGCTCCCGGACAGTCACAGGTTTGATAAGCTTTACGGCTCCGGCCCGGGTTGCCGCCGGAACGCCTTTCCGATGAGGAGGAAAATAAAGTGGCTTTGAAGATGACAAATCGTGAAGTGGACGGCGTCTCCGTGGTGGCGCTGGACGGCCGCATCGTGCTGGGGGAAGAGAGCAACGCGCTGCGCGAAAAAGTGAAAGGGTTGATCGCCGCGGGAAAAAAGAAGATTGTCCTGAACATGGACAACATCACGTTCATTGATAGCGCCGGCCTGGGCACGCTCGTCGCCGCGCATCACAGCGCGAAATCGCAAGGCGCCGGGCTGCGCCTCTGCCACTTGGGCAGCAAGTTCCAGGAAGTGTTGCAAATCACGAAGCTGATGACCGTGTTCGATGTGTTCAACACGGAAGCGGAGGCAGTCGCAAGCTTCTCGAAGTAAGTGTGTAGGGAGTCCCGTCTTTCGGGTTGCAGGTTTTCATGGAGGGCACGTTTGCGCGTGCCCTTCTTTTTTTTCGGGCAAACGATATGCGGGCTTGGCCCTAGCCTATGCTCGCGACGTGGTTGCGGGCTGCGGCTCTAGCGAGGCCGTAACGGTTTCCTCGCGGTGCAGGACCTTCAGTGAAATAAGCGACCAGGCGTAGTTCACAAAGAAAACGCTCAAGATGCAAAGAACTGGATCAATGGGATGGCGATAACGCGTGCCGGTGTGCGTGACGTAGTAGACCACCGGAAAGATCAGCACCGTCAAAACGAGGGGAACGGCTTCCGACCGGTATTTGTAGGCCGCCAACAGCAACCCTGCCAACGCAAGCAACGAGAGGCCGCTATAGAAAAGCATGTAGCCTTTTTCCCAATGAAGCAGCCTCAGCCAGGGATCCAATCTAACGTCATATTTGGCTGTCCAAGTATCGGTGACTCGTTCCAGGGACAGCGCCAAAAAGCGGCCGGGATGCCTCCGAATAAAATCCCAGGCCCTGCGCGATGCCTGGTGGCTGTAGTTGATTTCTCCGTTCATGGCCAAAGCTACGGCCTGATTCAAGCTCGACCAGGGGTGCAGCTCCGGCGTATAGATATGCTCGACGCCCGGGTTGTTTCCCAGCCATAATTCCACGCCGAAATTCGACTTGACGGGAACGAATCCGTCCATGGCCCAATAATTCCGTATGGTCCAGGGCAGCAGCCCCAGGGCAAAGAAGAATGCGGTTCTCGCGACCAGCCGGCCTGACGGAGCAGCGCTTTTCCGACGTTCGAACGCCACCCATCCAAGTAGAAACGGCAGCGGCACACAGAGCGCCGGATTCGTAAGAGCTGCAAGCGCCCAGAACAGACCGTACGCGGTCCAATAGACTTTGGAATTGCTTTCGCGCAGCTCGAACGTGGCGCACAACAACAGTGTCAGCAAAAGCGCGCTTAGGCTTTGGTCCCAGGTCCATTCCAAGGGCATTTGCACCGCGGTCGGCAGGAAAACCCACAGCCAGGCGCTCGCCACGGCAACGCCGGAGCCGAATATTCTTCTGCCCAGCGCGTGGATCGGCCAGCAAGTCATCGCCGCAAGCACGCAGTTGAGGATCTGGCTGCCGAACAGCGCTGCTGCTTCGTTCAAATGCGCCAGTCTGCAGATGGGCGCGAGCAGGTAGGGATACACAGGCGCAAGCCAGGCCGTTGGGCCATCAAAAATGAACATGGGCGCGGAAAATCCGCGGCCTGACGCGATCGCGCGTCCAATACTCTCGGCCTCGATGCCAACCGTCGGGAATCTTGGATCGTCGATGTCCCCGCCGCGGTGCATCAGCCAGAGCAATCCCATTCGCAGCAGGAAAGCAGCGACAACAGCCAATCCCGGAGAACAGAGTATGTTTTTCAGCCGGACATCCGGCCGCGACACCCGCCAGGGCAAAGGGAAGCCTCCCGCAAATACCGGATTTCGTAGTCCTTTTTTCAGGTTACCGGAGGCTTTGGGAGCAGGCAATGCATCGCGCCGCGCATCAAACGCAAGAGTTATGTCCCTGGCGCAGTCTCCGGGTTCTCATCGGACTGCGGAAAAACCTCAAGGATTCGCGGCTGTTTTCGCTTGGTCAATGGTTTGTGATAATGAAATCCCCATGGCCAAGACACCCGTAAAATCGTTTAAAGCCACGCTCGAGCGAATGCGCTCCAACCTGGGCTGGGTGATTATTCACATCCCGTTCGACGTTGCGAAAGTCTGGGGCGTTCGCGGCCCGTTCCGCGTGAAAGGAGAAATCAACGGCTTCGCCTTTCGCACGTCACTTTTCCCCACGGGAAAGGGCACCCACTATTTGCTGGTGAACAAGCGCATGCAAGCCGGCGCCGATGCCGCGGCGGGAATGACCGCGGAATTTCGCCTGCAGCCGGACACGGAGGAACGCAAAGCCGTGTTGCCCGTTGAACTGAGTCGGGCACTTTCGGAGGACCGCTCCCTCCAGCGTTATTTTGACAAACTAAGTTATTCCATCCGCAAGTGGATCTGCGACCAGGTTGCACAGCCGAAGAACGCCGGGTCGCGTATTCGTCGAGCGGAGCAAATTGCAGAGCAGTTGCTGACGACCATGGAAGCGGAACTAGAGCTTCCGCCGATTCTTAAAGCCGCGTTCAGGCGAGATCCCCGCGCGTTTGAGGGCTGGCAACGGATGTCTCCCACCCATCGCCGGCACCAGTTGCTTAGTATCTTTCACTATCGCAGTCCGGAGTCTCGGGAGCGCCGCATCGCGAAAATGCTTGAGGAAGCTGCGGCTCGGGCCGGCAAGCACATTTCTGAATAAAGCGGAGATTGCGACGGGGGACCGTTAGCAGGAGCGGAGCGAAGCGGCGAGTTCGAGATTCGCTTGGAGCCGGCGGTCGACTTGAACGGCGGCGTAGTGCGCGCAAGTGACGCGCTCCTGTTCCGTCCATGCAGCGAGCGCGGGGATTTGCTTGCCGAGGACGAAGTCCAGGGCTTGAACGAACCGGTAGTAGAAACGCACCAGACCCAAACCACCCTTGTGCCGCTGCAGGTCGGGAGTCATAGCATGAATTTCGGCAAGGGTTTCAAAGTGCTGGGGCAGGAAGCGTCCGCCCTCGACATGGGCTGCGATCAGCACCTCGTCTGAGACAGGCTGCGCGGCAGTCCCTGCTAGGACCGCCCTCCAGTAGTAGAGAGCGAATTGCCCCAGGGCCACAACCGAGATCGCGAGCAGCATGGCGGCGAACATTCTTCTTGCCTCGCTATGGATTCTGCCAGGCCCAAATTCATCCACCAATAGGTCGGAGGTACCATCGGGGTGGACCTCTCTTCATGACCCTAGGGTACTAAGCCGTTGCCAAATAAAGCTTTTCAGCCTATCCTCCAATGTATCAATAACTTACAGTGGCTCTACGGAACAGCGCTTGGTGGGGCTTGTTTCAAAGGAGGCTGGGATGAGAAGTATTCGAAAGGCGGCATTTGTGATGGCGGTTGGGACGTCCCTGGCTCTCTGCCTTGGCTTCGCCTACGGCCGCACGCCTGGCAAATCCGGCGAAAATCGCGACGCCGACCGCGCGGCCATCAGCGCCGTGCTCAAGGCACAGCAAGCGGCATGGAATCGCGGCGACGTGGATGAATTTCTCGTTGGGTACTGGCATTCGACAGAACTTACGTTTTCGGGAAGTAGTGGCGTTTCGCGCGGATGGGGTGGGGTGCAGGCGCGCTACAAGAAAAACTATCCGGATCGCGCGGCCATGGGCCAGCTCGATTTTTCCGAACTGGAGTTTCGGTTCCTCGGGCCGGACGCCGCGCTTGTTTTGGGAAAGTGGCACTTGAAGCGCGAAAAGGGCGACATCGGCGGCGTGTTTAGTCTGATCTGGCAGCGTTTCCCCGAGGGCTGGAAAATCATTCACGACCACACCAGCGCCGTCGCTCCATAGTCCCAAGTTTTCAGTTCTTAGTTGCAGTTGGTCAGAGGATTTCCAGGATTTCCTCGTAGCGTTTAAAAGGCGGAATTAGATAGGCGCCAGCAAGCTCCGTACGCGCCCACGCGAGCATTTCGCGAGCGACCTGGAAGCCGCAGTCGCGGGCAGTGGCGCCGGCAGATTCCATGGACCTCAACAAGGCTTCGGGAATCACGATGCCGGGCACTTCGTTGTTCAGACGCAAAGCCTGCTTGTAACTGTTGAGTGGCCAGACTCCAATAAGCACAGGAATCGCTGGATTGCCGCCAAGTTTTTTCAAAAACGCGTGCCAGTGGGAAGGATCGAAGAGCGGCTGAGTCATGGCAAAGTGCGCGCCTGCTTCCACTTTGGCGTGGAAGCGTGCGATTTCGCTTTCGAGATCGTCGGCCACGGGATTGAGCGCTACGCCGACGGCAAAATTTGTGGCGCCGCCAAGCGTTTTGCCCGCCCAGTCGGTGCCTTGATTCAACCGGCTGAGTACTTTCACGAGGCCCACGGAATCGACTTCGTAAACGCCGCTCGTTTCCGGGTAATCGCCAACCGAGGGCGGATCGCCGGTAATCGCGAGAATGTTGCGCACACCGCCGACGGTCCACGCGCCGAGCAGCGCCGCCTGCAGGCCGATGATGTTTTGGTCGCGCGTGGTGAGGTGAGGAACGGTCTCGACCCCGCGGGCTTCGAGGGCGCCAGCAACGACAAGCGCGTCCATGCCCACGCGCGCCATTGCTCCGCTGTTAATGTCGATGGCATCAACTTTTTTCGAGCCCATCACCTTGTCGACTTGCTCGAAAATCCGGTCGAGCGACAGACCTTTGGGCGGATCGATTTCGACGCACACGGCAAATTCTTTTTTCTGCAGCTTTTTCCAGAATTTGCTTTCTGGCTCGCGCTGCGAAATTGCTGCGGGCTTCGCAACGGCTTCGACTGCCGGCGCCGCCGCGTGTGTTTTCGCAGGGCGCAGCGACTTGACGGCCTCCGCCATGGCACGAATGTGCGCCGGTGTCGTGCCACAGCACCCGCCTAGTATTCGCACGCCGAGCGCCGCAGCTTCGCGGGCGAAAAGCGCGAAATATTCGGGCGACGATTTTGGATAGACGATGCGGTCGCCTTCGCGCTTCGGGAAACCGGCGTTGGGCATCGCGCTGACGCGAATATCATCGACCGCCGCGAGTTCCTGCAGAATCGGAAGCAGCGCCTGCGGCCCCAGCGTGCAGTTCGTCCCAATGACCTGCACATTTTTGTTTTTCAGTTGCGCGGCCGCATTCGAGGGGCGCACATCGCCGTGCGTGGTGCCCTCTTCCGAGTAGGTGAGCTGCGCGACGATAGGCAAGCCGGAGAACGAGCGAATCGCATCCACAGCCAGCAGGACTTCCTCAATGTAAGAGAAAGTTTCGAGAATGAAGAAATCGACGCCGCGTTCTTCAAGCGCGAGCGCCTGCTCGTAGAAAACGTCGAGAATCTCTTTGTCATCTGGATGACGAGCTTGCACGCCCAGGCCCAGCGGGCCGATGGAGCCGGCGATAAGCACTTCGCGCGCCGCGGACTCGCGGGCCTCGCGCGCAATCTTCACGCCGCGGCTGTTGAGCCGCTGCACTTCGTCGCCCAGGCCGAGTGGGGCGAGCTTGAAGCGATTTGCGCCGAATGTATTGGTCTCAATGATCTGCGCGCCCGCTTCGATATATGCCTGGTGCACGCGAAAGACCGCTTCCGGCTCCGTGGTGTTCAACTCGTCGAAGCAGCGCTGCGTGCCAACTGCTTCGTGCAGCATCGAGCCCATAGCGCCGTCAGCGATAAGAATCGAGTCTTTCAGCCGCTCATTGAAATCGAAGATTTTCAAATTTGCTTATCCCATTCGTTGATATCACGCCGGAGAGGACCACGCTCAGCGCTTTTGTTCCATGAGCGAGGCGACGGTGCTCATCAGGTCGTACTTGGTGAGAATCTCGAAGTGCGAATTGCCCATATCCACGAAGACCGCCGGATTTTCGTGGCTCAAAATGTGCGTCACGCGCTCTACCGGCGCGGTCTTTGGCACCTGCGGCAGAGGATTGCTCATCACTTCGCGCACGACCAGCTTGCGCAAATCCTTGCCCTGCAATGCAAGAGTCAGGATTTGATCCTCGTAGACCGTGCCGATGGGCAGATTCTCCTCAAACACGGGAATTTGTGAAATGTCCTGTTCCTGCATGGTTTTCAACGCGTGGAAGACGGTCTGGTAGGGCCGTGCAACGACCAATTCGCGGACTTTCCCAGTCGCGTGCTTTGCTTTCACCACTTCGGCCGCAGTGATGTGGACTGCCGCATCGACGTATCCGCGCTCGCGCATCCACTCGTCGTTGTACACCTTGCTGAGGTAGCGCATGCCGGTGTCCGGCAGCAGCGCCACGACAAAATCCTTCGGCCCAAGGTCTTTCGCAAGCCGCAATGCCCCTGAGAGACATCCACCGCCCGAGCCCCCGGTAAACAGACCCTCAAGTTTTGCCAGCCGGCGCGCAACGACGAAACATTCTTCGTCATTCACCTGGATGATGTCGTCCAGAATCTTCAAGTGCATGGTGGTAGGAAAGAAATCTTCGCCGATGCCTTCTACGACATACGTCTTCGCCTTGATGGTCGTGCCGGTTTTTACGAAGTCGTAGTAGAGCGAGCCGTAGGGATCGACGCCAACAATCTTGACCGCAGGGTTCTTTTCCTTGAGATATTTTCCCGCGCCGCTGATGGTTCCGCCCGTGCCCAGCCCGCAGACAAAGTGCGTGATCTTGCCTTCGCTGTCCTCCCAAATTTCCGGGCCCGTCGTGAGGTAGTGGGCTTCGGGATTCATGGGGTTGTCGTATTGATTCGGGTAATACGAATTGGGAATTTCGCGCGCGAGTTTTTTCGCCACCGAATAGTAGCTCCGCGGGTCTTCCGGCTCGACGGCAGTCGGGCAAACAATCACTTCTGCGCCCAACGCTTTCAGCAAATCCACTTTTTCCTTCGACTGCTTGTCCGTGGTGGTGAACACGCACTTGTATCCACGGACAGCGGCCACCAGCGCCAGTCCCATGCCGGTATTGCCCGACGTGCCTTCAATTATCGTGCCTCCGGGTTTGAGCAGCCCGCGTTTCTCCGCATCGTCGATCATCGTCATGCCAATGCGGTCCTTGACGGAACCGCCCGGATTCATGAATTCCGCTTTAACGTAGACCTGGGGCTTGAGGTCTTTGGTGATGCGATTCAGCCGGATCAGGGGTGTGTGGCCGACCGCTTCCAGAATATTGTTGCACTTCATTCGTTGTCTCTGTTTCTCCGCCGAAGTGCTTTCAGTTTAGCATCAATGCGAAATCGCCGGATACGTGCCGATGCGTGTGTTGAAATAGCCGCGAATGGATTATGCTTTTTGCTGATCCAAGGAGAATCAGTGTCCGCCGATGAATCTCAATGACTCGCGCTACTTCTTCCTATGCTTCGTTCTGCTCTGGATTGCGATTGGATTTACTGTGGCGCAAATCGGTGGTTGGGGCCAACTCGCGCGATTCTATCGCCTGAGCAATCCGTTCTCAGGAGAAAGCTGGTATCTCAGAAGTGGCCGCATGCGCCTCACAATGAGATACCGCAACTGTTTGACAATCGGAGCGAACGCGCAGGGCCTTTATCTGGCCGTGCTGTTTTTGTTCCGCTTCGGGCATCCACCTCTCTTCATCCCGTGGCAAGATATTGCGGTCAAGACCGGTGAGACTCTTTGGTGGCGTTGGACTGAGTTTCGTTTCCGCCAAGCTCCGGGCGTCTTTTTAAGAGTATTCGGCCGAATTGGCGATGAAGTTAAGTCCTCGGCTGGGCAGTTCTGGCCCGTTGAGAATCTTCCGGCGCAGAGCCAATTTTGATTCGTTTATTCACCTTGGAGGGTCGATGACACGACAGAATATTTCGAGCGGGACAGCGTGGGAGCCGATTGTGGGGTACTCCCGCGCAGTGCGGATCGGCAACACGATCACGGTATCGGGGACGACCGCGACCGGTCCCGACGGAAAAATCGTCGGCGTAAATGACGCGCGCGCGCAAACGATCCAAACCATCCACAACATCGAGGCGGCGCTGGCCAAGGCTGGGGCGACTTTGAAGGATGTCGTGCGTACCCGAATTTACGTGACGAATATCGCTGAATGGGAAAAAGTTGGCCGCGCGCACGGTGAGTTTTTTGGCGAGATTCGCCCGGCGACGAGCATGGTGGAAGTGAGCAAGCTGATTTCGCCGGAGATGCTCGTGGAGATCGAAGCCGACGCCGTGATCGAGTGATGTAGAGGCCGGGCTTTAGCCCGTCTCTTCTCTTTTTCGCTGCAACTGAGGATCGCCCTTGCCAACGAACGGAAAAAACATTTCGCCCGCGCTGTACGACTCGTTTATCGCGGATTACTACGACGAATCGCCCATCGTGCAGCAGCGCTCGCAGGACGTGGCGTTTTATTGCCATGCCGCGCGCGAAATCGGCGATCCCGTGCTGGAATTAGGCTGCGGCACGGGCCGCATCATCATGGCGCTGGCGAAAATGGGCAAGCGCGTTACTGGCCTGGACCTTTCCGAACGAATGCTCGACCGCGCGGCTAAGAAGCGCGCTGCGCTCAACAAGGAAGAACGCGAGCGCGTGCATCTTGTTCAGGCGGACATGAGCAAGTTTGATCTCGGCGAGAAATTCCGGCTGATCATTATTCCTTTCCGGCCATTTCAGCATTTGCTGGAAGTGCGCGATCAAATGGATTGCCTGGGGCGCGTGCGGAAGCACTTGATGCCGGGCGGGCGACTCATGTTGGACGTTTTTCAGGTGGACGCGGAACGAATCCACGACCCGGTGCACATGCGCGAGGCGCTCGTGGCGGAGTACAAATCAGCCGACGGGCGCCAAGTGCGCATCAGCGAGCGCGTAGCGGCGTTTCATCGCGCGGAGCAGCGCAATGACGTGGAGATGATTTACTCTGTCGCACATCCGGACGGCTGCAAGGAGCGGCTCGTGTTCGCGTGGCCGCTGCGGTATTTCTTCCGCTACGAAGTGGAGCACCTGCTGGTACGCTGCGGCTTTCGGTTGACGGCGGAATATGGCAATTTCGACCGCACACCCATCCGCGACGAGTCACCCGAAATGATCTTCGTTGCGGAACCTACCTCATAGCAGCAAATGCTGCTTCGCCAACTTGGCTGTGGGCGGGCTATGGTTTCAGGCCCTTGATTTCGCGCATGCGAGCGAAGGCGCGGCGGACGTGGGGAATAGTAATGGAGCCGCCGACGATCAACGCGACGTTGAGAGCGTCAATGACTTCGTCGCGTTTCCAGCCTTCTTCGCCGCAACGGACCAGGTGATAGGTGATGCAGTCGTCGCAGCGGAGCACCGCGGACGCCACCAGGCCAAGGAGTTCTTTCGTTTTTGTGCCGAGCGGGCCGGGCTCATAAGCTTGGTGGTCGAGCGCGAAGAAGCGCTTCATGCCGAGGTGACCGCAGCCGAGAATTTCCTCGTTCAAATCGGCGCGAAATTTCTGAAACTCTTCCAGGCGATCGGCCATGGTTCCTCCAGGAATTCCTTCGGCGGCTAAGGAACGCAGCCGCGTTCGTCATTATGAACGATTTCCCGGGCCGCAGGGTTGGGCGCGGAAAAAATCAAGGGACGTAGCCGGGGCCGCGAAGAACTTTGCCGGGAAGCGCGCCGGTCATCTTGCCATGGTCGATGACGGGAACGCCGTTGACCAACACATAGTCCATTCCTTGCGACAGCTGATTGGGATTGTCGAAGGTGGCGAGATCGCGGATGGTTGCGGGATCGAAGATCGTGACGTCGGCCCACATGCCGACGCGAAGCAAGCCTCGGCCGTCGAGGCGCAAGCGCTGGGCGGGGAGCGCGGAGAATTTGCGAATGGCGTCTTCGAGAGTGAGCTTGTGTTCCTCGCGAACGTATTTGCGAAGGATGCGCGGAAACGTGCCATAGGCGCGGGGATGGGCGTGTTCGCGTCCAAGAATCCCTTCGGGCGATACGCCAGAAGAATCGTTGTCGATGGAAACCCACGGCTGCTGAAGCGCGAGGGTGATGTCCGGCTCAGACATGCCATAGACGGCGACGCCGGTGGCAGCGTCGTCCTCGATGAGAAAGTCGAAAATCGTGTCGATGGGATCCTTATTCCAGAGCTTGGCCACGTCGGCCATGGTTTTCCCCTGAAGCGGCAAAAGCTTCGGATTTTGGACCGAGCCGATGAGGATGGACTCGGGCCCGCTGATTTGCTGCCACTCGTTTTCCCAATCATCGGAAGGAGTGAGCATGTCCTTGCGGATGCGTGCGCGGGCCGCGGGGTCTTTGAGCCGCTCGAGCAGTTTTGCGGTGCCTCCGTCGTGGGCCCACGGAGGAATGAAGGCGGAAAGGCCGTTGCCCCATGCGGGATAGGCATAAGTGTCTGCGGCGATGTCGACACCTTGAGCGCGGGCGGCTTCGATTTTGGCGACAGCTTCTGGCATGTGACCGAAGGAAGGCTTGCCGGCAACTTTGAAGTGCCAGACTTCGACGGCAATGTGCGCTTCGCGCGCGATTCGAATCACCTCGTCGAGAGATTGCAGAATCGCGGTGCTTTCACTGCGCTGGTGCGTGGCGTAGATGCCGCCGTAGCGGGCGGCTTCGGAGGCGAGGGCGATCAATTCTTCGGTCTTCGCGTAAGGAGCGGGCGGATATTCAAGAGAAGTGGAGACGCCAACAGCACCGTCGAGCATGGCTTGGCGAACGAGGTGCTTCATCTGGCCGAGTTGCACTGGAGTGGGCTGAACGTCATTGTCCCCGAGGACGATGCGGCGGACCGTGGTGGCGCCCACGTAATCAGCGACGTTGATACCGATGCCCTGTTTTTCAAGGCGCGAGAAGTATTGGCGAAAAGTCTGCCAGTCGGCCTGGATACCAAGAAGCTCGAGTTCTTTTTGACTGGAACGACGAAGGGTGTCCGTAAGTGGGGCGACGGATTCACCTTCACCAGTAATCTCCGAGGTGATGCCCTGATAGATTTTCGAGGGCAGCCGCGGGTCAACAAGAATGGTGACTTCGGACTGGCCGAGCATGTCAATGAAGCCGGGCGCGACGACCTGGGCGTGCGCGTCAATCGTGCGCATGCGAGATGCGGCGCTGAGATTGCCAATAGCGCCAATTTTTCCGGCCCGGATTCCGACGTCGCCAGAAAACCAGGGCGAGCCTGTACCGTCGATGATGTGGCCGTTGGTGATGACGATGTCGTATGCGCCAGACTGAGCGGCCGCGCGGTGGAGGATCAACGGAGATAGAAGTAAAGCCAAGAGGGTAGATGCTCGCCTTAGCGATTTGTGCTGGGTCATGAGGGTTCTCCAACATTTTCGGGAAACTCCTGGGTTCGCGCGCCGAGGCTGCGGGTGCGCAGGTGATACCAGATGACAATGAGGCCGACGGAAACGGCGAAGATCAGCGTGGAGACGGCGTTGATTTCCGGAGTGATGCCGCGGCGGAGGCGGCCCCAGATTTCTAAGGGCAAAGTGTTATCGCGGCCGATCAGGAAAAAGGTGACCGCGATTTCATCCATGGAGAGCGTAAAGATGAGCAGACCTGCGGCGATCAGGGAAAGCTTGAGATTGGGCAGCGTGACACGCCAGAAGGTTTGCCAGGGAGTGGCGCCGAGGTCGAGCGAAGCTTCTTCCTGGGCGCGGTCCATTTTTTGCAAGCCAGCGAAAAGCTCCGTGGTCGCGACAGAAATGAGCGCGGTACCATGGCCGAGAAAAACGGTGACCAGGCTAAGGTTCACGTGTGCGAGAACAGCGAACATCAGCAGCGAAAGTCCAGTGATGATGCCCGGAAGAATCAAGGGCAAGAGCACGATCCGGCGAAAAAAAGCCTTGCCAGGAAAGGTCGCTCGGTCAAGGGCAAGAGCAGCGAGCAAACCGAGAGTAAGGGAAAGAACGACGGCACCTGCTGCAACCTTCAGGCTGTTAAGAACGGAGTCCCAGATAGAAGCATCGGTGAAGAGCTGAGTGTACCAATCCAGTGTGAGGTGGCGCGGCGGAAAGCCACCTACGCCATCGCGGTTGAACGAATAGAGGATAAGCACCACGATCGGCAGGTAAATGAACGCAAACACGAGCACAGAGTAGAAAGTCAGGAGCGGGGCGCGGCGGGTTGGGGAGCTTCGACTCATTTGAAGGCCCAGCGCTTTTCGAGAATTTCACTCAGGAAAAGGAGAGTAATCGTCAGGATCAAGATGAAGACGGAAATTGCAGCGCCGAGCGGCCAATCAAGGGCAGCACCGAAAAGACTCTGCACGATGTTCGCAATCATAGTGCTGGAAGGTCCGCCGACGAGAAGGGGCGCAAGAAAATCTCCAAGCGAAAGAACGAACGCGAACGTCGCACCGGCCAGCAAGCCGGGCATCGATAACGGAAGAACGACGCGAAAAAATGTTTGGGACGAGCCAGCTCCTAGATCATGTGAAGCCTCAATCAGCGGCCGCGGGATGTGTTCGAGTGTGGCATAAATGGGAAGAAAAACGAACGGCGTGTAGATGTGCGTGAGCATGAGGACGACGGCGAACGGGCTGTAGAGCAGGAACGCGACCGGCTCGTGCGTGATATGGAGATACTGCAGAAAGCCGTTCAGGACGCCGTCACTTCCGAGAATGGTTTTCCAGGCATACCCACGAACGAGGTAGCTCACCCAAAGGGGTACGACCACGAGTTGATAGAGAAGCTCTTTGCGCGCGCCGGCATGGAAAGCCAAAAAATAGGCAAGCGGATAGCCCAGCAGAATCGAGCAAACGGTGACAGAGGCAGCGATGCGCATCGTGCGGAAGAGCACCTGGACATAGAGCGGGTTTGTAAAGAGAGTCTTGTAGTTAGCCAAATTCCATTGATGAACGATCACGCTTTCGCGCACGACCCAGAAGCTGTGCGCAAACATGAGTGCGTAAGGCAGTAAGAGAAAGCAGCCTACCCACAACAGTGGCGGCAGCGAGACCACCGACTTGTAAACGCGCGAGTACATGAAAGTGGTGAGTACAGTTACTCCTTGACCCGTACAGCATCAGCGAGCAAGAAGACAAAATCGTGCTCGCCGGAGAGCGGGCCGCGCGCGGGGATTCGAACGCGCAGCGTTTGCCCGTTTCCACAATCCACTTCGAGCAGTTCGCTCGAGCCGCTGTACAACTGCTGCAGGATAGCAGCGCGGAATTTCACCTCATTATTCTGGCGCTTGCCGTCCGCACAAATTCGAATCGCCTCGGGCCGCAGCGAAAAAATCACTGGGCCGTCGCTCTCGTCCAAAGGCCAGCGCAAGGCGCCGCACGTGGCGATGCTCCCGCGGATGTCGCCGCGGAGCAGATTAGTTTGGCCGATGAACTGAGCCGTATAAGCCGTGGCGGGATGTGCATAGATTTCGCGAGGAGAGGCGATTTGCTCGAGCGATCCATCGCGGAGAAGCGCAATGCGGTCGGAAAGCGCCATGGCCTCTTCCTGATCGTGCGTAACGAACAGAAATGTGATGCCGATCTCGCGCTGCAAGGATTTCAGTTCGCTCTGCATTTGCTTGCGCAAGTTGGCGTCGAGCGCGGACAGCGGCTCATCTAACAACAAAAGCTGCGGGCGGTTGATCAGCGCTCTGGCAAGAGCCACGCGCTGCTGCTGCCCGCCGCTGAGTTTCGACGGACGGGCATTCGCAAAATCGAACATCTTGACCATGCGAAGAGCTTCTTCGACGCGGCTAGCAGTTTCATTCGCCGGTGTATTTTTCACCCGCAAGCCGTACGCGACATTGTCGCGCGCGTTCAAGTGCGGAAATAGCGCGTAATTCTGAAAAACGGTGTTCACGCGGCGCTTGTAAGGTGGAAGCGGGTCCAGGCGCTCGCCGTTCATCCAGATTTCACCTGCGGAAGGCTGTTCGAATCCAGCTATCAGACGCAAGAGCGTGGTTTTGCCGGAGCCACTTTCGCCGAGAAGGGTAAGGAATTCACCGGCGGCGATATTCAGATAGATGTTCTTCAAAACTTCGACGGAACTAAAACGCTTTGCCACACCGCGGACTTCAAGCTGCACTTCGCCGGGGGTTGCAGCCGGCTGCGGCGAATTCGCGGCGGAGGCGCTCACTGCGCGGCTTTCACCTCGTTCCAAATTTCGCTGTACTTGGCGCGGCGAGGAACAGCAGCGAAGGTTTTGACCGAGGAGATTTGCGCCAAGGTTGAAGCGGCTGAAGGGAAAGGAAGTAGTGCTTTGGCCGGTAGCCACTGGTGGTTCATGAAAGTCCTCCGCCGTGAGAACAGGGGACTGTAACCTCGGTGTGTGATTGCGTCAATCGCGTTGAGGCGGAGAGGTCTTCCTGTCGTCAACCACACTGAAGCCTTGAGGCAATTCAAAGAGCTTCTCATCCGGCTCAGATGTATCTAACTCGGTCACCGTAAAATGTTGTGTTCCGGTGCGCGGATCGGAGCGTCTGGAAATCAGATTGATGCCCAGCTTCGGACAAAACCAGTACTCGCGCTCAACGGCCAGCTTGTGGTCGTTGCCAAACACACCCGGGTTATAAATGACCGAATCCCGGGAGCCGGTCGTCTCAAGTCCGAAAATCAATTGTTTGCCGAGGTCTTCATGAGTGGCCCAGCCGGCGTCGTTGGGCAGGGGGCCGGGCGGGGGCCCGCCGGTGTCGATGACCGTGGTCGCTGTGGCGGTGTAGGACAGCGAACGGCAGATATGCGTGCCGTCGAAGAAGCAATTGTAAAGAGTGTGGGTGTCGGGATCGGCAATCTGAATCACATTCATCTTCGATTCCGCTTTGCCATTCTTGGGAACCAGAATCCATCTTTCCTGATAGAAACGCCCTTTTGAATCGCGAGCGATGTGGCGTTGATTGACAAGTGTGACGCTACCGCCGTCAGCGAAAGATTGAACCCATTCGGTGGCTAGGGTCAATGTGAAAGGGGCATTTGGTTTGGGAGGAATCACAATGCTCTCCATGGAGGTACGGACACCACCGTCTTCATCGTGGACAACTTGGCGCGGAGGAGCTTGCCGGGGCGGTTGCTGCACCGGGCCCTGCGCAACCAAAGGCACGGCAGAAAATATCGCCATCGTCGAAAGGGCGAAGGAGGAAAAGCGAATAACCATGGTGATCTCGCCTGAGCTAAAGATATTGCCAGCGGGCGAAATTCAAGGCAAGAGGAAAGCGTTTGCTGCGAAACGCGTGGCCTTCCCTGTCCCAATGCTATTGGCAAGGCAAGCGCTCACTGCGCGGCCTTCACCTCGTTCCAGACTTCGTTGTAGTTGGCGCGGCGCGGAACATCCTGCCAGAAATAAATCCGTTGCATGTAGGCGTCGGGATTGTCGAGGTGCAGCCCTTTGATTTCGTCAGGAGTGAGGAATTGCGCCGTGCTGGGATTGGCGGGTGTGTAGTGCGTGCGGTCGGTGACGAGTTTCTGAGTCTTCGCTTCAATCATGTATTCGAGGAAGGCGTGGGCTAGATCCTTGCGCGTGCTGGCGGCGGTGATCATCAAGTGGTCGATCCATCCAGTGGTATTTTCTTTCGGGATGGTTTCGCCGATCGGATAATTTACCTTGCGCAGATCGTTCGTGTTTAGTGGCCAGCCCATTGCCAGAACAACTTCGTGATTCTGGAAGAGGTTGGTCAGTTCGCCTCCGGTGGTCCATATCTTTCGAATGTTTGGCTTGAGCTCAAGAAGCTTTTTCTTTATGGCCGCGAGCTGTTCGTCCGTCAGATTATAAAGCTGCGAAGGATCGGGCTTGTCGTAGCCAAGAATCTGCCCAGCCATGTACACCGTGGAAAGGTCATCCCAGACGGAAATTTTTCCTTTGTATTTGGGATCCCAAAAGATTGCCCAGGAATCGGGCGGCTTTGAAAAAACGCTGGTGTCATAGATCAAGGGGTTCGGTCCCCACATAAAGGGCACGCCATAGATTTGACCGTTGGACTTGACCAGCGGAAGATCGCGGAGTTTGGAAGAAAGTTGAGAATAGGCGGGCAGTTTCGAAAGGTCGAGGGGCGCGGCCAAGCCTGCGCGTGCAATCGACGAGGCGACATCGCTCGAAGGAGAGATGACGTCGTAATTGGAAGCGCTGCCGCCGCGCAGTTTCGCAACCAACTCATCGCTCGAGCCCATGTAAGACGCGGTCACCCTGCAATGATGGCTCTCCTCGAAAGCGCGGACCGCGAATTCATCCGCGTAACCTTCCCAAACGAGCAGGCTTAAGGACTCTTCCTTCTTCTTGCAAGCGCCGCACGCCAACGCCAGCAAGCCGATTCCAAGAAGTAGTGTGCGAGGTTTCATCGCTCCTCCGCCTACTTTTGATCTGCCAGATATACCACGCGCCCACCTACGATCGTGGCGATTACTTTTGCCTCCCGAATTTTATTCGGATCAATTTCGAAAATATTCTGCGAAACGACTATGAGGTCAGCGAGTTTTTCCTCTTCCAATGAGCCTTCCGCTTTTTCGCGGCGTCCCGCATAAGCGGCTCCCATTGTGTACCCGTCAACGACCTGCGCGACGGTCAGCCGTTGCTCGGGAACAAAACCAGCTTCCGGCGTGCCGTCCGCTGTTTGTCGCGTCACAGCGGTTTGCACGCCTGCCCAGGGGTCGAGAGTCACAACGGGCCAGTCGCTGCCAAAAGCCAGGCGGCCCCCGTTGTCCGAAATACTCTTCCAGGCCCAGGCACGCGACGCGCGGTCAGGCCCCACATTGCGCGCCCAAACTTCGAGCGTATTTCTATCCGGGTAGGAGTGGAGCGGCTGCATGCTGGCGATCACACCGAGTTTGCCGAAGCGTGGAATGTCAGAGGGCGAGATAGTTTCGATGTGTTCGATGCGCGAGCGGCGATCCTGCAATCGATTTACGCGCTGCGCATTCTCATAACTATCCAGAGCCATGCGTACACCATACTCGCCGATGGCGTGAGTGAAGAGTTGCAACCCGCGTTTGTCCAATTCAACGACCGCCGCATTATAGTTGGCCGGCTCCCAGAAAGGCTTGCCGGTTACAGCAGGGTCGTCGCTGTAAGGCTCGAGCATCGCGGCGGTATGGGATTCTACGACGCCATCAACCATGAATTTAACTGCCCCGGCGTCGATCCATTCGTCGTGGTATTTCTTGTGCGCCGCCTCGATCAAATCAAGGTCTTCAGGCCGCAGAATTGGAGGATTAAGGAAATACGCAATATACATGCGCACGCTAAGGTCGCCGTGGCGGCTAATCTCATCGAAGAGGTCAAGGCTTTCAAAATCCTGACCGGCGCTGTGGACGCGCGTAATGCCGTGTTCATTTGCCCATTTCATTCCCGCACGCAGAGCCAGAATCTTGTCGCTGCGCGTGGGCTTAGGAATAACTTTCGCAACCAGCTCTTCAGCCGATTCTTTCAGAGCGCCCGTCGCTTCACCGGTCTGGGAATCGCGGACGATGATGCCGTTGGCGGGATTGGGTGTTTCACGAGCGATGCCTGCAAGGGCGAGGGCCTTCGAATTGGCCCAGTAAGTGTGACCGTCATAGCCTTCAAGAAAAACGGGCCGGTCGGGGAAGAGCTCGTCGAGATATTTCTTGTGTGGCAGGGCCTCGGGGCCAAACATGGCGTAATCCCATCCACGGCCAAGAATCCAGTCGCCCCCTGGGTGCCGCGCGGCATATTCACGCAGTTTCTTTTGGATTTCGGGAGGATCCTTCGCGCCCTCGAGGTTCACGCGGCCCAGACTCAGTGAGCCGTCGAGAAAATGAATGTGGCAGTCGGTAAAACCGGGGAGAACAAGTCTTCCGCGAGCGTCGATAACTTTCGTGCCCGCGCTGCGCATTTTCTCAATCGTGGAATCATCGCCGACGGCCGCAATTTTCGCGCCGCGGATTGCAACGGCCTGGGCCCAGGGTCGCTTCGGGTTCTCAGTGTAAATCCGGCCGTGGATCACAATGATATCGGCGGGCTTCGTTGCATGTTGCCGAGCCTGAGTAAGGCTGGCGGTCCCGAGAAAGAGCGCAAGAACGAGAAGCGTCGGGCGAACGGAACGAGCGTTCATCGGAGCGAAATCCTTTCGCTTAGAAAGTAGGCGGTGTGTTGACCCAAAGGATCCAGGTCTCTTTGCGGCCCGGATTCTTCCACCGATGCGGGGTGGTGCTTTCAAAATAAAGACTGTCGCCCGGCTTCAAGCGATAATGCTCGCCGTCATTCAACCAGATTTCAAAATTCCCGCGCAACACATGGAGGAATTCCTCTCCTTCGTGCGAATAGGATTCGCCGCTGCCACCGCCCGGTTTAATGCGAAAGAGATGCGGCTCCATCGCCGTATTTCCCCACGCCAGCAGTTCCATGCGGACATCGGGAGTGGTCTCCAGGATTTTGCGTTCTGCAGGTCGCACGAGGCGCGGGTTGTCACCCGCAGTTTCGAAGAGTGAAAGAATATTCGTGCGGTAGAAGCGTGCAATGCGGCGCAGTGTGGCAATGGACGAGCGCATTTGCCCGCGCTCGAGTGCGCTAAGAAAGCCGACGGACACACGGGTGGCCTTCGCGACTTGGGCCAGCGAAAGGCCGCGATTCGCGCGAAGGCGGCGAAAGCGCTGCCCAGGTAAGAGTGTTCCTTCCGCGGGCGAAGCGACCACACCCTGACGTTTCAGGACGTGTACAATGGCGGCGGGATTCAAGCCGCGCGCACGCCGAAGAAAAATGGCGCGCCGCAGCAAACGCACATTGGACTCGTCATACAGCCGGTAGCGGCTTTGCGTCCGCTGCGGAGAAACCAGTCCCAGCGCTTCCCAGGCGCGCAGCGCGGAAGAAGAAATCCCTACGCGACGGGCGACTTCGCTGATGCGCAGGAGCCCGTTGCCTCTGCGGGCGGCCGATTCTTCGGATGAATTCTTTCTGCTTGACACAGCGGCCAGCTTTCTCTAAGTTTGCTGGATTATAGTAAGGTTTGCAGGGGCGTAGCAACCAGGATTTTTCGTTCTCGAAAGTGTAGGGGCAAGGGGTGAAGCCATGAAAGGCAACTCATTTTGGGGGCAGGTTCGTTCTTTGTGTCGTCGAAATACTCTGCGCGGGGCAGGCTTGGCGTTCGCACTGCTCATGGCGGCGCCCTTCGCCGGGGCACAAAGCACGGGCGGCCGCATTCGCGGCACGGTGATGGATCCGAGCGGCGGCGCGGTGGTGGGTGCAAGCGTCACGCTAATGAATGAGGCCACGCGCGCGACGCGCAGCGTGCAAACGGGGGGAACCGGGGAATACATCTTCATCGAAGTGCCCGTAGGTACTTACGAAATCGATGCCACCAGCCAGGGTTTCAAGAAATACGTACGCAAGGGCGTTCCCCTAGACCTAAACGAAGTCGTTGCTCTCGATGTCACGCTGCAAGTCGGTGGGTCCGTGGACGTTGTGGAAGTGACCGGCGCACCGCCGGTTGTTGATACTACGTCGACGCAGCTCGGCGCGATTGTAAACGATCGCTCATCGACACAATTGCCGCTTAATCAGCGCGACGTCTATCAATTGCTTCAATTGCAGCCAGGCGTACAATCGCAACTCGGAAACGACCTGTTCTATGGATCGGACCGGGCCGGCGTGGTCACCGTGAATGGTGGACGTGGGCGCTCCAACAATTACACGGTCAACGGCGGTGAAGGCAACGATCTATTCGCCAACCTGCCGGCGGTTGAGCCCTCTCCCGATAGCATTGACGAATTTCGCGTCATCAGCAACGCCTTCGACGCCGAATACGGCCGCAATTCCGGTGCCGTCGTAAACGTGGTTACCAAGTCGGGCACGAATGACCTGCACGGCAGCTTTTACGAGTTCTTCCGGAATGATGTTTTGAACGCCCACCAGTTTTCGTTTACTCCGTCTCCCAAGACCCCATTCAAACAAAATCAATTTGGGGGCACTCTTGGCGGCCCGATCAAGAAAGACAAAACCTTCTTCTTCGGCTCTTACGAGGGGCGCCGCATCGTGCAAGGCATTGTCTCCCAGCCGGTTACGGTGCCGACTGGAGCGCAGGTCAATGGCGACTTTTCCGGCGGGACCCCTTTCCAAGGCATCCTGAACGATGCGACCGTGGCCGGTGTCTTGAACGACCGCCCCGGGTGCGCGGCTGCAGTAAGCGCGGCGGGTGGCGCACCCATTGCAGCCGGAACTGCTTATTCTGTAATTTTCCCGAACAACCAGATTCCCACGCAGTGTTACGACCCGGTGGCAGTGAGCCTGCTGCAGTATGTGCCAGGGGCTGGTGGTGCCTCGCCCACTGTGGTGACCGTTCCGAAAAGAAGAGATCGCGGCGATCAATTCCAGATCAAGATCGATCACAACTTCAATAACAACCAAAAAACTGCCATCTACTACTACTTTGACGACGACAACACCCTCGACCCCTTTGCAAAGTTTCAGGCGGAGGGCGCTCCATTGGGTAACTTCCCGGGCGTTTACGCTACGCGCACGCAGCAAATCAACGTAAGCCACACCTCCACCATTGGCTCGACTTCCGTCAACGAGGCGCGCTTCACCTATTTCCGCGAGGGCCAGCTAAAGTTCGACAGCCCCACGCGAACCAATTCCATCCAAGCTTCCTGTGGGACGGGGCCGGCATCCAAGTATTGCTTCACCGGCGTCAGTGATTCCGCCACACTGAATGCCGCCTGCGCCGCAGGCGCCACGAACACTGCGGATTGCGGAATTCACTCA
>Ga0126378_10000392_pt1 | contig 33195 bp, 30 predicted proteins | sample PanSoiMetPlot_23_FD_92587 | JGI IMG/M metagenome (GOLD analysis project Ga0126378, IMG submission 92587) | Tropical forest soil microbial communities from Panama - MetaG Plot_23 | ecosystem: Environmental > Terrestrial > Soil > Tropical forest > Bulk soil | place: Panama | collected 2016-02-17
GAGGTTCATGACGCCGTTCGCGTCGAACCCCACGACATCGGCTTGGCCAGCGATGCGATCGTAAAGCACGAGCTGGCTCTTGCCGTTGCCGACGAAGTCACCGGCGGTGATGATCTCCCATGTATTGCGCCAGCCCGAGTTTGTGTTGTCGAGGTTCATAACGCCTTCCGCGTCGAACCCGACGACATCGGCTTGGCCAGCGATACGATCGTACAGGACGAGGGTGCGGAAACCCGGATCAGTAAACGCGCCGGCGTTGATGGGGTCCCATGTATTGCGCCAGCCCGAGTTGGTGTGGTCGAGGTTCATGACGCCGCCTGCGTCGAACCCGACAAAATCGGCTTGGCCCGCGATTTTGTCGTATAGCACAACTTTGCTTGCCATAATTCATCTCCCTTCGAGATTCCCCGTGGACAACCAGTGTGTCCCAAGCCCCGTTTGATTTTCAGATTGGTGGCCGAATCTTCGCCCACGTTGCTAGAATAGTTCAGAGGCGGGTCGGGAACTGTGAGATAGCTCACACTTGAGGGAGAACAGTTCAAGTCAGGATGGCTCAAACCTTTCCGGTCCACGGCGGGTTGATGCTGACCCTACTCGGCGGCCTCGCGTGGTCGGGGCGCGACTTGGTTCGCGCCCAAGCGAAGGACGCCACAGCACGATTTCCCGTGACGATGTAAGAGGCGGTTTCCTCTAATGAGGTTGCGGCGAAACGAACTTCAGCAATTGCTCGATACGTTTGCACTCGGGTAGCAGCTTTGGTGACCCTGATGCTAGACGCAATGCTGAACAACGGCTTCAGGTCTTACTTGCGAAGGAACAGCAGCGCATTGGAAACAGGCTCAACTGGTTGACTTTCCTTTTAGTTGTTGTGGGCTTACTCAACGTCGCTGTGCTCGCATTTCAAGTGTGCGGCAAATAGCTCAAATAGGCTTCACATTGACTCAATGTTTCTAGTGTAATTTGCTTTTTGGTAGATAAGTCTAAGCCGTCTATAACCACGTCCTATAGTTTTACGAGTTCCTCCACATTCAAAAATGACGAGATACAGGTGCCTGCGTCATAGAAGTTACAATGGGCAAACTGATTTTTTGTATTCCGGGCAACGTCCCATCCCGCTGATGATTTCATTGAAGATGTCTGACAATTTAAGCGAAGTATTACTGTCAAACGCAATTTTGGCGGCGACAGCTATGCTCAACACCGATTTCAGCCGTTTCGCGGGGATTCCAACTCGAGCTGCCCATCAATCCTCACCCCCAACCGGTTAGACGCGAACGCCGATTGATCCGGCGGCGACGGCCGAGGTGTAGGTCAGCGCGCGCTCGTCACGCCGGCGATGACGTCCCCCGCTTCGAAGTGCGGGCTGCGCTCGAATTTCGCCCCCCTCAGCTCTCAGAGGGCGCGTGCGGTCTTAAGCACCTCGGCGACGTGGCCCGGCACCTTCACCTTGCGCCACACGCCGCGCACGACACCCTCCCGGTCTAGCAGAAAGGTGCTGCGGTCGATGCCCATGTATTTGCGTCCATACATGCTCTTCTCGACCCAGGCGCCGTACTTCTCGCAGACTTCACCTTCGGTATCGGAGGCGAGAATAAAAGGAAGGTTGTGTTTCTTCTTGAACTTGTCGTGGGAGGCGACGGCGTCTTTCGAGATCCCGACCACGACAGCATCTGTCCCGCTATAATCGGGCAAGGCGTCGCGGAACCCGCACGCCTCGGCGGTGCAGCCCGAGGTGTCGTCCTTCGGATAGAAGTACAGCACCACCTTCTTGCCCTTGAGCTTGGACAATGTGACGCTGCCGCCGCCATCGGTGGGCAGCGTGAAATCCAGGGCCTTATCGCCGAGTTCGAGACTCATCGCACGTTGTCTCCTGTTTCTTTTGCCGCCCTCCGTGCCGGTCGCTCGACCAGCCTGTCGTACCAGCTGCGGACGCGTGCGGTGGCGCTGCTGATATCTGCGCCGAGCTGCGCAAAGTCAACGGCGCCCATGCAGCGCGCCAGCGTCGCGGCGTCTGCTCCGGAAGGCGTTCCGGCGGCAGGCATACCGTCGCTGACGAGAACCAGGATGGCCTGCACGTTGCGAAGGAGTTTTTCGGCGGCGGTCAGCTCGCGCTGCGCCCGGCGCGTCAACACCCCGGCCTCACCAAGGGCGACAAGTGCTTGCGCAGTGTTGCGGTGCAGAATTCCAGGGAAGGAAGCCGCCTCCCGCAGGATCAGGTATTGCACAATGAACTCGAGGTCGATCAGCCCGCCGCGGCGGTTCCTCAAGTCCCGAGGAGACGGGCGCGGGTTTTCTTCGGCAATGCGGCGCCGCATATCGGCGACGTCCATCACCAGCTTTCCCGGATCCCGGGGTGTCCTCAATACCGCCTCGAGCGTTTCCGAGATCCGTTGGCGGAGACCGGCGTCTCCAGCGACTGGCCGCGCGCGGGTCAGCGCCATATGCTCCCAGGTCCATGCGGCTTCTCTTTGATAGCGAGCGAAACCGGCGAAGTGCGATGCGATCGGACCCGACGCGCCAGACGGCCGCAGGCGCATATCGACATCATAGAGCCGGCCCTCGGCGGTCGGGGCGGTAATCGCGCCGATCAGCCGCTGGCTCAACCGCGCATAGTAACTGGGCACCGCCAAGAGGCGTGCGCCGTCCGACATCTCCACTTCGGACGATGCGTCATAAATCAGGATCAGGTCCAAATCGGACGCGAGCGTCATCTCGCGGCTGCCGAGGCGACCCATTCCGATGATGGCAAAGGCGCCTTCGGGCACCCGACCGTGCCGCCGGGCGAACTCCGCTTCAACCGCCGGGAGCAGCCCTGCGAGCGCAGTCTCGGCAATGTCGGAAAGCGCGACACCGGCCGGTGCGCCGTCCAAAGAGCGGCGCAAGAGCTGCACGCCGACCTGAAACCGGCGTTCCCCGGCCCAACGCCGCAGCGCATCCAGCGTGTCCTCGAACGTACGCCCGCCTGCAAGCACTTCATCAAGTTCCGCGGCGAGTGCGCGGCGGTCCGGGGGCAGTGCGAAGAAACCCTCGGTCAGCACCGGATCGAGGAGAGCGGGGCGCTGCGCGAGGTGCTCCGCCAGTCGCGGCGCCCCCGCCATGACCTCGGCAACCAGCGCCAGAAGCCCGGGATTGGCGTGAAAGAGCGAGAAGAGCTGCACGCCCGCGGGAAGGCGCGACAGAAACTGATCGAAGCGCCGGAGCGCCGCGTCCGGGAGCGATGTGGCCCCGAAAATGCGCAGCAACTCCGGCACAAGCTCGGTCAGGATTTCGCGAGCCCGCTGGCTGCGGGTGGCCCGGATCCGGCCGTGATGCCACCGGCGCAGCAGCCCCGCGACCGCAGCGGGCTCGGTGAAGCCAAGCCGGGACAGCGTGTCCAGTGTTTCAGGATCGTCCTCGGCGCCCGTGAAAACGAGATTCCCCGGGGCGGCGAGCGTTGGCGCTTGCTCGAAGAGCTGGGCATAATGCCTTTCGACCGAGACCAGATGGGCAGATAGATCAGCGACGAAGTCTTCCGCCCGCCCGTAACCGAAAAACACGGCGATATGCTCGAGCCCGGCGCGGTCGGATGGGAGTACATGGGTTTGCGCGTCATCGACCATCTGCAGCCGGTGCTCGAGACGGCGCAAAAAACGGTAATCGCCGATCAGCTCTAGCGCAGTCGCAGGGTTGATCCGGCCCGCCTCCGCGAGGCGGCGCAGCGCCTCACAGGTGGGCCGAACGCGCAACTCCTGGACCCGGCCACCCCAAATCAGCTGCTGGGTCTGTGCGAAAAATTCGATTTCCCGGATCCCGCCGCGGCCGGTCTTAATATTATGGCCTTCAACGGCGATTCGCCCGCCCCCCAGATGCGCGTTGATCTGGCGCTTGATCGAGTGGATGTCCTGGATCGCCGCGAAATCGAGGTTTTTTCGCCAGAGAAAGGGTCTGAGCTCCTCCAGAAAGCGCCGCCCCGCAATAAAATCGCCTGCCACCGGCCTGGCCTTTATGAGCGCAGCGCGCTCCCAGTTCTGCCCGACGCTTTCGTAGTAAGCGAGCGCCGCCGCGACCGATATCGCCAGAGGTGTGGAGGCCGGGTCGGGGCGGAGTCTGAGATCGGTACGAAACACATATCCATCACCCGTGCGCTCCTCCAGAACGCGCACCAACTCGCGTGTCAGGCGCACGAAAAGAGCTGGCAGGCCGTCGCGCGCGCCGGCCCGGATCCGCGCTGCGTCGTACAGAACGATCAGGTCGATATCGCTCGAATAATTGAGCTCATATCCGCCGAGTTTTCCCAGGCCCAGCACCAAAAGACGGCTGTTCTTTTCGGGCTCGTCCGGATCGGCAAGCGCGACGAGCCCCTTTCCGGCCGCTTCGCGCAGTAAATGACGCACCGCCGCACCCAGCGCCGCTTCGGCAAACCGGCTGAGGGCCGCCGTTTGCTGCTCGAGGGACCAAGTTCCGGCAAGTTCGGCCACGGCAGCGGTCAGTGCTACGCGGCGCTTGGCGATCCGCAGGCGGCGCATCAGCGCAGCCTTGTCCTCCCCCAGGTCTTGAGTCGCTTCGACGCTTGCGGCAATCTCGGAAAAGAGCGGGTCCGCGCCCTCCTCAACGAGGCGGTTGAGGAAGGTCCAGTCTTGCACCGCTATACCAGTCAAAAAGGGGCTGTTGCCAAAAATCGACGCGAGCAGGCGTTTACCTAAGTCTGCCGCGCTCCAGGATCGGGCAAGATTGGCCGCCGCCACATCGGTTGCCGGGGCGATGGCGGCGCGCCAAGCCTCCAGCCCGAGGGCGAGTTTTCGGGGGTCGGCTGGCCTCGGCAGTGGGTCACCGTTGGGGGAGAGGTGAGATAGAAGCTTCATACCGTCAGGCCGCCAAGGCTGAAGCTGGCGGCGCGCCGGCCTCTGGTCAAGCCCACATTGGCGTCCGCCCCCGCCGGCATTCCTGGCCGGCGCGAATGGGACGCGGAGTGCACCGCTGCCTCATGTGGCTTAGTGCGTTGGTGGCTGCGCTGGTGCTCGTTTCCGGGGCCGGTCTCTGGCGGCTGATGCAGGGGCCAATCGACCTCGACATCCTCACCCCGTATATCCAAAAGGCGCTCAATCAGTCTGCCGACGGGTTGGAGATCGCAATTTCCGGAGTCCGTATCGGCATAAACAGGGAAACCCGGCGGGTCGATCTATCGGTTGAAGGCGTTAGAGTTTCGCAGGCGGACGGCGAGCCGCTTGCCGCCTTTCACGCAATGTCGGTGGACTTCGCTCCGGGCCCGCTCCTGCTGGGTGAACTGGCGCCGTCACGGATCGTCATCGAGCGTCCCGTCTTGCGTCTCGTGCGGGACGAGACAGGCGCGGTGCGCTTCGGCTTTGGCGATCAAGACAGCGAGACATCGGGCTTTGGGCTCGATGTCTTGGGCCGGTTAGCCGACTCCTCAAAGCCAAAGGAAGCCCTCGGACAGATCCGGCGCGTCGTTGTCCGCGACGCCACTCTCGTCCTCGATGACCGGCAGACGGGGCGCCGTTGGAAAGCCGATCGCGTCGACTTCACCTTTGAGCGCTACGCGGGTGGTTTTGCGGGCGATGCGTCGCTGGCGCTGCAAATCAGCGGAAATGCCTCCGAGTTTCATGCCAGTTACCGCTATTCCTCCGCCGAAAGGATGCTCGATTGCGGGGTCGAGTTCAGCGCCGTGAAGCCGGCGGCGTTGACTTCCCTCGCGCCCGAATACGCCCCTCTCGCGCTCGCCGATTTCCCGGTTTCCGGAACGCTCGCGACTCGGCTGAACACGGCGGAAATGACCAATGAGGGTCTCCGTCTGGATCTCCGGTTTGGGCGCGGCTCGATCAAAAGCGAGCTGTTGCCCGAGGGCTCGCTCGCACTGCAGGAGGGCTCTCTGAAAGCCGTTTATGCGCCGGAGAGAAGCGAGTTGCGCCTGGCCAAGCTCGATCTCGATCTCGGCGGCGGCTCCTCACTCTCGGTGCAAGGGAGCCTCCAGCGAGTGACACTGGCCATGCTCGCCGGCGCCGAACCTGCGCCAGCGTCAATCCCCGGCAGGCTCGGCATCACTCTCGCCGATGTTGGGGTGAGGAAATTCGAGAGCCTTTGGCCGCCTTCTCTCAGCCGCGGCGGGCGCAGCTGGGTTTTGGAGAACGTGCATGACGGGGTCCTTGACGAGGCCGCCTTTCAGCTCGATCTCGACGTCGACCCGACGGCGCGCTCGGCCGAGGTTGTCTCGGCGCGCGGGACGATGCGTTATCACGACGCGGCGATCACCTACTTTCGCGGGCTCGCTCCGGTGCGAAACGTTAGCGGCACCGCCACCTTGCAGGATAAGCGGCTCGTCTTTACGCCGTCCGGCGGCGCCGTCAAATCCGTCCAGCTGACCGGCGGCTCGGTCGAAATCACCAATCTCGGCGCACCCGTCGAGGAGCTCGCGGTCAACCTCTCTCTTGCTGGGCCGCTTCGAGACATACTGGAAACGATCGACGCTCAGCCGCTGCGCTATGCGCGTGAGATTAGCATCGACCCGGCTCGCGTGACTGGCCGCACCCAAGCGAAGATCTCGGTCAAGCTGCCGCTCCTGAAGGATGTCAAGCTCGATCAGGTCGAGTTCACAGTGAAGGTTGGTTTGACTGGCGCCGGTATCGCGGATGTTGTAATGAACCGTAACCTAACCGACGGCGATTTCACCGTCGAGATCGTCCAGTCCGGAGCCCATCTGCGAGGAAGCTCGCGCTTCGATGACGTCCCGCTGAATCTGGATGCCAACCTGTTCTTCAGGCCGAGCGATGGCGTGAAAGCGCGATATCGCGTTGGAATGACGCTCGACGATCAGCAACGGCAGCGACTTGCTTTCGACTTCTTCCCGGGACGCATCAGCGGACTTATCGGGGTTGATCTTACCTACTGGGCCACCGATTACGCGCATGCCGAAGCAGAAGCGGCTCTCGATCTCCGTTCGGCGAGGCTATCCGTCGCCGAAGCTGGGTGGAGCAAGCCGATCGGTGCTCCGGCCACGGCCAAGTTGATTCTGGATCTCTACGATGAGCGCATTACTCGACTGCCGGAAATCAACGTAAAGGCCCCGGGGCTCGACAGCAGGCTCGCTGTGGCGCTGGCGCCCGATGGCGAGCACATCGATCGGGTCGACATCGAACGCCTGCTTGTTGGCGATGATGACGTCGCGGGTTTCGTGATGCGCCGCCGGGGAGGAGGCTGGCGTGTCGATCTTCACGGACCAAGCCTCGATCTCTCGCATTGGATCAAGGATTTCGCCAAGGGCGATCAGCGCCGGGACTCGGCGTCAGATCCGCCGCTGCAGATAAACGCGCGAGTGGGCCGCCTGGTTGTTGGGCCGCAGCGCGAGGTTTACGACCTCAACGCTCAGCTGTTGCGGGCAGGCGCCGACTGGCAGGTCGCGCATATCGACGCCCGGTTTCAAAACGGCCGCCAACTGAGCTTGCGCTCCGGCAACGAGGGCGGGCGGCACAACCTCACTTTCCGCTCGGATGACCTCGGTTCGGCTCTGCACCTTTTCGACATCACCGATAACATCGTCGGGGGAAGCGTGACCGTTACGGGGCAGGTCTCGGAAGCAGCGGGCAAGCGGATCGTCGACGGTCAAATAGCTGGCGAGGATTACAGCCTTGTTCACGCACCGGTCTTCGCGCGGATCCTGTCGCTGCCGTCGTTCAGCGGCGTCGGCAGCATGCTCTCGGGCTCCGGCATCCCATTCAGCACGTTGAGCAGCAAATTTGCCTATAGCGACGACCATCTCGTGCTTGAGAATCTGCGCGCCTATGGCGGCGCGCTCGGCGTGACCGCGAACGGCACTGTCGATGTCGGCCGCGACCGGCTCGATCTGCAAGGCACGATCGTGCCAGCCTATGCGCTGAACTCGATCATCGGGAATATCCCGGTGATCGGTTCATTGCTGCTCGGCGGCGAGGGGCAGGGCCTCTTTGCCGCCAACTACCGCGTCACCGGATCCGCCGCCGATCCCGAAGTCTCGGTCAATCCGCTGAGCGCGCTCGCGCCGGGCTTCTTGCGCCGTTTGTTTCAGCCGAATTTCGGCATCCCGCCGCCGGTTCACCAGTCGCTGGGAATCGAATAACTCAGATGGGGCGCACCAGCGCGTGGCGCTTGCGGCCGGCGCTGAGCTTGAGCGTGCCGTTCGCGTCGAGATCGGCGAGCGAAACAACTCGGGTCTCGTTCTCGACGACGATGTCGTTGATGCGCGCCCCGCCGCCGCGGATCAACCGGCGCGCATCCCCGTTGGAGGTCGCGAGCCCCGCCCGGCTGAACAGCTCGAAAGCGGGTATGCCGCGCGCGAGCAGGTCGTGGGGCACTGCGGTTTGCGGCAGTTCATCGCCCCTGCCGCCGCCCTCGAATACGGCGCGCGCCGTCTCGGCCGCGGCCTCGGCGGCTTTCCGCCCGTGACACAGCGCGGTCGCCTCGGTGGCCAGGATCTTCTTCGCTTCGTTGATGTCGCCGCGCTCGAACTGGGCGATTTTGGCGAGGTCAAGCTCGGTGAAGAGGCGCAGAAAGCGCCCGACATCGGCGTCGTCGGTGTTGCGCCAGAATTGCCAGTACTCGTAGGGCGGCAATTTCTCCGCGTTGAGCCAGACGGCGCCCTGCGCGGTCTTGCCCATCTTGGCGCCAGCGGAAGTCGTGATAAGCGGCGTCGTCAGGCCAAACAACGTGCACCCCTCCGTGCGCCGGGCGAGTTCGACCCCGGCGACGATGTTGCCCCATTGGTCCGAGCCGCCGATTTGCAGCTCGCACTTCAACCGGCGCGCCAGTTCGAGAAAGTCGTAAGCCTGCAGGATAGGGTAGTTGAATTCGAGAAAGCTCAAGGGCTGATCGCGTTCGAGGCGCAGTCGAATGCTTTCCAGGGTCAGCATTCGATTGACCGAGAAATGCCTGCCGATATCGCGCAGCAAAGGGATGTAGCGCAGTTCGTCGAGCCAATCGGCGTTGTTGACCATGACGGCATCGCCCGGGCCGTCGCCGAAATCGAGGAACTTTGCGAAAACCGACCGGATCCCGGCCATGTTGCGGGCGATTTCGGCGTCGTCGAGCAGCTGGCGCGCCTCGTCCTTGCCGGAAGGGTCGCCGATCCGCGTCGTGCCGCCGCCTATCAGCACGATCGGCCTGTGCCCACTTTTCTGAAACAGGCGCAGCAGCATGATCGACACGAGACTGCCGACATGCAGACTGTCCGCGGTGCAGTCATAGCCGACATAGGCGGCGAGGCGTCTGGCGCAGAGCCGCTCGTCCAGCGCCTCCAAGTCGGTGCATTGATGAATAAAGCCGCGTTCGCGCGCGGCGGCGAGAAAGGGGGAACGGGGCGTCGACATGGCTGCGTCATCTAACATACGTGCGCCGAGCGGGCCACAACACTCCCCGAGAATGCGCTGCGCGCTCGGCCTTATGAGCGGCACTTCGCTCGACGGCATCGACGTCGCGCTTGTCGAGACCGATGGCCGCGAGCGGGTGGTCCCTGGTCCCGCACTGACGGTCGCCTACCCGGCCGATTTTCGCGAGCGGCTGCGCGCGGTCCTCGGCGGCGGCGACGCCGTGGCCAAGGTCGAAGCAGAGCTGACCCGGCTTCACGCCGAGGCAGTCGAGGATTTTCGCCGCCGGAACCCGGGAACCGCAATCGACGTGGTCGGCTTCCACGGCCACACAATCCTACACCGGCCCGCAGAGCGCCGCACCTGGCAGATCGGCGACGGCGCGCTGCTGGCGCGGCGGCTTGGCATCGACGTAGTGGCCGACTTCCGCTGCGCCGATGTGGCGGCCGGCGGCGAGGGAGCGCCGCTGGCGCCGCTGTTCCATGCCGCGCTAGCCGCGCCCCTGCCGAAGCCGGTCGCGGTGCTCAATGTCGGCGGCGTCGCGAATGTGACCTGGATCGGCGAGAGCGGCGCGATCCTCGCCTTCGACACCGGCCCCGGCAACGCGCTGATCGACGATTGGGTGCGCCGTCACACCGGCGCCGCGGCCGATTTCGACGGCGCTCGCGCGCGCGCCGGCCAGGTTTCGTCAAGGGATGTCGCGCGGTTTCTGGCTTCGCCATTCTTTGACCGCCCGCCGCCAAAATCGCTCGATCGCAACGATTTTCAGGACGCCGCGCCCGCCGGGCTGTCGGTCGAGGACGGCGCCGCCACACTGACCGAGATTACGGCCGCTGCAGCGCCAGTAGCGGTCCGCCATTTTCCCGCGCCGCCGCGCGAGTGGCTCGTCACCGGCGGCGGCCGGCACAACCCGGCGCTGATGGAAGCGCTCCGCCGGCTCCTTGAGGTACCGGTGCGTCCGGTGGAGGCCGTCGGCTGGGACGGCGACGCCCTCGAGGCGCAGGCCTTCGCCTATCTCGCCGTCCGCTCCATCGAAGGCCTGCCGTTGAGCCTGCCCTCGACGACCGGCGTGCCCGAACCGACGCGCGGCGGCCGCCTGTTCAAAGCCGTCGGTGGCCGAATTTAGTGCGTGACGAGGCGGCGCTCGATCGCGGCGGCTTTGATTGCCTTCTGCAGTTTTTCGAAGGCGCGGACTTCGATCTGGCGAACCCGCTCGCGCGAGATGCCGTATTGCTGCGAGAGATCCTCGAGCGTCGTCGGGTTTTCGCGCAACCGCCGCTCGGTCAAGATGTGGCGCTCGCGGTCATTGAGATGCGTCATCGCTTTTTCGAGCAGATCGCGGCGCAGCCCCAATTCCTGCCGCTCACCGAGCCTCGTCTCCTGACTCTCGCTCTCGTCGACGAGCCAGTCCTGCCATTCGCCCTCGCTGTCAGTCCGGAGCGGCGCGTTCAGCGAGTGATCGGGGCTCGCCAGCCGGCGATTCATGCTGACGACATCCGCTTCGGGAACGTCGAGCTCGGTCGCGATCTTTTTCAGGTTCTCGGGCGAAAGGTCGCCCTCCTCCATCGCCTGCAATTGGCCCTTCAGCTTGCGCAGGTTGAAAAACAGCTTCTTCTGCGCCGCTGTGGTGCCCATTTTCACGAGCGACCAGGAGTGCAGGATGTATTCCTGGATCGCCGCGCGGATCCACCACATCGCATAGGTGGCGAGGCGGAACCCCCGATCCGGGTCGAAGCGCTTGACCGCCTGCATCATGCCGACATTGCCCTCCGAGATCAGCTCGGAGAGCGGCAACCCATAGCCCCGATACCCCATCGCGATTTTCGCGACGAGACGCAAATGGCTGGTGACGAGCTTATGCGCAGCCTCGGGATCCTCATGCTCTTTCCAACGCTTGGCCAGCATGTATTCCTGCTCGGGCTCGAGCATCGGAAATTTGCGGATCTCCTGAAGGTACCGCGTCAGGTTGCCTTCCGAAGAGATGGAAGGTACCGAAAGGGTTGCCATCGACGATTGGTGCTCCGTTGTCAGTCGGTAGTGGGAAAACGCCGGAGGGAAGTCCCGTGATCCTGCATGCGCGTTCCCCCCCCGACGCGCATACCCTACTAAAATAGTGCGATTTTGTCCAGTTTAAAGTGCTTCTAAACTTTTCGTGAGGTCCTGCATATCCCTCGGAAGGGGGCTGTCAAACTCGAGACGCCGCCCGTCGAGCGGATGCGTGAAGCCGAGCCGCCCGGCATGCAGGGCCTGGCGCGCAAAGGCGACGATGCGCTCGCCGATCGGACCGGCGCGGGCGATCGCGCGCCGGGCACGCGTGCCATAGACCGGATCGCCGATCAGAGGATGGCCGAGGGAGGCGAGATGCACGCGGATCTGATGGGTTCGCCCTGTCGCAAGCCGGCATTGCAGGAGCGCGGCATGCGTTTGGAACGAGCGCTCGACCCGGTAGCGGGTGACCGCAGGTTTTCCCCTTCCCTCCCGCACGACCGCCATTTTTTTACGGTTCCGCGCACTGCGGCCGATATAGCCGGCGATTTCGCCGGCAGGCGGTGAAGGCACCCCCCAGACCAGCGCGGTGTAGACGCGATCGACGCGGCGCGCGGCAAAATCGCGCGCCAGCGCCTGATGCGCGGCCTCGCTCTTGGCGACGAGCATCAGACCGCTCGTGTCTTTGTCGAGGCGATGGACAATTCCCGGCCGCCGAACGCCGCCGATGCCCGACAGGCTGCCGCTGCAATGCGCGAGCAAGGCATTGACGAGCGTTCCGTCCGGATTGCCGGGAGCGGGATGGACGACCATGCCGGCTGGTTTGTCAATGACGATCAGATCGGCATCCTCGAAACGGATATCGAGCGCGATCGGCTGCGCCGCCGGCGCCGCGTCTTCGACCTGAGCCAGAAGGACGACAAAATTCTGGCCGCATAGCACGCGCAGCGACGGATCGCGCAATGTTGCCCCATGCTGTGTCACGCAGCCGTCCAAGATCAGGCGTTTGAGCCGCGTGCGCGACAATTCCGGCAAATGCAGCGCGAGCACACGGTCGAGCCGCTGTCCTGCTTCGCCTTCGCCGACCTGGACCGTCGTGGGACGAGCAGCGCCTGCCGTTCCCCCACCTTGGCCGGTCTTGACCCGGCCATCCACGTCTTCAAGCCAGCCAGTCGTAAAAATCCTCCCAATCCGGGTTATCTTGGTAAATTAGTGCGGTGAACGCGAAATTCTCGAGATCAAAGGGGCCGTCATTGCGAGCGGGGCGAAGCAATCTCGTCCTCGTCGCGCTCGGCCCATCCAGATTGCTTCGTCGCTCCGCTCCTCGCAATGACGACCAAAAACGTGATCTCTCAAATTTCTCGATCAGGACATTAGGCGAACTTTCGGCATAGACTAGCCGAGATAAGCCATATCGCTTTGTAAACCCGTCCGGTACACCCTCGCGATGTTCCCATACGCGCCGAGCGAGATCGACTGTACTACCGACGCAGAGCGTACCATTACGGCGATTTGTCAGGATGTAAACCCGTCCGCCCATCACATCAGACTTCGCGGATAGTAGTGCCGTTGCAACAAAGACGTGGATGGCCCGGGCGAGCCCGGCCATGGGGGGCATGCGTTGCGCTCAAGCCGCTGTTCACAGCCCTGCGTTTTGGCGCCGGGTGACGATGGCCTCTTATCTTTAAGACCCGTTGCGAAGAAATGCGCGCGCTCAAGGTCATGGTCGTCGTGATGGGCGTGGTGATCGTCGCCGGTTTCGCGGCCCTGGTTGCGGTCATTGCCGGCCGAGTGTCGCACCGAGCGGCCGCCCCGACCGCCGCCCGTGGATTTGCAACCGCGGCGATCGATATTCCTCGCGATGCCCGTATCGAGGCGATGGCAGCCGGGCCGGACCGCATAGTCCTCGCGCTGATGCTGCCCGGGGGCGGCCGGCAGCTCGTGGTCATCGATATGGCGACAGGAGCCCGTATCGGCACGATCGATCTACATGCTGCGCCCTGAGTGCTTTCGATTCGGCTCTCAGCGAATGCATCGCCGGTTGCGAAGCATCGCAACGGCCTGTTTTCTAGCCCGGGCTGACGAGTCCGTGACGGCAGAAAATGTCGTCTTGAAAACGGTGCTGTTTCTTCAGAACTTCCCGCCGATCACGGCCGTTCGTTCAGCCGGTATCGAATAATGAGTGCCGATGCACCCCTGCCAGCCGCTCTTCGGAGAATCCGCCATCTGGCACTCTCAGCTGATTACGCTGTGACAGCTCCAGACCGTGCTGCCGACAGCCTCCGATGCTTCTCCGCGCGCCTTCAAGAATGGCGCTCGTCGGCGGCTCCCTGATCGACGAGCCGCTCTTTCGATGCCCGGAAGGCCGAGGTGAGGCGAAATGAGTAAAAAGACTGGAGCGAGACCCACCGGCGGCTTGATCGGACAGATTGCCGACGATGAGGCGCCGGAGAGGCTGCCCCGCGCGCGCACCCTGGGCCCGGTCTCCGATCTCGAGCGCCATCTGCCTTCCGATTGGTGGCGCACGCTGTTCAACTCCCTTTACCTCGAAACCGATGGCGATGTGATCGAGAACGACCGCAACACCGGCGATGAAGTTGATCTCTTGATCCGCAGCGTCGGGCTCGAGCGCAACGATCGCATCCTCGATCTATGCTGCGGCCAGGGCCGCCATTCGCTCGAACTGGCGCGGCGCGGTTTCCCGAACGTCACCGGGCTCGACCGTTCCCGTTATTTGATCCGGCTCGCGCGCAAGCGCGCCAGGCAAGCCAATCTGCAGGTCTCCTTTCATGAAGGCGATGCAAGGCGCTTTCGCCTCGGCGATGCCGAGTTCCATTGTGTCTGCATCTTGGGCAATTCGTTCGGTTATTTCGAACGCCCCGAAGATGACCTCGCCGTGCTCGAAGCGGTGGGGCGTGCGCTTGCATCGGGCGGCTCGCTCGTCATGGATCTGATGGACGGTGATTGGATGCGGCGGCATTTCGAGCCGCGCTCCTGGGAATGGGTTGACCAGAACCATCTCGTCTGCCGCGAGCGCGACCTCGCTGGCGACGGCGACCGGCTGATCAGCCGGGAGGTCGTCGTGCATGCCGAGCGCGGCGTTATCGCCGACCAGTTCTATGCCGAGCGGCTCTATTCGAAGGAGCGGCTCGAGGCGCTGGTCGGGGGCGCCGGGTTCACGAATGTGCGCTTTCACTCTCTGTTGGCGCCGGATTCGTCCCGCAATCAGGACCTCGGCATGGTGGCGCATCGATTGTTCGTGACCTGCGAGGCGCCGCGTCGCGCTCACCGGTCGCCGCGACGTGCGCCGCTGTTCTCCGACGTCACGGTCATTCTCGGCGACCCGCATCTGCCCGATCCGGTCAAGCGCAGCGGGCGCTTCAGCGAAGAGGATTTCGAGACCGTCGAGCGGCTCAAAACGGCGCTGCGCGAACTCTCGGATTACCGTTTTCGCTACCTCGACAATCACGCCTCGCTGTTCGCCGATCTAAGAGCCAACCGGCCACACTTCGTTCTCAACTTCTGCGACGAGGGTTTCAACAACGACGCGTTCATGGAAATGCACGTGCCGGCGATGCTGGAGATGCTCGATGTCCCGTATAGCGGTGCGGGGCCCGCTTGCCTCGGGCTCTGCTATAACAAGTCGCTGGTTCGCGGCATCGCGCAGGCGATCGATGTACCGGTGCCGGCGGAAACCTATTTCAACTCCGACGATCTGGCGGCGACGATCCCGTCGGTCTTCCCGGCGCTGATAAAACCGAATTACGGCGACTCGTCGGTTGGCATCACGAAGGAGGCCGTCGTTCATACTTGGGAAGAGGCGATCACCTGCCTCGGGCGATTGCGCGAACAGATGCCCGCCTGCCCGATCCTGATCCAGGAATTCCTGACCGGCCCCGAATATTCGATCGCGATCATCGGCAATCCCGGTCAGGGCTACCGCATCCTGCCGCCGCTCGAAGTCGACTATTCGCGCCTCGACCCGGCGCTGCCGCGACTGCTTTCCTACGAGTCGAAATGGATCCCAGACTCGCCATATTGGACGCAGATCAGCTACCGCGAAGCGCGGCTCGATGAAGAGGCGCGGCGCAAGATGATCGACTACTCAAACATCCTGTTTGAGCGGCTCGGCTGCCGCGATTACGCGCGCTTCGATTTTCGCGCGGATGCCGAAGGCGAGATCAGGCTGTTGGAGGTCAACCCCAATCCCGGCTGGTGCTGGGACGGCAAACTCAACCTGATGGCCGAAATGGCCGGGCTGCGCTATTCGGAACTATTAAAGCTGGTCATCGAGGCCGCGCAGGAGCGCGTCGCGGCGCAACATCCCGGGCTCGTCATTCCGCTCGCCGAGCGGCGCGCCGCCGGCGACTGATGCCCTTGGAGCGCAGACCCAGACGCCCGATTTACCCGTCGTTCATGGCCGGGCTTGGCCCGGCCACCCACGAGCAGCGGCGTATGCGTCACCGGTTTGCGTGGATGCCCGGCACAAGACCGGGCACAAACGAGTAAACTTGGACTGAATCGTATGAATTCTGGGCATTAAAGCCCCATCTGCGGGTATTTCTCGGTGAGCGTCGAGACGTAGGCGGCGTAACGGTCCGCGATCGCTTTGCTTGCTATCAGCAGGACGTTCTCGGCGTTTTTCGTCGCGTTGTTCGAGAAATTGAAGCTGCCCGTGATGACGGCGTCGTCGACGACGGCGAGCTTGTTGTGCATGTAGTCGTGCGGCGCCTGCGGTGCAAACGGCGTCGACTTTTTCGAATGCAGGTGCGGTGCGATGGCTGCGAAGAGCTGGCTCTTGGCGCGGCTCTGCGGCGAGCCGGAGCGCTCCCAATCGTCGAGCACACCTCGCATTTGCGTGCCGTCGAAAATGCCGTCGACGGTGAGGCCGGCACGGCCGATGCAATCGTTGATGGCGCCCAGCACCCCGCCCGAGGAGATGTCCATTGACGCGATCAGCAGCCGCTTTCTTGCGGCGCCGATCCGCTGCGCGATGTCGAGATCTATTTCGCGCCCCTCGCCGGGGGAGAAGAAGACAGAGACGTCGGCGCCGCCGATCTCAACCGTGCCGGTGTCGTTGCGGCCCGTCGTCGTGATCGAAGCGGTCGTCCACAGCTCCCAGAAATCCGTCTCGTAAAACTGCGCGAGATCGGGCGAATTCAGGACCAACACATTGTTTTCCTGCAGTGACCACGCGCCTTCCGTGAAGTTCGCCGAGCCCATCCACACGGCCGCCTGCGGTGTCATCGCGTCGCGGATGACGTATTTGTTGTGCATCAGGTGGCCGTGACCATCGATCGCCTTCCTTTCGATGCCGGTTCCGTCGAGCGCCGCCAGGAACGCTTCCGTACCCGGGGGGGCCGGGTCACCGCCCATGTGAGCAAAATCCTGCTGCGTGAGATGCGCGGCTGGCCGCTCGCGGTGGTATGCAATGCGTATCGTCAGCCCCGCCTGGTCTTGCGCACGCAGCGCTGCCAATACCGGCGCTGCGGTTAGGCTGTCGAGCCGGAAATCATAGATCGCAATGTGGATGTTGAACTTGGCGCCGGCGACGAAGGCCGCAAGACGCTTGGCCATCACCTCCGCCTGAGCCTGCCGCGCGTCCTTGTCGGCAGCGATCAGGAACAAGCCCGCGATTTGCCCTTCCTGCCACGCCTCGAACGTGCTCTGCGCCATGATGGCCTCCCTGTGTCTTGCGTCCCTACCACGAATATTCGTAGCGCGAAATTGCGCGGCGATGTGTGATCTGGTTCACATGCTTTGCCGCTGATAGCGGAAGCCCGATGGCCCCGCAACTCTGTCACTAAAACTTCACTTTTTCCGAATTCGCCCTTGCGTCGGCGGCGGATAACAGTATCTATCGGGGTCTCGACGCACTCGCACGTGCCTATGGCCCATAGTGGTTATGCAACGACGTAACGCGTCCTTTTTGGCAGCCCGGCTGGAAGGCCGGTCCCGAGAGGGAGGACGGTATGGTTGCTTTCCGACTCTGGGGCGTGCAGCCCTGCCCTGACGCCAATCTTCGCGGGACGCGTCAGCGCGGGCGGGGTAGCCGGGTCAGCGATCCGAGCAGTCTGAGCTAAGCCAGAAATCGGCCGAGCGGCCTCGAAGAGGCCGCCACGGCGCCCGTCGGTTCGCGTTTCGGTCGGACCGGATGTCCTGTCCCGCGAGCACCTCGCGGTTCCGGCCCCGGTTCCTGTCCGGCGCAGCCCTTGCGTTTAGCCGGCTCGCGGAAGGATGGCCCGGGTAATGACTGAGAAGATTTCCCGCTTTCTTGCCGAACACTCGCCCGAGACACCATGTCTCGTCATCGATCTCGACGTGATCGCTGCGGCATTTGAAACGCTGCGTCACTATCTGCCGCTCGCCCGCATTTATTACGCGGTAAAGGCGAACCCGGCAGCGGAAATCGTCGCCATGCTGGCGCGCAAGGGTGCCAGTTTCGACGTCGCCAGCCGCGGTGAAATCGAGCTCTGCCTCGCGAACGGTATTGCACCCGACCGGCTGTCGTTCGGCAATACGATCAAGAAAGAAAAAGACATCGCTTTTGCCTATCGGGCCGGGCTGCGGACCTTCGCCTTCGACAGTGCGCACGAACTCGAGAAGCTGGCGCGCGTCGCACCTGGGGCCGGCGTCTTTTGCCGCATCCTCGTCGCCTGTGAGGGCGCGGAATGGCCGCTTTCGCGGAAATTCGGCTGCGCCCCGGAAATGGCAATCGATCTGCTGCGCCAAGCGCGCGAGTTGGGGCTCGACCCTTATGGGGTTTCCTTCCATGTGGGCTCGCAGCAAACCGATCTTGGGCAATGGGATCGCGCGGTCGGCACCGCCGCCTCGATGTTTTCGCTGCTCGCCGAAGCCGATATCAACCTCAGAATGGTCAATATCGGCGGCGGGTTTCCGGCGCACTATCGCAGTAAGGTGCCGGAAATCGACCTCTATGCGCAGGCCGTCATGACGGCGATCACCCGCTACTTCGGCAACGATCTGCCTGAGATCATCGTCGAGCCCGGCCGCTCGCTGGTCGGCGATGCCGGGGTCATTCAAAGCGAGGTTGTGCTGATCTCCAAAAAAGGCTGCGGCGACGACCGGCGTTGGGTCTATCTCGATGTCGGCAAATTCAACGGCCTCGCCGAAACGATGGACGAAAGCATCAAGTACCGGATCGTGACGCCGGCCCGCGGCGGCTCCTCGGCGCCGGTGATCCTTGCAGGGCCGACCTGCGACAGCGCCGACATCCTCTACGAGCGCACGGAATACCGGCTGCCGCTTGGCCTCGAGGTCGGTGACAAGGTCGAGATCCTGTCGACCGGGGCCTACACCGCCACTTACGCCTCGGTCGGGTTCAACGGCTTCTCGCCGATCCGCACTTACTGCATCTGAAACCTACACGGAGCGCGGGCGTCCCGCCCGCGTCCGCGGCAGAGGCCGGCGGTCCCGTTTGAGCGTCGGCCACCTCCTGCACCAGTTTTCTCAGGATCGCGTCGCCGAAGCTGCTGAAGTCGCGGGCGGCGGCGACGAAAGCCTGCGGCCCGCCGATCACATTGGTGCGGTAATAACCTTCGAGCCACGGCTCTTCGGTCAGGATCGCGAGGCCATTGATCGAGATCCCGGACGCAACAATCCGGTCGCGCGCCACGCTCGGCGGCAAGCCGAAATTGGCCATGCCGTCACCCGAGATGTCGATGACACGGCGAGAAGCGGGCTCGGGCAAGCGGTCGAATGCCGAAGCGGCGGCGAGCAGCGCCGGGCCAATCGCGGTGCGGCCATGGGAGCTTCGCTTGGCATTGCGGACCGCGGCGGCGAATGCGGCCGCGCCGGCAGCATCGTCCACTCGTCGCCATTCGACGGCGATATTGACCTGGTCCGGGTCGGACCATTCGAGAAGCAGAACTTCGACCCCGCCGGGGACGGCGGCTATGGCGTCGCCAAGGCGCGGGTTGTCAAAGGCCCGCGCCACCCCCTCCTGCTGCAGCACATAGGACTCGGCGGTCACGCTGGCAGAGACGTCGATCGCGAGTGCCAGAGCAAGGCCCGCTGCCAGCGCCGGGGCGGCTTTGAGCAGGATAACCGTCAGCACGGCGCTGCAGAACCCGCCAAGCCCCCACCCTACCCCCGGAACGCTGGCCCCGGCGGGAGGCCGTCCAGGCGCGCCCCCGCTTCCGGGGAAGCGAAGCGGGGAGCTGGTGCCCAGCAGCGGCATGCGACGGACGCTTTCCGATCGCGGACCCATCGTTAACCCTACTTGACGGCGGGCATCGAGAGTATAAAGCCAGTCTCTCTGGCCGGCGAGGAACACAGCGGATGAGAGGCACGATTGCCGGGGGAATTGGTCTAGCGTTGGCTTGCGCGGCGCTTCCCGCCGTTGCGGCGACAAAGGCGCCCGGGAGGGCACCGCCCGCCTGCGGGGCGATCACCTTCCGGCCGCTCCCGCAGGGCATGGCCGACGGTGAGCAAGAGGCCGGCATGTACCGGTCTCGCAACGGCCGGCTCGAACTGCGTGGTGAAGTCAAGCAGGGCACGCCGGTCAATTACTTCGTGACCACGGGCGGCAAACGCATCGGCACCGCTCCCGCCAGCCTCCCGGAAGTGGCCGCCAACTGTGCGGTGGCAAAGAAAATGCCAAAACCAGAGGCGCCCGCCTCGTCCTGCACCGGTCAGCGCTTTACCGTCGTCGTCGCGCATGCGGGTGCGCAGCGCCTCGCACTGCTATACGGCGAGGACGGCGGCAGCTGGCACTTCTGCTCGGCCGGAACCTTCTAGGTTCCGCCGAGCGGCACCGGCGTGCGCGTATTCCGAACAAGTGCTCGGCGGCCAGCAAATAAAGCTGGTCCGGGAACGAGGTCCGGATGCGATCCGGCAATCCCGGCCCGGATCGGCCCCCGCGTCTTCAGCGAAAGCCCGGATCTGACGTTCTCACACAAAAATCGTGCCACGGGCGCTGCTGTAGCTGCGCTATGCACTCGCCTTCTTCCGTTGCGGCGCCGTCGCTTGCTTCGAGACCGACGGGCCTCGCCGAGGGGCCCGCTGCGCAACCTGCCGGACAATTCCCTGGGCATCGATTTCCGAGACGGCCTGTAACCAGTGCTCCTCATGCTTGCCGTGCGGGTATCCCTCCGCTTCCCAAAGCGCATAGGCACGCTGTTCGATACGTCGTTCTCGCTCCAAACTCATCGGCAACTCCCCCACTCGCTGGCGTGCAGCCTAGCCTCGCGCACTCGCCGCTGCAAAAATCGGCGCTAGTGCCTTGGGTTGGTCGCTTGTCGGCTGCACGCCAGCACCCATAGGATGGCGAATCGTGATTAACTCGGGGAGCGGCAATGCCCCACCTGACCACTGATGACCGCGTGCGCCTCTATTACGAGGAGACGGGCGCCGGCACGCCGATCGTCTTCGTCCATGAATTCGCCGACGATTGTCGCGGCTATGAGGGCCAGCTGCGCTACTTCGGCCGGCGCTACCGCTGCGTCGCCTACAATGCCCGCGGCTACCCGCCATCCGATGTGCCGGAGGATCCAGCCCGCTATTCGCAGGACCGGGCGCGCGACGACATCCGCGCCGTGCTCGACGCGCTGGCAATAGAAAAGGCGCATATCGTCGGCATTTCTATGGGCGGCTTTGCAACGCTCCATTTTGGCTTCGCCTACCCCGACCGCGCATTGTCCTTGGTCGTCGCCGGCTGCGGTTACGGCGCGGAGCCCGGCAAGCGCCAGCAATTCCACGACGAGACCGCCAAGACCATCGCGCTCGTCGAGAGCCAAGGAATGGGGGCCGCGAGCAAGACCTATTCGCAGGGGCCGAGCCGGGTGCAATTCCAGAACAAGGACCCGCGCGGCTGGAGCGAATTCGCGGCGAATTTGGCCGGGCATTCCACCACTGGCTCGGCTTTGACGATGCGCGGCGTACAGGCACAGCGGCCGTCCTTGTGGGATTTGACGGACCAAATGCGGCGCCTCGAAGTGCCGACACTCGTGATGACCGGCGACGAGGACGACCCGTGCCTCGAGCCGGGCCTGTTGATGAAGCGGACGATCCCAGCCGCCGCGCTCGTGGTCTTCCCGAATACCGGGCACGCCGTCAATCTCGAAGAGCCCGATCTCTTCAACCGCAGCCTCGACGACTTCTTCCACCAGGTCGAGAGCAGACGCTGGCCGCGGCGCGATCCACGCGCCGTGACCGGCTCGATCCTCGGCATGCGGTGAGCCCAAGTGGCGGGAGGGGAGCCCGAATTCACACTCGGCATCGAGGAGGAGTATTTCCTCGTCGATCGCGCGACCCGCGATGTCGTCGGCGAGCCTCCCGCGGCGATGTTCACCGAATTGGAGGCGCTGCTCGGCGCGCAGGTCAGACCCGAATTTCTGCGCTCCCAGATCGAGATCGGGACGCGAGTTTGCGCGACCATCGACGAAGCGCGCGCCGAGCTCGAGCGATTGCGCGGCACGCTCGCGGCGGCAGCCCGCCGCCACGGCATGGCGCCGGTCGCGGCCGCGACCCATCCGCTGGCGCGCTGGGATGCGCAGCGGACTACCAAGCGCGGCCGCTATCGAACGCTGGAAGCCGATTTGCAGGGCGTTGGTCGGCGCCTCGTCATCTGCGGCATGCACGTCCATGTCGGCATCCCCGATGACGAGTTGCGCATCGATTTGATGAACCAGGCCTCCTATTTCCTGCCGCATCTCTTGGCGCTATCGACGTCCTCGCCGTTCTGGCAAGGCGAAAACACCGGGCTCAAATCATATCGGCTGGCGGTCTTCGACGAGATGCCGCGCACCGGGACCCCCGAGCGCTTCGCGAGCTGGGGTGAGTACCGCCGGCACGTCGATATTCTGGTGGGCGCCGGGCTGATCGGGGACGCGACGAAATTGTGGTGGGATTTGCGGCCGAGCGACCGCTTTCCGACGCTCGAAATGCGCATCACCGACTGCTGCACGACGCTCGACGACACGCTGTCGGTCGCCGCGCTGTTCCGCTGCCTGTTGCGGATGCTGTGGCGGCTGAAACGCGAGAACCAGCGCTGGCGGCTCTATTCGCGCATGCTGATCGACGAGAACCGCTGGCGGGCGCAGCGCTATGGATTTGATCAAGGCCTTGTCGATTTCGGCAAAGGCGCGATCGTCCCCTACACCGACCTGCTTGAAGAGATCCTGGCTCTCGTCGATCCGGATGCACGCCATTTCGATTGCCTCGGCGAGGTGATGCATGCCCGCGAGATCCTCGCCCGCGGCACCAGTGCGCATCGCCAGCTCGCGCTTTTCGAGCTCGCGCTCGCCGACGGCGCCAACCGCCCCGAAGCGCTCGCCGCCGTCGTCGACTGGCTGATCGCGGAAACCACGCGGGACGCGTAGCCGTTCGCACCCGAGGCATCGGTTGCCGAGGTGGGCGCTCGATGAGTGTCGCGCGAAGCGTTCTGATGTGCATGTTCGGCCGCCCCCGAGGGGTTCTGGGGAGGTTGGGCGGCATGATCATGGCGCGCATGAATGCCGACTGCGGAGCCTGGGTTGCCGATCTTCTGGATATCGGACCAAAAGACCGCGTCTTGGAGGTCGGTTTCGGACCCGGCGTGGTGATTCAACGCGTCCTGACACTGGCGCCAGCGGGGAGTGTCGCCGGCATCGATCAATCGGCAGAGATGGTCGAACAGGCTCGTGCACGGAATGCCGAGGCGGTCCAGAGCGGGCGTGTCGACCTGCGGCCCGGTTCGGTGGAATGCTTGCCATTCGAAGACAATAGCTTTGACAAGGCCTTGGCGATTAACTCGATGCAGCTCTGGCCGAATGCGGTGGCCGGATTGCGTGAAATCGAGCGGGTCGTAAAATCCGGAGGGAGAATCGCGCTGGGATTTACCCGCTATTCCGGCCAGCAGAAAGAGGGCCTGACCGAAACGCTCACGGCGGCTGGCTTTTGCGACGCTCGGACGCTGCAGGCTGATTGCGGATTCTGTGCGCTGGCGATAAAGCCGTGACGCTTTCGGCAAGGCGCTTGCCGTCCCCGCCGGTGTCCGTGTAGATGGGGCCCGTCGCAGTTAACGGAGATCGCCCATGGTCAGTCCCGTTCCCGAGGGCTATCACCGCATCACGCCCTATCTGATCCTGAACAAGGCGGCTGAGGCGATCGCTTTTTATAAGGCCGCGCTGGGGGCGAGCGAGGTGATGCGCCTTGATGATCCGAGCGGAAAGATCCACCACGCCGAGATTCAAATTGGCGATTCACGGATCATGCTCGCGGACGAACATCCCGAACTTCAGGCGCTGAGCCCCAAGACGATCGGCGGCTCGCCGGTGACGATGCACCTTTATGTCGAAGACGCCGATGCCTCTGTCGAGCGCGCGCTCTCAGCGGGGGCGAAACTCATCCGGCCGGTTGCCGATCAGTTTTACGGCGACCGCGTCGGCGGGATCGAGGACCCGTTCGGCTACCGCTGGTTCATTGCCACGCACAAGGAGGATTTGACGATGGACGAGATCCGCCGCCGCGCGGCCGCCCAGCGCGGGTAGCGCTTCAACCGAGCCGGTCGCGAGGCCAAATAAAGCTGGGCAACAACGAGGAGATTGCGATGGACGACAAGACCCGCATCGAACTCGAGGCCGCGACGTTCCGCCGCCTCGTGCAACATCTCCGCGAGCGGACCGACGTTCAAAACATCGATCTGATGAACCTCGCCGGCTTTTGCCGCAACTGCCTCTCGAAATGGTATCGTGCGGAAGCCGAAGACCGTGGCATCGCGCTCTCCGATCCCGAATCGCGCGAGATCGTCTATGGCATGCCCTATGACGAATGGCGGGCGAAATACCAGAAGGAAGCCACCGCCGAGCAAAGGGCGGCATTCGCGGCTGCGCAGCAGCATTGATTAGGCGATAGGCTCGCGGCTATCGTCCTGCCGCCGCCGGGGGGCGGCAGCTATAGGGGAGAGGGGGATCATGCCGGATATCGGGGGCATCGCAGGCGCGCAGCTGCAGTCGTTTATCGAGCGTATCGAGCGGCTCGAGGAGGAGAAGCGTGCGCTTGGTGAGGACATCAAGGAAGTCTACGCCGAAGCCAAAGGCACCGGCTTTGAGCCGAAGATCATGCGCCAGCTCATCAAGATCCGAAGAATGGACAAAGAGGAGCACGACGAGCAAGAAAGTCTGCTCGACCTATACAAGCGCGCCCTCGGCATGCTGCCGCAGGCCAGCCCTAACGCCGAGGCCGCCGAATAGCACGAACACCCCTCACCCTAATCCTCTCCCCGCAAGCCGGGAGAGGGTTAGGGTGAGGGGCACTCCCTGGGTTCCGCCAAATGCCGGCGCAGCGCCGCGATGAGCGCGTCAGCCTCGGCCTGCGTCGTGTCGAAACGGCACACGAAACGGGCAAGGTTCTCGCTGCGGCGGTAGAACTGGAAACCGTCTTTTTCGAGCGCGTCCATGACGGCGCCCGACAGCTGCAGGAAAATTTCGTTGACCTCGATCGGCGCCAAAGGTCGCGCGGCGGGTATTTCGCGCAGCCCAGCGGCGATGCGCGCTGCCGCCCTGTTCGAGGCGCCCGCCAGCTCGAGCCAGAGACCGTGCTCGATATACGCGATCAGCTGCGCCGAGGCGAAGCGCATCTTCGACCAGACCTGACCAGCGCGCCGCAACTGGACGGCGAGACCGTCGGCGAGGTCGGGCGAAAAGGCGACGATCGCGTCGCACAGCGCTCCGCCGTTCTTCGTCGCGCCAAAGGACATGATGTCGACACCCGAGCGCCAGGTCAGCTCGGCGGGGCTGCAGCCGAGCCGCGCGACGGCGTTGGCGAAACGCGCTCCGTCCATGTGGAGTTTTAGACCGCGGCGCTTGGCCACCTCGGCAATCGCGCGGATTTCATCGAGCCAATAGACCGCGCCGAGGTCCGTCGCCTGCGTCAGGCTGACGGCAGTCGGCTGGCCTCTGTGCAACTGAGTCGGCGAGATCCCGGCCAGCGTTTCAGCTAGCGGATCAGCGCCGATCTTGCCGTGCTTCCCGGCGATCGGGGCGAGCTTGAGGCCGCCGCCGAAAAAACCCGTGGCGTTGGCCTCGGCGGTGTTGATGTGCGCGACCTCGCTGCAATAGACGATGCCCCAGGAGGGCCCGAGCGCGGCAAGCGCAAGAGCGTTTGCCGCCGTTCCGGTAGCAACGGGGAAGACGCGCACTGAGGTCTCGAACAGCTCGGAAAAGCGCTGTTGCAGGGTTGCCGTCCATTCGTCGCCGCCATATCCCAACGCGGTGCCGTGATTGGCGCGGATCAACGCTTCGAGAATTTGCGGCGCGGCGCGGCCCGTGTTGTCGCTGCGGTAGTCGATCAACGGGTGCTCCGCCACAGCGCGCTCAACGCCGTGCCGCTTTGCCCACCGCCCCATGAGGGTTGTGGGCCGCGCGAACCACGGCCAGTTGCCGGCCGTGAGCCTGCCCTGCATAAGAGGGCACGTGCAGATGCGCGCCGCGAACGCGCACTGTTTGCTCGCGGCCGTGCGGCCTGACCCAAGCGACGTGGATGATCTTTGGGCCGCCTTTCCCCGATACCCTGACGGCCACCCGCATTGCGGCTGGCTTTGCGGCGGGTAGGACGACCCGCGCAACCAGCTGCGGTGACGGTGGCGCGATCCGCGGCGAGGCCATCAGCACCGGCGCATTCTGCAACCGCTGCTCCGGAAGCGTGACGCGGGCCGGCGCAATCGGACGTCCACTAACGAAAACGGATCGCGGGACCACGGTAGCCAGCCGCCGGTTGGCAAAGTCGGTGCGGAAAAGCTCGAGAGGAGGCTCATCATCGGCCTGCATTCGAATGGCGGCGACGTCTCGAACATCCCCCGAGTTCAAGCTGCGAACATAATCGAGATCCCGTGTATAGATTGGCCAATACGCCTCGTTCGGGGCGAGCGGAAACCACGCGACAGTCGCCCCGTCCTCGGAACTCAGGCCAACTCCCGCGGTCCCGAGAAATGCGACCGCTGCCGGCATGAACAGCGGGTGCGCAACGAAGCTGCCGGGAACCCAAGCCCAGTGGTCGTGGATCAGCGCCCAGCGGCCGTAATGCGAGAGGGCGAAAGCCCAGGGTTGATCGTCGATCCACGTCCAGCCCCAAGGGGTCATCCAGCTCCAACGTCCGAAGCGATAGGGCGCCCATTCAGAATCGGTCGGGACCCAGACCGGTCCATATTCGGAGTTCGTCTTCCAGGTGCCGGCCGCATCGAGTTCTGCAATTCCGGTCATGTGAGGCGACACGTAATATGGCGCAGCGAGCCGGTTCTCGTCGTAATCGCGGTCGCGGCACCAGTCGACAAAGTCGTCGGACTTCGTCGATTCGATACTGACCGCAACGGGGTTGGCGCTCGTCAAAACCGCCGTTTGTCCGGTTTCGACGCGCGCCTCGGCGCCGTTTCCGACAACCTGCGCCGCGCCGCCGAACACTGTAATCCGCGATGGCTGTTCGTCGGTTCCGGCATCGATATCGTAACGGCCGGGACCACGCAGCCAAACGACGCCTCGCGGAAAATCGATTTCGGCGGTTTCCCCGCCGAGCTGGCGGAGGCGGAAGCCTATACGGCCCCGCGAGAGGGCGAGTTGCAGGATCTGGTCGTCTAGTCTGGTAGTCTCGACCTCGGTGTTGCTGGAAAGGTCGATCGTATTCGCGCCGATCTCGATTTCGCCGCGGGCTTTACCGCCGGTCCGCGCCGCCTCGCCAGCGATAATGGGCTGGTTCACAGCGGCATCCGCCCAGCTCGTCTGTCCAGTGCTGCGAAAGTCGATCGCGCCCGAAACAAAGCTGAGGCGCGCGACCCGGCTCGGCGGTGGCGTCGTTGCGGGTGTCGGGACAGCCGCGTCCAGTGCTGGATCGGAAACTTCGGCCCGGATCGTATCTTGGACGAAGGCTGGGGCGAGGCCGAAAACGATTACGACGCAACAGGCGTAAAGAAACGATCGCATGCTTCGCAACCCCCGCATCCCCTGCAGCATCTTTATCAGATAATTTTCGCTGACAATCGACAAATTGCAGGACCACTCCTAACTCGCGAATACCGATGGATACATCAGAGGGAGTGAAAGTTTCTGGATAATGACAAGCTTATTGCCGGAGAACATTGCGATCGTCGTGCTGGCTGAGGGCGGCGCGGGCCTCGGGCGGCGCCTGCGAGCAATGCTGCCCGGGGCGCGGCTGCACGGGCCGCGCGCGCGACCCGGTGACTGGGACGAAACCTACGATCGCGTCGCCGTGCATATTGCGCAGCTCTTCGAAGCCGGACACTCGATCGTCGGGTTGTGCGCCAGCGGGATCCTCATCCGCTCCGTCGCTCCCTTTCTCGCGGCGAAAAGAAATGAACCGCCGGTAGTCGCCGTCGCCGAAGACGGTTCCGTAGCAGTACCGCTGGTCGGCGGCCACCGGGGCGCCAATACACTGGCGCGCGCCATCGCCGAACTGACCGGCGGGGTCGCCGCGATAACCACGGCAGGAGATTTGCACCTCGGCCTCGCCCTCGACGAGCCGCCGGCGGGTTGGCGCATCGCCAACCCCGATAGAGTGAAGCCGATTGCGGCCGCGCTGCTCAAAGGCGAGCGCGTTTCGCTGATCGAAGAAGCGGCAGCGGCGGGATGGTTGCGCGCCGGAACGATTCGCTGGGCCGAAGATGCCAAATATCGCGTCATCGTCACCGACCGGGCCGTCGATCCTGCGACCGAGGCCTTGGTTTTTCATCCGCCGGTTCTGGCGCTCGGCATCGGCTGTGAACGCGGCTGTTCCGCCGACGAGATCATCGAACTGGTGCGCACGACGCTCGGCGACGCAGGACTCTCCGCCGCGGCCGTCGCCGCAATCGTGTCGATCGAGCTCAAGCTTGCCGAGCCGGCCTTTCACGCCGTTGCCGCGGCACTCGAGGTACCGGCGCGGTTTCTCCCCGCCGCGCGGCTGCTCGCCGAGACGCCACGCCTCTCGGAGCGGTCCGAGACCGTATTTCGCGCGACGGGGTGCTGGGGCGTGTCGGAAGGCGCGGCGCTCGCCGCTGCCGGCCCCGCCGGCGTACTTATCGTGCCGAAGCAAAGATCGCGGCACGCGACCTGCGCTGTTGCGCGCGCGCCCGAGCCAATGGAGGCGGGCGCTATTGGGCGTCCACGCGGCAAGCTTGCCATTATCGGCATCGGCCCGGGGGATCCGCTGTGGCGCACGCCTGAAGCGAGCGATACGCTCGCACAGGCGAGCGACGTCGTCGGCTACTACCTCTATTTGGACCTGCTCGGGCGAGCTATTGACGGCAAGAAGCGGCATGCCAGCGCAATTGGCGATGAGGAGGCGCGGGCACGGCTGGCGTTGGACCTGGCCGCCGAGGGGCGTTCGGTCGCGCTCGTCTCTTCCGGAGATCCTGGGATTTATGGTTTGGCGTCGCTTGTCTTCGAGCTTATCGATCGCACCTCTGACCTCCGCTGGCGAACTATCGAGCTCGTCGTCTGCCCCGGCCTCACCGCGATGCAAGCTGCCGCGGCGCGGGCCGGGGCGCCGCTCGGCCACGATTTCTGCGCGATCTCTCTGTCCGACCTGATGACGCCATGGAAGGTGATCCGCCGGCGGCTGGACGCTGCAGCGGCTGCCGATTTCGCCATCGCGCTCTACAACCCGCGCTCGACGCGCCGGAAGACGCATCTCGTCGAAGCCGCGCGCATCCTATTGCGGCATCGCTCGGCGGAAACCCCGGTCTTCATCGGCCGCAATCTGGGGCGCGCCGGCGAAGAACGGCAAATCTTGCGATTATCCGAACTGGCGGCGGCGGAGGCCGATATGCTGACGATTGTGCTGGTCGGCAACAGCTGCAGCCGGCGCGTCGATGGCAATCCAGCTTATCTCTACACACCGCGCGGCTATTGCGCCAATTCGCGCTAGACCTGGTTTGCGACGCCGAGATTGCTTCGCGGCGCTCGCAATGACGAGGAAAAAGACCGTCATTGCGAGGAGCGAAGCGACGAAGCAATCTCGAAATGAGTTTGAGCAATTGGCTTATCAACCGGGTTTCCACCACTAGTGACGGTGCACTTTATCGGCGCCGGCCCCGGCGCGCCCGATCTGATCACCGTCCGCGGATTGCGGCTGATCGAGCGCTGCCCGGTGTGCCTCTATGCCGGTTCCCTCGTGCCGCGCGATATCCTTGCCGCCGCGCCGGCCGGCGCGCGTTTGATTGATACGGCGCCGCTGACGCTGGATGAGATCGTGGTTCATTTCGTGGAGGCGCATAGGGATGGCCTCGACGTCGCCCGGCTGCATTCTGGGGACCCGTCCCTTTACGGCGCGATCGCCGAGCAAATGCGGCGGCTGCAAGCGCTCGAAATCCCGTACGACGTGATCCCGGGAGTGCCCTCCTTTGCGGCCGCCGCGGCTGCTCTCGGCCGTCAGCTGACCTTGCCGGCGATCGCCCAAACCGTAATCCTGACGCGCACCGCGACGCGCTCCTCGCCGATGCCCGAAAGCGAGGGACTCGAACGGCTCGCGGCGATCGGCGGCACATTGGCGGTCCACTTGTCGGTTACCAACCTGGCGCGCGTCGTCCGTGCGCTCATTCCATTTTACGGCGCCGACTGCCCCGCTGCTGTGGCCTGTCGCGTAAGCTGGCCGGACGAGCTGCTGATCCGCGGCACGCTTGGGGACATCCGCGACAAGGTCAAGGCGGCGCGGATCACACGCACCGCACTGGTCTTGGTGGGACGCGTACTCGGGGATGAGCCCGCGCCCGAAAGCCGGTTATACACAGCCGACCATCACCATGCATTGCGTCCACGAACTTGAGATTATTGACAGACGATCGAGTATTCAGCGCCGAAATCCGTGTGTTAGATGTGATCTAGCGTGCGATTATACTGCGTGAAACTGGCGCGGCGTGGCGGCTTTTCGGGTCAACGATCGGGACTGCTGCGCCTGGCGGGCGAATGCGCCACCGTGATACCAAACGGCCGTTTGGTAGTGCCGTAATGTTATTGCCGAAACACCGCGGTAAAAAGCATGAAAATGACCCGACCTGGCGGTCGGGCATGCCGGTAGATGCCGGCGGGGACGCTAAAGAGTGGGATTCAGACGAATAATTGACGGTTAAAACGTAGCTTTTTAAAAAATTTTGACGGTGTTGGGGGGACTTTGGCGGTGAAAAGCGTCTCGCGCGCCGAGTTGGCGGAGCTTCACGAACGCGCTGACCGCGCCATTAAAGAGGCGCGGGAGCTTCGTGAAAATCATTGTTTCATCTTGTCCTGGCTGCTGATGCGACCGGCTCTCAAAGTGCGCCGTACTTCATTATTGCTGGACGAAGCGTGCAACATGCCGCGGTGCCGTTGAACAACGCCGACCTCGCGGCGCTTGCTCGTTCGCCGCCATGCCGATGTGGCTGGCGCACGTAAATCCCGTCCATTCGGCATAGGAGGAAGCAAGCCGGTGAAAACCCAACCCCGAACAACCGCCGAGCTTGTCGCCGAAATCGAAAAAATCCTTCACGAGTTGAGCGTCATCAATCACATCGGTGTGGTGCGGCCCAGTCTTGATAGGGTGGTGCTGGAACTGCGCGATCTTAAACCACTGCCGACAGACGCTGAGATCGAGCGTGCGATCGAGATGATGACCGAAAAGGCCAGAGCTGCCGGAGATCGCAGCCGGGCGGGGTGGCTGAGGGGGTGGCGGCTAGGGCTGTAGGATAACGAGGCAATGTCGCAAGGCACGCTCCTTAAAGCCGGCATCGCTGAGCCGGTTCAGCTCCGCGCCGAAGCCGACAAATTGCGCGAGCTGATGACCCACGTCGACGAGATAGCGATGCCTAATATTGCCGCGCTGCTGCGCGAGCGCGCAGCGATATGCGACAATCTGGCGACCGACCTCGAGGAGATGATTGAGCGTCGCAATGGGCTTGCCGCGGCCCGCCACGCGAGCAGCAGTCGACGACTGTCGTCGTCCTGATCATGATGAGCGCTTATCGGCCGCTCTCCGGCCGCGGCGCCGCTCACCAGCACAGCACCGCCTCGAGCAAGCTCTCTCTACGCTAGTTCCGCACGGAGGACTTCGCGCCGTTCGGTGTTAATTTTGGACCGACACTTAGTTTGAGGATCGACACCGATGGCACTCTTCGATGATCTCGTATCGGCCGAAATCCTGGGGGTCAATGTTGTCACCGGGCTGGCGATTGGCGTCGCCGCGCTGATTGCGATACCGCTCGCCGCACCGCTGTTGCGGCCTGTCGCAAAAGCCGTGATCAAGGGCGGTATCTATGCCTATGACAGCGCCGCGGAACTGTACAACCAGGCGGCCACCGGTGTGACCGATTTGGCCGGAGAAGTGCAACGCGAATTGAGCGCAACTACGCCAGCGATGTCAGCATCGCATCGCGGTCGGTCTACAGCCGAAACCGGGTAAACCGGCCGCAGCGGCCTATAACGCGCACCAGAGCGCCGACAACAAGCGATCGAGCGCGGCCTGCGCCAGTTCCTGCAGCAGGAGCCGCAGCAGGCCAAGAAACAGCCATCCCATGTCGAGCGGCCTTACCAGATCGATGTGACAGCTATGTGAAACGTCGGGTTAAGCCGCCCCAGACGGTTTCGACGAAGCCGGTTCCGGCGAATCGCCCGCTTGGTCCCGGACCTTGTCTAGTCCATCACGTTATGTCTTCGGATACTAGCGGGAGATAGCGGTAGATGCCGCGCTTTTCACGGGACATTGCTCCGATGGAGCCGCCTTCGGGGCAATGTCCCGTGAAGAGAGCTTTGTTGCTAATGGGAGAAAATGTATAGAGCGTACATGCTCAAAGACCGCTGCGAGTTAAACCGTCGTCACAAGGCTGCCGATGACGCTTATCGCGCCGGTGACCTCGTTGCGCTGCGCGAGGCTCTCGGCAATCCGTCAGATTTTCCGAACTGCCGTCAGCCTTTTGAGCTGGCGGTCGGCGGTCATCCCCTCGAATATGCGATCTATTGGAGTCCTCTCGCCTTTATCAAGGAGCTGATCGGGTTGGGCGCGGACCCCAATTACTGCGATCACGCCGGTTTTCCGTCGCTCATTGCCGCGCTGTCGTCAGATCGTCCAGAGCGACATGACATAATGACGCTACTGCTCGAAAACGGTGCTAACGTGGGACAACGAGGATTGAACGACTGGACGCCGCTCCACTACGCCGTCGTCGGGCGCGACATCGAAGCAATCGAGTTATTGCTCGCATACGGCGCCGACCCCACTCTTCCGACGCGCATCGATGACTGCACGACACCACTCCAGGACGCCGAAGCCCTTGGCTTCACGGAGGCTGCCAAGCTGATGCGCAAAGCGCGGTCGACAAATCGCTGATACCCGTCGCACGGCGTCTCGTTGCCGCCGCGGCCGCTCCCCGGCCACGGCGCCGGTCACCCGTACAGCAGCGCCGAGAGCAGCCAGCCGAGCGCTGCCTGCGCTAGTTCCGCACGGATGACTTCGGGCCGTTCGGTGTTAATTTTGGACCGACACTTAGTTTGAGGATCGACACCGATGGCACTTTTCGATGATCTCGTATCGGCCGAAATCCTGGGGGTCAATGTTGTCACCGGGCTGGCTATCGGGGCCGCCGCGCTGGTTGTGATGCCGCTCGCCGCACCGCTATTGCGGCCCGTCGCAAAAGCGGTGATCAAGGGCGGTATCTATGCCTATGACAGCGCCGCGGAACTGTACAACCAGGCCGCCAGCGGTGTGACCGATTTGGCCGGCGAAGTGCAACGCGAATTGACCGCGACTGCGCCAGCGGCGTCAGCATCGCATCGCGGTCGGGCTACAGCCGAAACCGGGTAACAGGCCGCAGGCGGCCTATAACGCACACCAGAGCGCCGACAACAAGCGACCAAGCGCGGCCTGCGCCAGTTCCTGCAGCACGAGCCGGAGCAGACCGAGGAAGAGCCATTGCATGCCGAGCGGC
>Ga0126378_10000393_pt1 | contig 33140 bp, 31 predicted proteins | sample PanSoiMetPlot_23_FD_92587 | JGI IMG/M metagenome (GOLD analysis project Ga0126378, IMG submission 92587) | Tropical forest soil microbial communities from Panama - MetaG Plot_23 | ecosystem: Environmental > Terrestrial > Soil > Tropical forest > Bulk soil | place: Panama | collected 2016-02-17
TATTGCGGCTCAGATCGCGCAGCTCATCAAGTTCGGCGTCTACTCCGTTCCGAATGACGCCGCCATCGCTTAGGGAGAGAGGTGGCTCGGCAACGATCGATCGGTCGATGCGCTCACGCACGTCGGAGAGAGGATCAATAAAGATACTGAGCTGCTGAAGGCGCGCTGCCTTCAAGCGTTCCAGGCCGACTTTTATTTCGGGAAGATGGGCAAATGAAGCTGCCAGCGCGAGCAGATCGCGCGCATTCGCTGTCTCGAGAGTTACGCGACTCAGCAGTCGTTCCAGGTCGAGCACGCCCTCTAGCTTGCGACGCAGTTCCTCGCGATGGATCGTGCTGCCGACGGCCTCGGCCACGGCGTCTTGCCGCGCCTGAATTTCGGGCAAATCAATCGACGGACGGAGTAGCCACGAGCGCAACAAGCGCTTCCCCATGGGCGTGAGCGTTACGTCGAGTGTGCGGAACAAGGTGACTTCAGGACCGGTGCCGGAAAACAGCGGCTCAACCAGTTCCAGATTACGAACGGTAACGGCATCCAGAACGAGACAGTCCTGACGATCATAGAAGCCGATTCGATCAACGTGGTCGAGAGTGCCTCGCTGCGTGCTCCGTACGTAATGGAGGATCGCTCCAGCTGCTGTGGCGGCCGCCCGACGCGTAGCGAGTCCGAAGCCCTCGAGCGAGAGCACGCCAAACTGATTCTCGAGCAGCGGGATCGCGTAGTCTGGCGAAAAGGCCCAGTCTTCGACCGGAGTCTCCGTGAACCTGCGGTTTCCGGAAGTGACTACGAACTCCGCGTCCGTGGCGGCAAAGAGCGGCAATGCGACGGGATACAGGACCTCCCGTGGACGCATGTGCCCGAGCTCCTCCAGCAGGCGTGCCCGGTCTTGAACGGCGAATTCTGTCGCACGAAATTCGCCCGTCGAGAGGTCGAGGGCCGCGAGTCCAGCACGATCTCCGAGCTCTGCGATGGCTGCGAGGAAGTTGTTTTCTTCCGAGGGCAAACTAGAGTCCGTGCTCGTTCCTGGGGTGAGCACTCGAGTGACCTCTCGCCGGACGATCTTCTTCGCGACCCTGGGATCCTCCATCTGCTCGCAGATGGCAACTCGAAAACCCTTACGCAGGAGCTTTGCAAGGTATCCTTCGGCAGCGTGGTAGGGCACACCGCACATAGGAACAGCCATCTCTTTCTCTTTGTTTCGCGATGTAAGCGTGATTTGAAGCTCACGGGAGGCTATCACCGCGTCGTCGAAGAACAGTTCGTAGAAATCGCCGAGCCGGAAGAAGAGCAGAGCGTTGGGGTGCTGTTTTTTGATCGCGGCATACTGCCGCATGAGAGGCGTGGAGGCTTCGGTCACTAAGGGAAATTATCGGCTAAGCAAGCACAAGTGTCAGCTGAGGATTGTTGTTGAAAACCGGGGATTTCAGAAGCAATGCAGCATTGAACCAACTTAGCAACAGAGGAAGAGACGCAGCATGCTGCGCCTCTGTTTACCGTACTGCGGCGTTCACGCGCTTCATGGCAGCCGCGAACTTCAGAGCATTGTAGGCTGAGGGATTCTCTAGCTGCTGAAAGAGTCCATTGATGGCTGCACGAGCTTCGCCACCGCTGCTTCCTCCCGCCTTGGAGTAGGCGATGTAGATTGAATCCAGCGCCATAGCTGCCTGCTCGGCAGCACGCTCTCCCTGGTCGGAGATGTAGTCGGCATCTCCTGAGATCGCGCGCAGGAGCCGCGCGGTCTTCTCACGGTCGAAAGATGCAGTGCGTATCTCGTCTGCCAATTTACCAGCCAGATTGCCTGCGTGATCTGAGAGTTGTTCCACTTCGCTGCGGTTTGGCTGAAGGGACCCAACCAGCGCAGCGACCCTTTTCATGGTGTTCTGAAGTTCTTTGGAAGTATTAGGGTCGACTTCGTTGGCAACGTGTTGGAATACGACCACCCGCGACAAGTTGTACGCTGGATCCCCGGCGCGGCGGGTCGCGTAGTACCCACGCCCTCCACGGGGATTCTCCGTCACACTGCGCAAGCGCCAACTCTCATCTGCCGGCGTAAGGCTGTGGTGGCAAGCAAAACAATCGAGTTCGCCGTACTCGGGCCAAACCACGCCCTTCTTACCCTCAGTTCCTTTCGCGCGCCGAGCCAACCGATTCATGCTTTCCTGGAGTTGCACCGCCTGCCCAACGCTCCATTGGCGTACTCCCAGCAGCGGATCCTTGTCCGCTTGTTCGGGATGTCCGGAGACCTTTTCCATCCAATGGACTGGCTCAACGGCCTGAAACGAGTCCAGTTCAAAGACCAAATCTGGGTGACCCGCGGCAATCATCTCGTGATCCACGTATTTCTCAGCCGTTCCCAGATGGCAGGTGAGGCACTTCTCGGTCCGCAGGCGCAGATTTTTCGTGTCATACATACCCATCGCGACCGACTTCTCGTGCGGCCAATCGCGAGCGGTGTGCGGTCCTAGCCACTGCGAGGAAGGGCCGTGGCAGTTCTCGCAACTGACACCGTCATTGACATCAAACTCCCTGGCCTTCTCCGCATCACTGGCATAGAGCGCATGGCAAACAAGGCATTTTGGGGCGTGAGCCGCGTCGGGAGCGCCCAAGCTTGCCGGCCCGAGGATCTTGGCGATGCGCTGAGAAACGGAGTTGTTCAAGACATTCCAGGCTTTTGCGTGCTTGTCCTGCAGCACCCAGGTGCTGTACTCGTTCTGCAAAACTTTGGTCTGCTGGCGTGCTTGAACCGATCCGTGGCAGGCAGTAGCGCTACACGAGCCAGGGCCGACATAGCGGGCTTCTGCGGCCGAAACTGGCTTAAGAAAACTGAATTTATCCTCGCCATGAGATGACAGCGGGATTAGGAATGACAGTACGACAAAGAGTCGAACAACAGCAGTGGGGCGAGCATTGGAGCAACAGCACAGCCGTCGATTCATTTGTGAATATGCAACACCGGGGGATGTTTTAGGGTGTGTGTCCTTATACGCTCGCAAAGTATAGAAATCAATTCAGAAAGCGAAAAATCGGTCAGCCGCGATTTTTCCTGTGCATTCAAATGAATTCTTTACCCCATGCACCGCTCTTTGTTATAGTCCGCGTCTGACTTCGCGAAGAACTTGTTTGCTTTCTCACTCCCCCAGGACGTGTTCCTAAGCGGGTCCAAGGTCATCCTGTGGCGATTCCCGGTACTTCACTGGCCCAACCGAGCCCAGCTGCGCACAACACGGACGGCATTTTTGAGGATCTCAAAGCGATTCAGCGGGAGTACGGATACCTGCCCGCGGAGAAGCTTCAGGCGATAGCCGACGCTCGATCAATGCACGTCCGCGAAATCCACGCGGTCGCCAGCTTCTATCCGCATTTCCATCTCACAGCTCCCGCTCGCGTTGATATCCGGGTCTGTACCGACATGTCGTGCCATCTTCGCGGCGCAAACATCCTGAAGAGACAGATCCAGGATCGGCTATACGGACGGCCGGCTACAGAGTGCAGTATCCGCGAGATCTCATGTCTTGGTCGGTGTGACGGCGCGCCCGCCGTACTGATCTCGAGCAAGACCGAAGAGCAGATTTACGACAACATCACCAGCGATCGCATCGCCGATGCGGTCGTTCGGAATTTGAACGGCGAGCCGCTGCCCCATACGCGTCCTGAGAGATTGCGGCAGGAACTGCATTCCGATCCTTACGTCGGCAGTCCGAAATATCGTGTTCTTTACAGTCTCATTCAAACTGGCGACTTCACCGGCGTGATTACGCAGTTAAAGGCGAGTGGATTGCGTGGGATGGGGGGAGCTGGATTCCCGACTGGGAATAAATGGGAAATAGTTCGCAACTGTACGGATGACGAAAAGTACGTAGTCTGCAACGCCGATGAGAGCGAGCCCGGCACAATCAAAGATCGCTTTATCATGCAGCACCTGCCCCATTTGCTCATCGAGGGGATGATCATTTGCGGCCTTGTCACCGGCGCGAAGAAAGGCGTTCTCTATATACGGCATGAGTACGAGCATCCCAAGGACGCCTGCCAGGACGAAATTGATGCCTGCTACAAAGACGGGCTACTGGGTAAGAACATCCTTGGTTCCGATTTGGATTTTGATCTGAGCATCTTCGTGAGCCCCGGCGGATACATTTGCGGAGAAGAAACCGCGTTAATCGAGGCGATCGAAGGCAAGCGCTCCGAGCCTCGCAACAAGCCTCCGTTCCCCGTTTATCAGGGCCTCTGGCATAAACCCACCGCGCTAAACAATGTGGAAACGTTTGCCTTGGCAACCGTCATCCTCGCGCGCGGCGTGGACTGGTTCAAGAACTACGGGCGCAAGGGCTCACCGGGCATTAAGTTCGTTGGTATTAGCGGAGAGGTCCGGAACCCCGGTGTTTTCGAAGTGCCGATGGGGATTACCTACGACGAACTCATCAACGGCCACGCTGGTGGCCCGCTTCCGGGTAAAACGATCAAAGCGTTCGCTCCCTCCGGCCCATCGTCGGGATACTTGCCAGCATCGATGCTCAATCTGCCGCTCGATTGGGACACGATGGCAAAGCCGCCCGTCAATTCAATGGTGGGATCGGGAGCAATCGTCGTCTGCTCCACCGAAGCTTGCATGCTCGACATGGCATTGAACGCGGTGAAGTTCTACCGGAATGAATCCTGCGGCAAGTGCGTTCCCTGCCGTGTGGGGTCGCAGAAGTTGGTCGAGATGCTCACGGGTTGGACGCAAGGCAGGCAGAATTCCACGGATCTTCAGGCGCTAGAGGAGCTCGGCCAGGCGTTGGCGCTGACATCAATCTGCGGACTCGGGCAGATCGTGCCTGCTCCGATTCAGTCGGTGATGAGGCACTTCCGCGATGAAGTCGATGCTCACGTGAAAGACAAGGAATGTCCCGCGGGCGTCTGCCGGATCGGAGGCTTTTGATGGCTCCGCCGAAAGAGATCACTCTCACCATCGACGAACAGAAGGTTACGGTTCCCGCTGGTACCACGATCTTCGATGCCGCTCGCATGAACGGCATCCCGATCCCAACACTTTGCCACCAGCAAAACGAGACCCCGGTCGGCGTTTGCCGCGTCTGCGTCGTTGACGTTGGAGCGCGTGTCTACACCGCCGCCTGCATTCGCGAAGCCGAGAACAATATGGTGGTGAAGACCAACAGCGACAAGGTCAGAGGCGCACGCAAGACCTTGGTAGAACTTCTGATGGCCGATCACCCCTCTCCCTGCGCACGCGAACAGCAGTCGGGCGATTGCGAGCTGGAGACGCTCGCGAAGAGCTACAGCGTCGGCACACCGCGCTTTGCAAAGCGCCTGACGCCGTCACATCAGAAAGACGAATCTTCGTTGAGCATAATGGTGGATCACTCCGCGTGCATCCTCTGTGACCGGTGCATCCGCGGGTGCTCGGAGATTCGGCACAACTTCGTAATAGCACGTCAGGGCAAGGGCTACGCTGCGGCGATCTCTTTCGACGCCGACATGCCAATGGGAAGTTCTTCGTGCGTCTCGTGCGGCGAGTGCATGGTTTCGTGCCCCACCGGTGCGCTGACCAACAAGAAAGTTCTCGGCCAGAAGCTCGAACAAGGAGCCACTCTTAGCGGGATTTCAGTCGAAGCCCAAGAACTATTGGAGTTGCCGGTATTTAAGGGAGTCTCTGGCACCTTCCTGGAACTCAACAAGGGCGCGGTCGTTAAGCGCACGTACCGGAAGGGCGAGGTCATCTGCCACGAGGGTGACTACGGATCCACGGCCTTTTACCTGGTAGAAGGCAGTGTAGATATCTTCATCTCCACTCCGCGGGCGCACGTCGATACTGAGGGCTCGCAGGAAGGATTTCTCAGCAAGCTCGCCAGCAAGTTGAAGCCGCGCAAGGAGCATCAGCGCGAGGAAGAAAACACAGGGCGCAAGTTTATCTATATCGATGCTCCTGTCGATCTCGAGTATGACCACCCGGTAGCGAAGCTACATGCCGGGGACCTCTTCGGCGAAATGACCTGCATGAACTTCTATCCGCGTAGCGCGACGGTAGTCGCGGCCGAGGATGTTGTTTGCCTGGAGATGCTGCGCAATGTGCTCGACGTCCTGCAGAAAAACAAGACGTTCCGCGCCAAGCTCGATGCCAACTACCGTGCTCGAGCGCTCGAAACCCATCTCAAAAGTGTCCCTGTCTTTGCTTCGCTCACGCAGGACTTCATCGATCACCTTCGCGATCGCGTAGAACTACAGCGCTTCGCTCCGGGACAGGTGATCTGCCACCAGGGCGATCCCGCTGACAGTTTTTATCTAGTGCGTATTGGCTTTATCAAGGTTAGCGAAGATCATCCCGGCGGCGAGTTAGTGCTGTCCTATCTTGCGCGCGGCAATTATTTCGGAGAAATCGGATTGCTCTCTGATGAAGGGCGCCGTACGGCGACTTGTACCGCTCTCGACCACGTGGAGGTCGTCAAGATTCATCGCGAGGACTTCCGCGAAATGGTCGGCCGGTTCCCGCAGGTGCGAGCGAGCCTCGAAGCCGTTGCGCGCGATCGCATCGAGGAAAACCGCAGTCGCATGCACAACCTGCAGAGCATGCCGGTAGACGACTTCCTCAAGCAGGGCTTGATGGATGCGCAGAGTCTGCTGGTGCTCGATCTCGATCGCTGCACTCGCTGCGATCAGTGCGTGAAAGCCTGCGCCGATGCCCATGATGGCATCACCCGGTTGATTCGCGATGGTCTCCGCTTCGAGAACTATCTCGTAGCCACCTCGTGCCGCCAGTGCCGCGATCCGCTCTGCATGGTCGGTTGTCCAGTGGGATCGATTCGGCGACGCAATTCGCTTGAAGTAATTATTGAAGATTGGTGCGTAGGATGCGGATTGTGCGCCAATAACTGCCCGTATGGAAATATAAATCTGCATGAGTTCCCGGCTCCGGCAGGAAGCGTTGGTCACAAGGCCACGGTCAAGAAAGCTACTTCGTGCAACCTCTGCTACGACCATCCTGAGCCGAGCTGTGTGTACGCGTGTCCGCACGATGCCGCGCATCGTATTAATCCGCCGGAGTTCTTCGGTCAGATGCTCGGCGGTAAGAAGATCGAAGCCGTGCCTTACAGCATGGCTCCCGGAATGATGGACAGAAGGTAGAGTCGATGCTCATCGATCGGACACATCGGCAGTGGCTCTGGGGAAGCGTGATCGGACTCGCGATCAGTGTCGTAATTTACATCCCTTACGCCCACTTCACCATCGGCGGTGCGCGCGGTGGAACGATGATCGGCATCCTCTACGGGATCGTTGGCTTCGGCTTCATGGTCTTCGCTGGACTGCTGAGCCTCCGCAAACGGTTTCCAGTCTGGCGCATGGGACGCACATCGACCTGGATGCGCGGTCATCTATGGCTCGGCCTAATCAGCTACCCCATAATCTTCCTGCACTCTGGCTTTTCCTTTGGCAAGGGCGCACTCACATGGTGGATGATGGTGATCTTCACGATCGTCATTGTAAGCGGGATTGTCGGCGCGATTATCCAACACTATCTGCCGAAGGTAATGACACGCGAGGTCCCCTACGAAACCATCTACGCAGAGATTCCCGTCATTCGTAGTCAGCTTCTGGACGAAGCTGACGTGAAGGTTGCGGAAGTGACCGGAGTGTCGATGAGCACGGGCGCGGTGACGAATGCAGCGGAGGATGCGGGCGGCGTGATCGTTACGCTGGTACAGATGGAAGAGGATGTTCGTAATGAATTGACGCGGTTTTACGACAACGACCTGCGGCCTTTCCTGGAGCAGCCAGGAGGAAAGGGTTGTGAGATTGCAAACCGCTCACTTTCCGTGGCGAAGTTCGCGAATTTGAAGACGCTGCTGCCCGATGAGATCCATCCAGTCATCGCCGACCTTGAGAGTATCTGTGAGGAGAAACGGCAGCTCGACCATCAGATTGTGCTCCATCGCATCTTGCACGGATGGTTGTTTATTCACGCTCCGTTATCGTTAGCTCTACTTCTAATGGGAGCGATTCACGCCGTGATCGCTCTAACTTACTGACGCAAACATGGCCCGCAAGCGCACAGCCAAGAGCCTCGGACAGCGACACGACTTCCACTACTTCCAGCGATGGGAGCGTTGGCGATTGCTGCGTGCTGGCTTGATGGCCGCGCTCCCGGCACTGGCCCTCATTTGGCTGGTCGTTTACGCAGTCCGGCGGAATGCGGAGCCATACTCGAGTGGCCCACTCTCGTCCGTGCACTCATTCACAGGCAAGCGCTGTGATACCTGTCATACTCCTGCGCTAAAGGCAGGCTTTATAAGTGTGGGCTTCCGCAAGCACGTCAGTGATCAGGCGTGCCTCAGCTGCCACCAGGCACCCGCGCACCAAACCCTGCAAACGTTTACGCCAACATGCGCTTCCTGCCACACCGAGCACGTCGGATCACAGCACCTGCGCCAAGCCCAAGACGAAGACTGCGTGCAATGCCATGGCGATCTCAAGGTTAAGAGCGGTTCGCCGCATTTTCAGACCGCAATCTACAACTTCGACGCACAGCACCCTGAGTTCGCTCCACTACGTAACAATGCCCGCGATCCGGGGACTATCAAGCTGAACCACGCCGTGCATATGCGGTCCGGGCTGCTTGGCCCGAATTCGCAGCCTGTACAGATGCAATGCCAGGACTGCCATCGCCCTCCGGCCGAACAAGGCGAACCTTGGAAGTACGGACAAGCGCGCGTAGTTGAAGCGACGCTACACTCCCAAGATCCGCACAACCCTGCGATGCCGGCTGAGCCAGTGCGTCCCGGAACGGGACGCGCTTACATGGCTGCTCCTACCTACTTGAGTGCCTGCCAGAGCTGTCATGCCCTGCAATTTGATAGTCATTTCGACGAGTCGGTGCCACACGATAAGCCTGAAGTTGTGCATGCATTTATCGTGAGCAGGTTAACGGAGTACATCAAGAAACATCCGGAAGCTGTCAATGAGCCGCCTCGTCCAATGCGCATCATGTTTGGCGGGACTGTATCCCGCGAACCACAGACGGTAAAAATCGCTCACAACGCGGATGAATGGATAAAGCTGCGCACGGAGGATGCCGAAAATCTGCTGTGGCACAAGACCTGTCAGCAATGCCATTCGCTGAAGTACATACAGACGGATCAGAATGGCCTGGCGGGGCTGCCAGAAGTGGCGCAGTCAAACATCAAGCCGGTGTGGCTGCCCAACTCCGTCTTCAGCCACTATGCTCACGTCAGCATCGATTGCAAATCCTGCCATACTCGCAGTCTTACTAGCCAGGAAACCTCAGACGTCCTGATTCCTAGCATCAGGACCTGCCAAGAGTGCCACAATGGCGAGCCTACCAAAATGGGGCAGGCTCAGAATGGATGCTTCCTCTGCCACCAGTACCACAACTGGAAGCAAAGGACTGAACCGTTCACTCCAGCTCACACCTTGCAAGAGCTGCGCGGTGCAAATCCATCGCCTTCCCACTCTCTCCTGCCTTCCCAACCCCAAACGTCTGCTGCCGGAATTCAATTTCTAAACCTATCCTCATCCAATCATCGCTAGCTGCAGTCGGTCCCTGGAATCTCATCGATCTACCAGGCCCCCAACCTTTCTTTGCCACCTGGTCACAACTGGGATCATCTTTTGAAGAAAACTGCTAGGAGAACCAAATCATGGGAAACGCTCTTGAAGTCGGAAAAAAGCTGGTCGAACTTTGCCGCAAGGGCAAGGCAATGGAGGCAATCAACGCGCTCTACGGTCCCAACATTGTCAGTATCGAGGCCGAGGAGAGTCCGGCAATCCCAAGGCGCACGGAGGGTTTAGCCAAGGTCAGGGGCAAGACAGAGTGGTGGGAAAAGAATCATGAGATTCACAGCGGGCAGGCCGAAGGTCCATGGCCACATGGTGACCGCTTCATTGTGCGTTTCAAATACGACGTCACTGCAAAGACAGGTCCAATGGCCGGGAAACGCATGAGTCTCGACGAGGCTGCGCTTTACACAGTCAAAGACGGAAAGATCGTGCAGGAGGAGTTCTTCTACAGCATGAGCGCGTAGCGTTCGGTTGTGCTCCCGAAGGTCACTGCTTTATAAGTGCGGTGGGCCAAGCCTCTAGGTAACTAACGGACATCGGGTAACCAGATGCTATGGTTGTAGTTAGCACCTGATGAAGACTCCCCCACAACGCACATGGGCTAGCCGCGTTCGGGCGGTGAAGCAACGAATCAAGGCTCTTCGCAGGCCGATCTATGTCGTTGCCTTGTCGCTACTTGCAGTTGCCTTCTTCGCCTTTACTTTCACCATCAACCGGAGATTCGAGAAGAAGCGGCGCGACTTGAGCGCCTATTGGTTCGAGCGCGGTCAGGAGGAGTTGGACCAAAGTAGACCGCATGATGCCATCCCTGATTTGAGAGCCGCTCTTTTTTACTCCCATCAGAACCCCCGGTATCTGTTCAACCTTGCCCGAGCCCTTGCAGCGGCCAATCGCGTTCCTGAGGCCCGCTCCTATCTACTTAACCTCCTCGAGGAAGAACCCGGCAGCGGCTCCATCAACTTGGAACTTGCTCGCCTTGCGGCCAGGGACAACGATGCAAATCAGACCAGACGGTACTTCAGTAGCGCCATTTATGGCGCGTGGGATAACGATCCCGTTTTGAAACGGCAGCAAGTTCGGCAAGAGCTGATCAGCTTTCTTATCACCGCTGACCTGAAGACGCAGGCACACGGCGAGCTGGTGAGCTATACGGCCGAGATGCCGAATACTCCGAACGCTCAACTATGGGTAGCGCGGACTTTCACGAAGCTGGGAGACGACCGGAGTGCGCTCGATTTCTACGTCGAGGCGTCGCAAACGAACCGTCGGGACGTGACTGCGCTTCTAGGAGCGGGATGGGCCGCCTTTCGCCTAGGTCGTTATCGTGAGGCTTTGGAATACTTCAAAGGAGCGTCCGCGTTGCATGACGATCCTTCGACTTCGCAGATGATCGAGCTTGTCTCTTCGGTGATCGAGCTTAATCCGTTTGACAGCAGCATTCCTGCTACGGAACGGCGTCATCGTCTGATCCTTGCGATGAGTATCGCCGACCAGCGATTACAAGCCTGCGCAGAGGCTCATGTGGTGGATCTCGACGCGGTGGGTGGTGATCCGCTCCAGCTCGCTCATTCACAATGGACCTATCTGAATAAGCAGGTCCGGGGCACGTATAACGCCTCGGGGCTAGTGCAATTGCTTTCACCCGTCGCTTCCCTTGTCACCAGCATTGAACAGAAGACCGGATGCGGCCCGCCCTCTGCTAATGATCAGGCTATGCTCCGCATATATCAGGGTGGAGGAGAGCTGCAACGGTGATAGATACTACCGACATCCCGGTGAACAGCCCACCTGCGATCGAAGACTCAGCCCCGCCGGAGACGCCTGCTCAGGGTGAACGTTTCTTTCTGCTACTTGCGATCTTCATCGGCGTTTTCTCGGGGCTGGCGGTAGTCTGCTTCCGGATTACCATAGAGTTTCTCCGCATTGAGCTGCTGGGGTCCTCTTTAACGCCTTCGTTCCCGCGCATCCTGTTGGCACCTGCTCTCACTGGTCTGGTGGTTGCGCTGCTGGTGATGTTTCTTTTTCCGCGCGTTCGCGGCAGCGGCGTAAACCAGACTAAATCTGCTCTCTACGTTTACGACGGATACATTCCGTTTCGGACGGCGATCGGTAAGTTCATTTGCTCCGCGCTGGCAATCGGCTCGGGGCAGTCATTGGGTCCTGAGGATCCTTCTTTACAAGTAGGAGCGTCGATTGCTTCCGCGCTCGGTCGCCGACTGGAACTCACCCGAGACCGACTGCGGCTTATCGCTCCGGTTGGAGCTGCCGCCGGACTCGCCGCCGCGTTCAATTCACCGATCTCTGCCATTCTGTTTGTGATCGAAGAAGTAATCGGCCGCTGGACCGCAGGATTTCTCGGCGCAGTCGTACTCTCTGCGGTATCGAGCGTTGTGGTTGCCCGGTACTTCCTTGGATCGGAGCCCCTATTCCGCATCCCGCGCGTGCAATTCATTTCGCCAAGTGAGTTGCTGGCTTACGCGGCACTGGGGATTGTTGGGGCCTTCGCTTCAGTCGTCTTTGCCAAAGCGATTCAAGTGTTCCGTCCGCGAATGAAGGCACTTCCCCGCTGGACGCAGCTCTTTCAGCCCGCATTGGCTGGACTGATCATCGGAGCCATTGCACTCGGCGGACGTCCGGAAGTGATGGGAGCGGGCTACGAGTTCATGGATCAGGCGATGCACGACCAGTTTCCCTGGAAGATCATGGCGATTCTGGCGGGCCTCAAGATCCTTGCCACCGTGTTCTCCTTCGTAAGCGGCACGCCGGGAGGCATGTTCGCTCCTACGCTGTTCATCGGAGCCATGCTTGGAGGCGCTGTGGGTGGAGTAGAGCGATTGTTCTTCCCCCATCTCATGGGCTCCATTGGGACCTACGCGCTTGTCGGCATGGGCGTACTCTTCGCTGCATTTTTGCGCGCTCCCATGACTTCGGTGTTTATGGTGCTGGAGGTAAGCGGAAATTACTCGATCATTCTTCCGGTGATTCTTGCCAATACTCTGGCTTACCTGATCTCACGTAACCTTCAGCCCATTCCGATCTTTGATCTGCTCAGCCAGCAGGACGGGCTCGAACTACCTTCGATGGAAGAGCAGCGTGAGGAGCGTGTACTGCGCGTGGAAGATGCCATGCGCCCAGTGGATGTCCCAGTTGTCGACTCCCAGATCTCAGCCGAAGAAGCTCTGAGACTCGCAAAAGAGGAGAGGGCCTCCGAGATCCTCGTGGACGATCTGCCCTTTGGATGGTCGAGTGTTTCCGTTCAATCTCTTCGCGAGGCGGTTAGACAAGGCCCCGACGAACTGACGGTTGCGAGCCTTCTCCGGGAACCGCACATGCCGCAGATTTACCCAGACCACAGCCTCGACGTGGCCTTGCGGCACATTTCGCAATGGCCATTCCTGCCCGTGGCACATCGCGCCGACAGCCGGAAGATAGTAGGCCTAATAGCAATGGATGATGTTATGAAGGCTTTTGGTAAATAGTCGCCGTCGCGAGACTTTCGGCGAGTTGCAGGTACCGGGTCAGCTGAAAAAAGTTTGCTGGCTTTTCTGAGAACAGGGAAAATAACAGGGAATTTTGCGAATCTAACACGAGCGTTACCGAATTCCGGCGAGAATCGCAAAACTCATTTTCAGGAACAGGGAATAACAGGGAGTTAACAGCGAATTCGTGTTCACGGGACCAACTTCCCTATCGCGTGTTACACCGACCGCTCCCGCTCGTCTAACATCGCATGAAATCCAGCATCGTAGCAACGATATTAATTTGGGCGACGACCTCGCTCGCCCAGGCTGTCCCAGATCAGCACCATGCCGGGGTTGTCCAGCGTGGAGACAAGGTGATGGGCTTTTCGCATGACAAGACGAAACATCACTTCCGTCTGTTCCGGGATGGGGGAGGCATCGAAGCGCTAGCTAATGACCCAACCGATGCGGAGAGCCGGGAGGAAATTCGCGAGCACCTGCAACATATTGCAGGTATGTTCAAGAGCGGTGACTTCAATGCTCCGATGCTGATCCATGCACGAACTCCCCCGGGTGTTCCAACGATGAAGAAGCTGCGCAATCAAATCCAATACCGAGTTGAGGAGACGCCAAGTGGCGCCCGCGTTCGAGTCTCCAGCGAGAATCCCAAGGCGGTCGCAGCGATTCACGATTTTCTGCGATTCCAGATCGAGGACCACCAAACAGGAGATTCGATGGCAATCGGCCAGGAATAGCAATTTCGCTCTGGGCTTGAACGGCCCTAAGCAAATCGCCTGCGAATCTCTTCCCGTCCTTCGCCCTTCCAATACCGCTTGTAGTTTTCGAGGGACATAAAGCTGCGCGTGTGCATGCGATCGATGTAGATGGTTCCGTTCAGGTGATCGATCTCATGCTGGAGTATCCTGGCGTACCAGCCCGACGCCCGAATTGTTCGAGGCTGCGCATGTTCGTCGAGGCAGTCCACTACCACTTCGCGAGAGCGCGGCACCAGAGCGGTAAATCCGGGCAAACTCAAGCAGCCCTCAAAGAACACGACTGACTCGCTCGCATTGGTAATCTTCGGATTGATGATTACATGAAAGGGAACGGCGCTCCGCTCCCGCGTACTGACTTCCGCTGCGGACATCTCAGTCCAATACTGCGGTAAATCTTCGATGATCGCGAGCTGGATCGGGGATCCGATCTGTGGAGCAGCAAGGCCAACACCCGGCGCATCCCGCAAGGTCTCGTGCATGGAGTCGATCAGGTCCTGAATGACACGCGAGAGTATCTCTTCCTCAACAAGCGGTCGCGCTCTGTCGCGCAAGACTGGTTCGCCAACCTGGAGGAGCTTGAGAAGCATTGTCACTCGGCCAGCACGTAAGCGACGATCGTGCTGCCACTCTCTCCAGAGCGGGCAAGCTCGGCTAAGAGCTCATCCTCCAGATGCTCGGGATCGGGATTCATCTCGCAACTGGCGATCTCGTCACTGCTCGCACCGTGAAAGCATAGCTCGCAAACGCCAAGGCCGCTGTCCTCGTTGCGGACCGGTGGTCCGAAGACACGGCAAGTCATCGGTCTGTATCGATAAACTTCGCAGATTCCCGACTGCGGATCGAGAGCCGGGCAGACTTCGTCATCCGCGAAAGAAAGAAATCTCTCTTGTGCGTCGTCAGTCTCGGAGAGAATTCCCGAGTTGGAATCACCCGGAAATTGCGGGGCCACCCGTTGAAGATACGCTCTTGCGCGCAGCTGAATTCGATTTGCGCGCTGTAGATCGATATGCTTCAGCTCTCCGAGTCCATCGCGCAAACGAGCCGCATCCAACGCATTGATGGCAAACGCTCCGGTGCAACACTGCGTACAGCCTGGGCGGCAGACCAACCATTCGCCCGCGCGGCGAGCAACATCAAGGAGCGCCGCGTCGACGATCTGTACTAATTTGCTATCTCCGGCCGGACAATGACGGCACACTCCGTCAGCATAACGCAAGTTGGAGCGGCAGCAACGTGCGTCCAGCGAGGCGCAGATCCACGCTTTCTCCCGTTGTCTACTTATTAATGTCGTCTTTCGCTTCCAGGCGCTTGACGAGACCGTCCAAGGCCGACTTATAGATATCGGGAGCTTCTGAAGCTGCGAGCTTCATCTCCTTTACTGCACTGTCGAAATCCCCTTTTGCCACAGATAAGCGCGCAACTTCATTGTGCGCAACCCACCCCTTTGGGTATTTCTTCAAGTTTGTGCGAAACAGTTCGAGCGCCTGATCCTGATGTCCCTGGGTCTGGAGCTGGCGGGCCAAGCCATGGACCTGAAGGGCGTTAGCGACGTCGAGCGCTTGAGCTCGAACTGCGGCCGATTCATCTTTCTTACCCAAGGCTTGAAGAACCTGCGATTTGGTCAGGAGGTTGTCGAATCGCGATTCCACTTGGATCGAACGATTCGCATAATCGAGGGCTTGTGGAAGATTAGTCTTGCTCGCGAGGAGATAGTTGGCGGCTTCGTCCCAACTCTCCCAAATATATTGAGACCCGCCGCGAAGCTGGTTCTTGAGATCGGCCTGAACGACGTCACCGACTGGAACGCCGATGCGAAATGGCACAGCTACCTTCTCCCAGCGCATGGTTACGAGAGTTGAATCCGGCTTCATATCGTCGAAGTCATAAGCCAGAGCCTCCCGGAATTCACTCGGCTGTGGCTTCACCGAGACTCGCAGCGCATCGTCCTCTTGCTTGTAAGAAAAACTTCCCCAAGCCGTAGCCGTTTTGGAAAAGATCACAGTCCATTCGTTCTCGCCGGGAATCATGTGCAGACCGTAGATTCCTTTCGCGAGTTGGTTGCCTTCAATGGTTACCGGATCACTAAACTCGATCGTGGTGTTTTCATTGGCCCCAGCGCGCCACACCTGACCATAAGGCACGAGTTTGCCCCAAATCTGACGGTTGTTGACCAGGGGCCGGCTGTAATTGATGGAGATGTCGGTAATGCCGACACGCTGCGTAATCAGAGCATGCTGGCTGGCGCGTGGAAGATTCAAAATGCTCTGTGCGTACGATTCAATCGCGCCCAAAATCAGCGCGCCAATCGCAAGAGAAGCGAGCAACATTCTTTTATGCATGTGTGGAAGCCTCCGCGATTGGACGGAAGCACTGGGAGATTTGTAAGCAGAATTGCAGAACTATGCGTGACGGTTCGTCCCTAATCAGCGACGAGATGTCACTCGTCCCAAGACGTTGATGGAGCAATGTTCAACTTGGGAATGAACTCCAGAAACAGAATCTAGTTGAGGCGATTGGTAAAACTCGGGAGCTAATTTCCTTTCATCTTCCCCTTTACCGACCTCGCAAGCTTCTCGATTTCTTCCGCTTTCTTGATTACGTCGAGCGAGAGCGTGTGCTCGTTCGTTTTATCCACATATTCCTTAAGCTCTGTCGCGAGCTGCAGCAAACGGTCCGTATCTTTCTGCAGGGAGGTCTGCCTTTGCTTGTTGAGTGCCTTCTCTCGCTCCCGCTCGATCTTCTCCTCATTGGGATCTTTTGGGTGTTCGCGGCCGAATTGGGGTTCCTGCGCTGAGTTCTGCATGGTGTCAGACTGCCTTGCAAAACAGCTCAACATCAGGAAAACGGACACGAGAAACACAAGAATAGGATTGCGCACACGCACCTCGAATAGATTGGCGAATACGGCGATTATAACGAGCGGAGACTACCGTCCCGCACTCAGTGTCCGTTCACTCGCTTGCTATAATCCAGCTTCCGCCAACGCAATTCATGGTCATTCTCAGCACAAACATCCTCTCTGAACCTATCTGGCGGCGCGTGTTCTCCGAGTGGCACGAGGATTTCGCCGACTGGATTAGGCTGCATGTGCCACGCATTCTCGTAATCCTGATTGTCGCGTTTGTTCTCACGCGCTTGCTGGGACTCCTGACCCGACAATTGCAGGAGTTCAGCCGACGCAGCGCTCTGCCAAGCGGCATCCGCGCGACTCAACTGCGAACGCTCGCGTCAATTGTCCAGAGTGTCGGCGGCTTCATCATCTTCTTCTTCGCGCTCCTGCAGATCCTTGACGACGTCGGTGTCGATGTAAAGCCGTTCCTGGCGAGCGCGGGCATCGTCGGATTGGCGGTGGGCTTCGGCGCCCAAACTTTGGTAAAGGACGTACTCAACGGCTTCTTCATCATCATCGATAACATCTATGACCTCGGAGACGTCGTTAAAATTGCAGGGGTTCAAGGGACTGTCGAACAGATGTCTCTTCGCATGACCGTGCTGCGTGATGACACTGGCGCAGTGCATTCGGTTCCGAATAGCGAGATCAAGATCGTCTCCAACCTGACACGCGATTGGGCTCAGGTCGCCCTGCATGTTTCAGTGGACTACGGCGAAACTTCCGATCGCGTAATAGAGCTGCTGAAAGAAGTTGGAGCGGATCTGCAAGCAGATCCACAGTATGGGCACGATATGGTGGGAGCGCCTGAAGTCCCGGGAATCGAACGGGTGAGCGGTTCAGAAGTCGATTACCTGATGGTGGTGAAATGTCGTCCAGGCCGGCAGCACGCAGTGCGACGTGAACTGCGAAGACGAATCAAAGCTTCTTTGGAAAAAAACGGCGTGAAGGCCGGCGCTCCTGATCGAATGTATGTAATGGAAGCTCCGCCTTCCAGCCAATGATTTGGCACAATGGAAACTGGACTTAAGAACAAAGTTGCTCTGTTAGTTGCGTCCAGCGAAGGTATAGCCCACGCGGCTGCTGAGAAATTCGCGGCCGAGGGCGCTCGCTTGGCGATGTGTTCTCGCAATGAGACCAAGTTGGGCAAAGCCGCTGAGGAGCTGCGGGCTCGCTACAAAGTCGAAGTGTTATCCGAGCGCGTGGATGTCTCTGATTTTTCTGCCATGCAGGTATTCGTTCGCCGTGCCGCCGAACGCTTCGGACGCATCGATGTGTGCCTGGCCAATTCTGGCGGACCTCCAGCTAAAAACTTTCTTTCCATCGAGCTGGACGAATGGAAAAAGAACGTCGACCTTATTTTTTTGAGTGTCGCGAACCTTGCTAAATGTGTGATTCCTTATATGCAGAAGACTGGCGGCGGACGCTTCATCGCCATCACTTCCACTTCGGTCAAAGGATCGATTCCCGATCTGATCATGTCCAACGCCATACGCCCAGCCGTTGTTGGATTGCTGAAGAGCTTGTCGATTGAGTTTGGCAAGGACAACATTACCTTCAACAATGTCGCGCCGGGATATACCGCGACTGAGCGGCTTAACGAGCTGGCCGGAACACGAGCACTTGCCGCAAACGTCAGCATTTTCGATATACACAAGAAGTGGTCGGAGGAGATTCCGCTGCACCGCCTTGCGCGTCCGGAAGAAGTCGCTGATGCGATCGTATGGTTGGCTTCAGACCGAGCGTCCTATGTGACTGGTCAAACGATTTTGGTCGATGGCGGCAGGTATCCCGGCGTAGCCTGAAGAGTTCCCTAGGAGCATCTTGAGAGTTCTACATATCGATGGAGACCAGCTCGCGCTTGAAGAGCTGCGCGAGGTGGTATTTGAGCGGCGTCCAGTATTACTCGCGCCCGACGCGAGAGAGAAAGTTGTGGCTTCGCGTGAAGTCATCGAGGAGTTGGTGCACGAAAATCGCGTTGCCTATGCGGTGACCACTGGAGTCGGTAAGCTTAGCGACGTCCGCATCGCGCCCGAGCAGATTCGCGAATTGCAGCTCAATCTCTTGCGTTCCCACGCGGTCGGAGTTGGAACTCCACTGTCAGAACCGGTCACACGCGCGATGATGCTGCTGCGTGCCAATTCTCTCGCCAAAGGATTCTCCGGAGTACGGCCAACAATCATCGACACACTCTGCGAGATGCTAAGTCGAGGCGTGCATCCGGTTATCCCTTCGCAAGGAAGTGTAGGAGCCAGCGGAGATCTCGCACCACTGGCGCATTTGGCACTCGTGCTCGCCGGAGAAGGTGAAGCTGTTTTCCAGGGACGGAAGCTCTCGGGCAAAGAGGCGATGTCTACCGCACAAGTAAGGCCCGTCACCTTGGAGGCGAAGGAAGCGATCTCACTGATTAATGGCACGCAGGCAATGCTTGCCGTGGGAACTCTGTCTTTGCTTACTGCACAAACGCTGGTCGACACCGCTGACGCACTAGGAGCCCTCACCCTGGACGCGCTCCGTGGCACTAGCGTTGCAATGGATGAGCGCATTCATCGGGCTCGTCCCCATTCGGGTCAGTTGCACAGCGCGAACAACGTACGGCGGTTGCTTGAAGGCAGTGAGATTCGGCAGTCGCATATCGATTGCAACCGCGTTCAGGATGCTTACTCGTTGCGCTGCATTCCGCAAGTACACGGCGCAGTCCGCGATACTCTTGCCTTCTGCCGCAATGTCTTTGACATCGAAATGAACTCAGCGGTCGACAACCCGCTGGTCTTCCCTTCTTCGCGCTCGCAACGCGAACCGCTTCGCCCTTCGAAAGTGCCTGCCGTGGATGACCGTCGCGCAAAAGGAGGCGTGAACGAGCAGGCCGATTCGGGAGAAGTGCTATCTGGCGGAAACTTTCATGGCGAGCCGGTAGCGTTCGCGCTCGATTATCTTGCGATCGCCCTCACTGCCCTGGCGGGAATCTCCGAGCGCCGGATTGAGCGAATGGTGAATCCAGCACTTAACGAAGGACTGCCTCCCTTCCTCGCTTCGGGAGCCGGACTCAACTCCGGGTTCATGATGCCGCAGGTAACGGCCGCGGCATTAGCCAGCGAGAACAAAATTCTCGCGCACCCAGCTTCAGTCGATTCGATCACGACCAGCGGCAACAAGGAAGACTATGTGTCGATGGGCATGAGCGCCGCTTTAAAGCTCGAGCGCGTCGTGGCCAACACCGCGCATGTGCTTGCCATCGAAGCTGCCACAGTCGCCCAAGCAATCGACCTTCTCGCCCCTCTCAAGACAAGTCCCAAATTGCAAAAGGTCCATTCAATCATTCGAGGCATCAGCGCGTCGGTTGACCGCGACCGAGTGCTGGCCGACGAGTTTTCCAAACTGGCGCGAGCGATTACCGAAGGAAGGCTTGCAAGAGCGGCGCTTGAGTGATTTCCACCCAATAGGACTTGGACTAAGAATGGGCTGATGTTCAGTACGGCAATGCGTCAGGAAAGAACACTCGACGAACCATTCTTCCAATCTTCAGGCACATCCCTCAATCCCCAGATGTTGTCTGGACGGTCAAGCTCGATTCCATAATGAGGGCTGTTCTCGTAGCTGGCGAAGACAATACGCCCATGAGCAGACTTCCCCGTTCGAGGAACATGGATAGTGATTGGCGACCCCAGCTCCAGGGAAGCGGCTGTTCGGATCAGCGCGCCGTGAAGGTTCACCTTAACTGCCTCGCCGGCGTGCGCGAATCCATCTCCTTGAACCTCAATAAGGACGTCGGCGGCAATTCGCGCACTACGACGCAGAGGTGAATCCGAAGAATTCTGATTACTCATGGTCTTTCAACCGGGGTCAGCGTTCAACCCAGGTAATACTGAGCGTCCACTCTACCCTGTACTTCAGGGCATGACTATGTAACTTCGGTAACGATTATTTTGCCGAACGGCGCCAGGACCAAGATGGAATGTGGTCGTTCAATTTCAATTCGTGAAATCGCGCCAGCTGTCAGTACAGCCGAAAACTAGTCTCAATTTTCACTTGGAAGGGTATTGGAGCTCCATTTTTCGTCGCTGGCTGAAAGCGCCACGTCCGCACTGCATCCATCGAACTCTCGTCAAGATCTGAGCGCAGGGACCGCAGTACCGAGACATCCTGTACGCTTCCATCTATGCCTACCAGCGCCGAAAGCAACACCGTGCCTTGGACCTTGGCGCGCCGCGCATCGGGAGTGTAGGCAGGTTCAGTGCCCGAGATCCGCCGTGGGGGAGTAATTCCCTGCGGCTGAAGGTTGCTCCCTCCTGACGTCTGTTCCTGAATGTGCGTGTAATCGGAAGGGACTTCGAAGAGCTTCGGGTCGGGTTCCGTGCGTGAAACCTCGGTCAGTCCGACGGTCGAGAGTCCGGTACGCGGATCGTTGTGACGAACGATCACATTCACTTGCAAATCTGGCGAATACCAGAACTCATCGACAACTTCGAAGACGCGATCATTGCCATAGAGCCCGGCAGGATAAGACTTGGTCTCGCGCATTCCATGCAGTTCCAATCCCTCTGCGTACTGCTTCCCAAGGTCAACCTTGGCCATAGTGACGCCATTCGGAAGGTTTGGCGACGGAGCAGAGGTTGGTCTCATGGACATCGCGGGGATTGGGTACGTACGGACAAGTCTTTGAGCTGGATAAATCCACGAGACCGTGTGGGTCTGGGGATCGTTCACAATCACACGGAGTATCTTTGGGTCACTGTTGTCCGTCACCGGCAGCAGCTGTCGACCCTCGTTGCGCGTGCGTCCCATGCTGTCGCGCGCGATCATGTTCACAGTTTTGCGGGTGACGTTGGTACCGTCGGCGAGTGTGCGTGTGGTCTCGATGACTACCTTCGCTATGAACGGGTCATTCGCTATCGACGGAAAGTGCGCACCGTCAACCCATTCGCGCACACCGAAGTAAGGGGCGTGATCGCCTTCAGAAGGAGTTTGGGCGACGGCCAGCGTCACCACGAAGCTCACGAAGACTCCCAGAGAAGTTCGAAGCATGGCAGTACTCCGGTGCGGATAAGAATACCACTCGTTTCATTTGGCGACAGTCACAGACCACAATGGGATGGCATACCTCAGTTCTCCGCGCAGCACATTTCCCTAATTCCCGCGCTCTGATTCTTGCAGTAACTCTTTGAGATTTTGCTGCCAGAAGACAGCCCACGTGTGGGTGCCGTGACCATGCGTCTCTGTCGATGTGGGAATCAAGACAAATCGCCCGCGCTTCACCCGCCTGATTTCACGTTGCGCAATTCCCAACTCGGGCGGATTGATGAAATCGTCCGCTGAATTGATGTACATGACCGGCGCCGTTATTTTCTCAAGTTGCGATGAAGGATCGTAATTCCGTGACGCGCTAACGGCGTAAAGTAAATCGTTCGCATCCAGGGTGTGCGTCACCCTGTTGCGGTAATCCTCTAGGTCTTTATCTGCGGCATCTCGGGTTGGATAACTGATCTGCATAGGCAACGGAGTGCTTCCCGCAATCAACAAGAAATCTGTTGCGATCTCGAGCGCCGCGCGCGGTTCAGAACTGTAATCGCCGTGGTTCCATTCCGGATCCTGCCGGATTCCATCAATCACTATCTTCCGCCACATCCGATTGCGGCCGGCGATCTGGACCGGCAAGCAAGCAAGAGGCATGAGCGCGTCCATGTAGTCAGGATAAGTCTCACCCCAAACCCAGGAATGCATGCATCCCATCGAAGTGCCGAGTATCAGACGGAGATGATTGACTCCGAGTCCTTTCTCGAGCATCTCGCGCTGGGCCTCGACCATGTCGTCGTAGTCGTATTGCGGGAACCGTGCATGCAATCCGTCACTGGGCTTGCTCGACTTGCCATGTCCGATGCCATCGTCGAGGACGATGAAGTAACGATTGATATCGAGCAACTGCCCCGGACCAAACAGAACATCCGCGAATTGTGGCTGAAGAAACTGCCGCCCAGAACCGCCGGTACCGTGCAGGAGGAGCACAGCATTCGTAACGCGTCCATTGGCATCGCGAACCGGCTTGCCAAACGTTAGATAATGCAGGCGCAGTTCGGGCAACGACTCCCCGGAACGAAAACGAAAGTCGCGAGCGATGTAATCGCCCTCGTGCGGCGCAGGAATCTTGGTAGATTCTTTGAGCGTTTGTCCGTGACAGAAACACGCGAGGCAAAGACAGACGAGAATTCGCAAGGTAAAGGTCATTGAAGGCTCCGAGGTCCAAGTAAGTATCCCGCTTCACATTTTGGCCGAGTTATTTTACTGGCTTGCGTGGGAAAGGACCGCAAGATGAAGGCGTTGCTGCAGGCTTTGCAGGCAGACATCACAAGGTTAGCCGTCGATGCCATCGTTAACGCAGCCAATAGCTCGCTACTCGGTGGTGGAGGAGTCGATGGCGCAATTCATCGGGCTGCTGGGCCGGAACTGCTGGCCGAGTGCCGAACTCTCGGCGGTTGCGCGACCGGCGATGCCAAAACGACGCGTGGTCATTGGCTACGCGCAAAGTACGTAATTCACACGGTGGGACCTGTTTGGCAAGGAGAGGAAAGCACAGAGCTCACGATTGGCGAGCGCAATGAGGATCGATTATTGGCTTCCTGCTACCGGCGCTCGTTACAAATCGCAAACGATCTCCGTGTAGTAAGTATTGCGTTCCCGGCGATCAGTACCGGCATCTACGGATTTCCCCGCGAACGAGCCGCTAAGATTGCAGTTGCAGAAGTCAGAGAACTTCTCGGGGAAAATCACAGCGTCAAACAAGTGATCTTCTGCTGCTTTGACTCAGACACTCTTCGCATCTACGAGCAGCTTATTGGCAAGTGACAATAAGACAATAAGGCTAGATTCCGCGATTAGAGTGCCCGGGCACGATGCTCCTTGAAAATGCACTTGTCCATCACCACGAAAACGTCCGCATCGCGCGCTTTCTTTGCTGCTGAGTGATCCACAACCCCCTCCTGCAACCACAGAGCCGGAATCTTCAACCTGATCACTTCGTCGACGATCTCAGACACGTACTCGGAACGCCGGAAGACATCGACAAGATCGATCTTCTCGGGAACGTCGGCCAGGGTGGCGTAAGACTTCTCTCCCAGCACCGTATGTTCATTCGGATTCACTGGGACGATGCGATACCCCTTACGTTGCATGTATTCCGAGACACCGAAGCTTGCGCGCATCGGGTTCGAGGATAGTCCAATGACGGCGATTGTCTTTGCTTTGATTAGAAGTTCGCGGATTCCGTCGTTCGAGTTCATGAGTATCGAGGATGCAGAGGCTTCAAGGAACTGCGGCCGACCCTGAGGAGCCTTCAAACGGCTGATAGCTTTCGGCTTAACTGTCTTAGCCACCACCAGGACCCGTTCTCGTCTGGGTCAGCCTGATGGCCATCTTTCGCAGAGTTTCCGGAACATTCTTGTTGAGCGAAAGCAACTTAAGGTCCGGTCCCATTAAGTTCTTCATCAGTCCTAGTGAAAGATCGAGCGGCGTTCGCGGATTGTTGCAGAGATTTCGAAGAACCACATAGTTCTTCATGAACTTACGACTGCGAGCGATGTCGCGCAACACATTCTCACGAACGTTCTTCATGTTGGAGAAGGCTTCGACTTCCTGTTCGCTGAGTTTAGGAGAGGCCAACACCGCCGACGACACCAGCTTCGATCCATCGCGAATAAGAATACCTCTCTCTTCCTTACTGCCCAGCATGGCGACCTTGATGCGCTCGGCGACATTCATGCGCGCAAGCTTCTGCAACGTTGAGAGGCGCTCATCTTCCTCTTTGCCTTTACCCTTCGCAGCTTCCAGGGTTTCGATGCTGATTACCGCCCCTTCTTCATCGCCGAGTTCGTCCACTCCGCCCAGCAGAACGAATGGCTTCGCCTCCCTCTCTTCAGCCTCGAGTTCCGCAGCGTGCTCCTTGACCCATGCCAGCACTTCGCCTTCGGTGATGGTGCCAAACTCCGCGGCCACGTTTACTCCCAGTCGCGAGAGACTCTCCGATATTTGGACGTGTTCCTCTGCAGCGAGATTGGGATTGTTCAGCAGCCGCCTCAACATGGTTGCGGAACCCATAACTCGCGGACTCGAAAGCATTAGCTCAGTGGTCTCTCGCGTTGCTGTTTCAGCGATCGCGGCCAGGGTCTCCTCAGGAACGGAGGGGTTACTGAACAACGATGGCAGCAGACGCGGCCGGCGATTACGAGGAGCAAGAAAATAATTCAGGACTTCATGGGGGGTGTTCGGATCAGCGAGCGCGGTCGCCGATCCACCTTCGTCGAAGCCGGCCAGCGTCATCCGGGCCTGCTCCCCGAAGGTGGGGTGCTCGCTCAAATAGACCAGTATTTCTAACATTTCTGCCGGAGGAACAGCGAGCGCGCCGCGCGCAGCAGAGCGCATCACGCCGGCAGGCACGGCCGACTGCCTCATCATCTCGATCAGTCGAGCCATCGCGAGTTTAACTGTTGCCGGCTTCGCGCCGCATCAGAAGATATCCACGAATGAAAGGAGTCAAATCTCCATCGAGCACACGGTCTGGATCGCCAACTTCAACCTTCGATCTGACGTCTTTCACGAGTCGATAGGGCGCGAGGACATAGGAACGAATCTGCGAGCCAAAATCGATGTCGAGCTTAGAGTCCTCGAGCTTCTTGGTCTCGGCTCGCTTCTTCTCGAGTTCATATTCGTATAACTTCGAGCGAAGAATTTTCATGGCGCGCTCGCGGTTCTTGTGCTGGGAACGTTCGTTCTGGCAGCTCACGACGATTCCAGTCGGAATGTGTGTAATGCGAACTGCCGAATCGGTGGTGTTCACATGCTGACCACCGGCGCCGCCGGAACGATAGGTATCAATTTTCAGATCGGGCTCTTTGATATCGATTTCAATCGATTCATCGATCTCAGGAGACACGAAGACGCTGGCGAATGATGTGTGGCGGCGCTTGGCCTGATCGAAGGGAGAAATGCGCACCAGGCGGTGCACCCCGATCTCGCCCGTTAACAGGCCAAAGGCATACTCGCCATTGATCGTGAATGTCGCGGACTTGATGCCTGCTTCTTCGGCGGCTTGATAGTCGTTGAGAACGGTCTCAAAGCCTTCGCGCTCGGCCCAGCGCAGGTACATTCGCATCAGCATCTCGGCCCAATCTTGCGACTCGGTCCCGCCAGCGCCAGGATGAATTGTCATAATCGCATTGCGGGCATCATTCTCACCTGCGAGGAGCGTTTTGGTCTCGAGCTTCTCTACGACCTCTCGCAGACTGTCGATCTCGCCTCGCAGCTCCTGATCGACGCTCTCGCCCTCGCGCGCAAGCTCAAAGTAGGCTTCGATGTCCTGGGTACGGCGCGCAAGATCGCTCTCGCTGGCTAACGCCGCCTCGATGCGCTTGCGTTCGCGCATCACTTGCTGGGACTGTTCCTGATTCGACCAGAAGTTGGGATCGCTTGCCTTTTTTTCTACTTCGGCAAGCTGCTCACGCAGGCGCGGAGCGTCAAAGATACTCCCGCAGATCGTGGACCTTGGCGCGTACGACCTCGTATTCGCGTTCGAGATCCTCAAGCATGAATTTGCGTTCCCCGGTCTGCATAAAGAGTCACTGGCGGCGTGCAGCTCTTCCGCTGAGCCCAGCACTGATTAAGGCCAGTATAGAAATTATCGCACACGCTCCAGCGAACCAATCGCCATGGCGCGTGTAAAACATGGTTCCCGATTCGAAGCTATAAGGGGCTTCGAGCACGGTGCGGGTTTTTCGCTGTGCAGCAGCAACAACCTGGCCTAGGGGACTTATAGAAGCCGTAATGCCAGTATTTGTCGCACGCAGCACCCAGCGACCGTTCTCGATGGCGCGCATGCGCGCCATGTTCAGGTGCTGTCCAGGCGCCCCGGACTCGCCGAACCAGCCATCGTTGGAGATGTTTACGAACAGCTCGGCCCGGTTTCGCACAAATCGCAGCACTTCATCGGGAAAGATGGATTCGTAGCAAATGAAAGTTCCCACGCCATGCCCATCAACATGCAAGACATTGCGTTGGTTGCCGCGTGAGAATTCGCCGATATCATGGGTAAGAGACTGGGCAAAGCTGAGCAGGTTCCGGAATGGAACAAACTCGCCGAACGGAACGAGGTGGATCTTGTCGTATCGACTTCCCCAGTTGCCATCCGGAAGAACTAACTGCGCCGAATTGAACATCTCGGACTTGCCGCGAACTGTCTGACCTACTCCCAGGCTGCCGACAATGAGATATGCGTGGGAATCCTGGGCCAGCGCACTGAGCCAGCGCTGAAACTTTTGATCCGAGGTGTAAAAGGGCGCAGGAGACTCCGGCCACACGATCAGAACGGGATTTGAACTGCGCTGGGACGCTGCCGAAGCACCTTGCCCGCTGAGTTGCGCTAGCTGGGAGATGGTCAGATCGTAAAACGTGGGTGTCCAGTCGGATTCGAGGATCGGCAGATTCTCTTGAACTAACGCGGCAACGTGATCAGGATGAGGTTCGGGATAAGGAACTAGCGATCCCGACTCCAGCGCGATCGCGCCCAAGACACCAGTCAGCGCCACCGCCATTCGCCGATCTCGAGGCAGCAGGAAGCCAAGAGCAAGAATGGAATTGACCAACGCAATCGCGAACGAGAGTCCGTACACGCCGGTAAACGTCGCCAATCGCGTAAGAGGCAGATTGTTGACCTGCGCGTATCCGAGGAGGTCCCATGGAAAGCTGGTGATGTGGGCACGCCCCAGTTCGACCGCAACCCAAAAGAAGGGCACAAGTACGAGGGCCCGAGCGTTGGCCAAAAGTCGGCTGCGCGTCGCCAGCCCCAGAATCAGACCGAACGCAGCGTGATAGAGCGCCAGATAAAGGCAAAACAGTACCAGGATGCCAACAGCGATCGGCTGCGAAAGATTGCCGTAACTGTGCATCACGTGAAAGATCCAATAACAGGTGCCGGCATACCAGACAACTCCGCAGATATAAGCGAGCAGAACACAACGACTCAGCGAGGGTGCGTACCGCCTGTCGATGATGGCGACAAACAGCGGCGCGAGCGCGATCCAACAGAGAAAATAAACGCCAGGCGACGGGAAACTCAGGATCTGGAGGGCGGCGGAAAGGAGTGCGAGCAGCCATCCTGTTCTCGGCGATGGTCGCATGATCGAAGTCTACAGGATGCGCGTAGCCGTGCTATCTATCGGCGTGCGGCAGCAGACATTTCATCCTCAATCGGTCAGGTACTGCGGTCGACTGGCCCGTGATACGCCCAAAGCTGAAGTATGAGCCGATTCGATGAAGCCTGGTTGTCGGGTGCTGCGTGTGATGGCCACGACCAACAGTCCTGTCAACAACTGGACAGTGGCAACGTCATGGTCCGTAAAAGCATTTCTATGACTTGAAAACACCTCCAACACGCCAAGAACACTATTCAAGTGCGAGACTGGCGCAGCCAGCACCGACTGTGTTCCCAACTCACGACAACGGGTTCGATCGACGTATGTGTCGGACTCGGCGGAATCGCATCGCCAGCTAACACCGGTACTCGCACACAATCCGGAGATACCGTGGCCCAGCTTGAGTTCAACTCCCAGATCGGGAGCAACATTCCCGGCTTGCGCCTGACAGACGAGCTTGCTCTGACGTGATAATGCCAGCGCAGCGCCGTCAGCCTTGGTGATAGCGCATGCACGTTCGACGACCCAACGCATAGCAGGCTGAAGTTGCGGCAAAGAGTTTGGCAAGGTTCGACAGGCGATCCCGCTGGCAGAGCGATAAGCGAGATGGTCCGACGAGCTGGATGAAACTGTCTCCGCGGGAAACTCGCGGGCCATGTCGCTCCCGAGAATGTTCTCGACCGCGCGATCGATAAGCTCGTCGTCAATCAAACGCGTCCGCTCCTGATTGCGGAGCGAGCCTCCGAGCACGCGAGCGAGTGTGAGCAGCGCAGTACTTCCGCAGGCCAGACAATTGGAGCCGCTGTTGTAGCTCATCAGCTCGCATTGCACGCAGAAGACGGTATTACGAATTTCAAAGAAAGTGACATCAGCAGGCCGAAGATGTGGCATCCCGGAGATCGAGCCCCTTAACCCAGACGAAGTGATAAAAACAGATTTGTCGAAGATAAAAGCAGGCACGATTACGTACGAGTAGCACCGCTGGTTCATTTGAAGATTTGCACCGATTGCCATCGACTATCCAGCCTTGACGCGGCTTAGCGGTAAGAAGCACTCTGACTTCTAGCAAGACAAACTTGCGCTGGAAACAAGAAATCCGATGTCTAGCGTTGGCGCACAGCTCCGAAGTGAGATAACCGAGCGGGCAGCGCAGTATGCGCAGCAGAACGGCATACCTTTTCGCCGCAGCCATTTCGACTTCGGAAGTATTGTCTTCGCGCCTCAGGACGATTCGCGCCATGGCAATTTCCATCCCGCGAGCTATCGCGCAATCCTTGGTCGTCCGATGTGGCGCAAACGCCTGAACAAAGCACTGACTGTGACCGAAGGGCTTAAACCCTCAGAGGAAAATCGCAGACTCTGCGAACTCGACTCCTGCTGCAGTTCCGACGCGCTGCTGATGAACATCTTCTGCCATCCTCGAGTGCGCAGCACAACACAGATCCGCGGGATGCTGGGGATCGACGAGCGCGCAGTGCCGCTATTCGGGTGGCGTGCGCGCGTACCATTGCTCGACCAGAAATTCGATCGCACAGAAGTGGACATGAAGTTCGGCAATCTACTGGTCGAGGCCAAGCTTACAGAGGGTTTGTTCGAGAGTTGTTCCATGTCCCGCATGCACGCGTATACGGACTTCCGCGAAGTATTTTGCTTGAGCAAGCTTCCACGATTGAGCCGGCAATATCAGTGTTACCAACTGCTGCGCAATGTGCTTGCAGCGAATGCGCACAACGCCTGCTTCTGCCTTCTAACGGACGCCCGCAGAATCGATCTGATCGATTCCTGGTATGAAGTTCTTGCGGCTATAAGTCCACTAGACCTGCGCATACGTTGTAAGTTACTTACCTTCCAGGAACTATCACAAGCGCTGCCGCGTTCGCTGCGCAAGTTTCTCGATCAAAAATACGGGATCGCAGCCGTTGCCGCTACGAATGCGGCTGTGGGATATTGAAGTCGGAGCCTTTGTTGATGCCCAATTCCTCGGTTGCTGTTCGCTTCGAGTACGCCAGTGAAAGAAAGATTCGCGAGCGTAACAAATTGCATTACCGCTTTTCGCACTGGCCCATCTGGATTGCTGTCTTCTATCTCGCACCCGGACCATTCACCTTCGACCTGTTCGCCCACGGTGTCCATCCCTACATGGCCGCATGGCTCGGACTCGTAATCGTAGGTACCGGCATCGCAGGTTTGCGCGGCAAATTGCCGGGCGTCGAGCCCAGACCGTATATCATTCGCTTCACCGAGGATCGTCCGAATCCGCTGTATCGTCGCGTCTGCTATACGCTTGCCTGGAGCGAGCTTGTTACTTACGCCGTCCTGAATATTGCTGGACTCATTGGTGCGATCGCGACCGGCCAATGGAAGTTGCAGCAGATTTATTCCTATGGGTATTTCCCCATCGCGGCCACGTTCTGGATTCTCGGCGCTTTAGGAACATTGCCTCGCGTAAAATTTTCCACATCCGGGGAAGGCCACGAACGACGCTACTTTTACGGCGCCGTTTGGGCATGTGTGCTGGCACAGCCCATTCTGGGATTGCTGTGGTGGTGGCTTCCCCGGGGCCGCAGCTTCGACATCCTGCGCCTTGCCGGATTCGTAGGCATGCTGGCGTTCATGGGCACACTTGCAGTTAGAGGACATCTGCCGCGCACGCGCCCGATCCTCCCCGGAGAACTCGCCGTCTCGGACTGATGAAATTGTGTTCTACACCATCATCTTCGTCGTAGCGGTTGCATTTCTGATAGCTACCGGTCTGCTCTTCCAGGCAATCGGCTTGAAGCGCGACGAACGCCGCTTCCCTGCCCCAGGACGCCTGATCGATGCCGGCGGCCACAAACTGCATTTCTACGAAGCTGGTTCGGGCTCTCCGGCGGTCGTTCTCGAATCGGGAATCTCTGCGTCTTCGCTCAATTGGCGGGCGGTTCAAACCGAAGTTGCAAAGGTCGCGCGAGTGTGCAGTTACGACCGAGCAGGGCTCGGATGGAGCGACCTCTGTGACGAGCCATGCATACCGGCTTCACTCGCCAGGCAACTCCATACATTACTCCATAACGCCGATATCGCCGCGCCATACATTCTCGTTGGGCATTCTTTTGGCGGGCTGATTGTGCAAGCGTTTGCCGGCCTGTATCCAGATGAGACCGCCGGATTAGTGCTCGTAGATCCACTCGATCCTGCGGAGTGGACACCAATCACAGACGAACAGCGCCGAATTATCCGCCAAGGCATACGACTTTCGCGTCGCGGCGCGCTCGCAGCGAGGTTCGGAGTGGTGCGCCTTTGCCTGAATCTTCTCCTCGCCGGCAACCAACTAGTGCCACGAATCGCAGCCAAAATCTGGAGCGGAGACGCCTCACAGGTAACGAATCGCATTGCCGGACAGGTGCAGAAAATGCCACGAGAAACCTGGCCGCTCGTGGCCGCACACTGGAAGAATCACAAAAGCTTTGAAGGTATGGCGCGCCACTTTGAGGCATTGGCTCAAAGCGCGCAGGAACTCTCGCAGGTGCAACAACTCAACGTGCCAGTCACCATGCTGGTAGGAACACAAAACGAGCATCCGGCCGATCCCCGCGAGTATGCAAAAAAACTGTCACCGGAAACGCGCCTCATCTTTGCGCAAAACAGCGGGCACTGGATTCAGCTCGACGAACCCGAGCTCGTAATTACGTCGATCGCAGAGATGATTGAAGCTGCCCGGAGATTTGAGCCAACCTCAGCCTGACGACCTATCGCCTCTGACACTCAGCGAGTTTGGCCGATGTCTCGCGCAAACGCCGCGAAAGTAACACGGCCAGTGATTGATAGAACCTCGATCCCAAATGCGGAAACATCCGGAAGACCCGCTGGAGATCGGCCCAGTCGATTGCATCAGCCTCAACGTGACACTCAGCGATGACCGACGCGCTCGACGGACGATTGTCGAGAAAGGCAATTTCGCCGCAAATCTGTCCCGGTCCGAGGCGCGCAACCGTGGCGCCGTTAGCCTGAACACGAGCCGATCCACTACGCAGAATGAACAGCGTTCCACCCGGAGAGTCCTGGCGGATGATGGCATCGCCGGCAGTGAACCTCAGTTGCCGCGCGCCGGCCTTGATCAAGACCCAATCGTTCGCAGTGACAAAATCCAGTGGGCTCTGCGTTGGCTTTTCTTGGGAGAGTAACGGCATGAGCGCAGAGTATCCGCGCTCACACCGAGGGTCAATGTACCGCAGTAACTGTCCGCAAGGGACAGAGGTAACGGTAGGTGTGAATGCACCCCAAAAGACTCGGAATTATCGGAATTCCGCTCCCCATCCCGGGGGATACGCGGAGGTTACGCCAGATTAACTGGCAATAGCGTCCAGCAGATCGCCGGCCGGGGCTGAGGGCAGCGGACATTCGTACATCGCATGGTGGTCCTTCGCCGCACGAAGCTCCTGCTCGTCGACTCCACGAGCGCTCCAGCGGCAATTAGGACAAAGCACAACGGTCTGACCTGTTTCCATGTTGGCCCTCCAGTTACTACTTTGCGCCCCGATTACCAATTAGTGAAATCGAGATTTCTTATACTCACAATCGGAAAAAGTTATTGTTGCGAAATCATGACGACGACGCCGACCCAAACGGCGCATCTTCCCTGAGCCCGTTGCCGCAATTCAAAGCGATCCGGCTTTCCCTGTTTCGGGGAAGGCAGCAGCGAATTTTTCCCGCAGAAAAAATTTTGATCGCTCGACCCGCATGAACACAGGAGATTCGCAAATGACCAGGAACTTGCATGGAATTTGAATTGCGTCTGCACGCTCCTACCCCGCCTCCAACCAATTCCCGAAACGAAAAAGCAAATTCCGTTGTGACCCCCATGACTGTCGTGGTACCACGTCAATCAGGAAACCACAAGGATCATCTCCTGCACCGAGCGAGAGGATTGCTCATTCGCAACGCAACCTAAGGCAGACGACACGGTAGTCCTGGCCGTGGTTTCAAGGATTTTTTGTTTCGTAAGCTCCAGGGAAGAAAGCCGGCGTGAACCGCGGTTCGCGCCGTGTAAGGCGGGATTGTTATAATTCCATGAGCGTCATAGCTCGACGCTCCCAACCTGTAGTTGCAATCCAGATTGGCCAGGTAGCTCAGATGGTAGAGCGCAGCCCTGAAAAGGCTGGCGTCGGCGGTTCGATTCCGTCCCTGGCCACCATCGTTTCAACAGCTTAGAACCACACAAAACAGCAGTTACGTTCCATTACGTTCCAAAAAAGTCGCGGAGCGGTCGGTGTTTGCCTCGAACCAA
>Ga0126378_10000395_pt1 | contig 32973 bp, 28 predicted proteins | sample PanSoiMetPlot_23_FD_92587 | JGI IMG/M metagenome (GOLD analysis project Ga0126378, IMG submission 92587) | Tropical forest soil microbial communities from Panama - MetaG Plot_23 | ecosystem: Environmental > Terrestrial > Soil > Tropical forest > Bulk soil | place: Panama | collected 2016-02-17
GCGCTTGCACAGCCCGCAGTCGGCAATCGCCTCGGCGATCATCTTCAACGCGCTGATCATCATGGCACTGATTCCGCTCGCCCTGCGCGGCGTCCGCTACAAGCCGTCCTCGGCCGCGGCAATGCTGCGCAGGAACCTGTGGATCTACGGCGTCGGCGGCCTCATCATCCCGTTCATGGGGATCAAGCTCATCGACCTCATCATCCAGTTCATCCCCGGATTCGGCGGTTGATCGTCATGTCTCGTTTCCCGTCCGTTGTGCGGCAACTGCTCGCCGCCCTCCGCGGTCTGTTGATCTTCACCGTGATCTGCGGCATCCTCTACCCGCTCGTGGTTTTCGGGATCGGCCAGGTGGCGTTCAACAAGCAGGCGAACGGCTCCATGATCAGCTTCCAGGGCAGGGTGGTGGGCTCCAGCCTGCTGTGCCAGGAGTTCATCGATGCCAAGGGCAACCCACTGCCGCAGTACTTCCAGCCGCGGCCATCGGCGTCTGCCACTTCGGCAACCAACCAGATCGGCGGCTGTAACCCGCTCGCCAGCGGCGCGTCTAACCTGGGCCCCAATAACAGGTTGCTTGTCGCGGACATCAGGGCGCGGCAGCGTCAGATCGCCGCGTTCGATCACGTGCCTGTGTCAGCAATCCCGGCGGATGCCGTGACGGGATCGGCATCCGGGCTTGAGGCGTTCATCTCCCCGCAGAACGCCGCCATCCAGGTGCAGCGGGTCGCTGCGGCCAGGCACATCAGCCCGGCGGCTGTCAGGTCGCTGGTCGCGCGGTACACATCAGGACGCACCCTCGGGTTCCTTGGCGAGCCGCGCGTCAACGTGGTGCTGCTGAACTTGGCGCTCGACCGGAGCTATCCCGTACCGTGATCAGGAGATGACTGAGACAGGAATCACCGCCGCTCAGCGGCACGCCGTCCCCGCGCGCCGCGGCCAACTCAGGATCTACCTGGGCGCGGCCGCCGGGGTAGGCAAGACTTTTTCCATGCTCGGCGAGGCCCATCGCCGCCGGTCTCGTGGCGCTGACGTTGTGGTGGCCTTCGTCGAGACGCACGGTCGACGGCGCACGGCCGAGCAGCTCGCGGGCCTCGAGGTGCTGCCTAGGGCGACGATCGCGTACCGCGACACGTCGTTCGAGGAGATGGACGTCGATGCCGCCCTAGCCAGGCATCCGCAGATCGCCCTCGTCGACGAACTCGCGCACACCAACGTCCCTGGCTCCCGCAACCCCAAGCGGTGGCAGGATATCGAGGAGCTGCTCAACGCCGGGATCGATGTAATCACGAACGTGAACATCCAGCACCTCGAGTCGCTGAACGACGTGGTCACGAAGATCACGGGAGTTCCGCAGCGCGAGACCGTGCCCGATGCGATCGTACGCGGAGCCGACCAGGTCGAGCTCATCGATATGACGCCGGAGGCGCTGCGCCGCCGGATGGCGCACGGCAACATCTACCCGGCCGAGAAGATCGACGCCGCGCTCAGCAATTACTTCCGCCCTGGCAACCTCGCGGCGCTGCGCGAACTCGCCCTGCTCTGGCTCGCGGACAAGGTCGACGAGGGCCTGCAGCGGTATCGCGAGGCGCACGACATCCAGGGCACATGGGAGGCCAGGGAGCGGGTTGTGGTCGCGCTCACCGGCGGGCCTGAGGGCGAGACGCTGATCCGCAGAGCCGCGCGGATAGCCGCCCGATCGACGGGCGGCGACCTGCTCGCCGTGTACGTCACCAGGTCGGACGGCCTCACCGGCGCTGACCCGGCCGCGCTGGCCACCCAGCGTCAGCTGACTGAGTCACTCGGCGGTAGCTTCCACCAGGTCGTTGGGGACGACGTGCCTGAGGCGCTGCTCACCTTCGCCAGGGCCGAGAACGCGACACAGCTCGTGCTGGGCGCGAGCCGCCGCGGATGGCTTACATCCCTGCTCACAGGACCCGGGGTCAGCCTGCGGACGATCCGCGACTCTGGCGACATCGACGTGCACATCGTGACGCACTCCGAGATGGGCCGTGGCCGCAGGCTGCCATCCCGCGGCGGCGGCCTGTCGCTGCCGCGCAAGGTGGCCGGGTACGCGCTTGCTCTCGTGCTCGCGCCGCTGCTCACCCTGCTGCTCGCGAACCTGCGCCACCATCTCAACCTGACCAGCGACATGCTGGTCTTCCTGATGGGCACTATCGTCGTCGCCCTCGTCGGCGGGGTAGTGCCCGCCGTGATCGCCGCGATCGTCGGGTCGCTGTTCCTCAACTACTACTTCACGCCGCCCTTTTACACGTTCAATATCAACGAGCCCAACAACGCGCTCGCGCTGATCGTGTTCGTCATCGTGGCCGTCGTCGTGGCCACGATCGTGGACAATGCGGCCCGGCGGTCCAAGCAGGCTGCCAGGGCGAGCTCGGAATCAGACCTGCTGGTGACGACGGCAGGCAGCATCCTGCGCGGTCAGCAGCCACTTCAGGCCGTCATCGACCGGGTGCGCGAAGCCTTCGGCATGGACGCCGTCACACTGCTCGAACGGCAAGGCAAGCCAGAGGGCTCGCGTGCCCAGCCGAGCTGGCGGCCCGTTGCCAGCTCCGGCGCTCGTCAGCTCAGCGAGCCTGACGACGCCGATGTCGCGGTGCCGGTGAGCGACGACCTCTGCTTGGCGGCATCCGGCCGTCCGCTACCTGCCGCTGACCGTCGCGTGCTCGGCGCCTTTGCCGCGTACGCAGCCGCGGCGCTCGAGCAGCAGCGGCTGACCGCCGAGGCGGAAGCCGCCAGGCCAATAGCCGAGGCCGACCGCACCCGCGCTGCGCTCCTCGCCGCCGTGAGCCACGACCTGCGCACCCCGCTGGCCTCGGCCAAGGCAGCCGTGACGAGCCTGCGCTCAGTCGACGTCCAGTGGACCGCCGAGGATCGCGATGAGCTTCTTGCGACCGCGGACGAGTCGCTCGACAAGCTCACCAGGCTGGTGGAGAACCTGCTTGACATGAGCAGGCTCCAGGCCGGAGCGATGTCGGTGTTCCCAAAGCCCGCCGACCTCGGCGAAGTGATCGCTCGCTCGCTGGACGACCTCGGCCCTCGTGGCAAGACGGTGATCGTCGACGTGCCGACGGACTTGCCTGAGGTGCTCGTTGATCCAGGCATCCTTGAGCGAGTGATCTCCAACCTGGCGGCCAACGCGGTGCATTACTGCCCGGCGGGAGAGCATGCGCTTCTGACCGCGAGCTCGCTTGGCGAACGGGTGGAGCTTCGCGTGATCGACCGCGGGCCAGGAATCCCACGCGAGCAAGAAGGCCGGATGTTCGTTCTCTTCCAGCGACTCGGCGACACCGACAACACGACGGGCATTGGCCTCGGGCTGGCGTTGTCCAAAGGCTTGACTGAGGCGATGGGCGGGTCCCTGACGCCCGAGGAGACGCCGGGCGGCGGCCTGACCATGCTGCTGTCGCTGCCGGCGGTCCCCGGAACGGCGAGAACCCTGCCGGGCGAGCACAGCCAGCCGGACAGCGCCGGCCAGGTCACGTTATGACCAGGGTGCTTGTTGTCGATGACGAACCGCAGATCGTTAGGGCCCTGCGGATCAACCTGCGAGCCAGGCAGTACGAGGTGTCCACCGCGCAGACCGGTAGCCAGGCCCTTGATGAGGCCGCGCAACACCCGCCTGACCTGGTGATACTCGACCTCGGCCTGCCTGACCTCGACGGCGTCGACGTGATCGGCGGGCTCAGGGGGTGGACGGACGCGCCAATCATCGTGCTGTCAGGACGCGCAGACAGTACAGACAAGGTCGAAGCGCTTGACGCCGGGGCTGACGACTACGTGACCAAGCCGTTCGGCATGGACGAGCTGCTGGCCAGGATGCGCGCGGTCACTCGCCGCAGCGCCGCCGAGCCGGACGAGCCCCGGGTAAGCCTCGGCGGAGTCACGGTCGACCTGGCCGCCAAGCGGGTCAGTAAGGACGGGCAGGACGTCAGGCTGACGCCGACCGAGTGGCATCTGCTCGAGGTGCTGTTGCGTCACCCCGGCAAGCTGCTCAGCCAGAAGCAGCTGCTCAACGAGGTATGGGGACGCGGGTACGCCGACGCGACGGGGAACCTGCGCCTGTACATGGCGCAGCTCAGGCGGAAGCTCGAGCCCGACCCGGCGAGACCGCGCTGGCTGCTCACAGAGCCCGGCATGGGCTATCGGTTCCAGCCCGAGGCGGACCCGAGCAGCCACTAGCGCGCGGCCGAAGCGCTCTCGGCGCCTCAGGCAGTTAGCCGACGGCGACGATGAGCACGACTATCACGATTGCGACGACCACCGCAGCGGCGATCGCGATCGTCTTCCCTGAGCCGCCTCTGGCCGACTCTCCCGCCCACGGCTGCTCAGGCCACGCACCGCTGGACGCGCCGCGCTGGTCGTCTCGGTCGAGGCCCGACGCGAATGCCTTGAACTCCGCCGTGCTCGCCGAGGCGTCTGGGGCTGCGCGGAATTCGCCTGTCGTCCGCGGCAGGTCGCTACTGGCGTACCGGTCGTCGTGCTCGGACATGCCCCGACTGTACCGGATGCAGCCGACGCCAATTCGCTGATCAGCGCAGATTCCTGTTGGCGGCAGAGCCTTACGTGGCCAGCTCTGGCAGCGCGTCAGGGCGGTCGACGAGCTTGGAAAGCACGATCGAGCTTCGCGTCCTGACGACAAAGGGTTCAGCGCTGATCCGCTCGACGACCTGCTCGAAGTGCCGCATGTCCGCGGCTCTGATGTGCAGCAACGCGTCCGCGTCGCCAGTGACCGTGCACGCGCTGGCCACCTCCGGATGCTTGCCCACAGCCAGGGCGATATCGGCCGGCGACGTCTTGCCGCGGCAGAACACTTCGACGTAGGCCTCGGTCGTCCAGCCCAGCTCGCCGGGGCTCAGCCGAGCCGAGAACCCGGTGATCGCGCCTTCAGCGCGCAACCGGTCGACGCGCCGCTTGACCGCCGGTGCCGACAGTCCAACGGCTGCGCCGATCTCGGCGTAGCTTGCCCTCGCGTCCTGCACAAGCGCGTGCAGGATGCGGCGATCGAGCTCATCGTGCGACGTCAGCGTCCTGCGCCTCATTCCCGTCCTCGCCTTCAGTGCTGCCTTGTGCGAGCGCGGAGCGCAGCGCGGCCAGCTCAGCGCTGGGTACCCCGTGGCCGGTGAGGTAGCCCTCGATGCTCCCGCCGTGCCGTCTGGCCCGCGCAAGCGTTCGCATGATCAGCTGGGGCGGGCTGGCGAGCAACGCGGCCGTGAGCCTGTCGCCGAGCCCGGTGCCTTCGCGCACCTGCGCGATCGTGGGTGTGTGCAGCGGGTCAAGGTACAGGCTGCTCAGAGCGTAGTCGGCGGCGACGACCTGATCGGGCACACCGACCGCCGCTAGCGCGAACGCGACGACGATGCCAGTCCTATCTTTGCCCGCTGCGCAGTGGACGAGCGCGGGCAGGCCACCTGCCCTCGCCAGCGTCCTGATCGCCGCCGCGATCGACGCGCCCCGCCGGTCGACGGCGTAATCGTAGATCGCGCCGAGTTCAGCTGGCAGCGCGTCGAGGTCTTCGCCGAGCAGCGAAACGTGCATGGTCAACGCGCCCAGGCCGGCGAGTTCTTCCAGGGGGCTCGGCGCGATCTGAGCTTCCCCGCTTGTCCGTAGGTCGAGCACGGTCCGCAGCTTGAGGGCGGCCAGCGCCTCCGTCGCACCTCGGCCGAGTCGGTGCAGCCCGTCGGACCGTAGCAGCCTGCGCCAGCCTATGAAACCGCCGCCAGCCAGCGGGTACCCGCCGACGTCACGAAAGTTCAGCGTTCCAGGTACGGGGATGTGACGCCCTGGCGTCGCGCCCACGGTCTGAAGCAGGCCGGCCATATCCCCGGCCTCGGCCTGGAGCAGAACCCGCCGGCGTGATCCCCTCATTCCCGGTCCTCCGCGTGCTGGCGGCTCCGCGCCATCCGCGCGGCAAGAGCAGGCTATCTGGACCCGCGACCGGTCCGCGTCGTGCGTCTGGCGCTTGGTTGCCCGCTAAGGTCGGACAGTGCTGGGATGACCCCTGCACCCCCCAGTGCGGAGGCATGCGATGCCGAGAATCGGAAACCTGTACGGCCCTGACGCGACCTTTCTTGGCGTGCCAAGCGCTGACCTGTCCGACCCGCCATCGTGGGCCGGCACCGACATCATGATCATCGGCGCACCGTTCGACGGCGGTACCTCACATCGGCCAGGCGCCAGGTTCGGCCCTCAAGCGATCAGGTTCACTGACTACCTGCCGCACGACGGCGCACGCCCGCACCTGTCACTCGGTGTCGACCCGCTGGCAGACCTTGCGGTCGCCGACGCGGGTGACATAGAAATGCCGTCGGGCGATACCGAGCGTTCACTGCACCGCCTCGAGGAGGCTGTCGTGGCGGTCGCGGCGGCTGGCGCCACTCCGGTGATACTCGGCGGTGACCACACGATCACGTGGCCCGACGCGACCGGCGTCGCCAGGCACGTCGGCTGGGGCCGGCTCTCGATGATCCACTTCGACGCCCACGCCGACACCGGCAACACGCAGTTCGGCTCGCTCTACGGGCACGGCACGCCCATGCGCAGGCTGATCGAGTCGGGCGCCGTGCGCGGCGACAGGTTCCTCCAGATCGGCCTGCGCGGCTACTGGCCAGAGCCCGAGACGCTCGACTGGATGGCCGAGCAGGAGATGCGCAGCTACGAGATGACCGAGATCGTGGCCCGCGGCCTTGAGAATTGCCTGACCGAGGCGTTCGCGATCGCGCTCGCTGATTGCGACGCAGTATTTCTCTCGGTCGACGTTGATGTCGTTGATCCGGGCCTCGCACCTGGAACCGGTACGCCCGAGCCTGGCGGCCTGTCGACCAGGCAGTTGCTCGACGCCGTCCGCAGGATCGCTATGGAGCTGCCGGTGGCCGGGATCGACGTCGTCGAGGTCGCACCGCCGTACGACCACGCGGAGGTCACCGCATTCCTCGCGAACCGGGTCGTGCTCGAGGCGCTGTCTGGCATCGCGTGGCGCCGGCGCGCGGCCGCGGGGACGCCCCTGCGCCAGCCGCAGTGGCCGCTCCTGCAAGGGCGAGGTGCCGGGGTTGATGATTCTGCTGGCTGAATTCGGCCCGATCTATAGTTGGGTGCATGCTGGACGCCACCAGGCTCCGCGTGCTCGTCGCGATCGCGAGGCATGGTTCGGTGACCGCTGCCGCCCAGGCACTCAATTACGCTCAGCCGTCCATCAGCCATCACATGGCCAGGCTGGAGTCCGAGACCGGCGCGAAGCTGATGGAGCGGTCCGGTCGCGGGATCAGGCTAACTGACGCCGGGCGACTGCTCGCCGAGCGTGCCGAGGAGATCCTTGGCCGGCTCGATGCCGCGGAGGCCGAACTGGCAGCGCACCTCGGGCACAGGCAGGAAAGCGTCAGGCTGGCGGCGTTCGGATCGGCGCTCGGCACCCTCGCGGCCGCGGCCGGCTCGGCGCTGCGTGCCGACCGCGCTGTCACCGATGTTTCGCTCGTCCAGGCCGAACCTCCCGAGGCCGTGCGGATGCTCAGGGTCGGCGAGGTCGACGTCGCACTGGTCTTCAGATATCTCGACGCTGGCGACACGACCGATGACTTCCGCACGGGCGTGCCGGACGGCGGGGACCTGCACTACCAGCCCCTTCTTGACGAGCCGGTCTACCTGATCACGCCGACAGCCAGCCCGCATGCGCCACCCGCGAGCCCGCACGCGCCACCCGCGAGCCCGCATGCGCCGCCCGCGAGTGCCCAGGCGGCGGCGAACATGCTCGCGGACCATGCGGGTCACCGCTGGATCGCCGGGTGCTCGCGCTGCCAGGACTTTCTGCTCAGGCTGTGCCGATCAGCCGGCTTCAGCCCCGATATCGCGGTGACCACCGACGACTACGCCGCCGCCCAGGCGCTGGTGGCGGCCGGGCTGGGCGTCACGATCCTGCCAGGGCTCGCGCTGCGAGCGATGCGTCATCCCGGCGTAACCGCTACCAAAATCCCCGGTGCCAGGCGGCAGGTGCTCGCCATCACCTACGGCGGGCCGCCTGAGCCTCTGGCGGCGACAGCCCTGCTCGCTGCCCTGGCCAGCGCGGCCGCGATGTTCCAGGGACCTCGAGATCCTGACCGATCTGGCGAGCCGGGACCTAGATCGCGGTTGGCCGGCCAGACCAGTACGGGTCGCGAAGCCGGCGCTTGAGCAGCTTGCCGCTCGGGTCGCGCGGCATCTCGTCGATGAAGTCGATCGACTTGGGCCACTTCATCCTTGCCAGACTGCCCTCAAGCGACGCGAGGATCTCCGCGGCCAACTCGGCTGAGGGTGCTACCCCGTCGGCGGGCTGCACGACAGCTTTGACCTGCTCACCCCATTCCTCGTCGGGAATGCCGAACACCGCGACGTCGGCGACCTTCTCGTGGATGATGATCTCGGCCTCGATCTCGGCAGGATAGATGTTCGCCCCGCCGGAGATGATCATGTCCGATTTCCTGTCGCACAGGAACAGGTACCCGTCGGAGTCAAGGAATCCGACGTCCCCGACCGTGAAAAAGTCATGCAATCGGCTCGCCGCGGTCTTCTCCGGATCGCCCTTGTACTCGAATTCCGCCAGCCCCATCCGCATGAAGACCGTGCCAGGAACGCCTGGCGGGCAGGGGTCACCGTCGTCTCCGACAACCATGACCTCGCTCATTGGCCACGGCTTGCCGACCGTGCCTGGCCGCTCGAGCCATTCTTCTGGCGTAACGATTGTCCCGCCGCCCTCGGTCGCCGCGTAGTACTCGTAGATGCAAGGGCCCCACCAGTCCAGCATGGCCCGCTTGATGGGGACCGGGCACGGCGCCGCCGCGTGGATGAGCCAGCGCATGGACGAGACGTCGTACGCTGCCCGTACGTCCTCGGGCAGCGACAACATCCGCTTGAACTGAGTCGGCACCATGTGCGTGTTCGTCACCCGGTACCGTTCCACGAGCGCGAGCGCCTGCTCGGCATCCCAGGCGTCCATGCAGACCAGGGTGTGGCCGAAATTCAGCGCGGTGCCGCCGAACATGGTGACCGCCGTGTGGTAGTTCGGCGATGTGACCAGGTGCACGTTCGGGCTTGATCCCGTAATGCCGAAGAACTGGAGCAGGCCGGTCAGCAAGTCGGCGGATACGTCGGGATCGAGCCCCGTCAGCGCGCGCCTGACGCCCTTCGGACGGCCGGTCGTGCCCGACGTGTAATGCATCGCGGCACCGGCCGTCCGGTCATCTGGCAGGGTCGTCGGCTGCCCGGCCAGGAGGTCGGCGACGTTAGTGAAACCCGGCACACTGCCGTAGCCGAACATCCCGCTCGCTGGCAGCCCTGCCGCGTCCGCGGCAGCGACTCCAGCCTCGGCGAAGCGCTCGTGCACGAAAAAAGCCTTCGCCTCGGAATCCTTGACGATATAGGCGATCTCAGCCGCGGTGAAGTGCCAGTTGATCGGGGTGTAGTACCAGCCCGCCTGCAGCGCGGCCAGGCACAACTCCTGCGGCACGATCCCGTTCGGCACCAGCGCCGCGATCCCGTCGCCCGCCCGCAAGCCTCTGGCGCGTAGCGCGTGCACGAGCTGGTTGACCCGCCTCAGCAGGTCACCGGCCCTGTGCTCGGTCCCGTCTGGCTCGATTACCGCCAGCCAGCCTGGGCTTTCCCGCGCACGCTCCCAGAACCCCAAAGACCGTCTCCCGTGTCGTGACCGAGCTGACCGCGGCTCCCTACACGGACGCCCCGACCGTCTCCTCGTCCTCCTGGTACTCCTCATACTCGGGCCGGCGACTGAGCACCAGGCCGGCGCCGAGCAGGACGACGCCGATCAGGCCACCCACGATCGGGACGGTCACGTTGAGCAGGCTGATCGCGGTGGCGCCGCCATTGTCCCTGCTCACTGCCTTCGCCACGCTGTCTGGAGTTGTCTGGAAGTCAGCGTTCATCAGCACCAGGCGCGTGGTGCCTGTGCTGTCCTGCAGCGTCTGCTGCACGTTCTGGTTCACGGCGAGCGGCACGCCGGTCACCGGATCCACGTAGTACGTCTCCTTGGCGCTGTAGAACTCGGGAAGCGTGACCTCGCTGGCTGTCATGCCGACAAGCGAGCCAGGCAGCGTCTGGGTGCCCACCTGCGTAGCGGGGACCGTGGCCACGAATACATAGGTAGCCACGCCGTCAGTGGAGGTGATGCCCCTGTAATGGAACGTCACTGGCTTTTTCAGCGTGGTGTCGTACACCTTGTAGTGGTGCTTCTTCGTGCCAAGCGGGAATAGCGGGCCCTGCCCGTCGGCTGATGTCACGTTCACGTGCGTCCCGTTGACCGAGTTGCCGCTCCATGGCACGAGCACGCCGGACTTGCGGTCGAATGCCAGAACGTTTGGCGCACCCGGGATGGAAACCGGCGTGTGATTGGTGATGTCCTCGACGGCCGAGTACAGCTGCCACACCGCGACGTGAGAAGACCTGCCAGTGTGCTTCGCGGCAGCGACGTAGCCCAAGGTGGTGTTCGTCGTCTGCAAAGTCACCCCGGATTCCTCTGTAAGGAACTTCGGGCTGAAGTAGCTCGCGTTGGTCGCCTGGAGGGTGGTCTTGGAGACCTCGTTCAGCGGGAACTTAACGGCCTGTCCCGGCACGAAGAACCTCGACAGGAGCGCGAGCACGATAAAGAAGACTCCCAGACCGGTCAGCACTGACCAGACGACGCGGCGCATTGCTCCTCCTGGGGATTGGCGCTCAAATCTGGTGGCCTAACGGGGATTATGCGAGTTTGACGTATGATACTGACCGGTTAGATGTGGTGTCACTACGCATGGGACACGTGATCGTAACGGATGCGTAGTTACCCATCAGCGCGGCATTCACCGATCGATTCCCTTCCGTCGACGCGCTCGACCAGCAGCCCTGCGGTGCCGACGGCGTCGCCATGACGCGCTCGCTTGAGCAGCCGCTGGTGTTCCTGCTGCGGGACAGGCTCGGCGCGGTCCGCCAGCATGACCAGATGGTCCTCGGCCGCCCGGTAAATGCGCCGCAGCCGAGGGTTATACAAGATGCCCTCGTCGTCGAAGTACAGCAGGCCCTGCTTGTCGATCGGGCAGGCCAGGATGTCAAGTAGGGCACGTTCGATCGGCATGGTCATCTCCGCCCGTCAGCGGCGAAGACCGCGACGGTCCTGGACGCGTCCGCAGCCAAGCGGCTCATACTGCACCCGCGATCGCGGCTGGATCATCGGCCGGCTCAGCGGCCTTGACCGGCTCACCCGCTGACGCCGACGTTGGCGACTGGCGCGACAGCGCCGCCACGACCACCACGGCCACCACGATGCCGGTCAGCCGGAGCGCTAGCTTGAGCGGATCGGCAGGCAGCCGCTCATCGAACAACCATGTGCCAGCCACGATGAAGAACACGCTGCCAGTGATGTTGGAGACAGGGCCGACGATCGAGACGCGGCAGCGCTGCAGGCCGGTCTGGAAGATCAGCAAGCCGACGGCTGAGCAGGCGAGCGTCACGTACGGGTAAGGCGAGGCGGCGACCTGGAGTATTATCCGGGCTCCGAGCCCGCCATCGCGGGCGATCGTTCCCGACAGGCCCTTGATCGCCAGCGTCGCCACCCCATACAGCAGGCCGGAAGCCACCGCGTACGAGACCCCGTTCGCCGGCATCCTGTGCCGGGCGGACGGCTCGCTGCGCAGAGCGCTTGCGCCAAGCGCGACGGCCGCGAGGCTGGCGACCACCGCGACGGCTGCCAGCTGCGAGCCGCTTGTCCGATGGCCGACGTGGCCCGCCGACCCGGTCGCGGACAGCGCGAGCACCACGATCGCCCCGGTCATCGCGAGCACGCAGGTCAGCTCTAGCCGACCAAGCCGCTCGCGCAGCACCACTCGGGAGAGAACAAGGAGTATCACCACGCCAGATCCGAGCAACGGCTGCACGACGCTGACAGGCGCCAGAGTGAGTGCGACGACCTGGAGGCCGAAGCCGCAGAGCATCAGGCAGAACCCAGCCAGCCAGGGCGGGGCGGTCAGGAGGATGCGGAGCAGCCTGACGGCGTGCCTGGCATCGATAGCGGGCAGCCGCGCGAGCGCGCTCTTCTCGAGTATCAGCCCGAGGTGGTACGCGGTCGTCGCCGCCAGGGCTACAACGACGGCTATCGCGGGGCCCGTCACCGCGTGCCTGCTTCCGGCAGCGCACAACCGCGCAGAGAATCTGCGTTCCCCTCGCCATCCCGCCCGACCTTGGGCCCAGGAACCCGCGCGGCGAACTGATCGAGCGCCTTGGCGAAGCGCGCCGCGAACTCGGCGGCATCCGCGGGGGAGAACAGCGCGCGGCGGTAGCGGAAGGTCAGCCTGAGGCGGCCGCCCGCAGTGACCGCTCCAAGCGAGAGGCCGCGCGGCATGTGCGCCGACGTGGAGAACCAGACCTGGCTGGCCGTTAGCGGGCCGAAGGCAGGCGCCTCGATCTGGCCGAGGTTAGACACGAGCGATGTATCGCAGATCAACGGGCCGGCGGTCCGCAATGCCGCCCGCAGGAGCAGCTGCTTGGCCATGACAGGAAGGGGTGCGGCGACGAGCATCCTCGAGGCCAGGTCGACCTGCGCTCCGTGCTCCACCTTGGCGCTCCTGGTCTGGCGCGTGACGTCACCAAGCAGGTCAAGTGGCTGCACGCCGGAGCCCGCCCGCGCGGTCACGACTGTCAACCTGGACTTGTTCGCCCACTGCCCGGCCTCGCCGCCCTGCGTCCGGTCTCCGACCGGCATCGTGATCCTGACAGTGCCGGCGCACGCGGCGTGCGGATCGCGTGCCTCGTTCCAGTCGCAGACCGTCACTGCGAGCGCGGTGATCAGCAGGTCGTTCACGCTCGCGCCGCGGGACCGCAGCCAGTCGGCCGCGCTAAGGCCGTCCCAGCTCATCAGGTGGGCACCGTATCCGGGCAACCGCCGGGCGCGACCGCCATTCCCATGCGCGATCCGAACGACCTTGCGAGCGCCAGACCAACGAGACCGTGTTGCGCGAGCCTGTAGCAGCGTTGTCCGCACGGGCGTCGCCTGCACGGCCACGGGCTCCGACGTCGTCTCTCGCGCGAGCAGTTCGGCCCCGGGCCGCGGCGCTGGATCCGGTGACAATCGCACCTCGCCGAGCCTGGCCGCACGGGCGCCGTACTCGCTGGCCACCTTGCGGAGCAGCCGCACGCAGGACAGCCCGTCGAATCGTGCGTGGTGCGCGCTCAAGATCAGGCAGTCGCCATCTGGACCCGAACTGAGCAGGAGCCGTAGCGGAGGCGACACGTCGAGCATTGGTGCCTCCGATAGAAACGCGTCGCGCTGCGCATCGAGGCCAGGCTGGTCGGAGTGCGTCACGGCCGCAACCGGATCGTCGTCGGGAGCCGGAGGGATCTCCCAGCGGTAGCCGTGCCGCCAGCCGCTCGAGGGCGCGCGCCGCGCGCGCAACCCTGGCTCGGCGGCGAGAACGCCCTGCACAGACGCGCGCATGATTTTCTCGTCGAGCCTGCCGGGAACCTGCACCTCGACGTGCACGTTCGCGGGCTCGCCAGGCCGGTCGTAGTAGCAGGTCAGCTCGTCGGGCACCGCGAAGCGCTCGCTCATGCCGACTCTCCAGGACGGCCGACCACATCTCGGGCGCGCCGGCCGGGAAGCAGCGGGATCAGCGCCGCCGCCAGGGCGATCAGTGCGCACGCCTGCGCAGCGCCGCCGAACGCACCGGTACCGTGCTGCGCTGGATGCGCCGCCATGGCCGTGAGTACTCCGGCGGCGATCATCCCGCCGCCCGCGATCCACGGGTACCAGCCCCGCCATCGAGAGCCCGCAATTGCGAGCACCGGCACAACCAACGCCAGCGGGCCCCCGACGACGGCGATCATGACCGTCAGTGCGGCAAGTCCGAACCAAGCCGACGCCTGCATCGAGGGCCACCGAGGCGCGCGCGGGTCGGCCTGAGTTTGCCCATGCGGGAGCGCCGCCGCGGTTGCCGGGCGGGCGTGCCCGTGGGCAGGCAGCGCCTGATCCATCCGCTCGACCACTTTCCTGCGCTTGCGCCTGACCACGGCGACAAAGAGAAGGCCTGCCGCCGCGGCCGCGGAAAGAATTATCCAGACATGATAGAACTTAACCGGCTGGAAGGTCATCGTTACAATTCCACCGGCGCCGGCGGGGACGAGGAAGCCCTGCTGCCAGCCGTCGAGGCGAACGGGCGCCAGCGGCCGTCCGTTCAGCGATGCTGTCCAGCCGGGGTTGGCGTTCTGGTGCAACTCCAGATACGAGGCGTTGCCCGGCCCGATCCTCACACGCCGGTATTCCTGGTTCCAGTTCAGCACCTTCACGCGCCGCGCGCCGGAGCGCACGCGAGGTTGCTGGGCGAGCGATCCGGGCGGGAGCGCCGCCGGCCCGCCGCTGACCAGGCTCAAGCCGGTCATCGTGAACGCTCCAGGACGCGAGGACGTCAGCCGGTGCTGGCCGGGCGCGATCTGGAGCGCCGAGCGTGTGCCGCACAGCCTCACGTGCACGGGCTGAAAGTTGATGAGGGCGCCGACCCGGCCGGCCACGCTGGTCCGCATCCCATGGCCGTCGATGGAGATCCGCGGTCCCGAACCGCAGGGCAGTGAGAACGTGGCGCTCGGGGCTAGCGTCGCCGGCCGCAGGCCGGCCAGCGCGGGTATCGCCAGCTTCGACAGGCCTACAGGCAGGTTGACGAGCTGTCCGGTCACGGGCTGCGTCGTCGTCGCGTACTGGACGACGGGGAAGCTGATGCTCATCTGGGTCGTGCGCAGCGGCGGCACGATCTCAGTGAGCCCGTCGAGCCCGATCTCGGCGAACCTGGTCCCCTGCGGGCTGGTGATCTTGATGGCCTCCGGCGCCGCCGCGAAGCCAGGCAGCGGCCTGATGATCATCCGGCGGATCGTGCGCATGCCCCGCCAGCTGAGCCCGAGGGCCGGCTTGCCCGCCCCGGCGATCCACGAGCCTGGGTGATCTGCGCTGAATAGGTTGGCCGGCGCCAGGCTGGGCAGCGATCCCCAGGTCGAGCTGGCAGTGACCGCGAGCGAATTCTTGCGAACTGGAGTCAGGTTGCTCAGGACAGCGTCGAGCTGCGGGCCGGGAACAGCCATCGCGCTCGCCGCAAGCTTGTAGGCACCACCGCGGGGAGTCGTGAAGATCCTGGCGAGCGGGGGGTAAGCCGCCACGTTCGCGAGGCTGCCGGGCGAGGGCACCTGCCGCTCGAAGGAGAACGCTATCCGTCCGGCCCGGTCTCCGGCCGCGTCCAGCGGCGCCTTCAGGTACCTGGTTACCTTGACTCCGGGAATCGAGACCCCGGCGAGCCCGGCTCCGAGGCCTCCCGGCGAGCCACCGGTGACCGAGGCGATCGTGATCCGCATCGTCCTGGTTCGGCCAGGCGGAACCCGCAGCGGCTGAGCGCGCGCGGTCTTGCGCATCGCGGTCGTGACAACTCCCACGTCGGTGCGGACGGTCAGCGCGGTCGCCACCGGCCGCGATGCACCGTCGTCGAGTAGCCGGACGCCGACCGAGTCGGGCAGGGTTATCGCGCGGTCGAAGGTGATCTGGACCCACTGCCCGACAGCCGTCGACGGATCAGCCTCGGTCCACACCGTCTGCGGGTTGCCGTCGAACACGTTGACTGGGTCAACCTGCGGGCTCTCCGCGAACCACGATCCTGACGAAGACGCCGTGACCGAGGCGGCGCCGGCGATCACGGCCACGGTCTGCCGGCGCGTGCCGGGAACAGGCAGAAGCTGCCTCGGCGGCCCGCCGGCGCCTCCCAGCGGGTCGTCTACGGGGTTGTTCTCCGTCGCCGTGTACGTGTAGGACCCGGTCGCGTCGATCAGTCCGAATGCGTGGTCGGCCCTGCGGTTGCCGTCTGTCACCGCCCACGTCGCCGGTTGCGCCGCCAGCCGGTTTCCGGCGAGCACCGTCGGCGCCGACGGCGCGAGAATGCCCTGGCTGGTGAGCTGAAGCAACGCATCAGGGCCGCCGTTCACGAGCACGGTCCTACTGACAGGCATGGCGATTGCCGCCGGTGGCGGCCGGGCGCGCGAAGGCCCGGCGGCGAACACCTCGACGGCTGGATAAGACGGCAGGGCGTACCGGATCCCCGTGGCGTTCGCGCTAGTCTGCGCGCTTGTGACAACCGGGCCGAAGGCCGCGATTCGGCGCAGCCCCGAACTCGCCAGGGACCGGTGCACAACCTGCGGCGAGACATAGTCAAGCGCCGACGGGCTGAGGTCGTTGCGCACTACTACGTAGCGAATCCCCGACCGGTGCAGCGTCCCGGCCAGGCCAGGCACACGCTGGCCCGACGAGATGGCGGACTCGAGCGATCGGAGCAGCAGCGCAGACCCGGCGCCGCCGTACGGCACCAGACCCTGCGCGACCCAAGGCGAACCCGCGAGCGGTTCGAGCGGATCATCGACAGGCTCGCCCCACCTGTAGATGCCGTGCGCCACGGCGGGGACCACGAGCGCTGGTGCCCGCGGCGAGTGCTGCCTGAGGTATGCGGCGGCCTGGTACCAATAGGCAGGCACCGAGGCGAACGCACCCGAGTTGAGCAGCTGTCCTGACAGATAGGGGTACGCCAGGCCGAGCAGGACAAGCGCGATGACGGGCGCCGCGATCAGGTGCCACAGCGCGCGCGGGGCAGGATCGGCCGCGAGAGCGGGCCGCCTAGTCCTCAGCACGAGCGCGTGCGCGATGCCAAGCGCTAGGACGGCCGCCGCGACCGGCTCGACCTTATAGACGTTGCGCAGCGGAGCGGCAGCCCCGTTCAGCAACTGATCGACCGGATGGTGGAACAGGCCGCCGAGCGGTCCGGAGTACCCGGCAAGCGCGAGCAAGGCCGCGGCGCCGAGCGACAGCCGCAGCCAGGTGCCGGCGGGCAGGTCCCGCCTGGACAGCCCGAGCAACCCGGTCCCCGACGCGATCGCGGACGCCAGAATCGCCAGCGGCGACGAAACCATGACCCAGCCTGCCTGCAGCCAGGGATGGCCCAGGTTCAAGTATGCGGTCCAGTTGCCGCTGCCGCGCAGGAAGGCCGACGCCGACATCGTCGCTGTTGTCGTCGACGATTGCTCGACGTATGGCAGGAAGTTGAACGAGTACTTCGCCTGCAGCAGCAACGGCACGATCCACCAGGCCATTGCGACGGCCGCCGCGCAAACCCAGGCGGCGGCAAGCTCGATGCGCCGGCGGCCGCGCAGCTGTGTCGCGATAAACAAGGCGGGCAGGACCATCACGTCGAGCGTGGACGTGGCGTTAACGCCGCCCATGAACAGCACCGCCACGCCAGACCTCGCGGCCGCGCGCACCAGGGAACCACCTCTGGCCGCGGTAGCCAGCGGCAGCACAGCCCACGGAACGAGCAGGCCTGGGAGTATCCCCGCTGAGGTCGACCCGATGACGATCGTGAACGTGGGCCAGAGCGTGAACGCCAGACCCGCGACGATTCTCGACCTGTCGGTTCCGATCCGCAGCGCCGTCGCCAGCTTGACCAGGCCCGTGAAGCCGACCGCTATCAGCACCGACAGCCAGAGTCGCTCGGTGACCCAGACGGGCACCCGCAGCAGCTCTCCGGCCAGGTAGAACGGCGCCATCGGGAACGCGTATCCGATGTACTGGTCCTGCAGAGTGCCGAACCACTCTTGCGGGTTCCACAGGTGCCAGAGCCGCGCGTAGAACCCGGAAGGATCGATGTCCACGCCGAGCTTGGTGTCGAAGAAGATGAGCCCGTGGGCGTTCAAGAGCAGGACGACAAACGTGACAAGCCAGACGCCGGTGAACCAGTGCGAATACCTCACGGTGCCGCGGGCGGGGCGCCCGCCGTCGGCGCCGGCCCGCTGACTCAGCCCGCCAGACGTCCGGTCTTCGCCGGCCGCCTGGGTAATCGTCATCCTGTCCGCCGCAAGATCAGCAGCAAATTCCAGGTCGCTATCTCCCGGAGGCCGGGAACAAGCACGAGCGGCCTGAACCAGCCCGGATAATAACGCGGCCGCGCCGATACCACCTTGACGTCCGCCCTGCCGTGCGTCATCCGCAGAACCTCGCTGACATGCAGCGGGAACAGGCTGCTGCCCACACGGTTCTTTGGGGGCTTGCCGTGCTTACGCTGATACCTGCGCTCGGCCAGGCCGACGCCCAGGTAATGCCATGGCGACATCTCGTGCCCGCCCCACGGTGAATACCAGTTCGTGAATGACAGGTAGATCAGCCCGCCGGGCTTGGTGGCCCTGATCATCTCCTCGATCAGGCCGTTCGGATCCCTAACGTGCTCGAGCACGTTCGAAGAGACACAGACATCGGCTCCGCCGTCGCGGACAGGGAGCCAGTAGCCGTCGGCGAGCACTGCGCCAGGCGGCGTCTGGCCCCGGCCCATCATCTCCCGTGGGTCGAGCTCGAACAGGAAGCAGTTGGCGCCGCGGGACCTGAATTCCGCCGTGAAGTAGCCGGCTCCGCCGCCGATGTCGAGAACGGTCTTGCCCTCCACCGGCGTGTACTGGCAGATCTGGCTCGCCGCGTCCTGCGCCAGCGCCGCGTAGAAGCCGTCGGGATCCGACTGCTCGCGCAGGAACAAGCGGAACAGGCGGACGGACCTCAACATGCGCCGGCTCCCTAGATTTGCCTGGTCTCCGCTTCGCGTCGTCGGTCGCAGCCTGGCGAATTGCTGCGGTAGCGGCAGGGACACATGCTACTTTTCAGTAGCTACAGATTGTCAGCCTAGCTATGACTTTCATAGCGCTAGTCCCGATTCCGGTCTAGTCGAGATTCGGGCCCGTCGTTGCCGTCGAACGACGGCCGGCAACTCCAACGCGGGAGGTCATCGACCGTGACGAAGCGGGAAGCCGCGTCCGAGGGGGGTCACCGAGCGAGCATCGCGGGATGACCCCCAGGCGGCGCGTCGCCTTCCTCGCCTGGCGTGATCTCGCGAACAAGGATGCAGGCGGGTCAGAAATTCTGGTCGACCGGCTGGCGCGCGGCTTGGCGGCGCGCGGCGACCGGGTGACGTTGCTGTGCGGCGGCGCGGTCGGCGAGCGCCCGTACGAAGTGCGGCGCAATGGCGGCACCTACACGCAGTTCGCGCGGGCGCCATTTGCGTTCTGGCGGCACCTGAACGACTGCGACCTGGTAGTCGAGGTTTGCAACGGCATGCCGTTCCTCGCCCCGCTGTGGGCCAGGCGACCCGTGGTCTGCCTGGTGAACCACGTCCATACCGAGCTGTGGCGGCTCCGCTTTCCTGAGCCATTCGCAGCGATCGGGCGGCTGACCGAATCGGCGGTCATGCCGTGGGCGCACAGGAACAACCTCTTCCTGACCGTCTCCGCGTCGACGTTCGCCGCACTACAAGACATCGGCGTGGACACCGACAGGATCCGGCTGATCTGCAATGGCGTCGAGCCGGCCCCCCCGCCCGCGCCGCGGTCACCAGAGCCACTGTTCCTCGCCCTCGGCAGGCTAACCGGATACAAGCGGATCGACGTGCTGCTCCGCTTGTGGGACAGGGTCAGGCTTGTAACAGGCGGGCGGCTGGTTGTCGCCGGCGACGGACCCGAGCGAGAGCGGCTCGAAGCTCTTGCCGGACCTGGCGTCGAGTTCACTGGGCGGGTATCGGAAGGCGAGAAGCACAGGCTCTTGTCAGCTGCCTGGCTGCTGCTCCATCCTGCGAGCATCGAAGGCTGGGGCATCGTCGTGGCCGAGGCGGCGGTCCGCGGGACTCCGGCCGTGGGATTCAGCGTGCCAGGGCTCAGGGACTCCGTCATACCCGACGAGACCGGTGTGCTGGTGCGCACGGAGGGAGAGTTCGCCTCGGCCTGGGCCGCGCTTGCGATCGACGACTCCCGCAGGAACGCACTCGGCCGTGCGGCACGCCAGCGCGCACTGCGACTGCACTGGTCCGCGGCTGTCGACGGCTTCTCGCTCGTGGCCGACGAGGCGCTGGCCAGAGCCAGGGTGACGGGGCGGGGCACGCGGCCGGCAGTGACTGAAGAGCCGACCGTCACCGAGCCTGGTCACGGCTACTTGCAGCAGGCACCGGGTGCCCCTCCGGAAGCGATGTGAGCATGCAGGCTCGAGCCGCGGGCGCGCCGGCTAGACGGCCGTCAAGCTCCTCTCTTCGCGACTTCTACGAAGATCCGGCCGTGCCAGCCAGTTCCGGCCGGGACCGGGCGCTGCGGGAAGCCGAGATGCTCGCGGAGGCTCTCACGGCCATGGCACCGCCGGCCGTGATCCTCGATGTCGGCTGCGGCGACGGGTACGCGACCAGCGTGGCGGCCACGCGCAACCGCGGCCACCTGTTCGCCGGGCTTGACTGGTCGGCCTCGTCACTGGCCAAGGCAGCGGACCGCGGCTTGGCGGTGCTCAGGGCCGGGATCGACGCGAGCCTGCCGATCAGGTCGGGGAGTGTCGACGTCGTGGTGATGAGCGAGGTTATAGAGCACCTCGTCGACACCGACTTCGCGGTCGAGGAAGCACATCGTGTGCTCAGGCCAGGCGGCACGCTGCTGCTGTCGACGCCCAACCTGGCCGCCTGGTACAACCGCGGCCTGCTCGCATTCGGCATACAGCCCGTGTTCTCCGAGGTCAGCTTGCGCTCAGTGTTCGGCAGGCCGGGCAGTCGGGTCGCAGGGCACCTGCACATGTTCACGCGCCGGGCGCTCGTCGAGTTCCTGGCTGCTTACGGGTTTGACAGCTTCCGTGTCGCCGGCGCGAGGTACCACGACGTGCCTGCCGTGCTTCGCCCGCTCGACCGGCTGTTCTGCCACTGGCCATCAGCCGCGTCGATACTGCTCGTCCAGGCGCGCAAACACCACCAGACCCTGGGGCACGCCCCCACCGATCACGCACCGTGATGTCGCTCAAGCTCAGATCGCGAGCGCGGCCGCCGAACGCGCCAGCCGGCCTCGAGTCGGCGCAGCGCGTCAGACAGCACCTGTGGCCCGCCGCGACCGGGCTCGCGCTTGGGCTGCTGGCGCTCGGGCCGGCACTGGGCAGGGGTTTCGTGCTCTCGTACGACATGGTGTTCGTGCCCGCGCCGCCTGTCGGCTTCGCGGATCTCGGCTCGGGGGGCGGCCCGCCCCGCGCGGTTCCCAGCGATCTGATCGTCGCCCTTGCGGCGCGCATCATCCCCGCGGAGTTCGTTGAAAAGCTCTTCTTGATCGCGATCTTCGTGCTCGCGTGCTCCGGCGCGGCTGCGCTGCTCGCCGCCGGCTGGCTTGAGACATCGGCGCGGCCCGGGCTGCCTCTCATCGCGCGGTTGGCCGCGGGCGTCTGTTACGCATGGAACCCGTTCGTCGCCGAGCGGCTGATCATGGGCCAATGGGCGATGCTGCTCGGTTACGCAGGGCTGCCGTGGGTCTTGCGCGAGATTCGCGGGCGCGAAGGCCGGATATCGGCGTGGCGGCTCGTCGCCGCGATCGTGCCGGCGGCTGTCGGCGGGTTCGCCGCAATGTCGATCACGGCGCTGGCGGCCATTCCTGTCGCGCTATTCTGCGGCCGGCCCGGCACCGATCGTGCCCGCCGGCTGACGGTCACGCTAGCCGTCCTCGCGGCGGCGAGCCTGCCCTGGGTGATCCCCTCTCTGCTCTACCCAGTGCATTCGGACCCGGCTGGAGCCGCCGCGTTCGCCGCGAGAGCGGACACTCCGTTCGGCGCGTTTGGCAGCCTGCTGCTGCTTGGCGGCATCTGGAACGCTCAGGCCGTTCCAGCGGGCTACGGCGGGGCCGCGGCCACGTTCTGGCTCGCCGTCGTCGGGCTGGCTGCCGCCGGCTACGTGATTGCCGCTCGACGCCGGCGAGTCTGCCCAGGCCTTGGGGTCGCCGCCGTCGCAGGGCTGTGCGTCGCCTCCGTCGGCCTGACTGGGCCGACGGAGGCGGCACTGCGGGCGGCGATGGCGTTCTGGCCAGGATTTGCGCTGCTCAGGGACGGCCAGCAGTTCATAGCGCCAGTCGCTCTCGCGCTATCCGTGGGGCTGGGCGCGGGGGTCGGCGCGCTGATCGCCGCGGCTCGCGATCCAGGCAGCACCCGTCTGGTCCGGGGCGGCCGTCCGGCCGCAGGTCCCGCGGCCTTCATCGGCGTACTGGCGCTCGCGGCGCCGCTCGTCGCGCTGCCTGGGCTGGCCTGGGGAGCCGCGGGGCGGCTGCACGCCGTACAGTACCCGGCCGACTGGCTCAAGGCTCGCCAGCTCATCGATGGCGACCGGCACGCAGGCTCGATTCTCCTGCTGCCGTGGGCCGAGTATCGCCGCTACCCGTGGAACCACGGCGAGGCAGTGTTCGACCCATGGCCCAGGTTCACCACCAGGCCGATGATCTGGAACGACGCGCTTCAAGTCGGGCGCGTGACAGTCGCCGCAGAGAGTGAGCGAGCACGCCAGCTCGGTCCGCTGATCGCCTCGGGACGGCCGCTCACGGGCCCGCTAACGGCGGCGGGCGTCAGGTACGTCATCGTCGACGCCGGGGCGCTCTTGCGGCGGGATCGCCAGTCGCGCGGGCGCCTCGCGGACTTGGCCAGGCTACCGGGAGCGAGACTGGTCTTGGCCAGCCCCGATCTGCTGGTGTTCCGCTTGCCAAGATGATGTTCGCAAAAGGCGGTGATTTCGCGCGCGGCGCCAGTTTCCTTGGGGTCGCATTTCTTGCGTGATCACTATTTCATATCGGTCTGGCGTAGCGCGGGCGACATTCCGTATGCTTATGGGCCAAGCCGCCCGGATCTCTTGCGGGTCCGGCAAGGAGGAGCTTGTGACTCGAGTCGCACTGCTGGTGATCTCCATCGTGGCTGGTGCTGCGCTGGCCGTCGTGCTCGCGTTGACGGTCACGAGCGTGCTGGCGAGTTCCAACGAGAGCCCGGTGAATCAGCAGCTATACAACTACGGGACGCGCTAGCACCGTACGCGCTTCCCGCAGACGCGTCGGCACCGGACGCGAGTCTCAATGCCTCAGCCGGCGATCTCGGCTGCCAACAGCGCGCCCAGCTCCCAACACGCCTCCAGGTCGGCCTTGCCCGGCGTCCCTGTGACGGTTACAGCTGGCCTGACCGACCGCCAGCCGAGCCCGGTCGTGATCGACTCCACCGCGCGGACGGCCCCGCCCGTGTCGCTCCCGCCATGGACATACAGCCCGTAAGGACGTCGCTTGGTCGCCTCAAGGCACGGGTAATAGATGCTGTCGAAGAAGTGCTTGAGCGCACCTGAGATGTAACCGAGGTTGGCTGGCGTGCCAAGCAGATAGCCGTCGGCGGCGAGTACATCAACTTCGCTGGCGGTCAGCGCAGGCCGGACCAGTACGTCCACATCTTCGATCTCATCGGTTCGCGCTCCGTCCGCAGCAGCCTCGAACATCGCCTGCAGGGTCGGCGAGGGCGTGTGATGAACGATCAGGAGCGTCCCCATCACCGCCGAGCTTAGACCGCGACGTGAATGTCCCTGACAGGTCAACCGCCAAGGTGGACAACGGTTGACCCGCCGTCCACGCACGGGAACCGGAAGTTACCGTGACCAATCGGCGTGCCGGTCGCGCCCTGCGCTGGACCGCCAATGCACGGGCCTTTGGGGCTGACGTTCATGCTGTTATGAATACTGGTCGCGATCATGATCACGATCACGATCGCGATTATTGCGACGATCAGGCCGACGATCCCGCCCCTACGTACGCGTGGCCCAACCGTGCCGACGCGACCCGGCCCGCCGAACGTGGGTGGCCCGCCGAACATGGGCGGCTGGGAGGGATCAGGGAACTGGGAGGGGTCAGGGAACTGGGAGGGTCAGGGAACCCGGAGGAGTCGCGCGAGAACTCGTTCACAGACAGGACGCTAGGTCCTCCCACTCGGTCGCACAACGGTCTGGGCGACCTCTTCGGTGCGGGCTCCGGCGAGCACGGATTCGACCAAGGCCTGCGTCGCGGGCGACGGCGCGTGGTGCACGAGCTGGCTCCGCCGACCTTGCCGGCGGACGTGTCGCCTCTTAGACTGAACATTCAGTCAATCTCATGGGGAGCCAGGCATGGCCGACTATCACGCCTCACATATTGACAACTTCACCCAAGTGACATCTCGCCCCGAAGCAGGGCCTGAGGCTCTCCGCCGTCTCGCCGACCTCATCGCCGAGCAGGAACGCGTCTTCATCGACCGCCAGCCCACCTCCGCCCGCATGGCCGTCGAAGCTCGTGAGGCGCTTGCCGGCGGTGTGACCTCGAGCTGGCAAATCTCGCGCCCGCAGCCGGTCTGGCTCAGCCACGGCGAAGGCTCGAAGGTCTATGACGTCGACGGCAATGAGTACGTCGACATGCACGGCGGCTACGGCGCATCTATGGCCGGGCACGCGCACCCGGCAATCGTGGCAGCGGTCCAGTACCAGGTCACGCAGGGCACGCACTTCGCTCAGCCGACACGTGACGCCTTGGCGGTCGCCAGGGAGTTGTCCCGCCGATTCAGCCTGCCGCAGTGGCGGTTCGCGAACTCCGGCACCGAGTCGACGATGGACGCTGTCCACCTGATGCGAGCGATCACGGGGCGCGACCTGATCATCAAGGTCGAGGGGTGCTACCACGGCCATCACGATTCAGTCCAGGTGTCCGTGTACCCGGACGCGGATCGGATGGGACCTGCGGACCGCCCGGTCAGCGTGCCCTCGAGCGCCGGCATCCCGCGCTCGCTGACTGACCTGACAATCATCGTCGGATTCAATGACCTGGCCGCGGTCGACCGCGTGCTCGGCGAGCGCCCCGGCGAGGTCGCCGGCATGATCGTCGAGCCCATCATGATGAACGCAGGCATCATTCTGCCCGAGCCCGGTTACCTGGCAGGGCTCAGGGAACTGCTGCACGCCCATGGTGCGCTGCTCGCATTCGACGAAGTCAAGACCGGCCTTACGGTGGGCCCGTCTGGGGCGATCGGGTTTACCGGAGTCACCCCCGACATCATCTGCCTCGCCAAGGCGATTGGCGGCGGTATCGCCGTCGCGGCGATCGGCGCGACCAACGAAGTGATGAGGCACGTCGCCGAAGGCGACTATGAGCAGGTGGGCACTTTCAACGGCAACCCGCTCGCGATGGCGGCGGCCCGCGCCATGCTGTGCGAGGTGGCGACGCCCGACGCCTACACGCGCATCGACAAGCTGCGGGAGCAGGCAGTCGCAGGAATCAGCGAAGCGGCAAGCCGGTACGGACTCGCGGCGCACGCGGTCGCGGTCGGTGCGAAGGGGTGCATCGTGTTCAGCCGGGAGCCCGTGCGCGACTTCCGCAGCTTTTACGCGCTCAACGACGACTACAGTCACTTGCACTGGCTGTTCCAGCACAATGGCGGGGTATTCCTGCCCCCGTGGGGCAAGTCAGAGCAGTGGCTGATCTCCGTGCAACACGATGAAGAGGATATAGATCGATTTAATCGTAATGTCATGCGGTTCAGCGCATGCGTCGGTACGGAGGCGAAGCTGCTAGATTACGCTGAGTGAATTCAGGCTACTCTCCGCGAGATGCCCGCGCGCCCCGCGCCGACCTCGGCAGGCGCGCCTTCCTCGCCCGCGCAGCAAGCGCGGGCATGGCGGCAGGCGGGCTAGGCGCGCTACTCACTGGCTGTGGCACAGACCCCACTGCCCCGCGTCAGGGTCCGCTTCCCGAGCCGAGGAACCCTGTCACCTGGCCGGTTTACTCCGACAACAAGCCGATCGCAAACGGCCTGCCACACGAGGCTTATGGCGCGCTCTCCATCTACACCTGGCCGGGCCGCGTGGGCCAGCGCTGCCTCGACGACTTCTCCAAGGCGCATCGCTGCGAGGTGCGGCCCACCACGTTCACGACGATCACCGAGGCGCTCAGCAGGCTGATCCGCGGCCACGACCGATTTGACGTGTTCATGGGCGTCCCGACGAGCCTGATCGGCCTGCTGGTCGCCCAGTCGCTCATCCAGCCGCTGAACCACACCTACATCCCGAACATCACCCAAGCGTGGCCAATGTTCACCGATCCCTACTACGACAGCCACTGGCAGTACACGGTCCCGTACACGGTGTACACAACTGGGATCGCGTGGCGAAAGGACCTGGTCAATGCCGATCCCTACGCCCTGATGAACGGCTGGAGCTTCCCATGGGCTGCCGGGGGTGAAGGAACGACGATGATCCTGAACGACTACCGAGCGTCCATCAGCCTGGGCCTGCTCAAGGACGGCGTCAGGGACCTCGGCACGGCCGACCCGCTGCTCATTGACAACGCGGCCCAGACTCTGACCGACTTGTCAGGCCGGGTTGGTCTGCGCATCAGCAACGCCACGAGCGCTCTCATCGCCTCCGGCCGATCCTGGGTTCATCATGCCTGGTCGGGGCAGGCGGTGGCTGCGGTCAGGCTCCTGCCGCACGGCGTTCCTGCGGAAGCGATCGGGTACTGGTTCCCGCCAGCGGGCGACGGCCCCGTGGCCAACGACACCAACACCGTGCTCAGGGGCGCCAAGAACCCGGTGCTCGCCCACCTGTTCCTCAACTTCATGCTCGAGCGGGCGAACGTCATGCACAACATCGCAGCGACTGGCTATGCGCAGCCGCTGACCTGGGTGACACCATCCAGGTTGGTGTCTCACGGCATTCTGCCGCCAGCCCTGACGTCGGCGGCCGTGCCGTCGACCTTCTTCGATCGCGGGTTGAAGCAGTTCGAGATCCCCGTTGCTGCCGACGAACTCTGGCAGCAAGCATGGCGTGGAATCATTCGCGCAGCCAGGCGGCACCCGATCCTGACGTAACGATCGTTGACTCATTGTTCAGTACGCCTGATCTCGAACCTTTCACGAACGGCTAAGATCCTGATCTATGACAGGAGGCCAGGTTCAGCTCGTGGACCTCGTGAAGCGCTTTGCGGAGGTCACCGCCGTTGACGGCATCAACATCGGCGTTACAGGGGGCGAATTCTTCTCGCTGCTCGGCCCGTCCGGTTGCGGGAAGACCACCACCCTGCGCCTCATCGCAGGTTTCGAGCAGCCCACGGAAGGCACGATCCTTCTCGATGGGCGCGACGTCGCCCAGACTCCGCCGCACAAGCGGAGCGTCAACACTGTATTCCAGTCATACGCGCTCTTCCCGTTCCTGACGGTTGAGGAGAACGTCTCTTTCGGTCTTCGTTACAAAAGCGTCACCAAAGACGAGGCGAGGAAGAAGGCGGCGGAGGCACTTTCGCTGGTGCGCCTCGACGGCTTCCAGAAGCGCCGCCCTGGCCAGCTGTCGGGCGGCCAGCAGCAGCGCGTGGCGCTAGCCAGAGCGCTGGTGCTGAACCCCGCTGTGCTTTTGCTCGACGAGCCGCTCGGAGCCCTCGACGCCAAGCTGCGCAAGGCCCTTCAGATCGAACTGAAGGCGCTGCAGGAGGAAGTGGGCATCACGTTCATCTACGTCACCCACGACCAGGAGGAGGCGCTCACCATGTCCGACCGCCTGGCCGTGATGTCAAACGGCCGCGTCGAGCAGATCGGCAATCCGGTGGAGGTCTACGAGGAGCCGGCCACCGCCTACGTTGCCGACTTCCTCGGCGTGTCGAACTTGATGTCGGCACTGGGGGACGGCGGAGGAAAGGTACGTCTCGGCGACTTCCATCTAGTGGCCGCTGGCGGTGATTTCGATGCTCGGGGAAAGGTCAGGATAGTCATCCGTCCAGAGCGGGTTCTCCTCGAAGACCACGGGACATACGGCGACAACCGCATCCCCGGCATGGTCGAGCGAGTGCTCTACGTAGGCTCTGTCATCCAGGTCATCGTTCATCTCGCGCATGGCGAGACGGTGCAGGCGTGGATGCAGAACCGAGGCGGAGACCCGCCGTGGCAGCAGGGAACGCCCGTCAGCGTCCATCTGCCCGCGGACGCGATCCGCGTGCTCGTCGATGAGACTGAAGTGCACGACGATGAGGAGCCGGTCGCCGCCGGGTAATGCCTTGAGGCCTCAAGATCCCGCGCTGACACAGCGGTGAAGGATGAGAATACGCTGATGACCACCGCTTCGTGAGGCGTTGCCGACCGCCCACAGTTCCCCGCCTCCGAGCCCGTCCACGGCCATCAGGCGGGCGTCGAAGCCGGGGAGGCGTGGGGTTGCCACGCGTGCCAACCTCCCGCCGACAGCGCGCTCGATCAGCGGCCGAAACCAGCGCCCGTCAAACGAGCTTCCGACCGCCCACACATCGTGCGGTCCAGCTGCCCAGATGGCATTGAGGTCGACGCTCAGCGCAGCCGCGGGATCGGCCGGAACGAAGCGCCAGCCTTGCCCATCGGTCTGGAGGCCGAAGGACTTGTCTCCCCCACCGACCCGTGTGGAGCCTACGACCCACGCACCCGTGCCGCCCCAGACCGCGACCCCGTTCAGCGTGGCGCTGTGCAGGCTGGCAGGAGCGGCGACGGCAGACCAGTTCCGTCCGTTGCGCCGAAGGACCAGTGGCTGCGTTGGGCCGCGTGGCCTAGCCGACCCGCCTACCGCCCACACGCCGCCAGGAGCGGCAGCGTCAACAGCGTTCAGCCCGTCGCCTGCGCTGGCCAGCCGCGGCAGCCGCTCCACGGTCCACCGACTGCCGTCCCAGTGCTCAACCAGCGATCGGAAGACTCCCCCGGCGTCACGGTAGCCGACCGCCCACACGTCGCGCGGGGATGCAGCCGCTACCGACACGAGCGAATTGTCCCCTGGTCCAGCGTTCGGGCTGGCGATAATTGCCCAGCGATGTCCGTCCCAGTGCAGGACCAGCGTCTGCGCTGGGCCGCCTGGGGATCGGGACTGGCCGACGGCCCAGGCGTTCGAGGCCGACAGCGCGACGACGGCGTTGAGGAAGCTGCTGCCCGAACGCCGATCTGGGCTCGGTACGCTGCGCCAGGTTCCGTCTCGCCAGCGCTCCACCAGGGTCCTAGCCGGACCTGACGACGGCAGGGCAACACCGACCGCCCACGCGTCGGTCGGAGAAACGACGGACACGCCGGACAATTCGTTGGAAGCGCGAGGGTCGCTTGGGCCCGTCAGCACCTGCCACCCGCCGTGGCACGGCGTCGCTGGCCCGGTGCCTTGCGTGCAGGACGGCAGTAGCGTTGTCATCGCGGCGAGGCCGCCCCAGGCACACAGATGCCTCCACGCCGTGATCACTGAGGCACCTCCAGTGACCTTAGGTCATGTACCCAGCCATCTCCTGGCTCTGGCCGCGCTGACCAGCCGTGAACCGGCGATAAAGGAACACTCCGAACACAGCGATCACAAGCGTCGAGATCAGCAGGAAGGTAGCGGCCGCGTTGATGGCCGGCGTGAGACTCCCGCGCGAGTAGTTGTAGATCTTCACCGACAGCGGCTCCGTGCTGGCACCCGCGGACAGGTAGCGGACGGTGATGAAATCGTCGATCGTGTCTGCGAACACGAGGACGAAGCTGACCAGGATCGCGGGGTAAAGCAGGGGCAGCAGGACCCTGCGGATGGCCTGCGTCGGGGACGCGCCAAGATCGGTCGCCGCTTCTTCGTATTCCTTGCCGATCGAGAGCAAACGGGCTCTGACGATGATCACCGGATACGAAACCTGGTACGTCACGAGCGAGAGGAGCTGCGCGATCGTGCCCAAATGGATGAACTTCACCATGTAAGTGAAGAACAGGAACATCGAGATGCCGATGATGATCTCAGGGATCACGAAAGAGAACAGCATCAGGAAGTTGGAGCCCGCCGGTGCAGGCCCGCGCCAGCGGGATATGCCGATGGCGAAGGCCACGCCGATTGGCACGGCTATGAACATTGTGAGGAACGAAAGGCGCAGGCTCTGGATCAGCGCGGCGCGCAGCTCAGGACTGACCAACAGCGCGCCAGAAGGGTCGAACTTGGGATGTCCCCACCACCACTGGGTGGAGAACCCCTGCCAGACGGAGTTCGATCGCCCCGAGTTGAACGAGATTCCGACGGCGATCAGCACTGGCAGCAGCGACCAGACGAGATACATCCACGTGGCTGACGCGAGGATGTGCGGCCGGCGCCAGGGATTCCGCCACCATCCCAGAGGCGTTCTGGTGCTGGCCGGAACAGACGTAGCCTGTTCGTCGGCCTCCACCTGGGCAAGTGGCAGCGCTCTGGTCGTCTCGCTCATTGGTTTCTCTGCGCTTTCGCGGTCTCGCGCAAGTAGTACAACATCGGGATCATCAGGAACACGACCAGGAACAGGACCAGGATGGCCGCCTGGGGACCCTGGCCGGTTGACTCCATGGAGTTGTCGAGCAGATTTCCGAACATCGTGGTCTTCGGGGAGCCTGAGAGCAGGTTGTTCGTGTAGTAGTCGCCGAACATCGGCAGCGTCACGATCACCAGGCTGGCCAGGATCGCCGGCTTCGAGAGCGGCAGCGTCACTCGTACGAACGTCCAGAAGGGGTTCGCTCCAAGATCACGCCCGGCCTCGAGCTGACTCTTGTCGATGCGGTCAAGGAACCCGTAGAGCGGCAAGATCATATAAGGGATGTAGCCGTAGACAAGACCGATCACGACCGTGAACGGCACGCCCGCCAGCCAGTTGATCGGATGCGGCGTGATGTGAAGGAACGTCAGCACGTTGTTCACATAGCCGTTGGGCTGCAGCAGCTCGACCCAGGACAGCATCCTCATCAGGTAGCTGATGAAGAACGGCGCGATGAGAAGCGCCAGGAAGAGGACCTTGCGCTTACCCCCGAACCTGGCCACGTAGTACGCGACGGTGTAGGCGATCACCAGGCATATGGCGGTCGCCAGGACCACGTAGACGAGCGTCCGCACCTCGACGCCAACGAACTCCCCTGTAGCGAAGTGCCACTCCTCAAGCAGGTACTTCTTGGTCCAGAACCACGGTTCGTAGACGGGAAGCGGGCTCTGGAAAACTGGGTCGACCGTGCCGAACGCGATCGAGAGGACCACGTAGAACGGCAGCACGAAGAGCAGCACCAGCCAGAGCGTGCCAGGGAACGCGAACGTCGGCCAGTACCATCGCGGGTACCACGCCCCTGAAGCTCCCTCATCGGACCGCCTCCGCGGCCAGAGCCTGCCGCGGAGGCGGGTCAGGGAGGCGGGCGCGTCAGCTGACACCGGACTGGAACGCCTGCCACGCGTTGTGCCACAACTGGTCGACCTGGGGCGTGAGCTCTTCCTCGAAGTACCCGGTGTGGAAGTCGCTTTCGTGCACGATCGCATTTGAAAGCCACGGGAACACGTAGGGCACTCCGTAGTAGTTCTTTGTGGTGGTCAGAGTCGCCGGATCCGCCTTCCGCTGCGGCGGCTGGTACCCGTTCCACGAGAAGTTGAGCATCGAGTTCTTGAATGTCATCATCCAGTCGAGGAAGTGGTGGGCGAGAACCGGGTGCTGCGCGCTTGCGGGGATGGTGATCAGGTCGTTGAAGATGGGACCCTTGCGGTCTGATGGGAACCAGTAGCCTAGCGTCTTATACGCCGTCATGTTCTGCTTCGGCGTGTAGCCCCAGGCGGCCACCATGTCTCCTGACCAGGCCTGATGGACGTCGTAGGTTCCCTTCGGGATGCCGATGTATGAGCCGTTAATATCGGCGCGCACGTTGACCGCGTTGATGAGTGACACCAGCGTCTTCTGCGCTGTGTCGATGTACTTCGGGTTTCCGGTGTTCAGGTCCGAGATGCCGTTCTTCAGCAAGCCCATCGAGAGAGCCTCGCGGTAATCGTCGTAGATGCCGACCTTGCCCTTGAACTTGGGGTCCCAATAGATGTCGTACGGGTTCGACATGCCACGGATCTGAGCATCGGGGATGACGTCGCGGCGGTACCCGATCCCGGTCGTGTACACGGTATACGGCACCGTGTAATGCCATCCCTGGTCGTAGAACGGGTTCTGGTAGGTCGCCCAGGCGTCTGAGACCAGGTGCGGGATATAGCTGTGGTTCAGCGGCTGGAGGAGCTTGCCGGTCACGAGCTTGCCGAGAATGTCGGGCGTCGGGAAGAAGATGTCGAACTGCAGCTGCCCCGTATTCATCTTCTGGAGCGCCTCGTCCATGTTGTTGAACGTGGTGATCTGGTACGAGCACTTGTGGGCCGCGCAGAACTCCTTCACGACCTTCAGGAAGATGTAGTCCGCCCAGTTGTATATCTGGAGGGTCGCGCCCTTTTCCGGGGCGAGGCCAGACTTGATGGGCTGGCGCCAGAGCTTCCATGTGACGGGCGAATTCTGCCTGGCCAGCGGGTACGGCGAGCCTGCGGGCCAGTAGCTACCAACACCGGGCCCGTTAGCGTGGCTGCTGCCGCCTGGGCTGACGGTGCCCGGCTTCGAGCACGCATCGAGCAATGCCGCCGCCGGGGGCAACGCGAGTGACGCTGCGGCGGATCGCTTGAGTAGATCCCTTCTTGTCATCCCCCCATGCAAAGACGGTCGCTCTTTCGGATGCCTTGCCATGGCGCCTCACCTTCTTGGCACAGACTTGACCGCCGAATCGAGGTCTCACGTCCTGACTCGCGAGTCAATCAGTCAAATCGAATCCTCGTCCTTGATGGCCGCTGGCGCAACCCATTGGCCGACAGGGTGGCGCCGCGGTCGCTGAGACGCGATCGAGCCAGCCCTGGAACCGCGTGTCCAGCCTCTGACCTCAGAAAACTCGATCAGCAACTGACGCAAGGCTGCGCGTCGAAGTGCAATTCCGGGTTAGTGTGACCCAGATTGAGACTCTATTGAGACGCTACGGTTGCACTGCGCCCTTCTGACAAGGTTCCAATGACGATTCTGGACACGACAAGCCGCGCAGCGCCGCCGAGCCGCGCCCGCGCGGTCATCGTCGGCGGCGGCGTCACGGGCTGCAGCATCGCCTATCACCTGGCGCATCTCGGCTGGACCGACATCGTGCTGCTCGAGCAGAACCGGCTGACCGCCGGCACTACCTGGCACGCGGCTGGCCTGATCACCTCGGCCGGCATGACCGACGAGACCGCCCTGTTCTTCAGCAGGTACTCTCGCGACCTGTACGCCAGGCTCGAGAAGGAGACCGGGCACTCGACCGGGTTCCGCCCGGTCGGGCACATCTCA